>Ga0257106_1000083_pt1 | contig 56324 bp, 36 predicted proteins | sample LP_taG_3_FD_190177 | JGI IMG/M metagenome (GOLD analysis project Ga0257106, IMG submission 190177) | Marine microbial communities from Northeast Subartic Pacific Ocean, Canada - LP_J_2011_P26_10m | ecosystem: Environmental > Aquatic > Marine > Oceanic | place: Canada: Northeast Subartic Pacific...
CGGACGAGAAGTTCCGCGCGCAGTTTTGCGATATTTTTTGTAAAGACGCACTTTCGTTGTACGAAACAGGTATCATAGATCGCGGTTTAGAAGATTTTTTCGGTGTGAGGTGTAAATCGGGCGAGTTAAAGAAACGCGCGAGGCGCTTAGACCACGAGACGAATGTCGCGCACGACGTTTTGGTGAAGAAAGTCGCTCCGGCGTTGTCGGTGGCGTTTAGTCGCTTGCGAGAATTAAGAGGGTTGTCCAGGTGGAAAAAACACGCGAAACCGCTCGGTTTGAGAGAAGAAACGTTGGATAAGCTGTGCGAAGAAGTCGAGCTGGCGTGTTTCGCGTGCCATGACGCGGCGACGGCGTGTACGATGGTTGGTAGTAGGAATCGCGCGATATTCGCGTTTCTGATGCGCGCGCAGAAACGCATGGAAACAGGCGTTCCATTAGCAGCGGTACCGAACTTACCGGAAGCAAATGTAGAAAATGTAATGGACGCGCTGGGACGAAGCTCAGAGTTATCAACGGATCGGTTGGAAATGCAGTTGTCGAGACATGGCGACGACGACGGTATTCGCTACGGCGGCTTGCGAGACTGCTTAGAAACGCTCCTGAAAACATGGGACGAAAACTTTCTTCGCGAAACGAGCGGTACGATTGAAGGAAACGTTGTTGCAACCCCCGCAACTCCTGGTAGCAATTCATCGATTGACGGCGACGTCGACGACCAAACGAAGAAGTGCGACACGTTGAGCGCCAACGCCACGTTTATAAGTTCCGGATCTCTCGCCGTTCAAGAAAGCTTTCGAGACGCCGTTCGAAACGGATGCCAGTTCGGTAAAGATGTCGTTGCTTCTAATTTTGGTATGAGTAGCGACGATATGGGTACCGATACCAACGAGCTTTACTACGAAACCGTCGAACCTCTCGATGCTTTAGAATACACGAACGGTCGCGCGCTCACTTTATTAGTTCCCAAAGAAGAAGACGAAGCAGAAGAAGACATGGCGGAGGGCGAAAATCCTAATCGCCACAAAGCCGCCGTTCTCGTTCTCGCCGACGGTGTGGCTACTTTCGACGATGACGGAGAGGACGACGACGAGCGCAAGTGTCGCCGCCTTCCTCCGAACGCCGTAGGTCCAATCGAATGTTCGACCTCTCGAGGTTTAGCCGCCGTGCGCATCGGCGCGAACCGATTCATCGTTTTAGATTTAGAAGAAGACGAAGAAGACGACGACGAGAACGACGACGACGAGTAATATTATTACAATTGCACTAACAATAACAACAACAACTCATTTTGTCAATTCTTACCAATCTTCATGACGTAATTATTCTCCAACGTCCTCAATTCCTCCAAGTAATGCGAAGCGCAGAGCAAATCATCTCGCAACTGAGATTCATAAAACTGTCCAAGATTTTCATTTTCATCTGCCTCCGTCGTAAGGCCTTTCTTCACGCATTCAGCGCATCGCACTCGAACAATCACCTGTTCTCCGTCGACCTCGACGGTTGCCGATTTCTCATCGTCCTCGTCGTCGGAGGCGTCTGCTGACATTTTTATTTTCGTTGTTGTTGGTCAAACAAAACTGAACTGATGATCTGAAAAAAAAGGCGTTTTTTCAGCTTTATTTTTGTTTTACTCGTAGGGAAAAACCTCCTCTCTTTCTTTTCTCTCTTCACTTTATATGCCGCACTGGGGGTGGTTGCAACGCGGTAAAATCGTCCCGAGGAGCTGTAATTCTTATTATTCTTATTATTATTGCACGACGAGGACGACACTACTAAGAATGGCCCCGTCGATGACGACGTGTTCTTTATCGTCATCGTCGTCGTCGTCGTCTTGGTCGTGGCGGCACAATAGAATTGGAAACAACAACAACAACGGCGAGAGAAACCGAGCGTTCCTACTACCGTGGTGGTCGAGACGAGCTGCGACGACGACGACAAAGACGACAGCCTCCTCTGGCAAAGAAGAAGTTCTTCGCCGAGATAACTTTACCTACCCGCCGGAGTACCTCGACCTCGGTCCTCGCATCAAAAAAGCGCTCGTGGAGACTGCGGAATTCGACCCGGAAATGTACGATTTGGTTTGCGACGTCCGATCGCCCTCGGAATACAGCGACGACCACGTCCCGTTCGCCATCTCCACGCCCGTTTTAAGCGATCAGCAAAGAGAAGAAATCGGGACGATGTACGTCCAAGTCGACCCGTTCGAGGCGAAAAAGCTGGGCGCGAAATTGACGAGCGAAAATCTAAGTAAAATTTTAGAGGAGCATTTTTTACATCTTCCGAAGACGACGAAGGTGTGCGTGTATTGTTTTCGAGGCGGGGAACGGTCGCTCTCGTTAGCGCACGTGCTGTCGAGAATTGGTTTTGACGTGTCTTACGTTCCAGGCGGGTATAAGAAATATCGAGAGACGACTTTGAAGTATATCAAAGAGGAAGCGGCAAAGTTTCGTTACCACGTCGTCGCCGGGAAGACCGGGTGCGCGAAGGGAAAGTTGTTGGACGCGTTGGAGAAACGGGGTGCTCAAGTGATTGATTTAGAGCGCTTCGCTGAACACAGAGGGTCGGTATTAGGGGAAGATCCAGAGAATGGATTCGTCGGGCAACCGAGTCAAAAAATGTTCGATTCGAGGTTGGCGCATAAGATGCGAAAGTTTGACGAGAAGAGAGTTATTTTCGTGGAAGGCGAGTCGTCGATGATTGGTAAAGTGCAAATACCGACGATGACTTGGAAGAGAATGGGTGAAGGTAAAGCGACGATATTGAGCATACCGATGGAACACCGGGTCAAATGGATTAGGCAAAATTACGAACACTTCGAGACGACGGAAGTTCCGAGACTGTTGGAAAAATTGCAAGTGTTGGAGAAGAGAGTAGGGAACGAACGCGTCAATCAGTGGAGAAGTCTAGTCGCGGAGAAGAAGTGGGATCAGTTCGTGGAGGAGATTTTGGTGTACCACTACGATCGCGCGTACGACCAAGCGTCGAAACGCTCGAGACCAAACGATTTCGACGAGGAGAGCGGTGAAAGAAAAGGGGCCGATCAAGGCGGCGCGGACGAGTTGTTCTTGGAAAACTTAGAGGAGCAAACGTACGACAAAGCCGCAGAAGACTTGATGGAGAAGTACGATAAAGTGTTGTGAATTAGTTTGTATATTAGTATGAATGTGCCGTAGCTTTTAGCAGCGTCTATTTATTCAATCTTATTTTTATTATTATTATTAGTATTAGTAGTAGTAGTATATGTAAGCTTCGCTGCCGCTTAGATTTTCTTTTTCTTCTTAATCTTCGTCGTCGTCCATGTTTAATTCATTCGGCGCAATCATCCCCGGAACCGCCGCTAAGCGTTCCTTGGCCACCTCTGCCAACCTAGCTTTCTCTTCTTCTGCGAAATCTGCGGTCGAGAACTGTTTACTCGCGACTAAGAAGTCGCGCAAGTGGTTCTTGAACTGGACCAAATCGCTTTTATATTCCATCATGCCACTCGCGAATCGCTCGACGTCGCCCGCAGACATGTTCGGGAACGAGCCGGCTAATAACGTCGCCACGTGGTCTTTGATAAAATGCGCGTTGGAGGAGTATTGACCTTGTTTTTCCGGAGGGCACAACGAGGCCGCCAATCTCTCTGGCGAGTCCGCGACGGCGAACAAGTTTTGCAACAACAACGCGTGCAACTTGAACCCGGGTTTGTGGAACCCATCCGTCAACACCGCGAAAATCTCAGATAACAACGTGAGATAAAAGGATTGATAAAACGCGTTGCAAAACTCGGACATTTGAAAGTACTTCATCATTTCGAGGAGTAAGTGTAACCCTTCGTCCGCGACGTTTCTTTCTGTGTGTCTGAACGCCCAAACGATGGAGTCGATGACCAACTTCAAGTGCTCAGGCGATAACGTCGCGATGGCGCGGAAGCAATGGTTGGTCACTTCACGAAGTAACGAGAAAAACTTCAAACGGTGGTCCGGATAATCCTCAAAGTTTACCGTAATCATCCCTAACGTGCACTCAAAGACCGCGTCAAAGATCTTCGGGATCTCGTCAATCATCGCACCTTTTACTTTCTTCACGATGGCGGCGAACAGTGATAAGACTTCGGCGTCCCGTGCGTCCGGGACGTTTCTCGCGTAATCGCCCAGGATCGGATCGTACATTAACGGGACCAGCTGTTGCGCCACCAAGTGCGGATCTTCGCAGCCTTCCACGAAGGTTTCGATCAATCGCAAACACTCTCTTTTTACAGAGCGAGTGAGTTTTACGAACGAGGATTTCGACGCGTATGGTCCGCCTTCCGCGATGGCGGCTGAAATCAACTCCGAGTAGAGTTTATACACGTTCAACAAATCGCCGTAAATTAAACTCATTTGGTTTTGGAACGGCTGCCCGAGCGAAATGCAACAGTGCGTGTTTGTTTTCAAAATATTTAAGATGTTCTTGATGACCTCTTGCGACTTCAAACTCTCGCTCGATTGCCTCGCTTGCGTCATGATGAGGTTCCACGTTTCGTTCGGCGGCGTCATCAATCTCTGCACGTATTCCTCTTTTTTCGCCAAGTTCAGTTCCGAGGAAACCATGTGTCCGACGGCTTCGTAAAAGATGTGCACTTGGTGCGGCTCCAAATCGCGAATGGTGTTCGTTAAACCTCTCAACAACTCCTCCACGAACGGCTCGTGTTCGCCGACTTGCGTGATGACAAATTTGCGCTTGCACTTGATGGTTATTTTCAAGAACGTATCGCACGCCATGTCTTGCACCCCGGGGTGGGTTTCGTGCATAAACTCGAACAGTTTATTCACCACAGTTTTCAAAAACTTCCAATGTAACCTAAGAAATCTTGGATACTGACCGACGACGTACATGATGTTACTCGCGATGACCGCCTTGTGATCTTTCCCTCGCATGATTTCGCACAAGTTCAACAAGTCTCGAATCGCCGTGACCAAAAATCTATTCTCTTGGTCTTCTTGCATGGACCCGGAAATACTTCCAATCGCCCAGCACAACGTGTTCAGCGTGTTCCACGTGTACTCTCGGCCGTTCAATTGATTGCTCAACTTTTCCAACATTTGTTGCTCGGTATCTTTGTGGTCCAAGTGCGCCAAGTAAATCAACGTCTCGCGCATGATTTTGTATTGGACCAAAACGTCGTTGTCTTTCAACGTCTCGCGCACGATGTTTCCGTTTTCGTCTTCCACGATCAACACTTCTTCGGGTTTCGCCATTCTCGAAATCATCAACATTCTCAATTTACTCATCGGCGCGGAATATAACGCGCGTCTTTGCGACCCAGAGGAAGACCCGTTTTGTTGAGCTCCGCCGCCGGCGGGCGCGCCAAACGTGAAATCAACCGCATTCGGGAAACCGTCCTGACCACCCGAGCCAGTTCCAGAATCGCTCGCTTGAAACAAGTCGCACACCAACGCGTGCCAGTAATCCAAACACACTTTAAACACTTCCGGTTCGTCCACGTACGAAATGTTCAACAAATACTCCAAACCGTTCAACAAGCCGCTTTGCAACTCGGGCGTGGTTTCCAACAACTTCACGTGCGCTTTGAAAAACTGCGTGAAGAAAATGGCCAAGTTTTGAACGAACGCTTGTTCATCGTCCGATCCGTTCGCGTAGGCTTCCGGAATGTTCGTGTTCCTCGGCAACGCCGTCGCCAAATGGTTCATCAGCTCGGTATACATCGCCACGAACTTCCCGTTGTATTGCGCGTCCACGAGCAAACTCCCAATCTCTGCCAGACATTGCAACACCACGTTCCTATACGTCGGGTTCGGAAACAATCTCAACAATGTCTCCAACAAAGGACTCTCAAAGATGTACCCGAGTGGAATCCACGTCAAAAACGCGTGCAACGTCACCAACGTTTGCGAAATCAACTCCGGTTTCTGCGAATTCGTCAACACAAACTCGCACAACTCGTGAATCATCGCAAACTCCGCGTTCAAACTCGTCTTCAAACTCTTAATCTTATCCTGCGTCATTTCCCCTCTCGAGAAATCAAACACTTCCTCCGATAAGAGCTTCAAAATGTTTAAACAATTCTCGCACAACGACTCGCTCATCTTCGCCGCGCCGACTAAATCCGGAATAAAACTCGGCCATCTGTGCGGCCAATCGTGCTTGACGATTTGCACCAAAACGTTATTAATCTTCGTCACGTAAGCTCTTTCCTTCCGAAATAACTGTTCGTCCCCGGACAAACTGATCACCAAGTTCGATATAAAATTCTTAATCCCTTCTCTCTGTTCCAACGGCAACGATCCCCACCGAAACTTGATCACCGAGTCTAAGATTTGCAACGCGAAAAACTTCGTGTTCGCGCTCTTCGAGTGCTCTAATATCCCATCCACTCTCGTCCACGAGTGTTCGTGCTCTTGCATCTGCTTCATGATTTGCTCTGCTTCCGCTCGTAATTGCGGATTCCCCCCCGGGGAATAAAAAGCGTTGACGACGGCATCCAAAACGGTCACGTCGAACGGTTGCGCAAAATCGAGCAAGGTTTCCGAACCCGGGAACGAAGAGTTGGAAGACGACATCGTGGTAAATGCCTCCTCCTTCTCGTGCGTTTTAATGCGTTGTATCTCTCTAAAATCTCCGAGACAGACGATCAAAGGGAGTTCTTCTTTGCCTTCTTCAAGAGTCTTCTTCTTTCCCAACGTTCTTCTTAATTATCTCTTCTCCAATAATTTTCGATTTAAACAACAAACAACAACAACACTTGCTCTCCAACAAAAGTCAAGAAAACAGAGATGCAGCAACGCGTAAAGACGTGTCTTCCGCGTGAAATGTTTAGTATACAGTCAGCTAAGGCGTTTAGTTTTCTCTCTCTAGGAAAGAAAAACAGTAAATAACGCGAGTGTAAGTAAAGGGAGAGAAATGTCAAGAGAAATTTTGTGAAGAAGTTAAAGTTTTTCTTCGAATCGTAAACCCTAAGTAACCCTAAACATTTTTTTCTAGAAAAATCAAAAACTGAACACACGACACAAAAGAAGGGAGAGAGGACTTTTGTATTTATTAGACACACTTTAAGAGAGATTGAGAGAAAGAGAATGACGACGGGAGGAAGAACCACCGTAAAACCATCAACAGCGGCCCCGGATATTTTAGCGGCGGCGGAAGCGGCTGGAGTGTACGACAAAAACACTAAGGACAAAGATGATGACGGGGAAAAAAAAGAAGGGGAAGAAGAAGAAGAATCGGACGGGTACGAATTCGGCGACGAGGAGACGGTGATGGCGAAGAAATTATTGGCGAAAGACGAACAGAGAAGGAATGGAGGTGGGGATTCGTCGTCGAGTTCTGAATGGTCGAGTTCAGAGGACGACGACGCGGAAATCTTAGACGCCGCAGAGCTTCCAAATTGGTTGAAAGATATTAAAGAAACTGGACGAGAGAGAGAAAAAGCGGACGAGGAAGACGTGGACGCGACGAATATTTCGCCGCCCAGGACCAAAAATGAAATCGTAAACCACGTTCCGGAGATGCCGGACGTGCCTGAGATTGGTGCCGACGAAGAGATTGAACTCGTGGGTCAGATAGTTTCCGTCGTCGGCGACGTGTGCGTCGTCGCGAGCGAAAAGGAAGACCAGGCGCCTCTGGACGAAACCACGCCGTTGTGTTCGGAAGAGAGATTTGGATTGGGTTTTGTCGAGGAGGTGTTTGGACCAATCACGAAACCGATGTATACCATGCGGTACGATAAGAAGAAGTGCAAGAGCGCGAACGCGCCGGAGAAGATGACGGTAGGCGTGAAGATATTTTGCGTGCGATCGATGAAAAAGACGCTGATGCCAGAAAAGTTGTATTCGAAAGGGTACGACAACAGCGGGGCGAACGACGAGGAGATTGATGACGACGGCGAGTTTAGCGACGACGAGGCAGAAGCGGAAGCGAAGAGGAAGAAGAATCCGAAACAGAGGAAAAGAAAGGAGAAAGAGGGTGGCGGAGGAGTTTCGGCGTCGAAACTTTGGGAGGGGTTTGTGCCGAAACATCAACTTCCCGGACACCAGCACCAGCAACCGATTCAACCTCCGATTGGACAGATGGCGTTTATGGGTGGGATGAACGTAGGTGCGCCAGCACCAGGAATGATGATGATGATGCAACAACCACAAATACCGCCGCAAATGGTAGTTTCGCAGCAATCCGGTGTCTTGCGAGTTCCGGTGCCCGGCGTCGACTTTATTCCTCCGCCCGGCGATTCAGTCAACGCACCTCCACCGCCCCCACCGCCGAAGTAAAAAGTAAGATAGAATAAAGAGAGTCAGATTATAATATATTTTAAGTGTTTTGTGGAATACAAGTGCTACCTGTAGCGTAGTGCATCTACTACTAGTTTTTACATAAACATAGACGACATAAATTTCGCGCCTTCTTTCGTCTTCCACCACGTCTTTGTCGCTCTGAAGTTTTTCGCATTCCCACTCGCACTCACGCCTAACCCTTTAAACGTCTCTCCTACTATTCGCTCTAATCTATTCGCGGTCTCGCCACTCTCCATCTCCATCTCGCTCCCGCCCACTCTCGGCACCGCGAACCCGGGCACGACGATACCCGACACGTTTTCACTCCCAAACGCACATCGAGAGCCAGAGATGAGACCTTTCAACAAACCATCGCGAACTCTGGTCGCCTTTTCATCCAAACGCGTTAATTTCTCGTTCTCAACAGTCTCGCTATCACCGAAACAAAAGACATCTTTCTCCGCGTCGCCTCGCATCACCCCTCGCTCGAGCTTCATCGCCGCGCAAAAAACAATCTTCCGAGCGCAATTTTCTAAATGCTCTCTCACAAACCACACCACTGCGTGACACGCGCTCGCCTCGTCTCGTTCCGGTACCATCACGTTAATCGCCAAGCACGAAAGCACGACCGCGTTATTCTCCTCGGCGTCGTCCGTAAACTGTACCAAACTCACAGCTGGAGCATCATCCAACGCTTCGCCATCGTCGCTCGTCTTCACAAAAATCGCTCGTTCCAACGCGCTGATATCGTCTTCCTCCTCTTCCTCCTCTTCCTCATCCGCCTCTAAATTCTCGCCGTTGTTATTTCCAATCATCTTTCCAACCAAATCTCCCCCGTTCTCGTCGGTAAACTTCAGCTCGAAATCTCTCCTTTTGAGTTGTTTGCCGCTTTTGCTGCTGGCGGTCAGAGATTTCAACGCGCGAACGCCGGCGCCGGCGACGTCGCACAGGCCAATCGCGAGAACACCATAACCACCACCACTACCTTCAGTAAAAGACGACGAAGAAGACGATGCGGTGAATAAAAGCGCCTCGTCCTCTTTGCGAGCGAACGAAAGCTTCATCTTTCACAAAAATCAAGAGGAAAAAATGTGAAGCGAATTTTGGCAGTCTGTCGCTCAAAAAATCTTTCGCATGTCTCATGTGTCTTCAGAAAAGAATAATAAAAACGATCAGACCACGACGCAAAGCGAACGACATATATACACGCGCGTGCGCGTATAATCGTAATCCATGTACGCGTGGCAACGCCGATCGAAGAAACCGCTGTTACCGCCGAAACCGACCGATTTCGACGACGTGTTGAAGCTGACCGAGGATACGAAACGACGAGTTTTAGAAGAAGAGGAGAAAGAAAATGCGTTACCGAGATTGGAAAACGCTTCTTCTTCGTTTGAGAAGGAGGAAGACGACGGGAGGGTGAACGGAGAAGAGGAGGAAAAGGAAGAAGACCAAGAAAAATGCGAGGAGGAAATGGGTTGGTTAGCGATGAAAACGAAAGCCACGGAGGCGTTCGCGAGGCTCGATTTCAAACGCGCCGCGAGATGGTTCGGGAAAGCGTTGGAGAATTTGCAGATCGAAGAAGAAAAGACGAGCGAAGGAGAAGGAGGAAGAAGAAGAGATCGAGCGTCGCTGATGGCGAATCAATCGCTGGCTTTGTTGAGAGCGAACGAGAAGAAAAGAGCCTTGGAGGTTGCAGCCACGTGCGAAGAAGAAGACGCGGTTTGGCACAAAGGCAGTTACCGGAAAGCGGAAGCTTTGTATGCTCTAGGGGAGTTTAAGGAAGCCGCGGAGGCGTACGAAAGCGCAAAGGCAAAGATTTTAGAGTATAAAACCGAAGAGAGAGATATCGATGCGGCTTTGAACGAACTCGAGGGTAAAATCCACGCCTCGAAAGAGAAAATGGGAGAGATGGAAGAGTTGAAGTCGATCGACGAAGAAGCGAACGAGTGGAAGAAAAGGACGCAAGGCGATGAGAACAAAACCGAGGAGGAGAAGAATAAAGCCGTCGGACAAGCGCAGTTGGACGCGGAAGCGAGAGATAGAAATCCGAAAGTGAAACAACTAGTCGATCGAGCGATGGAACTCATGAACCCGAAAGAATCCGAAGATGGCAACGCGGGAGAAGATTTTGTCATCACGAAGGAGATGTACGATGAATACCTCGATTTGTGTAACAAAGCTCTCGCGATGGAACCGGAGTATTATCAGTTACACTTCCAAGTGGCCATCGTGTATTTGCGTCTCGGTAAAATATCAAAATCAATTGAAACGATACAAAATGCTTTGAAGTACGGACAGAACTTTCTCGTCGCGCACTCGCTTCGAGGCAGCTGCTTCGAGTCGCTCGGGGTCCCAAACATCGCTGAGCTTTCTTACGCGACCGGGATTAATGTCTCGTTCGATAACTGCGAAAGTTGGATCGCGTTGGCATCGTTATTAGGCACCACTCGCGGCGAGGTGACGAACGCAGTACAGATGATTCGCGCGGCATATACGGGTGGTCCAGAAGCTAAGTTTAAAGAACCGCAAAGACATCCAGTTTTGGCGTTACTTTTGGGCTACTATTTGGACGCGCTCGGGCACGACGCCGAGCCGTCGGCGTTGTTTGATTTCTCACTTCGAAACGGCGGTGGCGTGACACCGTTATTTTTCAAAGCCGCAGTCGGCGTAACGAGTGGTGATATCGACGCAGATTCGTTTACTATGTTACGAAGTGCGTTCGAGATGCTTCGATCTGAAGCTCGAAAATCCATGCGAGAGACGGAGAGTAAAGTGGGCGTGGCGCTCGACGTGACTGGGTACTACAAAGGAATTGAACTCGTGATTCACAAACTAATTCCGACGCAATGGAAAAAATTGGAAGAAACGGTCTACGTGTACGAAAATATTTTGGAGCCGTTGAAAGTTCTCGCACCAAAAACGGTGTATTTAACCCGAGAGAGTATCGCGTCCCTCTTGGAAGAAACGATCGAAGAAGAAGGAGAAAAATCTTCGGGTATCGTGTTGAAAGGCGGATGCCGCTCCTACGCGGGTGTTCCAGAGAAAAGAGTGTATATCGGCGATGCAAAAAAACGCATTTGTTCCGCAATCGATGCTTGGGACGATGCGAAACAAAGCATGTCCAAAGACATTCCAAAACAGTTAGAATTTCAGTTCCCGGATCTCGTAGCGCAAGAAATCGTACGAGCAAAACGCGCGTCGAAGAACGATAAGAAGTTTTCGCTTTCAACCGTCGTCGCTATCGTTCCAAACACTCGCCGTGAAGATTCTCAGACTCACGCACTTATGCGTTCCAATGGGTTTATTGTTTCGTTTGCCTCAAAAGAAGGTGATTACTCGGCTGATGACGACGCAGATTTTGACCAGGAAAACGCTCGATTTTTAACTAATCGAGGCGACGGAGGCGATTTGGGCAACAGAGACGTTCTGGAGGTTCCATTCGATCAAATCGACGCGTGGGCGAACGATTTCGTGAGCGATTTTAGGAGCTGGAAAAAGACCAGAGATGGAGTATTCAATGCCACGAACGCTGTCGCAAAAGCGGTTCTTTCTCACGTAAGTGACGCAGCGAACGTCATAGGGGATTGGACGTTTGCGAAACACGCTCGGGTGCGCTCGCCCGTATTTTTGGAGTTGACGTTCGTCATCGACGAAGCGAGCGAAATGCCGAAACTCGTGACCATCGATCCAACGCCGAGCTTATCTGGTCACAAGAAATATCGCGTCGCGGGATGCGAAGTAAAAGAAGTGGATGAAGAAAGTAAAGAGAAAGTAAACGAGTACGCCTTCCCGATAGCGTCGGGCGTATGCGACGCCGCGTGGATGTTCGCGTTTGATGCTCTCGAAGACGACTTACTCGAGCGCGAGAGATGCGATGACACGTTGATGGATTTCGCGAACGGCGCTGTATCTCTGATTTAATCTCATGATACTAGTTTATATACTTGTACACAAATACATATGACTTTTATTACAAAGCTCTCGGCGCCGGAAATTGCTTCAATTTCCGTGGGGGTGGGATGTTCGTAATGCCGGACGGCTGATTTTGCTGCTGCTGCCCTTGTTGTAGTCGCTTCGACGGTGGCACGTACACCCTCCCAATATTTGTTTTCTCGTTCAACGCCGCTATGGATGACTCATTAGAATACTGATGCTGCCGTTGCTCCGCGTCCATCGCTTCCGTCCCCGGATACGTCAAAACCGTTGGACTCCGAATCCCGCACATCGCCGCGTGTCTATCGTACGCTTTCTTCGCGCTCTGCTGAAGCATCGCTTCATTGCTAAATCTACTCTGTCCGTTCGTCGTAGTATTACTCGGCGTCGTCCGAGATCTTTTTGCCGACGAGTTCAACAAAACGCCTCCTCTGTCTCCTCTCTCCTCTCCCTCAAAGTTTTCAAAAATCATCTGCGACGAGGCGTGTCGTTTATTCGGTCGAACAACTTTATCCGGCGAGACGAAGAACAGAGAGGATTGGTTTCCGATTGGATCGCATTGCATGCCCTGCATATAAAAGCGTTTGTTTTTTGTAACAGAAAGAGAGAGAGAGAGTAAATAAACCATGTCAGCATTAGCAGCGCTAATCAATCAAATCGAATCAAATCAAATCCAATCAAGAATTGAATGTACTACTAAACGCGCGCAACGTGTGTGAATATATATATATAAACAAAAAAAACCATAACATAACATACCGTATAAAAAGGCTTGTGCAAGGCGTTTGGAATCATATAAAAATATATTACTGTTGTTATTAAATATCCTACAGTATTGCGCGAAAGCGCTCAATGTGTTTTGAAGTGTTTCGTTTTTCCCCTTTTACTCCAACACCTAATAAACCCTAAACAGATTCTTCACATTTCTTTCACTTCCAGTTGTTCTCTTTGCCTCATCGATGCGCGCGGAGAGAGCGAGAGCGCACATAAACAGAGAGATCAAAAGCGCAAAGAAGAGGAAATATAAGAAGAAAGAATTATGGTGCGCGTTTGTTGATTTCCACGCGTCGTGAACACACACAACACTTCGTTTTTGCGCGCGTTTTATATATAAATATCTCTCTCTCGTACATCCCCTTCTCGGGGGTCCTTCTGTTTCCCCTCAAAAGTGTTGACTTCTTTCCGTGTATGTTTATTATTCCAGGACGACGCGCGAGCGAAACAAGCCTTAGCCGCGGCGCAACAACAACAACAAGGACAAGGAATAGATCTCACCAACGCCCCAACCTCCGCCCAACAACAATCGGAAAGACAACACCAAGAACAACAGTTAGAAGATGAACGTCAAGCCTTTCTCGCGTCCGTTTTAGAACCATCCGCTCGTGAACGACTCGCTCGAATAAAACTGGTGAAACCTTCAAAAGCGAAAGGCGTCGAACGGACGATTTTAAACGCCGCGCAACAAGGAAAACTCGGGACAGTTTCCGAACAAATGCTCATTGACATGTTGAGCACAGTTTCGGAAAGCGGGATTGGAGAGAAGAAGGTTGGGAGCATCACGTTTGAAAGGAAGAAGAGCGCGTTCGACGAGGAGGACGAGTCGGACGACGAGTGGTAGAGAAAGAGAGAATTCGCGGAGCGCCGGCGCGGCGTCGGGGTAGGAAAGTAGAATAATACTAACAACAATAACATGTGATCATCGTAGCACGTAGCAACAACAACTATTTATCGTAGAAAGAAAGAACAAAATCGTAAAAGTAGTACACATACATGCGCATGTATGCGACATCGACGCAACGTCAAAGGCGTTTTTGTCTTCACTTCTTTGCCTCGAATCCCCCAAACAATACTAATGAGCGACGGACACGGAAACATCGACTCCCACATCGCCACGCTCGAAGAGGCGTTGGACGCGTTAAAGCGCGAGCGGTATTCTCGCGATTATTCTTCCCTCAATACTACGAATAAGAGCGAGGAAAGGGATGAAGATAAAGAGCGCGCGTTGATGAGTGAAAACGAACTGTTACTTCGCGTGTTACGGAAAGTGATGCTGGAGAAGGAGTTTCACTTTCCTTTCGAGGAGGACGATAACGAAGAAGAAGAGGGAGAGGATGACAACAATAATCACGCGATCGGATCGTTCAGTCCGTCCAAGTTTCTGTTGCAAAATCAAGACGGCGCGATTGGGACGATGAGGAAGAATTTCTCGGACGAATTCGCGACGAAGAGAACAAAGTCGCAAAAGTTAATACTGACGAATACTCATCGAGGAGGAGAGAACGAGAGGGATGAGGGTAAGAATAATAGCTTAGGTGAAGAGACGACGTTATCGAGAAAAGATGTGGAGGTTTTGGAGCGTTTGCTCGCGAAGAAGGTTCGGATTAACGAGGAAGAAGAGGACGCGGAGGAGGGGAGACGAAGGGCGGCGTCGCTGAGATTGTCGTCGTCGTCGGCCACGAGGAGAGGAGAAGGAGGAGGAGGAGGAGGAGGAGTGATGGGTATCTCGAGTGATGTGGCGACGCATATGAATGGTGGGACGAAGAAAGTCCCGTTTGAGCTTTTAATGTGTAACGACGACGGGTGCGAGCTCATCGCGCCGAAAGATAGAACGATTCGAGTGCGGCAACACGGGACGCCGCACTCGAAATTTACGTGGAAAGAAAAGCCGAAGAACGCGCTGATTGTGAAAAAACCTATGGATTATAAGACGGATGAGATGTTACCGTTCGTGGTGAAGACGTTGCGCGGTTTGGATGTGAACGTATGGATGGAACCGGAGGAGTTGGAGAGGCAGAAAAACAACGCTGCGTTGGAGTTTAAGGAGGAATTGAAGACGTGGAAGAAGGCAGAATCACCATCATCTACGGAAGATGTGGCGAAGGAGAAGATGAAGAACGGTAGTGGTGGTAGTTTTAGTTACAATTACAACAGCGCCGCGGAGTATAGCTCAATCATAGACTTTGTGGTTGTTCTTGGGGGCGACGGGACGTTTTTGTGGGTATCCAATCTGTTCCCGAAATCCTGTCCGCCGGTGGTGGCGTTTGCGCTCGGATCGCTCGGCTTTCTCACCGTGTTTAAAGATTCAAAGATTCGTGAAACGTTGAAAGACGTCGTGGCGGGTGATTTTTGCGTCTCTTTGCGCACGCGTTTGATCGCGCACATACTCGATAAAGACGGCGAGGAGAAGAGTAAACAGTCGGTGCTGAACGAAGTCGTCGTGGACAGAGGTCCTTCGGCGATTTTGGTCGAGTTGGACGTCGCAGTGGACGGTTCGCCGTTGACGAAAGTTTTCGCTGACGGTATCATCGTATCCACACCAACAGGCTCGACGGCGTATGGTCTCGCCGCGGGTGGGTCTATGGTCCACCCCGGCGTCTCTGCCATGTGTTTTACGCCAGTCTGTCCGCATAGTCTCTCGTTTCGTCCGCTCGTTTTGCCAGATTCGGTGGTGTTGACGGTGCGAGTGCCCGAAGACGCCCGAGCGGCGCCGTGGGCTGCCTTTGACGGAAAGAATCACGCGGAATTGAAAAGAGGAGAAACGTTAGTTATTAGGTGCGCGCAGTATCCGATCGCGAGCGTGTGTCGGACGAGCGAGAATATGGATTGGTTTCGGGCGATGAAAGACGCGTTATTGTGGAACGTTCGAGGGCATCAACGTTCGTCTTTGCTAAGAGCAGATGAAAGCAACACGAAAAGTAGTAATTGATACGAGATAAGCGCGCGTGTATGCTTGTGATAAAGATTCTGATATATCATCGATCGTTTTATTGTTTATTACAACTGTATATCATACTCATAGTATCACACATCATATCTATCATTCATTCGCAAAAAGTACATAAGCCCCTACCAAAGTTTTTGTGTTGCTTTACTGCTTTGAATTGATCCGATGATAAAACTTTATATCAACAACATATCCTCGATAATCGCTTCGCCAGATTTGAGCAGTCGATTAGGCGCTCTCAAGAGCTCGACGTGTTAACTTTCAGAAAACACGCCGCGCGAATATCCACCTACGAACGAAAAAACTCCGCTGCGCCGAGAGATGCAATCTCTCCGCGCAAACATGAAAACTCGCTCAAGGATTTACCAGTCGCGCTTGATCTAAACCCGAGGAGACCCTCTCCAAGAAATAGGAAAGCTATCCACGAGGTATAGAAACGGAGAAGACGACAACATCCGCACTACGCGTAAAAGGGGCGGCCCGACAGCGGCGCATCGACACTGAGCGCGCCGTGACTTTGCCGTCGTTTAAAATAGCTCTCGCGGACCCTCTCACGACTTTTAAAACACAACCGGCGATTTTTAAAAATAACCATCAGCCGTGACCTGGAATGAACGCTGACAAAATAACAGAAAACGTTCTCAATTCTTTCTTCGGTGTGTCTTCGGGTCGCGCGCGTGTAGAGTTCGTTGCCCTAGTGAGTCCCATGTGAGTTTTGAGGATTTTCCAATTTCAATTCTTGGCATATTGCCTCATTGATAATAATGTACGAATGTTTACTTAATTCGCTTTACTTCACGAAAGGTGGGAGAACCTTCCATCCTTTCCGTGGTATATCCCGTTTTTTCTACGACCAATCGTTTTTTTAAAACGCAGCTCGCTCGGGTACAACTTTAAATGCCTGATATAACCTTCTTTCATAAAACACTTTCGGATGATCATTTTCCAGTCGTCGATTTAAATGAAGAGCACAAAGTTCGATGAACCCAAAGCCTTTTTCTTAACGAGAACAATCAAAACGCCCGGACATGTCGTCAACAACGGTGCGTTTTGATCTCTCTCTGCCTTTCCTTTTCAATCGTAGAAAGGGACAAGGGACTTCGAGGGAAGGCTTTGGGATGAGTTCTCGCTTTGACTTTTCCCAACGTGGAAACCCTTCGAAGTGACGACGGACGAAAGAAAAAAAAGACTGAAGTTTTTCGCGGCAGAGCTGTTTAGGGTTTTCGAGTCTTTGTGGCCCCTTGTTTGTTTTGGATATCTTTTTGTACATCGTCTCCGCTCCTCATTCATATTAATACCTCGATTAAAGCGAGAGGAGGACAGAGAGAGAGACGCGTCTGTGTGTTGTTCTTGTTATTATTTATCGTTACTCCTTCGTTCTCGTTTTATTCTTTTATTACTGTTATTAGTAGTAGTATCATGAAGAAGAAGAAGAGCAAAGAGGATGATGGGAAAAGTCATAATCATCACCCACAACAACAACAACAACAACAACAACAACAACAACAACAAGCGGCGGTGTGGAAAGGATTCGCGAGCGGGTCGCTCGGGGCGATGGCCTCGGGCGCGGTGACACACCCGATCGATTTGGTGAAGGTTCGGATGCAGCTGTACGGGGAGTGCGCGTCCTCAGCGTTAGGATCGAGTAGTAGTAGTTCTAGTAGTAGTAATGTTAAGCCACCGGGAATGTTGAGAACTGGCGCTATGGTGTTGGGCAAAGAAGGCGCTTTCGGCTTGTATAAAGGTCTCTCCGCGTCTTTGTTAAGGCAGGCGACATTTATAGGGACCAAGTTTGGCACGTACGACGTTTTGAAAGCGACGATGAGGAAATACAACAACGGGGGGGATAACGTAAAAGAGGACGAGAGTTTACCGTTTTATCAGTTCGTGGCGTGCGGCATAGGCGCCGGAGCGATGGGCGCGGTCGTCGGGAACCCGGCGGATTTGGCGATGGTAAGAATGCAAGCGGACGGGAGGTTGCCGGAACATTTGAGGAGAAACTACACGAACGGTTTGAACGCAATGTTTAGAGTTGCGAAAGATGAAGGCGTGTTCGCGCTTTGGAGAGGCTCTGGGCCGACCGTGAACCGAGCGATGATCGTGACCGCTTCGCAAATGGCCGTATACGACAAGAGTAAAAACACGATTTTAGAAGTCGCGCCGAGTTTAGGAAACGGATTAGTCACGCAAACGATGGCAAGTTTCGCCGCCGGCGTCGTCGCCGCGTTGACCTCGAACCCGATAGATTTAGCCAAATCGAGACTGATGAGCATGAAAGCGGACGAGAAAACCGGCAAGATGCCGTACGCCGGGACGTTCGATTGTTTGATTAAAACCGTCCGAAGCGAAGGCGTCGGCGCGCTCTATAAAGGCTTGGTCCCGACCACTGCTAGACAGGTGCCGCTGAACGTCGTCCGGTTCGTCAGCGTGGAATACTTCAAGAAGTTCTTCGAGAAGTTCTGAAAAAAATAGAGTAGCGCTCGAGACAGAGAGCGTAGCGTGTATTATGAGTTGTGTGTGTATTTTGTACGTACCAGTACCGGTAGTAGCTTTGGCGAACTCAATCAATCGCGAACATTTAATATTTCTGTTTAGAACTTCACACTCTCTCCTTTTTGTATTTTGTACGTACCAGTACCGGTAGCTTTCGCGAACTCAATCGCGAGAACGTTTATTTCTGTTGTTTTTCTTCACAATCTCTCCTTTTTCTCTCCACAAAAATTTACACCCGCGAAAGGATGAGGAGGAAAGAAGAAGAAGAAGAAGACGAAGGGCACATGTTCATGTGCGCGCCTAGTACTGCTGCTGCGACTTTTGCTTCTTTTGATGATGAATACATAAACAACAGCGTTATTAAAGACTCGGAAACGACCGTCCTGCAAACCGAATTGGAAGAAACTGTTCGGGAGATGTATTTGAAAAATGATGAAGAAGAAGACGACTGCGCCGCTCGCCGAACCTCCCCTACGACCTCCTCTTCAAGAACGAAACGCACATTCAACTTGGAGCGAACGAAGCACGTGGAGTATTGCTTGCGAAACGTGCGCGAATTACACCCCACGTACGTCTCTTTGAACAGTTCTCGAACGTGGATTGTGTATTGGTTGGTGCACTCGTTAGGTGTTCTCGGCGAGCTCGACTTGGACGAAGATTTACAAACAGACGTCGTGGAATTTTTAGCATCGTGCCAACACGAGTCCGGTGGGTTTGGAGGTGGACCAGGACAGCTGGCGCATTTAGCGCCGACGTACGCGGCGATGAGCGCGTTGGTGACAATCGGAACGAAAGAGGCGATGGCGGTCGCGGACGTAGGGAAACTGCGAGCGTGGTTGATGCGGTTGAAGACGGTGACGACGACGGCGCGAAAAGAAGATGGGGAAGATGTTGTGGTGGGAAGCTTTGCGATGCACGTGGATGGGGAGAGCGACGTGCGAGGCTCGTATTGTGCGCTTGCGGTGGCGCATTTGTGTAAAGTGTTGGATGAAGAGTTGATGAGAGGGGTGGCGAATTACGTGGCCGAGTGTCAGACGCACGAGGGTGGGTTTGCCGGTGAACCTGGAGCGGAAGCGCACGGTGGGTACGCGTATTGTGGGATTGCGACTTTGGCATTGTGTGATATGGCGGTTGAGAAAAAGAAGAATGAGACGACGGCGAAGAATAATAAGAAGGAGATAAAGCAGAGTGAGTATAAGAGTGGCGTGGATTTGGACGCATTCGAGGAGTGGTTGGTACATCGACAGTGCGGCGTGGAAGGTGGATTTAACGGAAGGACGAATAAATTGTGCGACGGGTGTTATTCGTTTTGGATAGGTGCAAGTTTCCCTCTCTTAGAGATGGTTCGAGGTGGAAAGGAGTCCAAGCAGTTGTTGTTTGAAGAGAGAACGATGGAAGATTTGACGAGTGTTCCACCCATCGCGAGTAATCGAGACGAAGATGGGATGGACGCTGCTGGTGATGCGATTGGTGCTTCCACGCGTGATGATGATGAATGTCTGTTTCTTGGAACATTGCGCGATACCGCGGCGGAGATATGTAACTTGAAAGAAGAAAACAGTTTGACGATCGAGGTAAACAACAACGACGATGCAAAGATTCAAAAGAAACCACTCGCTCGCACCCGCTTATCGTTCAACGCCAGAGCGTTGCAAGGATGGATTTTGGGATGTTGTCAAAGCGAAAAAGGCGGTTTGAGGGATAAACCTGGTAAATCGGCTGATTTTTATCACACATGTTACTGTCTCTCCGGTCTCTCCGTCGCGCAATGGTACGGCGAATTACCCGTATTAGCCGGTGGTAACGCCACCGCGAAGGAGCGCAAAGCGAACGTGGTGGAAAAGACCAATGTGCTCTTGAACGTCGTCGAGTCCAAGTATACGAATTGGATGGATAACTTTGGAGGAGATATCGATATGGAATGACTCTTGCGTCATAGTATATAGCTCTTTGCATAGAAGTAGTGATGTATGATAGGAATCCTGGTTCGCTCGTAACCACGCGCAAAAATTATTTTGCGAATCGGTTGTGATGATGTATAAATAGATTTGCCCGCGAAAGTAAGTCCTTACAACAATACGTCTCACAATAGTCTCTACGTGCTCTGTATTAAAATGCTAAATCGCGCGCCGAAAACACCCGTCGCAATCCTTTCGTCCTCGGTATCGGAAACGATTCTAAACTCTCCAGTTTTACTTCACTATCATTACTCCCGCTCGTTATCTGCGACTCCTCTACCGACGCGGATTCGGATTCCTCCAACGCCGAATCTTCCTCAAACCATTGACTGCTATAAAACTTTCTCCGCCACTTTTCATTCTTCCCTCTCTTCTCCAAACCCTTACTCTTCCCTCTCTTCTCTTTACTCTTCTCTAACATCCGTCTCACGAACGCGTCGCGTTCTTCCACTTTTTCTCGACTCGTGTTCAGTATCCACTGTTCCATCTTGCTCCCGATTATCGGCGCTCTCACTTCCACGAAAACTTCCGAGCGAACTAAACATTTCGGATTTCGCACGGTCGATTCCTCGTGCTCCGTGTAGTACTCCGTAAACGTCATCGTCATCCGATTTGCACCGACGTGTGGGACGACCACGCATTCGCGCTTGCTCGTCGTTCTCGCCCGATGTGCTCCTCCTTTTCCTCCAACTGCATCACCGTCATCACCATCGCCATCGTCCCCCAAACTTGGTGGATAAAAATCCGAATACTCGTTGTAACTCTGCGCTTTCTGCACCCACTTCTTCAAAAACTTTGGAACTTTCAAATCAGGTTCGCTGAAAACGACTCGAGATGTGCCATTTGGGACGCCTAGGAGTGGTCCGTCCGACGCTCGCCAGACGGACATGTTGAGGCCGTCCTTTGAGGTGTGTATCTCTTGTTGGACGACGGTGTCGAGCATCAAGTCGAAATACTCCACCGGGGAGACGTCGAAAGAGGTGAGATATACTTCTGACTTCCCCATTGTTGAGTTGTTCTTCTTGTGAGTAGTATTGTGTTACGATCGCGCGCGCAAAAGGAGACAATGTGGTGTCATTGTGTATATATGTCGCGGCGTTCGTGGATTAATGTGACGTGTGATTTATTCCCCAAACAGCTCGACAAGCGTTTTTTTCTCACAACAATACAAACTCTTTGTCTCTATTCACTTTTACGCCTTTTGGGCGGCGGCTAACTTGGCCAACGGCACGTCGTCGTCCGAACTTTCCTCGTTTTGGTCTTCTAATTTAGGTTTCTTCTTCATCGCCGATGATTCGTTGTTTGGTTTCTTTTCCTCTTCGACTTTTCGCTTCGCCGCGGACGCCGGCGGCGTGGGCTTCCGCGAAGGCGTCTCTTTTTTCACTTCGCTCTTCGCCTCTCCTTTTCCTCCTCCCAAAGCTCGAGTATTGTTTTCAATCTCGTCCAAATACCGTCTCGGTTGTACGACCCCCGCGATCGAACTCTTCGTGTTCGGCGCCGTCTTCCGTTTCATAAACGCCTTGTGCGCCTTCTCGTGCGCTTTCGCGTCTTCCAACAAACCGTGTTCCATCAACCACACCTCCGCCATGATCGAATCCGGTCGTTGCGCGCGCAAAGAGACGTAAAACTTCCTCAAAGAATCTTCCTCGTCCGGAGGGTCCCGTTTTTGGCCCGTGAATTCGTACTTTTTCTTCGAAGCCGTCTCTGTCGTCGGTTTTGTCTTCTTCTTCTTCACGGGCGCTTTCTTCTTCTTCACCGGAGTCTTCTTTGCTGTTGTTTTCTTCTTGGCTGGTGGTGTTGCTTTTTTCTTTACCGCTGCTGTTTTTGCTGCTGGTTTTTTACTCTTCAGCGCGGCTAACGGGACGTCGTCTTCTGAATCACTCTCTTCATCTTCTTCTTCAGAGGAATCTTCTTTGTAATTCACTTGTTGCTTCTTCTTCTTCGTCGCGACCATGATCTTCTTCTTCGTGTCCGATGATATGTCTATTGTTTGATGGGAAAATGAATTTCCCGAACGATTTTTAGAAGTGAAAAGAATTTATTAAATCTCTTCTTTTTATGCGCAGAAAAAACAAGTCAACACTCGCAAAAGAGAAGAGTTTAAGAAGAGCCTCGTTCTTTCTTCCCCCGTCTTTTGCGTGTGTTCTCCTCTTCCAACAGCAATACTACAAGTGCAAACACAGAGCAGCAAAAAGAGATGAAAAGCGATGATAGTATGATGTGGAAAAGCAAACGAGAAGAGTTCAAAAATGTTGAAAAGGGGAGTCAACACATTTTTGAAAACCCTAAATTCTTCCTTCAAGAAGGGGAAAGAAAAAAAAACAAAACTCTTCAAAACACAAGAGTCTTTCTTTCTCGCAGAAGAGGAAAGACACACTCACACACTCACGCGCGCATTGATTGCGATCGACGATGACGATGGAGTTTGAATTACCGACAAACTTCGCGGCCTTGTTGGAGAAGGATGATGAAGGCGGAGAAGGAGGAGGAGGCAAAAATAATGGAAGAGAAAATTCGTATCGCATCGAGAACGAACAAGATTTTGAGTTGGAGCAGTCCAACGAATCCGTCGAACGCGTGTGCTTCGAACTGACCGAAAACGAACCCACGCGCGTACTCGACCAGGAAATATTCGAAGACGTGTACCATTTAGTGCAAAACTTTCGAAGTTTACCGACGATGTCGCGCGTGCGCGTGTTAGACAGTTTGTGCGCGAATTTGAGCGTTTTGAGCGCCTCGATAACCGCTTTGTGCGTCGGGAACGCGAGCGACGAGGAAGAGGAAGAGATGGCGCCGTTGAGGTCGGCTTTGAAAGCGTACTCATTTTTTCTCGCGGAAGTTATGTCCACGAGCGAAGAAGAGGCGAAGGAGACGCAGGCGATGGGGATCGTGGAGAAGCAAGTTGGCGGCGCGAAGAAGAAGTCCAACTTGGCGAAGAAAGGGCAGCTGGTCGAGTGGAAGTGGGACGAGCAACGAGAACGCGCCACGCACGTCATGAACGGTGCGCTGGACGTGGACTTGTATCGCGTGTTCAGACCGAAACCGGTGGACCAGGCGTTTTGTCGGCTGTTTATTAACGTCGCGACGGCGAGTTTGGAGAATCCAACGTCGTTGAAATCAAAGGTGACGAAACGCGCGACGTTTCAAATGATCGGGTCTGTTGCCAGTAAATGGGGGGCGTTGGACGACGTCGTGACTGCGTTGTTGCACGTCTTGAATAAGCACGACCATTTATCCACGGCGATTGCGGATTTGTGCGGAGACGCGGCGGATCGATACGACGACGCGCGCTTGGCGGCGGCGATTTTGAGAGAAGTCGGCGGCGTCGATCCGAGAGAATACAAGAGAAGGCAGTTGACCGATGCGGCTGGAGTGAGAAACGTCGGGAACTTTTTGGAAGAGATTGCTAATCGCATGCCAAAGACGACGATGCGGAACGTGTCTTTGTTGATTGCGCATTTGGACGGTGACGCGTATTCGCTGCGATCGGCGGTGGTGTCCGTTTTGGGACGGTTGTTAATCGCGCATAAAGATGTCGGCGCGGTGAACGAAGCGACGGTGGTGGACCAGTCCGCGCCGCTATTGCGAGCGAAGCAAGGCTTTTTGGACGCGTTGGTGGAGCGCGTGCACGACGTTTCCGCGTTTACTCGAGCGAGAGTTTTGAACACGTGGGCGCAAATGGCTGAGCAAAAAGCGATTCCGTTATCGCACTGGTTAATCGTGTGCGATTTGGCCATCGGGAGATTGAACGATAAAGGTGGTTTGGTGCGAAAAGCGGCGATGACCTTGATCGGGACAATGTTAGGATTTAACCCGTTCGCGCCAGAGCTACCGACGGCGGCGTTCGCGGAGAGTTTGCGCGAGTACGAGGCCAAGTTGAAAGAGATGGAACCGACGCCGGAACCGGAAGAAGAAGGCGAAGAAAAGAAAACCCCGGAACGTTTGGAAGGTATCGATGAAGAAGGCGAGGAGGAGGAAGGAAACGTCGGTGATTCAGATAACGTTGATGCGAAAGGCACGGATGGGGAAGAAGAGGAGAAAGAGGAAGCCGAAGAAGACGCCGCGCCGGCGAAAACGCCAGCCGAGAAAGTTCCCCCGCAACAACGACAGGAGGAAGACGAACACCTCGCTGGTGGTATCGAAGCCGTGAGAACTATGGTAGCTGCTTTGAAAACAGCGCTCGGGTTTTCCATGCAACTCGCGCAGTCCGTACCAATTTTTGTCGCTTTGTTGTCCTCGACAACGGCGACGGATTGCGTCGAAGCCGTGCGCATCTTGGTCAAGCTCAAGCAGTTCGGCGTCGACAACTCGACGGCTGCCGCGAGATCTGTTTTGAAGCTCGTGTTTTCTCAAGAACCGTATGTAAAGCAAGCGGCGATTGAGGCGTGCGATGAACTTTACCTCGCCTCGGACGGGCAAGGCCAAGGACCGCGATTCGCCGCGGTGAAGTTGGCGAATTTGGCGGGCACGTCCAATCTCGGTGAGCTGGCCTCGCTCGAAGTTTGCCTTCGCGAGTTGGCCAGAGATGGACGATTATCGCCAGATGGTGCAATCGTGCAAGCGTTGTGGGTCGATGCCGCGGATACGGAGAAAAAATTCACGCGAAGAGCAGCCGCGTTGGACGCTTTGCGCATGTGCAAAGACGACGCCAACGAGACGTCCGCACAGATTCTTGCCAAACGCGCCGACGTCGTCTCGCAGTGTTTATCAGACGCCATGCTTGCTGCTGGTACAGAGAAGATACACAGCGGTCGCGGTGCGGCCATTTTGGCGCGTTCGGCGTGCGCGGCGTTGGCGCAGTGCCGCCCGACGGAAGCGGGGCCATTTTCGTTAGACTCGGAAGTGTTCGTCGGCCTCGCGAGAGTGTTACACCCAAAATCGCCTTTGAGTGGTAAAGCTTGGTTCCCGTGCGCTGAACAAGCGTTGTTGGCGGTGTACGCGTTGCATCCGGATCCAGAATCTTGGTGCGCGAAGCTGATTAAGAGTCACGCCACGGCGACGTTTGGCGCGAAATCGACGACGACTAATAGCGACGACAACAACAAAGAAGCCACGGAGGAAGGAGCAGGAAAAGACGGCGGAGAAGAAGAGGAAGCAAACATCAAAGACTTCTCGAACGTTTCTGGAACGGCTTTGTCCCGCTTTCTTTGGATGCTTGGCGAATGTGCCGTGCGCCACTTGGTATTTTGCGAACGTCTCGCGCGTACCGTACGCAGAGCGCGAATCGGGAGAGACCGCGTTGCTCACGCGGCGGCAGAATCTGCGGCGCAAAAAGACGACAACGCTGCTACCGGGGAAGAAGCGGCGTTAGCAGCGGCACTTGGCCAAGGTGCGGTGGCTGAAGATGCGGCGTTGGATAACGCGAGAGAGGACGCCGAGAAAGAACTTCTTGGTTTCTCAAAGAAAAACAAGAAGTGTTTCGGTGGCGTCATCGCTGCGTACGCGCCGATTGTCGTCCAACTTTGCGGGAACGAGAAAGTTGTGAAAGGCGCATCGGTCGTCAGAGGCGCGGCTGTTGCGGCGCTTTCTCGACTGATGGCGTTGGACATGGACTTTTGCGAGACGCACTTGCCGCTGCTCTTCACGCGCGTCAAGGACGAACGCGACGTACACGCTCGAGCGGCGATTACCGTCGCTCTCGGCGATTTGGCGTTTCGATTCCCGAACGCGTTGGAACCGTGGACGGAGCACTTGTACGGCACGAAAGAGTGGGGGAACGCGCTGCGAGATCCGTCGTCGAAGGTTCGCCAGCACTCCGTCACGGTGCTCGCGCATCTCGTGTTGAACGACATGATGAAAGTCAAAGGTCACATCTCCGCCATGGCGAGATGTTTGGAAGACGAAGACCCGCGCGTTTCATCTGTTGCGCGCTTGTTCTTTGCAGAACTCGCGAAAAAGCACGGCAACCCGATCTACAACTTGTTGCCAGACCTTCTCTCGAGACTTTCCAGCGACGCGGAGATTTCCGAGGAAGCGTTCGAGCGCATCATGCGCAGATTGTGTGGATTCATCGACAAAGAGAAGCAAGCGGACGCGTTGGCGGACAAATTGGTCCAGCGATTCCCGGAAGCCTCGCGAGCGGGTTCTGCAAAACCGGCGCGAGACATTTCGTTTTGCATCTCTCAGCTCAAGGCTTCCGAGAAGGCGTTCAAGAAGTTCACCGAGTCGTGGAAAATGTACGAGGAGTGCCTGTACGACGCCAAGACGACGCAGAACTTCCAGTCGATGTTTGCCAAGATGAAACGCGTGGCAAAATCGACCGAGTTCAAACAGTTCATCGACGAGTTCGACGCGAAGATGTCCGAAGCGCACGCCGAGAAGGCGGCAGCGTACAACGTCTCCGCCAGAGCCGAAGGGAAGGAAGAGGTCGAAGTCATACGGGCGGAGAGCGAAGAGGAGGAAGAAGAAGAAGCAGAAATGCAAGAAGGCGAAGAGAAGAAGCCCGTCGTTGAGGAAGAAGGAGGAGGTAAAAGTGAGGACGTGTCACCGGATGCTGCTCCAGCTGAAGACGAGACGGAACAGCCGGTCGAGAAAGAAAAAGAAGTCAAGGTGAAAGAGGAGGACGAAGACGACGACTTTAGCGAAGACGAAGATGAGGAAGAAGAAGAAGAAGAAGAGAACGACGAAAACGCTGGTAACGTCAACGTCGTCGAAGAGGAAGAAGTAAAGCCCGCCACAAAAGCGCGCGCTTCTGGTCGATCCTCTCGTTCTCGAGCGACTAATAAAGCTTAATTGTTGTAAATATTTTAAAAGTGATGAGAGCTTTCGATTTAATTATTATTATCGATTGAAATACAAAGTTTTATATTATTATGAATGAATGAATGAATGAATGTAAATCCGTCGTCTTGTTCAGACGTGGTCCGTTTCGTCCTCCTCTTCCTCCTCTCTGCTTCTTTCTTCTTACTCGGAGTGATCGTCCGGGTCGGTGTGATCCTCCTCGTTCTTTCCCAACGTTCCTTTACGATATAACCGTTCTAATCTCTCTCGCGCGTTTTCTAATCGCTCTCTCTTCGCTTCTTCTCTATACGAAGCCATCAATTCCATGCCTTGGGTCTTCCAATCTAAACTCAAATCGTCGTCGGAAATAGTGCACGTGTCGTCCTCGCCGACAACTCTCCACGCGCCCGATCGCAACATGTTTGATCGTTCCCAATCAGTCACGCGTAAGCTTTCCTTGGGCGGCGCCAACTCGTAGCCTTTATTAGAAACTACGCAGCGATGTCCGCCGACTCTGCACGTCAGCGCCAACTCGCTCTTCGTCACCGACTCTACGATCGGTACCGTACCTAATGATGACTTGAGTAATTTAGCGTACCTCTCCGCATCTTCCTTCGTCATGAATGCCAAAATCGTATCCACCGGCAACTCCTCCGGCGTCGCTTTTTCTTGCAAAGAATAAATACCAGCCTGTTCCGGGCTGTTGTGACCGTGGTGAAAGACGAGAACAAACAGCGGCGAGAAGTCTTCCACACAGTTCAAGTTCACCAACGCCACGTTAGTAATCATACTGCTCTTCTCATCGGCCGCTTTTTGTTGTTTCTCTTCTAAATATTTCTTATACTGCTCCTCTCCCAAACGTTTCTCGAAAATTTCCTCCACGGATGAAAACAAACTGTTCTGGTCGCCCAAAACCTTGCTCATCTTTTGGAGAAACCCCTCCGGTAAAAGAGACGACCCGTTCATCTTTTCTCTCAAGAACTCGTCCGTCTTTCGTATGCGTTCGTCAATCTCCTCTCTCCTCTTCTTCGCCTCGCCGCCTGCGCTCTTCGCGTTTTCCGTTTCCAACCGTTTCTTCTTCGGTTGCTTCTCCGCTAAACTCTCCCCTTTCTCGTTAAACCCGTTCCGTTCGTTCCATTCGATAAAATCTTTCGGCGTTCGCATCGCTTTTACGACCATCTTGTTGTATTCGTCTCTCAATAAGATCGTTTCAACTTCCACCAAACGCATGCGTTCGGATAAGACGCGCAGTTCTGGAGAATCAAACGCTAAATATTTTTGATCAAGAGAAAACTCAGACGAAATTTTATCCTCGTCAGCTTCCTCTTTTTGCTCCTCCTTTTTTTCACCTTTTTTGGGCACAAACCCCTCCTTTTCCTTTTCCTCCCTTTCGTTGTCTTTATCGTTGGACGAAGAAGAAGAAGATGAAGAGGAGGCTTTTGCGGCGAGAAGGACGACTCGTTGTTGCTTCTTCTTTGTCGTCGTCGTCTTCAGTTTCGCCCCGGCGTAGGTCGTCGTCGATGACAAAGCAAACATCATTTTTTCCCTTTCGTCTTTGGGGGTAAAACGAGGTTAACGAGCTTTTCTTGTCAACGAACCAATTCGCTCTAAACTCTGCTTTTGTTTACTGCTGCTCGACAAGAGAGAGAGAGATGAGAATTGCGTGTGTTTGTGTGTGCGCGCGCAGGAGGTGCGATGATGATTTTACGCAAAACGAGGAGAAGAGCAGAAGGGGAGTTAAGGGGATGTTTTGCAAAAGCAGCGCGCGCGTCGCTTTCGTTTTGTTGTGCGGTTGATGAGGTTTTTCCAATCAGAACGAGAGAAAAAAGAGAGATTTTCAGAAAAAGAGCAAAAAAAGAGATTCTCTCGAAGAGCTTTTTCTCATGCAGTGATTTTGAGATGGTTTCCTCCTCCTCTTCGAGGACTTAATTTGAGGCGCCCAGAAAGTTATTGCTTCTTTGAAGTTTTATGATGATGAAATGTGGGAACCAGTCAGTTGATTTTTTATGAAGTAGCCCCGTCGTACGTGTGAATACAAAGAAACTACTGAATAATACTAATACTATTACGCGGAGCAAACGTTGATGACCTCGGCCGCGTGTAACAGTTTATTCACGTTTTTCTCTCCACTCCAATCGTGCCAAATCGTACCCGAGCGAGCGCGAGCGCTTCTTCCTCCGTATTGGTCCGGCGCTTTCTCTTTTCCCGGGAAAGATCCAAACCCATAGACGTTGACGGTGTCGCAGAGTTGCGAGAAGAGGAGGATGGCGTGCGCGCCGGAAGTCATTTGGCGCCATTGGGTGAAACCAGTCAAGCCTAAGCGGCTGGCATCGGTTCGGAGTTTATTCATAGCGCCGGCTAAGGATTTGGAGAGTTTCAGAGGGAGCGCGAAGCGCGGGTTGTTCGGAAAACGCTTTTTGCACGCGGAGAGGATTTCACCTTGTGCGGCTGGGAACCAAATCATCACGCCGGTGTCTTCGTTACCGGCTTTGCCTTCGGGGAAGTTACCGCGGCAACACAGCGCGATGGAGCGGCGACCGTTTAACACTCGGAGCGTTGTTTTCGTGCCGACGTGCTTTTCAAAACCAGTAGTCGGTAAAATGTTGAACCGAACTACGACGTCGTGTGCATCGATGTACTTTCCGTACGGTTTCGTCATCAAGTGACCGGCGTTACCGACGATCGCGCAAGTGCTGAATTTCTTCCCTTTTCCGAGGAGCGGCGACAAACCAACTTTCGGGAGCTTCTTTAAACCTCTCACGCCGGGGAGTTTCTTGGCCGCCGTCAACGAGTCTTTCTCTCTGCACAACGTCGGATCTCGCGTCAAGCACTCGTTCAGCGTTTGCTCTTGACTAAAGACGCGCTTGGATACGATATTTCCGGGACCATCGTTCTCGTGGACGACTCTGACGTAAAGTTCCTTGCCGCATCCGGCTTTACCCATGGTGAAACCGATGCCGCGATGGAGCAAGTTTCTTCTTCTTCCCGTTCTACTGCTACTGCTGCTGTGACTATCACTACTACCGCTATCCCTCATCGACGATGACGCGTTACTATAAATATGGTCTTCTGATATATTCCTGCTCTCAATTTCATCATCATCCTCACCCACATCGCCTAACATCTTCCTCCTCAGCCGTCGCTCTCTCTCAAACGGCAACATCTCTCTCGGCTGTCCTCCACACGGCATAGACGCGTCCGCACCGGGTAAATTATAGTTCACGCTATCGTCATTACTACTACTGCTACTACTTCGAATAGGTTCCTTCTCGTCGTCTTCGTCTTCGTCTTCCTCTCCACCCGACGTCGTCGTCGTCGCCCCCTCCTCTTCTCTTTCGCCAAAATCATCCTCATCGGATGCGGGTAAGTTCGACGCGAACGCGTTCGCATCGTTCGGCACCTGTTCACCGAAATTCGTCGACATCGAATATGCGTAATCCTCTTCCTCGAAACATCTGTATTGAATCGTATAGAGCGTGGAAACTGTGAAAATAAACCCCAAAACGATGAATTTCAGTTTCAAGTTTTTCGCTCCGCCTTCGTGATTCGTTCCGTGATGGTGACGCCCGTGTTGGTGATGCAGACGCGACGACGACGACGACGACGACGAAGCAGGGGGAGGAGGAACAAACATACTCCCTCCCTCTCTTTCTCTCGCACACAAGCACACGTGTTTCTCTGCGGGAAAGACCTCTTTGTTCTTTCGCGTGTGAAAAGATATCAAAACAACTCAAAAGTGAAGAAGGTTCAGAGAGTAAAGAAATGACACATGTGATAAAATTAGTACGTGGTGAGATTTAAAAACTTTGCGCTGCTGCTCTTCTTTAGTATCATCCGAAATCATTACAGAAGTCTGGAAATGTCTCTCCCGAATATTTTCGTTCGGACGATATCCGCGCCGACTTTAAAGACGTTGTTAATGCTCACTTGACTGATGGTTTCGAACGACTTCCACACCAAACCGGCGGCTAAGCCTTTCAAGATGGTAAAACCCGGGATATCGGCGACGGCGGAGTCCTTGCCGATGTACGCCAGCGAACCTTTGTGCTCGTAGTTGAATCTCATGTTTGGATCTTGGAGGGGTTCGAATCCGTTTTCTTTGGCGCTATTGAAAACTTCGGCTAAATAGTTTCCTTGTTGTTTCGCCACTTGCGCGGTAGCCGGGAAAGCGCGCAATTCGTTATCCAACGCTTCGCACATTTTCATGAATTCAGACATGGTCATCTCGTCACGTTTTTGCGTGTACGATTTGAATACATCCATGCTTAGCGTGGCAGATTTGGCCATCTCTTTCAAGTGCGGGAAATCTTTACCGCCTTGCTCCAGGGCTTTGATGGCAGTCGGGAGGTTAATTTGGAGTTCGCAGTTGCCGTCCTCGTCGCATTTACAGGCTTTCGCGTATATTTCTTGCGCTTTCGCCATCGATTTCGGACGTTCAACGGTCACGCAGTCGCCTAAACCGAAAATTGAACCGTCTGAACCTTTCACGCGCATGGCTTTGTCCGCGGATAAAGATCTAACGTTCGGCTGCGAGCCTTCCGGTAAGCTATTTTGTATCTTTTCGCAAATCGGGTTGAGTTTAATTCCCGAACACCACACGGACATGCCGCATGGAATTTCCCTCTCTTCGCCGGTATTCTTATCTGCCACGATTAAACTGTTCCTCTTCACCTCTTTCACTTGCGTGTTCAAAATGCAATTGATGTTCGCTCGTTTGAAAAAGTCCGTGGCGTAATCGGCGATTTCTCGATCGTAGGAGGATAAAATTTTCTCCTGTAAATCGATGATGTTAATCGAAACATCTTCCAACAATCGTCTCGGAAACGTCTTCGCGACGTCTTGATACACCAAATCGTACAACTCCGCGGCTAACTCGACGCCCGTCGGCCCGGCGCCAATGATCACAAACCGCAACAAATTCTGGATCTCCTCTTTCGAAATCCCCGGCAGCGTCGCTCGTTCAAACCTTTCGTTCACTTGACTTCGAAACCTCGCGGCATCCGAAATCTCCTTGAAAAACAAGCAGTTCTCTTCCACTCCAGGCACGCCAAACGTATTCGTCACCGCCCCAACCGCGGTGATTAAATAATCGTACTTCAACGTAAACTCGTTGTTCGCTTTGCGACACGTGACGATTTTATTCTTCGCGTCGATATCCGTCGCCGCCGCTTCGTAATACTTGAACCCTTTCTCCGCGATTGGACGTCGAATAGACTCGACGATCGATCTCGTTTCAATCGCGCCCGTCGCCACGCCTGGTAATAACGGCGTGTACAAGAAATAATTCCTCGGCGAGACCAAAATCACTTCGAACGGGATATCTTTCTTCAAGGATTTCACGAAGGACACCGCACCCCACCCGGAACCGAGAATGACGACGGTTCTTTTCGCCGGGTCGGAGCCGATTTCATCGTACGATACGGTCGTTTCCCTCGGTTCCGCCACCGCTTGGTTCCTTACCATCTCATCTCTTCTGCCTCGTCGTCGTTTAAGTTTTCGCCGACGCTGCTGCGTATTCTCGACGATAAAATCTCTCGTCATCTTTTTGCCCCCACGTGAAGATGATGGACAAAACTTTCTCGTCGACGAAATCGTCGTCGTCGTCGTCATCATCTCTTACGCTAAAAGCAGAGAGCACCAAAAGCGTCGTTACGTTTCTCTCTCTCTCTCTTTCCGTTTGTGGTTAATGCGAAAACAAAATCTACTTTAACAAAAGCCAAAAGTCTCGTTTTTTTATTGTGTCGCGTGTGAGGGACGAACGACGTGGACGAAGAAAAGAAAGAACACAACCAGCAGAGAGATTCGAGAGATTTTCGCAGAATGTTGCAGAGCAGAGACGCGAGAAAAGAGACATGCAGTGAAAAAGGCAAAACAAAAAATTTCTCTCGCTTTTTCTCTCTCTCCAGAGTTTGTTGTCCATTGCGTTTGGGAGATACGAATCTTATTTAATTAATCTCTTTCTTCAAGAAGAGAGCTTTCACGACGAGAGAAGAAGAGAGAAGGGAAAACGCTTATACTATATATCATCGCGTCGTCGTCAAATCGTTTTCCTCGTTTTCGTCGAAGAGTTTTAAGAGTAAGAGTAAGAGTAAGAGAGAGAGCACATTTGGATTTGTCGCTTTTCGCCGCCGCCTAAAGAAGAAGAAGGCAAAGAAGAAGAAATAATATGACGACAGAAGAAGCGCCCGCGCGATTCGGCTCGAAAGAGTTCAAATCGAACGGGCCAATTTCTATACTAGCCGCGGATGGGAACAGGTACCAGTTGGACGATGCCACGAACGAGTATTTCGGGGAGATTGAAAAAGCGTTGAGAGAGTTTGATGACAAAGACGATTCAAAGAATAACATCCAACAACGACAAGATGATGGAGAAGAAGAGGAGCTCAACCAACGAAACGAAGCGATCGAAATATTAGCAAACAACGCGCTCGAAGGCGCGGGTGGGAAAGAGGTGGAGTTGATGATGGACGCGCGGTGTTCGCGGTTGATCGAGAGACTGGTCGCGCACGCGACGGATGAAGCGTTGGTGTTATTTTTACGGAAAGCCTGTCGAGGATGGAAGACGTACGCGTTGGCGATGAACATTTTTGGTTCGAGAGTCTTAGAGAGCGTTATCAGGCAAGTTTCGAAGAGATTGGTGGTTGATGGTGAGGGTAGTGTTCATCATCATCACGCGACGACGAAAGAAAGAGGCATACAAGAGGTTTTGAAGTTTAAGGAGATGCTTTTAGAGAAGGAAGACGTGGACGACGGATTCGAGAACGAGGGTAGAAATAGAAACAACAACAGCGACGATGGAGAAAATAATAACCTCCCAGAAGCAGGACCGAGGAGTTGTTTAGATAACTTATCGTACGTTTTAAGTTCGCGAGCGACGGACATCTCGTTCGACCAGCGCGCCTCGCCGGTCGCTCGGCGCGTGTTTTTTCTCTTTGCTGGTAAGGACATGCCGCTCAATCCAGGCGGCAGAGATAAAACGTTAGCAGTTGGTCAACAAAATTATAAACCGCAAGGTAATTTAGAGAGTAAACTGAAAGGCGCGACGAGCGTGGAACAGTTCGACGCGTCCAAGAAGAATCGAGAGAAACACCGAGACGAAAAGAACGAAGATAGAATAAACGCCTTTCCGGAACTTCTAGAATCGCATACGAACGACGTATTAGCGAACGTCGAGGAAGTTTTATGGGACATGACGGATGATCCGTGCGCGAGCGCGTATTTACAAGCCATTTTGCTCAGTCAAGAAGGGGACGATGCGAGTTTAAAATGGATCATTCCCGGTTTGTTGGGGTGCGCGCCTCCGGAAGACGCGCCAGATGGCGAGCTCCTCGCGGACCTCTCTTCGGACGACATGAAAGCGCTCATGCAATCGCGGTCCGGGTCGCACTTGCTGGAAGTTATCGTGCGAGTTGCACCGAGAACGTTAGGGGCGGAGATTTGGCGGAGATTTTTTCGCGACAAATTAATGTCCATATCGAAACACCCGGTGGCGAACTTTGTGTTGCAATCGGTTTTAGGAAGTTCGAAGGATCCAGCTGTTGTCGCCTCTGCCGTCTCTGAACTCTCCGCGTTGTTCGGAACGTTGCTGTACGAAAACAGAGCCGGTGTTATCGCGGCACTTTTAGCCGCCTGTTTGCGATTGAAAACCAACGAAAAAGATTGTTGCAAAGCCTTGGCGAGAGGCGTGACGTTCAAGTTAGAAAAGAAAAACGCCAACAACGCGCCGGCGGCGGATAGTACTCATAACGAAGAAGGCGGCGGAGGGAGCCGAAAAGGTGGCAAATCGCAACTCGCGCGCGCGCTCCTCTTCCTCGGGAACCCACCTCACGGGAGATGCTCCGTACTCGGCGCCGCTATGATGCAAACGCTCGCCAAGTACCCCGCCGACGCTACGGTCATGTTCCTGGAATCTCTCTGCGATACCGATCCGAAAACTCTCCTCCAAGCCGCCCGCGACGCGTCTGGCTCCCACGCCATCGAAGCAATCTTAAACTCTCGTTTGGTAAAAGCAAAACACAAGAAAGCAATCGCGGAACTCCTCGTCGACAACGCCGTCGCCTTAGCCGTCTCCTCCGGAGGCTCTCGAGTCCTCGAAGCGTGTTACCGCGAAACTGACAACAAAACCAAGAAAAAAATCGTCGAACTTTGTTCCAAGAGAGAGAAAGAAATCGTCGCCACTCGACACGGCGTGGTCCTCTTCAAACGCTTAGGCGTCAAACAATTCCAAAACAACGCCAGCGGGTGGGAGAAACGGGAAGAAAAGTCCGCCGCCATCCGAGCCGAGTTTGAAAAAGAGTTTGGTTTCGACGCGCCCGAGAAGGAAAAGGAGGAAAATCGCAACAAAACGGTCCTCCGCGAGGTGCCGCCGCCGCCGCAAAAGCGCCGCCGCGACGAGATTCATCCGGGAGGAGAAGACGAACGAGAAAACGACGACGACAAAATCGGGCATAAAACGACTAAAAAGAAAAGCAAGAAAGAGAAGAAAGAGAAGAAAGAGAAGAAGGAGAAGAAAGAGAAGAAGAGGAAATAATAGGCAGCGAGAGGAGTGAAATTTTCTACTTTTAATTCGCCAGTTTTGAAAAAAATCCAAATTTAGCACTACACCACTACACAAATCTGGCACCCATACAAGATTACCATCACGTTTGTTTTATCACGATGACAACGCTCTTCTTCTCGAGAAGACGACGCAGCAGCAGCAGCAGCATTAGCGCATTGCTCTCCTTTTTCCTCCTCTTTTGCTCCTGTTCGCTCTTCGCGTCCGCGAAAGACGACGACAACAACGAAAAAAGGAAACCAGGGGTGATACCGTGGGCGAAAATTAAAACCGAGAAAAACATGACAATCTACGGCGCGTACGACGCCACGAAAACGATCAAGTTTGAATTTAAAAGCGACGAGGGGCACGACGTGTATCGAGTTCGAGATGTAGACGCGTTCAAGAGCTGCAGCTTGGATGGCGCGGAGAAAATGCCCGAGGTAAGAATAGAGAGGAGTTTTGATGCTTTGTTTGCTTACTAAAGAGGGTGCCTTTTGAGATGAAAAGCAAGCTGACATTTTTTATTCTTCTTCTTCTCGTCTTCTCGTCTTATGATGTTATTAAACACACTAAAAACAGGTTCAAGTGGATTTCGGTCGGCGGGGTATTTTATCGTACGTCTCGGTGACGCCGGCGGAAAACGCGACGCTGTACTTTGTGTGCTCCCAGCATTGCGCGAGCGGGCAGAAAATTTCAATAGCGCACGATCCGACGGTGTACGCGGACGGCGATTTGGATCGGGACGGAGACGTGGACGACGACGATGGCGCTCTCGGTGCGGAGATAGACGACGATGATGACGACGACAAAGACGACGACTTTGATCACGAAATTGACGACGACGAGTGGGAGGATAAGAAAGACTTTGAAACTGGATGTCCGTACGACTGCGAAGCGGGATGGGAGTCGAATACGATTAATTCCGCGTGTCCGTGCGGCAACGTTAATTGCACGGAAACAAGTAAATCTGTGCAATCGATCAGATCGATTGGCGCGATAACTCCTGGTTGCATGTACGTCGTCAAGGCCTTCTGCGTGGTGGAGGAAGCGACGAAGACGGCGGCGAACGAGGATCCTTCCCAAGTGTGCAAGAAATTTTTAAGAAACAAGGGGAGATCGGAAGAGGTGGTGAGAGGCCAAGAACACGTTTTCGAGGATAGCGATGATGATGACGACGACGACAATTACAAGTTACCCAGCCGAGGCAACAATAAAGTTAAAGTTACTTTTAAACCGAACAGTTTAAGAGCGAACGAGACGAACGTAAACGTCGGCGTCAACTCGGTCGACGAAGACGAAGTAAAAGAGTTGCAAAGACCGGAAAGATTTAGAGGGAAGAACGCAACCGAAGGTGAAGTCGGTAATCGATCGGTCTTCATCGGCTCTATTTTGACTTTAACACCACACGGGACAGTCTTTGACGAGTGCGTTGAAGTCGCCATCCCGTTTGTGAGAAATTTAACGGATGTGAACAACGCGACGATCGCATGCATGAAAGCGGCGGATGAAAATTCGCCGTTTGAATTGATCGAATGCGTCGTAGAAAACACCAGCGGTACCGAAGGGATTGCGACGGCGTGCGTTGACTCATTTTCTATCGCAACCGTGATGGAATCGGACATTTCAACGACTTCGAACGACGAAGATCCCACGGGCGGCGCTTTTGCGAAGTCGACAACCTTTGTCGCGATCTTAGTTTCGGCCGTCCTCGCATTTTGCACGTAAACAAAACGACGATATTAATACGAAGAGACAACAACCACCGAAAAGGGGCTCGATAGAAACATACGACCATATCAGTGTATGCACGAGCATATATACGACAAATCATAATACTTTCGTTTAATATCATCTTTCTTTCTATTACAATTTTCTTTTCATTCAATTTTAATTCTCCTCGTACTCTTCTTGCATCTTCTTCGCGCTCATTCCGGCTTTACTCGCTTGCGTCGCAGCAACTTCTCTCGCCTGCGCGTCGTATAGAGTCGCCATGTTCCCGTCTCTCACGAACGAATAATCCTCTCTCCCTAACAAATCGCACTGCGCGTATTGCATCATCAAATGGTCAATCAACACCAACGCGACCATGGATTCCACCATAGGAACCGCTCTCGGGACGACGCACGGGTCGTGTCTTCCTCTCGCTTTCAACTCAGTTTCCACACCGTCGCGATTGACCGTGTTTTGCGGTCGAGTAATCGTCGACGTTGGTTTAAACGCAATCTTCATCTCGATAATCTCGCCGTTGGAAATGCCGCCTTGAATACCGCCCGATTTGTTCGTCGTCGTTCGCAAACCTCTTTCCGCGTCCATGTAAAACGGGTCGTTGTGTTCGCTCCCCTTCTCTAACACGCCTCCAAACCCACTCCCAATTTCAAAACCTTTCGTCGCCGGCAACGACATCATCGCTTTCGCCAAATCCGCCTCCAACTTATCAAACACGGGCGCGCCTAAACCTCTCGGGCAATTTCTCACGATGCACGTCACCACCCCGCCGCACGAATCTCCTTTCACTCTCACCTCATCGATCGCCTCGATCATCTTCTCCGCAACAGAATCGTCCGGACACCTCACGATGTTCTTCTCCACGTCCTCCATGGTAAACTTTTCGTGATCCACCCCGCCTTCGCTCGTTTTCACGTCCTTCACTTGACTCACGTACGCCAAAATTTCCGTATTTCCAATTTGCTTCAAAATCTTCTTCGCGATTGCGCCAGCCGCGACTCTCCCGATAGTTTCTCTCGCGCTACTTCTTCCACCCCCGGCAATCGCTCTCACCCCGTATTTCATATCGTACGTCGCATCCGCGTGACTCGGTCTATACGCCACCGCGATCTCGCCGTAATCTTGCGACTTGTGGTCTTTATTCCTCACGAGCACTGCAATCGGCGTCCCAAGGGTCACGCCGTCCAATCCAACCCCACTCAAAATCTCGCACGAATCTTCCTCGTTCCTCGGCGTCGTAATTCTCGACTGCCCCGGTCGACGTCGGTCCAACTCGAACTGTAAATCCTCCCTCGATATTTGCAGCTTTGGCGGTACCCCGTCGACGACGCACCCGACGCCGCCGCCGTGGGATTCCCCGAACGTCGTCACCCGGAAGAATCTCCCGTACGTGGAGCCGACGTTCGCGATTTGTAACTGCCCTCTTCTTCTTTCTCTGTGTTTCTTTTCGCTCGTCGTCCTCCAAACCGCCGGTATCATCGTTTTCGGTCGCGCAGCAATCGTCGACTTTGACGTCTGCATTTTACTCTCGATTTTTCCCTTAGGAGTAGTAGATGAGGAAAAAGACACCCCCGTTCGATGACAATGCATCGTCGTCGTCATCAAAAACAACAGACAGACTTAACGCCAAGATCTCTTTCACAAAAGCGCGCTTAAATATAAATACTCGTCTCGTCTCTCTTCTCTCTCTCTCTTTGTGTATGTGTAGTACAAAAAACTGATGAATTTTGAGGTTTTTCCAAAACCATCCGTCAAAGAAAAATGAAAATTTGTTTATCCAAAAAACATACCAAAAAAAAACAAAAAACAAACAAAAAACAAACAAAAAAGTGCTCAGAAAAAGAAGGGAAAGAGCGAGCGAGCGAGAGACATATAATATATGTTGTCATCATCATCATCATCATCGCGCGCGTTTAACGCGACCGTCGCTTTGAGAACCTCCTCCCGGAGGAGGGGGAGGAAAAGGCGTTTTCGGCGAGCGAGTGTGTCTATTCTCTGCGAGGAGGAGGAGAATGATGAGGAGGACAAAACCTTTCGTGATGATGGTGATTTTGGGGGGAAATCAATCGACAGAAGAAAAAGAAGAAGAGCGCTTTTTGTATCGTCTTCTTTGTCGATGATTGCGTGGTATTCGAGCAGCGGCAACAGCGAAAAACCTGCTTTCGCCGCTGCTGATGTCGCTGGTGGTGGTGGTGGTGTTCCCGGGTTTCCCGGTGATGAGAAGCGCGATGACAAAAATAATTCATCGTGTGGGGTGAAATCCTTAACCGTGGGCCCAAATCCAGGCGAATTTGAGACGATATCGAAAGCGCTCGACGCGAGCGCGAAGGAAGGCGGGGCGACGATTGAGATAAAAAGCGGCACGTATAAGGAACGAATACTAATGAACAAAAATAACGTGCGGTTGGTTGGTTTGAGCGACGATGTTTTCGTGGAATGGAGAACGTCGACACCGTACGAAAGCGTGTTGGAGGTTACGTCTGAAAACGCGAGCGTGGAGAACGTGAAGTTTACGCACGCGAGTAAATCCGTGGCGAATAACTTTGGGGTGTTTGTGAAAGAAGGAGGGAGTCTGAAGTTAAGAAATGTGTCGGTTACATCGGAAACTGGGAGCGGTGTAGCTACGGAAGGCGGCTCGGTTGACGCAGAAAACGTGATGATTGACAAGTGTAAAAACCACGGCGTGTCGGCGTTTGGAAATCAGTCGGAAGTTCCGAAGAGCGGTCAAGTGCACCTGAAAAATGTCGCGATATCGAATTGTGGTGGCGACGGAATCTTATTACGAGGTGGTGTACAAATAGACTCTTTAGATGTCAAAATCGACAATTGCAGCGGCTTTGGCGTCGACGCGTTTGAAAACGTGCAAGGAACGATGAAAGCGTGTAAAATCTCAAAATGTAAAAAAGGAAACGTCGGAGGCGATAACGACAACTACGACGGCAACGGTGTCAGCATTGAATTAGTTTAGTTTAGCACGCGCTCGTAGCATATAGGTAAGATGAAAAACATTAGCTATTACTATTTATCATTATGAGGTTTTACCTGCACATCTATTAAACTACTACTAATCAAGGAATTCCGGGAATCCACGTCTTTGTCTTTTGGCGATACCGCGCGTACGTTTCCTCGCCAAAGATCCGCTCTAAGAAATATTCCTCCACCGGTATCCGTTTATAAAAAAACCGCCAACTGACGCCCACAAACACCATAAAACTCACCACGTTCCCTAAAACCAACTGCGTGCCTGGTGCCCATAAAAACCATCCGAAATATCCTGGATGTCGAAAAATTTTATACGGACCTTCCGTGACCAACGAATGCGTCGCTCTTTTCTCGGTTTGAATGACGTGCGTGAAGTTATGTTTGGCGTGTATTTCGGCCCATTTACGAATAGTTTCGCCAACGAGGCACGTCATGATACCGATTTTATGCACGCATCCAATCGTTTCCTGGCCAAGCATCGCGCCGTAATCCACGAAAAAGTACTCGCACAATCCCAAAGCCATCGCCGAACAGTACGGGACGCTGAAAAGCCAGGAGTGTCGATTGAGAAGATTACGGTTATACGCGAACGCGATGAGAAATTCGGAGAGATGGAAGAACGCGAGAATGACGAGAAAGCTTTCGAGGAAGTGTGGCGGTGCAGGTGCGGAGGTGGTCGTGTTCATGTTTAATTTGTTGTGAGGTTGATTTGAGAGCGTCGCTGAAAAGAAATAACTGTAACGTTCTCTCCTGTCTCCTCGAACTCCTCTCGCGGGTCACTTCTTTATTTCGCGCGTCTTAGACGTATTTTACATTAAATGCTAAAAACTATATTGCTAGCTGCTAATTTGAACTGTACGTTACGCATCGTACTCTGATTTTAAAACCCAGGCGGAGAATCCTTTGTTTCCATCGTTCGTCGTCGGATTCCGTTCCAATCGAGCGCACTGCTTTAATAAGTTGCGAAAGATGACGCGACGTTCGGCGGTGACTTTATCCGCGAAGGCGTCGACGACGAGTCCGGTTGGAACTTCACCGCCCCTAGACTTGAGAAATTGAATGATGTCTTTGAGAAGGGTTTGCGCGAAGCGGCCTTCTTCATCTTGGTTGGCGTTGGCGTTTTGATTCGAGGCGATGATGGCGGCGTCTTCTTCGCGTCTTTGTTGGATGCGAGAGAATAAGCGACGACTTCCAGCGTTATTGCTTCCAAAACGGCCCGTGTTGATATTATTGGTAGCAATAGTTCGTATAGTCGTAGTTGATGTGGTCGTTGCGTTGATGTGTTGCTGTTGTTGCTGCTGACCTTGAACGCGAGTGTTGGAATGCCCATTCATTTCGCCTCGTCCGGAGCGTTTCACCGCCTCCGCCGCTTGTCTCGCGATTCTATCTGCAAAGGCAATTTTCGCGCGCCGGTCGCTATCTGCAGCTGACAAAATCTTATCGTGACACATAGCACTGTGTAATCCGCCTTCGCCGTCGAACAATGATTTCAAAATCGCCGCATCGCCTTTCCCGTTGTCGTCTTTGTTATTAACGTTCAATCGATTCGTCTCGACTCTTTGCACGCCCTCGACGATGGTTCCATTATTCGCCGTTGTCGTCTCGCCTTCTTCCAGCGTTCCATCTCCTTCAACTGTGATTAGACTCTCCTCGTCTTCATCTTTGCAATCTGCCGCTAAGATCTCGCCTTCGACTTCGGCGAAAAGCTCGGCGGTTTCGTTCGCGGCTCCGCCGCCCATCACCGCGCTTCCCGCGACACCGCCTCCTCTTTGCTTCTCCTCCGGGTCATCGTACGCGAACAAATCCATCATATCTCTCGCTTTAAAAAAACGTCGTTGTTTTGGGTCCTTTAACACCTTACCGGTCAGAAACTCTTTGTAAATTTGTCGATGATACACTTTCTCTTCAATCGTCCCGGTGGTGATTAACCTATAGATGGTCACCCCTTTCGTTTGACCAATGCGCCAGGCTCGTTCACGTGCTTGCGCATCCGTCGACGGATTCCAATCCGGATCAAACAACAAAACGCGATTCGCGCCGGTTAAGTTTATACCCAAACCACCAACCTTAGTTGTCAACAAAAAAACAAACACGGGTTCTTGCATGTCCTCCGCGGCGACGCCTTCCTCGCCCACGTTACCGGCGTCGTTGAAAGAATCGACTAAGCCCATTCGGTGCGCGACAGGTGTGGTGCCGTCCATTCGTCGATACGTGTATCCTTCGTTGGCAACCGCTTGCTCTAAAATATCCAGCATCTGTTGCGTTTGCGAAAAAACGAGACATCGATGGCCTTGGCTTTTCCACATGCTCAAGATTTTCAGCGCGACTTGTAACTTGCCCGAACGCACCGGGTCGCCGTAATTTGCATCGCCAGCGCGCGAGTTTCGCTCTAACAAGTCTGGGTGATTAACAATCTTACGCAAAACGTCGATACCGCCCAACGCTTCGCGTCGACCGTCGATGATATCTTCCACTTCTCTCGAGGAGAGGAAACCTTTATACGCGTCGCGTTGGTTTTTCGTCATCGGGCAAAACAAAACTTGTTCCGTTTTATCCGGCAAGTTTATATCCAAGTCTTGTTTTAATCGTCGAAGTAAATACGGTGAAATCAAATCCTTTAACGCAACCGCGCACCTATACGCCGTAGTCGCCGCTTGATCGCTCGCGTTGACGTACCCGCCAATTTGTATAGGCACCGCGAACTGCGCCTGAAACACCGGCAAAGTGCCCAATTTCCCGGGGTAGACAAAATCAATCAACGACCAAAGCTCGGATAACCTGTTTTGTACAGGCGCACCAGTCATGATAATTCTGTGAACCGTGCGTAATCGCTTCGAGACGACGGTGATATCTGCTTCTGGGTTTCGAATTTTATGCCCTTCGTCCAACACCGCGTACCCCCATCGAACGGTCAACAAATCTTCGCGCATGCCTCGCAAACACTCGTATGTGGTAATCACCAAACCTTTCGGGTCTCTCGTGGCGTTCCGTATGGCGTTTTTCATCGCATTTTTTCTATTCCCGTTGGCATCTTTTAAAGCGTCTTGCGTGATAGCCGAGTCGTGCAAGACGACTGGTTTCAGCTCGGGCGCCCAGATTTTCAATTCGCGACGCCATTGGCGCAACATCGTCGCCGGACACACGACAACGGATGTTTGGTACAAGTTTGATTTCGATAACGCGCCGAGGAAAGCGGCAACTTGTACCGTCTTCCCTAAACCCATGTCATCGCCGATTATCCCACCGGCTCTTTGACAGTGCAATTCCCAAAGCCATTTAACGGCTGTTTTCTGATGCGGTAAAAGTTTCGCGAACCTGTAGCCGTCGACGGATAATCCTCCTTCAAATTCAACGTCTTCTTCTGCTTCAATAACATCGTCACCGTCTTCATCGGCGTCTCCATCTAATTCTTCTTCGTCCGAGCTGTACGCTTGAAACGACGACCGTCGTTTTTTCCTTGCCGACGCACCATTTTTCTTTTTATTCTGTTGTTGTTCGCTTTGCTCTTTCCACTGTTTTCTTTTCAACGCCAACTTCTTCTTCGCCGCGCTGTCTCCATTTTTTGTCGGTTTCACGCGTCTCGAAATCGCCTCTCCAATCGCTCTCGAATGCATTTTTTCCATTTGTTTCGGTGCATCTTTCAAATCAATCGTTTTCAACTTTGATTTCGCGCTTTGCAACAGCGCCGCTTTTTCTTTCAACTTCTTTCCGGCTTCGTCCGTCCGAGCTTTATCGAACCCGTCTAAGCGGTCAAACGGCGTCATCGCTCCAGTACGAATCAATCGTTCTCTTTCCGTTTCTCCATTACTACCGCCACCTAACAAATTATTCGTCGTGGTTTTCTTTTGAACGGCGTCTAACTCGGCGTCGAAATCAAAGTCGTCCTGGACGACTACTTTCGGTCGTCGTTGTCGTTGTTGTCGGCGTTGTTCTTCCGGAGGAACACCACCAGTCTTCTTCGCGTCCGCGTCGTCTTTCTTTTTCTTCTTTTCTCTCTCAAACGCGCGTCGTTCCACCTCGGAAACTTCCAATGCCGTGTCCAACTCTTTTTCCGCTTTGCTTCGTTTCTCTCGTAACCCGGCTACGCGTTTCGCGGCGACTTGTTTCCTCAGTTTCACGTCTCTTAAAGTTTTTTCACCCTTCTTCTCTGCTTCTTCGACTCCTAAATCCTTCGTCGCCGCTTCCACGGCTTCAATCTCTCGGTCGATTTCAAAGAGAGAGCGCTCGAATTTCTCTACCTCGCGTTCCGAGCGCAACAACATCGTTTCCATTTTCGTCTTTTCTTCTCCTCCTCCTCCTCGGTCGTCGTCGTTTCCGTCGTTGACGACGATGGCATCTCGCAACACGTCTCGTTGCACTTGCCTTTCGTCTCTCGCGACGACAGAGAGCGGACCGAGGACCAGTTTCGAGAGCTCATCTTTATCTCCCTCGTTTCTCATTTTCCTCCTTCTCTTCTCGCGGTTTCAATTCGCCGCGGTAAACTCGGCTCTACTTATTAATCATGTTCAGACGCTTCTTCTTCGGCGCGTTCACACGTGAGGAAGAAAAAGGCGAGAGAAAAAAGAAAGGAGAGAAAACATTTTAATTTAGGGTTTTAAAAAATTTTTGAGTGGTGACAAAGCAACCAAAGAGCAGACTCGTCATATTCTTCGGAATTAGTAAACGCTTACAAAAAACAACTCTCTCTAATAACTAACTATAAAAATGTCTTCTGCGCACACCGAAAACTTACCGGCCGACTTGAACGAGCACAACGAGGATCTCGCGGACGGCTGCGACAACGCGGACACGTACTTGAGTGCGTTTTTTTGTTCTTTTTCTCTCTTTTAGCGCGCGATGATGAATGAATTTTGCGGAAAAGAAGAAAAGAAATCCTCGTCATCATCATCATCAAAATCGATGATTCTCTCGCTAAGATGAGGCGCGACAATTACCTCTTTCTTCTTCGCGCGAAGCTTTTCTTTTGCCAAGAAACGTTTTATCTCGCGCAAAAATATGTGGTTTGTACGTTTCTCGCCTGGTCGAGCAAAGTTCTTCTTTCCTCGAAGCACATATCGCGCGCGTTTCTTCTCTTTTCGGAGGATCGATGATTCTCGTTAAAGAGATACGATTTTTGGTTGTTTGTTTAACCTAAGAAAAAAGGGTGCCGAGTTTTTGTTTTTCTCAAAAAATAAAACATTTTTGCTGACCCATTTTTTGCTTATGATTTTTTCAAACAGAATTCCACGCGCTCTTACACCGAGGCCAAGCGTTGAACGCGTACGAGGCAAAAATGCACCTGGACAACGGGACGTTAAACTTCGGCCACGGCTTGGACTTTGAGTCCGGGAAGACGAAAAAAGCGGAAAAGAGACCGCCGACGCAGATTGAAATCATGGCGGAGATGGAACGCGAGAAGCAAGCGAAGAAGGAGGAACGCAGATTGGCGCGAGAAGCCAAGAAGCAAGCCCGTCTCGAACAGGAGGAGTTTATAAGAAACGGCGGCAACTTGAAGTTGTCCAAGAAGGAAAAGAGGAGATTGGAAGCGGAGATGGAAAACTAAGAAGTTTTTCATCGCCGTTCCGTCGACTTCTTTCTCTAGTAGTGTACATATATGAGCGACGAATGCGAATTCGCCTCCCATCATTTGAGCACAAGAAGAGAAGAGACATTTTACTTACTTTCTGATAAACACGAGTTACTCCTGTTTTTACGATGAGACGATGTCTGTTTGCTTTTTGTTCTTCTTGTATTTAGAGTCCCCTGTCCGTACTGGTCCATGCGTCGTTAATAACGCGCATAATGAGCCGGACACTCCTAGATATAAACAAGGATAATTAGTTTTCTCTGCACATCAATGATTGTAGAAATAGATCAAAATTGTAACAATAACATCATAACGTGTACTTTTAAAAACCCAAACTTTGCGTACGTCTATACGTCTATGTAAGAAATAGGATTCGTTTTGTTACAACAATAAATACACATCATCACAGTTACTATCAAGTAGTAGAATTATTTTTTCGGCGCTTTGAATACCTCAAAGCCAAAAATCGTGCACGACTTGTTCTCGTCCACATCTTTCAACTCGTCTTGGTATTGCAACTCAAAAATACCTTCGTGACCACCCGGTCGACCCTCTCTTAATCGCAAACAGATCTTATCTCCAGGTTCTATTACCGCAGCTTTCTCGGATGGCAAGGATTCCCATCGACCGACGGCTAATCTAAAGACGCCCGGCCCGTCGCGTAAACTCTTCACGCGAACTTTTTCGCGAATAACAGCTAACGTCAATTGCGAGCGAGAAATCGCTTTGCCAGTTATACCCGCCATACCGCGACCAATGGTTTGATTGCCAGGGTACAACGGTATTTCTGTGATAAAATTCTGCCGCCGTCTCGCCGAACCACTGCGAGGTGTAGTAGGCGCTTGTTGCTGTTGCTTCAACGCCAAGGCCTGCGGGTCTTCCATCAACGACAGTTTCATCTTTCTATATTCAATCTTATCCATGTGCCCGGTATTTAAAGCTCTCAATTCGCTCTCGTCCTCGGGTAACACCGATAGTCTATTTTCTACGTTTGCTATTTGAATCTGTAATGTTTGGATCGCTCTTTCGTACGTCTCCGTCGGTTCGTCGTTGTCGGTTCGTAACTTCAAATCTTCCACTTTAAACGGCAAACCAGGCATTTGTTTATCGTCAATCATTTCTAACATATACTCTAAACCCGCGCGTTCGCCGTCGTCTTCGTATTTATCGTCCATAAACTGTTCCGAAGTGGCAGTCCCGAGTGCGTCGCAGATCGTCGTCGCCATGCCAATCAACACAAACGCGTTCGTCACCGCTAACATCAAGGTGAAAATATCAAATACACCGACCGTTCCACCAGACTCGTATATTATCTCCACCCCGTTGAATGTTCGTTCCATAACGTTTGAATGCCAAGGATTTCCAGTGTCCATGTAATGCGCGTCAGTTCCAATACTGTGCATTTGCTTGGATGGAATGAATCTGACGCTCAACGTCGCCCAAACGTCGTTATTCAGCGGTTCTAAGTAATGCACCGATTCCCATTTCACGGTCACTAATAACTTAATGCCCGTCAATCGAAAGGTCAATCCAGTCGTCGAACCTTGCGCGCACCCGCCGTCTGCTTCGTCGTTACCAACGACGCACAAAAAATCGTTGTAATCGTCCAACGCGACGCCGGCAGACTCTAATAAATCTTTCAACGTAATCCCTTGCAACGCCCCAGCGGTTCCATCGTACTCGACGCCGTTAAAAAAAACTTTCTTAGGTTGATTAAAGTTTCCTAGACTGTCTTGGTACCATATTTCCAACGGTAAGAAGATGTTCTCCGGCGCAATCGTAAAGCCTCTTCTCACGCCCATCAACCCGTACGCGCAACTCTGTGGAAAAGCATAGTGGTTTGCACACATAGTCGAAGGTGGCGGACTCGGAAACGGTGGCGGACTAGGTTCCGCCGGCGGTGGTGATGGAGGAGGACTCGGGGCACCTTCTGGCGGTGGTGATGGTGGAGGACTTGGGGAAGGAGGTGGGGAAGGAGAATTCGGGGGTGGCGGAGAATACCCGTCCGCGTCCCCGCACCCGTCGCACTGTCTACTAAACGTCCACTCCTGCAAAAACGTCTTCACCCACAAACCGCTCGGGGTTAATTTCACCATCTCTCCCACTGACATCCCACCGGTAATGCACCCAATTTGCGTCGTGCACTCCGCCGACGCCGCGCACGCCGCCGTGTCCGTGCTATAATGCACCGTCGAATACGTCCCGCCGTACGTCGGCGATCGCCAATTAATATAGCTCGCGTTTCCGCAATACGTCGCATTTTCCGCGTGCTCTTCGATAACCTCTTTCGAATCCCCGAGAAAGCTCGTCTGTACGGATCTGCTCCCATCTTCGCCCATCGAGTACCTCGGCACGATGGCGTGCGGAACTTCAAACTGCGACTTGGCGTATAAGTTTGGCGTGCTGAATTTATTGTAGTTCTTCATGATAATCATGGACACGAGCGCGAATAACGCGATGAGGATTTTGAACGTCAAATCCGTCGTCACCAGAAGTGGGTTCTTCGTTTTCACCAACTGCGTTAAGATTAGAGCGTTTTTAAGGTGAATTTTGAGAGAGGAAGAGAGGAGAGAATGTGTCAGTGAGATACTACGACTTTTCACGAATCAACTTTACTCGAGACCGTCTCGGGTAAAGATACGCGCGGAGAACGAAGACAGATTAAAAAACAAAGACGATATCGGGTTTTGATCGCTCCAATGACGAGAGAGAAAGAGAGAGAGGGAAGAGAGGAAGGCACGCGGTGATTCTAAATGCACCCCGTATCGGGGAAAAAAGAGACCGCGGAATCTCTCATTCTCTCTCTCTTTTCTTCGAGAACGCGCGCTCGATATAAACGTACCTTCACCGTCCTGTACGTGAACAAGTCATCCTTAAAGTCCGCCCAAAGGGCACCTAAACCCATTGTAGTGAAGACGAAGAGGAAGACGAAGGAGGAGCGCTTTCTTTTATTTTAGGGGGTGCGCCTCTTGGGAATTTTTGTGAAGACAGACAGACACCCAAGAAAAGAGAAGAGATGTCCGGGAAGGGGTGAAAATCTGCGCTTACGCTTAGTAAATGTATCCTTTGATTAAATAAAGTTTTAGTATTAGTAACTCTTCCCGGTTTTTCTGTGGTGCATGGCGGATTTTCCTTCCTCGTCCAACAGCTTACCGCCGGTGACTTCGGCTAGGACCACCCAGTGGTCGCCGCATTCCATGCGGCTCTTCACGGAGCACTCGCAATAGGCTAAAGCGTCGGTAACGATGGCGCACTCGTTGTTTTCGCTGTAGGAAACTTTCATGTCGCCAAAACGATCCTCTCCCGGGGCGAAACCTTTTAACAAAGCTTTCATGGTTTCTTTTTCGTTGCCGAGTTTGAGGATGTTCAGGTTGAAGGTGCCGCCTGGGAGCATGAAGGATTCCACCGCGCGGTCTTTGGCGACAGCGACGGTGAGCGCGGGAGGGTTGAACGAAGCTTGGGAGACCCAGGAAGCGAGCATGGCGGACTGCGCGTCGCCGCTTTTGGCGGTGACGGCGCATAAAGATCCGACGATTCGACCAACTGCGGCTTCAGTTTCCGTCACTCCGGAAAAGGTTTCCGATTGAACTCTTTTCGATTCCGCTTTCTTCGCTTGCTTGGATTTCTTCAAGACGAGTTGCGCCAAGTCCGTGCCGGATTCTTCGCAGAGTTGTAAGGTTTCCTCCGTCGGTTTGAACTTACATCGAATGGCATCAAACGCAAAGTTAAATCCGGCGTTTTTTAAGCGGGTTTCCATGATATCGACGGCTTCACCGGACCAACCGAAGGAGCCAAAGACTCCCGCTGGTTTATCCGTGGCGTAGGATTTGACGATTTGACCCATGGCGTCCGTGACTGGAGTTGGAACGTGACCGCCTAAAGTTGGTGAACCGAGACAGAAACCGCCCACGGTTTTAGCCAACTCTTGAATTTTATCCGCACTGGTGAGTTCACAGTTGACCATTTCCACCCCGACGCCGGCTTTGGTGATGCCTCTCGCGATGGCTTGCGCCATCGCGGAGGTGTTCCCGTACGCGCTCGCGTAAATGACCGCCACGGAGACGTCGTTTATTTGCTTCAACTGTTTATCCGTCCACTCGTCGTATTCACGGATAAGTTCTGGAGACGAGTTCAAAAGTACTGGACCGTGGCACGGCGCCAAACGCGGTTGTTTATACGGCGAGTTGTACGCCAAAGCCTTGAGCTTGAAGAGCGCGTTATTGACTTGCGTCGCCATCGGCGCCAGCATGCAATCGTAAAAGTATCGCCAGTCTTCTTGGAAGGAATCTAAACCTCCTGAGTCGTACATCTCCACGTGGTTGTTGTTCTCGTCAGTTTGCTCGTTGGCAACGTGCGCGGAGTAAAATTTTGAGGTAAAGACAATCCCAGATTTCGAGTCTCGCGTGCAAAACACATCCGGCCATCTCGGCGTAGAGCATGGCATGAACGTCAACGTTCTTCCCTCACCCAAATCTAACTTTTCTTCGTTCCCACGAATGATGCGCAAGCGTGCGCGCAACTTTGGTTTCCCGCTCAGCTCTGACTGTCGTTTCCACGCGGCGATTAAACGTTCGTTACTCCCCGGAGTGACCCCATCAGGCGGTTTCAACGCATCGTAGATGACTCTCGCGCCTGGGTTCGTGACGACAATCTCAATCGGCGGAAGGACATCGGACCGGTTTTCTAACAGCGCAGAAATCGAGTCTAAACGCTTCGGCGAAATGTGCTGCAAAATCAAGAAAGCTGAGGAGGAGTGCTTGTTCTCGCCGAACAAGTTCTCAGCGAACGCTTTATCCGGAACATCAATCAAAGCAGTTTTCTCAGTCCCTTCGATGGAGTACACGTTATCACTCGTGCCTCTCTTCAAAGCGTATTCGACTTCAAACTTCAGTCTTTGCGTCGTCACGCACTTAGAAAGTTGGATGTTATCTGAATTTGGCAACGTCTCTTCGTAGACTTTCGTTTCTACTTCAGGAGCTTTTGGAGGGGCTTCTTGCTTCGAGTTTCCGCTGGGTGGAGTTTGCGGTGGTGGAGTTGGGGGCCTGCTCTCAAAACTTTCTTCCTTCGTCTCTGGAGCTTCTTCCGCAGCGACTTCCATGTAATCGTATACCCGCATTTCGGCAACGGCGCCAGCTTTAGCTGCTTTTTCGTTTTCGTTCTTTTTCATGCGCGCAAAGTGACCCGCCATGGCAATTTTTGCCGCAGCTTTCTCCGCCCGCGCTTTTTCAAGTTTCACCGTTTCCGCCGCGATTTCTTCAATCTCTTCTTGCTTAACAGCTTCTTGCTCCTCCGCTTCTTTCTTCTTCTCTTCCTCGGCGATGCGCGCCGCTTCCGCCATCTTTACCGCCGCCGCCTCTTCTTCTGCTTTCCTTTGCAACATAGCTATTTCTGCGGCCTTCTTTTCCTCTTCAGCCTTCCTTTCTTCTTCTTCTGCTTTCGCCTTCGCTTCGGCAGCTGCTTTCGCTTCAGCGGCACGGTTGGCTTCCGCCGCAGCAATAGCTTTCTGTTCGGCCTCAATTCTCGCTTTTTCTTCTTCTTCAGCTTTTATTCTCGCTTTTTCCTCTTCTTCAGCTTTTATTCTCGCGTCCTCTTCTTCCTTTGCTTTCATTTCAGCTTCGATTCTCGCTCTTTCTTCTTTTTTAGCCGCTCGAATTCTCGCCTCTTCCTCTTCCTTGGCTTTCATTTCAGCTTCGATTCTCGCTCTTTCTTCTTCCTCCGCCGCTTTTATTCTCGCCTCTTCCTCTTCCTTGGCTTTCATTTCAGCTTCGATTCTCGCTCTTTCTTCTTCCTCCGCCGCTTTTATTCTCGCCTCTTCCTCTTCTTGCGCTTTCATTTCAGCTTCGATTCTCGCTCTTTCTTCTTCAGCCGCTCGAATTCTCGCCTCCTCCACATCTCTCTCAGCTTGTTCGGCAGCTTCCGCCTCCGCTTTTTTCCTCGCAATTTCCGCCTCCATCGCTTCCGCCACCGCTCTTTGTTCCGCCTCAATCTTCTCTCGCTTCGCTCTCGCCACCTCCTCTTCCATCTTCTTAAACTTCGCCTTGACATCTTCCGCTTTCTTCAGCGCGGCTTTAATTTCAGCCTCCTTCGCGCCTTCGTCCGCGCTTTCGTACGCCCCGCCTTTCCTCTTTGCGATGGACTTTTTCACACCTCTCGCCAATTTGCCCACATCGGGCACTTCCGGCACTTTCACCGACTTCGTCTTCTCCGCGACCGTCTCTCTCACCTCTTCCACGCTCGTCGGTACTTTTGGAACGTCGATGTTTCGCTTCGCGAACGACTTCTTAATCCCATCCGCTAAACTCGCCAAGAACGGTTTCGCGTCCTCGACTACATTCTCCAGCCGTGGAAGTTCAAACTCCGGAAGTTCCGGAATGAACTCTTTCGGGTCTCTCGAAATCAACTCTTTCACGTCCTCCGCGTCCGGTAAATCCGGCAACGAAAGATTTCTCTTGTTCAGCGATTTCTCCACGCCACTGGTCAAATCCTCCGCGGTTGGGATTTGTTGCACGAAACCGTCTTGAGAGATATCCCGGTACGTCTTAAACGCCCGACGCAACCATTTCGTGTTTCTCCCTTTGTTTGGATTGGATTCTTCTTCTTTCACAGGTTCTTGTTCTTCCTCCTGCTTTGCGCGAGGAACGCTCTTTCCTCTCGTTTTCGTTGCTTTTTTATTATCCATCATCTTCGTCTCACGACGAGGGGAAAGTTTTCTCCACGACGATGCGTGCGAAGACGACGACGAAACGTTAAAGCAACTCGTCATTCTTTGTGCTCTTTATGTTCTTCTTCTTCTGTGTAAATGTGTTCTGTTTTCTGTGTATTAAAAACAAGAGAGAAGAGATGATGATAAAAAATGCGGAAACAGTCACGTAAGTGTGTTTTCAAGAGTAAATGACGTGTGAAAAGAGATACGAATTATTTTCTCTCATCAGGAGAAGAAAAGACAGAAAAGAGTGCTCACATTTTTTCGAAACAACAACAGACACACACAAACAGAAAAAAAAAAGGAGAGAAAAACGGGTCATTTTATTTTCGCGCTTAATGCAAATTAAGAAGGAGAAGGAGAAGAGAGATGAGAGAGATGTCAGGTCCTCCTCCTCCTCCTCGTCGTCTCCTTTTACCGTGCTGGCAAGATGTCATGCTCAATTTAGGCATAGATTCTTTGAGAGAGTGTCAGAGAGAACTTTTAAATCGAGCCGGGTTTCCAACGTAATGAGATTTTATTGTTTGTCTTCTTCCCCGTTTTTGGTTTTACTCGTCATCGCACACAATGTGCTCTTTCTTCGCGCATTCTCTCTCTCTCTCTCTCTGACAACCGAGACTAACAACGCGTTATAATCGTTTGTTTGCAGGGACGAGCGAGGTTTTTTACTGCTCCCCGGAGAAGTGTCTTCATCGGGTGAAGAAGAAGAAGAAGACAAAGAAGAGGTGGAGGAGAAGAGTTTGTTGTCTTCTTCCTCGGCGCCGATCGACTTGACGCGAGAAGAGGAAGAGAAAGAAGAAGAAGAAGAAGAACCGCAACCGCTGGCGTGGCGGTTATTGAAAAGAGCGGCGGAGAAGAGGTGCGAGGAAAAGCAATCACAAAGAGAAGAAGACCAACAGACTTTGGAGGCGGAACCAACACCTTTGGAGGAGAGTTCTTTTCTGCGAAACGAAGACGACGATGAGGAAGACGACGACGACGCGCAAAGGGAGCGAGGAGGAGGATTAGGAGGAGGAGGATTAGGAGCGCCTCTCTCGTCGCCTCCGGATTACTCCACGAAAACCGACCAAGAGCTCGCGAAAGAGTTGGCGAAGTTTGGTATGAAACGACTCGGTTCACGAACGGCTATGATTGATTGTTTGATGAACATTTGGACGGAGAAGATGGTGGAGAGAGGCGACGGGGCGGCGTATTCGCAGCGGTTGGAGGAGGAGTTGTTGAGTTTAAGTCAACGGGATCAGAACGCGTGCAACAACAACAACGCGACGAACGCCGTCGTCGTCGGGATGGCGACAAAGAAACGGAAGAACGCAACGACGAGTACTTTAAGAGGAGGAGGAGAAAGAAGACCGAGAACAGAAGAAGAAAAAGAAAAAGAAAAAGAAAAACAAGAAGATGAGACGGACGAGCGAGCGCTCGACGCCAAACTCACCGCCTTTCTCAAATCTTCTCGCGACGTGTACGCTTCCATCTTGCGCATGGAACCGCTCGACTTGGACGAGGTCAAGACACTTTGCCAGAACGGTTTGCGGATGAAATGCATATCGAAGGTGAAATTGGCGAAGTATTTCGAGAGTAAAGGCGTGGCTGTTCGACACAAGAGTAACCACGCGGCGAAAGTCAGGAAGAGGAAGAAGAAGAATACTTTTGGTAGTAATATTAGTCCTATTAGAGAGGAGCTTCATTAAGGCGGCATTTAAAATAGCACGATAGAAATATTTAATAGCAATACAACCATAGCAGAGAGAGTTAGTAATAAGAGATACTCATGTCGTCGTCGTTCCGAACAACGGCTTCTTCTTCTTCTTTTTGTTCTTCTTCTTCCGATTATTCGAGGACGAAGTTGTTAAAGAAGAATCATCATCCGAAGAAACGACGAAGAAACGATGATGTTCGAGCCTCTTCCTCCTCCTCCGCTTTTGAAGAACAACTTAAGTTGGAGTGGTTCAATTTCGGTCCGAGAGGAACGATGTTGCCACAAACCTTTCAACAACAAAAGAGTGGTGGTTTTCTCTCGACTTCAGGGCCGTTGCACGTGTCCACGCCTTTGATTTATTCGCAACCGCTCTCGGAAAGAAACGAACGGAAAACGTACATCAAAATGGACAACTGTCAACCGTCCGGGTCGTTTAAATTAAGAGGGTTAGGGTACGCGTGTCAGAAGGCATTACTATTGGATGGAAAGAAGACGTTCGTTTCTAGCAGCGGTGGGAACGCGGGTTTGGCGGTGGCGTATAGCGGATCCAAATTGGGCGCGAAGACGACCGTGGTCGTTCCGGAGACGACGCCTGAGTTTATTCGAGACCGGTTGGAATCGTACGAAGCGAAAGTGATCGTGCACGGGAAACAATGGTCGGAAGCGAACGAGCTCGCGGAAAAGATTGCCGCGGAGGAAGGTGCGTTTTTCGCGCACCCGTTTGAAGGCGAAGACACGTGGACCGGGCACGCGACGCTGGTACACGAGATGTGCGCGCAGTTACGAGACGCCGGCGAAACCGTCCCGCCGAGTTTTATATGCACCTGCGTCGGTGGCGGCGGTCTACTCCTAGGCATCGCGCAAGGTTTACGCGAAGTTGGTTGGGCGAAAACCGACGTCGTCGTCAGCGAAACCGTCGGATGCGACTCGTTGTACCAATCCGTCAAAAAAAACGAGCTCGTCACTTTGCCGGCGATCACCTCCGTCGCCAAATCCCTCGGCGCCGCCCAAGTCTCTCCATCCGCGTTCGATTTAACCAAACAATGGAAACGCGAAGGCAAGTCCCCCCGAATTCACTCCACCACCGTCACCGACGACCAAGCGATCGACGCGTGTAAAAACTTCGCCAACCACCACCGAGCGCTCGTCGAACCGGCGTGCGGCGCGTGTTTAGCGCTCTCGTACGAAGGAAAAATTCGCGAGATGCAGAACGATATGAACACGAACGGGTGCGTCGTCGTCGAAGTCTGCGGTGGTGCCATCACCGATTTGAGCAGTTTCGTGTAGATAGAGTCGTTTTAGAGAAGAGCAATACTTCATCGAGCGAGAAAAAGTTGCTCTTTGTGGTGTATTTAAATATCTCAGAATTCCTTCTTTTTTCCTTCTTTCTTTTGCTCAAAATCTGCTCTTTTTCTCTTCACACAAAACGGCTTAAAAACGCGCTTAAAAACGCGCTCAAACACCACGCGCAGAGTAAGCTAATCGACTCTGTTCGCACATCACTTGGCGTTTCAAAGTCTCCTTTCGAAAACTACTCTTTCTTTCTTTCTTTCCGACACGCAAAGTCATCAATCAAATCGAACACATTTGAATAAGAGAAAAGATGGTCGAAGAACCGACGGACGATCGCGAAAACGCGGAAGCGGACGAAGACGGTGCCTCCGCGCCAGTTCCAGAGAAGGTACGCTTCTTTTGCGCTCTCAAAGTTTTGCTTCGTTTCTCTCTCTAATTCTCTTTCGCAAATGGCGGCGATGTTTCGATGAAAGCGCACCGCACTTTAGCGCGTCGACGGACACATGACGAGAGAATCTGATCTTAAATTCTCTTAAATGTAAAACAGACACAAGTCGGCGGCTCACCGGTATACATCGTGGAAAGGAAACTCGGGAAAGGCGGCTTCGGGCAAGTGTACGTTGGGAGAAGAGCGACGACGTCGACGGCGAAAGGCGCGAACGAACACATCGGTCCTGGAGCGAACGAAATCGCCTTGAAATTCGAGCACCGATCGAGCAAAGGGTGCAACTACGGAC
>Ga0257106_1000084_pt1 | contig 55886 bp, 38 predicted proteins | sample LP_taG_3_FD_190177 | JGI IMG/M metagenome (GOLD analysis project Ga0257106, IMG submission 190177) | Marine microbial communities from Northeast Subartic Pacific Ocean, Canada - LP_J_2011_P26_10m | ecosystem: Environmental > Aquatic > Marine > Oceanic | place: Canada: Northeast Subartic Pacific...
CACCTCCAACGCGGCGACAGGTGTCGGAACCAAAAGCCGTAGCCCGAGGTTATCGTTACCCACGGGCACGAAACCTATGCCGTGGCCCAGTTGCCCGACGTTGCCGTACCCCCACGTGTACACCTGCCCGCCCATCGTGGCGGCGGCGACGGTGTACTCGTCATCGCCCATGTCGCTCGGGTCGGACACAAGGTCCAGCGGCGGCGGTTTGTCCATCACCGCTTCCCTTCGTCGTTCGATCGCCGCCGCCTCGTGGGTCCCCGGGATCGGGTCCGCGCGGATGGCGATCGTGTAACTCGCCGCCGCGGCGACCGCCCTGAACTTCACGGGCTCGAGGTCCATGTCCCTGACGCGCAGCCGCTCCATCGGGTGGCCCCGGTACGGTCGGAACCGAAGCGATAATTCCAACGGCCCGGGCGTCGCGATCCTCCCGGACGCCGGCGCGCCGTACGCCTCGCACCCGGTGCCGTTTCCCTTCTCGTACCCGCCGTGGACGATGCGTGAGTCCGGGTCGGACGCGTTCGCCAAACGCGGTTGGCCCTTGGGATGGTGCGAACGCTCGGCGCAGGTTAGCCTCCCGAGCTGGCCCGCGAGGTTGCTCCCCCACGCCCACAGGGTCCCGTCGGCGACGAGGGCGACGGTGTGAGCGTCCCCTACCGCGGCGTCGATGACGTCGTGGCCGCCCAGACCACCCGCGGTGACCCTGTGTATCTTCATGGGTTCGGTGGACGCTTTGACCACCGGGTCGAACGCTTCGGCGGCGGGACCTTTGATGGTGCCGGAGCGCCGCGGGCGACCGAGCTGCCCATCCGCGTTCGACCCCCACGTGTACAGCTCACCGGTCGCGGTGACCGCCGCGGCGTGGCCGGAGAACGCGGCGACCCTGCTTATGTTCTTACCGGCGAGGCCTCGCACCAGCGTGGGGGAGGTTCGGGGGTAGACGTCGCCGTGCCCGAGTCGACCGTGAGCGCCGTCGCCCCACGAGTACACGTTTCCACGCGAAACGTTGCCGGGCGCCGTGGAGATACCGAGCGTGCTCCGCTCACCCGCGCTGAGCCGCTCCAGCTCCAGGGGCGCCACGTCGGCGTCGTCGTTGAGCCGCGGGACACGAAGGTTCATGGCGTGACCCAAACCGAGCTGGCCGATGTCGTTGCGACCGCCGGGCATTAAAAACGCACCCATCTCGTCCCGCTTCTTCGGGGTGAGCCAGTGTTCGCCATCCTGTAACTCGGCGGGTATGAAACTGGCGTTGAAGCCGTACGGGTAAAGCCACCAGTCCACCGTCTCGTTCGCCAGCTTCGGGGTTGATATATCCCGAAAGTACCAGTTGGGTAAACGAACGAACCGCGAGAGCCGGTCGTCCAGCTTGTGCCGGACCACCACCCGCACCCGAGTGGTCCTCGGCGAATACCGCGTCGTCGTGTCTCTGACACCGAACCTCAGCGTGATGAACGGATACCCCGCCGCGATGGAAGGCGGGGTGTACACAACCTGCGTGGTGCCCATGAGCCACATCGCGCGTCCCTCCGCCACGGCCTCGGTCCGGGAAATCTCGTTTGGGTGCCCGGACCCGGGACCGAACCAGGCGTCGGGGAAATTAGCGTACGTGGAGTACACCGCCGGTACCTGGTACAGGTTACCTGGCGGGATGCCGTCGGGGGTGGATAAGGTCCCGAAACCCTCCTCCGGTTGCGGGACGTCCATGAGCACCGCGGAGAGCACCTCGTGGTTGCACTTGACCTCGTACTTCCAGTCGTAGTTTGTGACGACGGTGTCGGGTAACCCGGGAAACGGCGAGGGTATAACCGTGTAGCCCGACACGTAAGTTACGTTTTCTTCGAAGCAAAACCTGTCGTTGTCCGCCGCGTGCAGGTCAATCGTCGTCGGTGTCCCTTCGTACGCGACCACCGTGTAGTCATCCGCGACGAGAGGCGCGGACGGCGCGGGCCTGACGTAGAGGTGAATCTCCCCGTTATTCTTGGCCCGCAGCCCGAACGAGTCCTTGACGCCGTATACAATCTTGCCGTAAAAATGACGAGCCGGGCAGCAGTTGTAGTCGCACTCACACGCGGTACCCACCTCGAGGCACATGGAACACTCGGAGCACGTGCTCTGCAGGTACCGCTGCGTCGTCGGGTTGGTCTGGCGAATCGCAAGCGGGCACTCGCGGTGGAGGCAGCAACCGAAGACGTCGCCGGTGGTGTTTGTGGGCGGTTCGAACCAAACCTGTAGCGAACCCGGCCGATTGCTCACCGGCAGCCGCCCGGCGTCCATCGGCGCGCCCTTTTGTCCAGACTCCACGTGGAAGAACTCGGGCTTGCCGTACGCGCCGGGTAAGTCGTAGAACTGAACGGTGAGCTCGTCGCCGTCGGCGTCCGTGGCGAGCATGGTCAACGGAAGTATCCCGCTCGAATCCTCGTCGACGAAAACCCTTCGAATGGCGGTTGGAACGACGGGCGCGGCGTTGACGCGCACGGAAACCTCGATCGGCATGGACAGCATGACGCCGTCGGTGACAGAGTACTGGAACGTGACGTACGGCGCGCCGTTGGGCCCCGCCGGGTCGTGACCTGTAAACAAAACACGCCGTCAGTAAATTGCCCATCGTACGAAGATAAAAAGAAACGAACCTCCGACGTCCGGGATGAACCGCACTCGACTGAGCGGGTCCGTCACCACGCACGGCGTGCTCAGCGAACACTCGTCGTTGTCGATGCGCGTCGTCGCCTTGCCTGACACAAAGTCAACCTGCCACAGGTGCCCGCACCGGGCGCCGTTGTCGCCGCATGAGATTGAATACCCCGGCGGCACGACGATTACCGCCTGGGTAACAACCCCCTCCGGATCAGAGCCGCCCAGAGTTATCAACACCCCTTCCACAGCGTCGAAATCCTCGCGTAAAGTCGGCGGCATCGGCGGTGCGACCGCGACGGGGGGGAGGTCACTCGGGAGCACCACCACCGTCGCCGTCGCCAGGTCGCTATACCCGTTAGCGTCGCACACCCGCGAACTCCCCGACGCGACTGTGGCGCAAACTGTAAAACACAAAAACACGACGTCAGTCCGATTGCCCGTACGTAAATAAAAATAAGCTCACCTCGAAACGTAAAGCTGGCGTTGTACCCCGGATCGCCGTGCGCTGGAGCCTCGGGGAGGAAGAGCACCTGCCGCGGTTCGTTATCCACGCGCTTCTCAACCTGCGTGCCGAAGTAGTCCGGGTTCACCTGCATCTGCGACAGGGACGTCGTGTACAGTCCGCCCGGGTTGGGATTCGCCGCTCCAATCAAATTTCCAAAGACGTCGTAAAAAGCGCCGCCGTACCCGTCGGGCGCCTGAAGCGACCACAACTGCCCGTCGTCGTTCGCAGGTAAGCTGTACAGCACAGTGTGCACGCGGTCCACTTCATTCACCGCCTGATCGCCGCACAGTGCTTGCGTCGCGTCCGTCGGGAAGAGCGGCACGCGCACGTACCCGACGGAGACGCCAGAGTAGTACTCCATAGCCGACACCGGCACACGCGACGCCGGGACCAACGTCTTCGGCTGAAGTGGAGTCACGTGGATCACCACGTCATCCGCGCGTGGCTTTGGGACCAGCGTGATCGTGGACACCACCGACGACGATCGTAAAGCGCCGTCGTCGGCGAGGTACTCGACGGTGAGCACGCCGTTGGTCGACTCCAACCCTTCGGGCGCCAGACTAACCGCCGAGTTCACCGCGGGCGGGGGTACGTAAAGAATCTTCACGCCGCCGATGTCCACCGGCGGGTCGCACCGCCCGTCCTCGCCGTCGCACCTGAGCTCCACCGGGGTGGCGGTGGGCTGGTCGTCTGGGGGATGGATGAAGAGCCCGGGGATGACGCCGTGCGGGGCGACGCGGGTGACGATAGCCTTGACGGCGCCTGAAAACGTCCCGTCGCCGTTACGTCCGCACTGGCCGGATGGGCAGTCCACCGGGTCCGCGACGGCGAGGGTGAACGCGATCGTGTCACCCTCGAGGACCGTTGAGTGCACATCCGTGGCGGTGGGCGGGGTGTTTACCGCGAAATTGATCTCGCCGAAGTTGTCCGAGGTGCTGAAACCGTCAAAGACCCGGAAGTTGATTGCGCCGTTGATGGCGCCGCCGTACGGTCGCCCGTGCGAGTCCTTCGCCGGGACGTAGCGGACGGTACCGGCGGAATGGGCGACCGCGCCCCAGTCTCCCGCGGCGGACGGGTCCTGGTCCGGTGAGATGATCTGTGCCACGTTCCCAGGGGCGGTTTGGTACACCTTACCGAGAGGGACGTCCGTGGTGGTCCTGTGAACAAAACACACGTGTCAGTCTAATAGCCAATACGAGAAATAAAATAAACTTACCCGTCGCCGTTGTCCCTGACGTAGAACGGTACGCTGATCACCTTGAACGACAACACGTCGTCGTCCTCGTCCGTTCCCGCGAGCGTGTACGTGATGCCGTATCGGCCCTCGCACCTGGCCTTCGTACACGCGGCGCCGCACGCCGCGGCGTCGCACTCGCCGCTGAGGTTATTAGTTTCGCATTCAGAGATTGAAACCCCCGGGCGCGTCTCGCGGTACTCGGCGCACGATCGCGCGCACGCAGCCGCGCAGTCGGCGACGCACTCGCCGTCGCAGTCCGCGGGAACCCTGTCGAGTAAGCCGACGATGTCTGCGGGCGTGGTGGCGACGGGAAGGTGGTTGACGTGGACGTCGATCCCGACGCCCGGCTCGGCGACTGGGGATGAAAATTGAGCCCCGTCGTAAGCCTTGAACCCGATCGTTCCCAGCGGCCTACCCCCGCACGTCGGGCACGTGCCGCCGGTGAAATAAAGCAGCGGGTTCCTCGCCGGGACCTGCGACCCCGAGCACTTCATGTCGCTCGCGCTGGTGCACTCCACGCAGCTCGCGCCGGCGCTGCACAAAATCAGGCACCGGCCAGCGCAGTAATTGGACACCGTGTACGTCGAACCCACGCACGTCAACGTGTCCGGGTCACCTTCAGCGCAGTACCGCGTCGTGCCTTTATCGAGCAACTCTTCGGGTAAGTCCGTGATGACGTAGATGAGTTGATCGCCGTCGGAGTCACGCGCGTCGAGCCGGTACGCGGCGGAGACGGCGCCCTTCGTCGTGAGTAGAGTTTTTTCGGCAAAGACGGTGGGTCTGGCGCTGACGTCAATCTCCGCGACGCCGCTGTTCGCGCACGTGCCGTCCTCGACGACGCACGCGACGTACCTCAGCGTCACCGCGGGGGAACCGGGCCACGCCCTGTTACCCGCGGATCCGCCCCGCGGGGTCGGAGTCACGACCACCCGGCCGTTCGGGTCGACCACCTCTACGGGTAATTGGTCACCGATGGATAGGAACGGCGCACCGCGCGTGCCGTCGGACGCGTCGTACTGGTACACGGCCGCGTTGTCCGGGTGCGGCGCCGTGAACACGTCCCACCTGACGGTCAACGATGAAGGCACGTCCACACCGGTTGGGACGGCGGCGACGGAAGCCGGGAGATGCACGAGGACGTCCCCGGCGCCAGACGACCACGACGGAGGGCAACTCGCCGGCCTCGGATCCTCCGTCAGGTCCTCCGGGCACACGTACACCGTCGCGGGGGGTACGTCGAGGCAGTCCGCCAGTTTCTTGCGCGGGTACATCCCCGTGTCGGCACTCGGGAGGGTCCGTTTGACCGACACGGTGAGCTGGACGCTCGTGTCGCACGTCGACCGCGCCCACACCGTCAGCGTCGCGTCCGCAGCGCACGCGGTCAGACCGAACAGCGTCGCGGGGACCGACGAGGACCTTCTAGATGAAAGTTCATACCGGTCGTCGCCGATGCCGTCCACCGGGCACGTGTCCGACGTATCGTACGTCGCCCCGACGACGACGCACCCGGGGCTCGGAACTTCACCGCCGCCCGCGACGGCGATCTCGACTTCGTACGCCGGCTTGCGGCACGTGATCGGCCCGTGGTGCCCACGCTTGCGGTCCCCGGGCTGGACCGACGGCGCGCACGTCCAGTCGTCGACGGCGTCGGCGACGGCGACCTCGACGCAGACGGGTCCGCCCGCGGACGCAGCCGGCACCGTCGCCGCCGCGACGTCGTCCACGGAAGCGGAAACCGAAGCGGACGCGGCGATCTGCTCGGATAGCAGCCGACGTCGCGATCCGATCGACGGCGTGTCGTCGTCGTGCGAGGCGTACGCGTCACCGTCGTCGACGTGCACGGTGACGGGCGCGGACGGCGAAGGGAGGCCGTTGGATACGAATCGGTACGTGAACCCGTCCGTCGTCGACCGTCCGCTCGGCGACTCGACCGCGTCTTCCTTTGCAAACTTGTCGATCCGTGCCTCGCCGAGGAGCGCGCGACGCGCCCGAGCCTTTCGTGCCCTCGGCCCCGCGGGTACCGGCGCGTGCGCCGGGCCGTGCCTGTTCTCGCACGCGACGGTCGCGCGTGTCTCCAGGCTGTATCGGTTGGGCCCGTGCGGAACGTACACGACCCGCGCGGGTGTTCCGGACTCGTCGCCGGAAACCACGATAGGTCGGTCAATCACCGCGAAGGATAGCGACGCGTCCGTGCCCGACTGCATCTCGCCGTCCTCGCCGTTCTCCACTCCGCAGAGAACCAGCGTACCCTTCGCGGGCAGGCTGGTAATCTCGAGATGGCGTTTCACTGTTTTCGAGTCAATCGGCCGAGGTATCGTAAACGGCCTGGGGCTCTCTCGGTGTGTCCGCGCGTGGAGCGCGGGCGGCGCGGGCGGCGTGGCGCGCACGACGTCCAACGCGATCCGCCTGGGTGCCTCGTCGCCGCAACTAACACCGACACACGCGCGATACAGCAGCGAGAGAGACGAACCAGGGTTGAAGGTTGAGCCCGGATGTAGTCGGAACGAGAAACGCGCCGAGGACCGCGACACCGGGATGCGCACGGCGATCGGTCCAAGTATCTTCGCGCCCTCGCCGTCGTCGCCCACCCTCACGAGGCGCGTGGTCCCGCCGCGGGGCACGGCGATGATCTCCAGCGTCCACTCCGTGTCAGCCTCGACGCCGCCTCTGAAAGCCGGCCCCGGCGCGTCGATCGAAGTCGTCGAGCCCGGGTATACGTCCACCCGCGTCACCGTCGATCCGATCGCCACGGCGCGTCGGTCGCCCACGCCGGGCTGGGCGAGTGCCGGGTTAGGAGGAGTCCGTGTGACGGGGGTCCACCCGGCGGCCTCCACGGCAGCCTCCGTCGCCGCTGACCGCGCCAACGCGAGCTCCGTCTGATTGATCGAGTCCGACTCGCGCAACTCGCGTGACTCGCGTGACTCGTCGCGTGACTCGTCTTCGACCACGGCGCGTATCGTGTACACGGTCCTCGCGTCGATCTCCGCGTCCTCGTCGTCGTGTCCCACGTGCACCGCGACGCGCACCACGTTGCCGCCCTTCGCCAGCGGCACCTTCGCCGCGGCTACGCCCAAACCTTTAGCCGCGACACCCGTCGCCGATGGAGTCGGCCGCTGGAGGACGTCGAAGGCGCCGCCGGGCCGGGGCCTGTACGTCACCTCCCGCCGCGTCCGCGCGTTGCCCACCGCGACGTCCGCCTCGGGATCGCACGGCAGCGCGCGTACGCCGAGCATCGCCGCCGGGGCGTGCGGCGATACGACGTTCGCATCGCCCGGCGCGCTCCTCGGCGCCCTGGCGTCGTGCGGGATCGATAACGTGTACTCGCGCGTCAGCGGGTGAAACGGCGGGTCCAGGTCGCCGATGTCGAACTCCAGGGACGCGAGATACCGCGCGGCGTCCGCTTCGTCCACGTCCGCGTCCATGCACGCGATTCTGCGCGGATCCACCGGGGAGAACCGTCGGGCGTCGTCGCTCTTAGCATCGTCGCGACCATCTTCCCATCGCGTCTCACGCGCGCCCGCCGGGTCCGATTGGACCTCCTCGGGCGCCGCTGCGAGGGTTATCACCTGCGCCAGGAGCAGTACGAGGACGGCGAGCGCGCCGCCGCGCGACCTTCGCCCCATCCACCCCCGCGTTCGTCCCTCGGCGCCTCCCTAAGTATGGTGCCTACCCGTGGTTTGAACTCAGTCAACAACGGAGCGAAGTGATGTCACACGCGGGTATTTTCGCCTGCGACACCCGCGTGTGTGCTGGATCCTCTCCGGCACCCTATCCACCGCAGGTTCCCTTGAGTCCAGCTCATCCTCCGGGCGCTCACATCACCACCGCGCGGTCGTCCCGTACGCCCCGCTCGTTCACACCCGACGCGTCTCGCCTAATCAGCAGACGAGAGTCTTCATATGTCCTTCGCGCTCAGCTCCGCCGCCGCCGCGTCCGTCGCGCGCGTCTCCTCCCGGGCCTCCACCCGATCCCTGCGTGCCCGCAAGGCTGCCGCCCGCCCCGTCCGCGCCATGGCGGCCAAGGCTGAGGTGAACCAGCTCTCGGACGGCGACAAGAAGCCGCTCGTCGATTCCGTCGAGACCTTCATCTTCGACTGCGACGGCGTCATCTGGAAGGGCGACTCCCTCATCGAGGGCGTTCCCGAGACCATCGCCATGCTCCGCGAGATGGGCAAGCGCCTCATCTTCGTCACCAACAACTCCACCAAGTCCCGCGCGGGCTACCTCAAGAAGTTCCTCTCCCTCGGCCTCGAGATCACCGCGGAAGAGGTCTTCTCCTCCTCCTTCGCCGCCGCCGCGTACCTCGAGTCCAAGAACTTCCCCAAGGACAAGAAGGTGTACGTCGTGGGCGAGACTGGCATCCTAGAGGAACTCGACCAAGTCGGCATCCAGTACCTCGGCGGCGAGGCTGACGGAGACAAGAAAGTCACCCTCGCGTCAGGCCAGCTCATGGAACACGACCCCGACGTCGCCGCCGTCGTCGTCGGCTTCGATCGCAACGTCAACTACTACAAGATCCAGTACGCCACCCTGTGCATACGCGAGAACCCGGGGTGCGAGTTCATCGCCACCAACACCGACGCGGTGACCCACCTGACTGACGCGCAGGAGTGGGCCGGTAACGGGAGCATGGTCGGTGCCATCAAGGGCTCCACCAAGCGGGAACCCACGGTGGTGGGCAAGCCCGCGCCGTTCATGTTGGACTACATCGCGAACAAGTTTGACATTCGCAAGGATCAGATCTGCATGGTCGGCGATCGCCTCGACACCGACATCCTCTTCGGTAAGGACGGCGGGCTGAGGACGCTGCTGGTGCTCTCCGGGGTGACGGACGAGGCGACGCTCAAGTCCCCGGAGAACGAAATCCACCCGGACTTCTACACGTCCAAGCTCGGGGACCTCCTCTCCATCAAGGCTTCCGTCAACGCCTAAAGCGTTCATTTATCGAATCATTCATCGCCAAAGGTCTATCGTCGTCTATCGTCCCGGCTCCTGTCCCTGCCTCTATCCCTGCTACGATCCCTGCCGCGCCTATCACGGTCCCGACTACGGTTCCGGCGCCCGTCCCGGTCCCTGCTCCCGTCATCACGTCGCCCGCGCCGGTCCCCGTCCCTGCTCCGCCCCCGCTCCCTGCTCCTCTCCCGGCTCCTCGACCGCTTCCGTGAACGCTCACCCTCCTTTCGGGGTTCCTTTCGGTCCGACTCACGCGTCCCAAAGCCCGTACTCTTGACCGTGTTATCCACCGCGCTCGTCTCCACCGCCCGTACCTCAGCCGCCACCGGGGACGTCGCACCCGGCGGCGGCTCCGGTCCCAGCGCCCGGTACTCCGTCTTGCCCAGCTCGTACACCGCCAGGATACTCTCGCACATCATCTCGATCGACGCCCGCGTGACGTCGAAGAGGTCCCACCACGGCGGGTCCTCCGGGAGCACCACGCCGAGCTGTCTCGCCGCGAGGTATATGCACGCCACCGCCACCTTGTCCGCCTTGAATCGAATGCACAGCGTGGTTCGCAGCGAATCGTTGGCGATCTTCCAAGCCGCGTTCATCATTTCCGAGTTTTGGCCCATCATGCGGAGGTAGTTGAGGACGAACTTGTGCGGGTGCTCGGCGTGGATGCAGAAGCCAAACTCGCGGAGCATGTGCCGCTCGACACGCACCAGGTCCGCCTTGACGTCTTCGTACCTCTTGCTGAAGTACGTGAGGTGCGTCAGCGGTTTGCGTTCTCGTCGTCGGGACATCCGGTGGAACACGTTGACGACGTCGCGCAGCTTCCGCGGGCACTCCTCGAGCTTGCACGCGAGGAAGACGGCGGTGGCGGCGACCCGCCTGACGTCGAACTTGACCATGGAGCGCTTGGCGTAGAAACGGTGCAGTAAGACCTGGCCGGTGCACGCCACCTGCTGCGACGCTTTGAGGAGCACCGCCGCCTCCTGGACGAGCTCGCAGCCGTGGACGCGCATGGCGAACTCGTCCTCCTCGCTCACGCCCCGTTCACGGCTCGGCGAGTTGATGATCTTGTCATCCGTCACGTAAAAGTTGTCCACGTTGGTGACGATCATGGCGACTCGCTTCGCTTCACGGCGCCGCCTCGAGTGGCCTTGAGGACGGTGCCGTCAGTCGATCTGCCAATTAGCAATTTTGGACGAAAGGTGGCTCGCGGCGCGTTCTGGTGTGGCCCGCGTTGCTCCTATCCGATTTTCCCCGGGTCACTCCCACCTCACTCCCACCCCTCACAGGAAGGAAGGCAAGATGCAGGCGCTCTCCGCCCGCACCGCCATCGCGGCTCCCGCCGCCAAGCTCAACGCTCGCGCCCCCGCGCGCAAGGTGCGCCCCGTGTTCGATCCGTACCCACGGTTCGAAGGGTCCGATCTTAACCCTCAACCGGAAATGACAGTGCTGACCTGGCGATGAAGAAACTCTCTCTGACGTTCGTCCCACCCGCCCCGCCCCGCCGCTCGTCGTCGCAGGTCGCCATGCGCGCCGCGGTCTCCCCCACCGCCGGTATCCCGATCCACATCGAGTACTGCGAGAAATGAAACTACATGCCCCGGGTCAAGATGCTGATCATGAAAGCCGATCAGGCTCACCCGGGGAAGTTCGACTGGACCTACAACGTCCGCGACGTTCTCGAGCGCACCGTGCCCCCGGGCACCGGCTGGAAGGACGTCAACCAGGCTGAGAAGCCCATCGACGGCGGCGACCAGGCCATCTGGCGCAAGGGTGCCTTCGAAGTCCTCAGGCTCGACAACGACGAGCTCCTCTACTCCAAGATGAGCACCGGCGAGCACCTCGTGGACGGCAAAGGCGGGCCCGAGGGCAAACTCGGATCCTTCGTCGACGTCGTCCTCGGATCCCAGTAAGTGAAAGTGATACGTACGCGTTCACTCAACAATCAGGGAATTCCAGGGCTAACCCGATAGGGTCTTAAACCACCAAACGGCGGTATAGCTCGGAGCCGTATCTTCGCCACACGGCGCGCGAACACGTGAGTCAGAACGCAGTAAAGCCCGAAGCCAAAGGGACTTGCGCTCAAGACGATGGAATACTCGCGCGCCGCGGAGAAACGACTCCAGAGAACGATCGCATCCAGTACACATTTATGGTAAAGACCGACATTCTATTTAAACGTTCTGTCCGTCCACCACCGCGCGCGTGAAACACTCGGCGTCCAGCGCGTTCCTCGCCAGCCCTATGTCCGTCATGATCCGACCCACCAACTGAGACAAACCGGCGAATTTCATCTCCGGCCGCAGGTACCCCAGCGCCACGCACTCCATCGTCTCGCCGTAGAAATCACGTGTGAAGTCCTTCAGCACGTGCACCTCGATCGTCACCCCGTCACCGTCCGCGAACGTCGGGCGCTGCCCCACGTTGATCACGCACTTCTCCCACGCGGACTGGTCTGTATCGTCGGGAAGACGCGCAAAGCCGAAGTAAACGCCCCGTCGCATCCCCGACAGTTCCGCCGCAAGAACCGCCGGGTCCATGTTCGCGGTGGGCACGCCCATCTGTCGAGACCCCCGCCCGAACCCACTCACCACCGGCGCGCGCATCTCCACCTTGTTCCGCATCGCGTACAGCGGCGGCACCTCGAACGTCCAGCACGATCCGCCGCAGCAGTCCTCGGTGCGAGCGCCCGAAGCCGTCTTAGCCGCGGCGACCCCGCCCTCGCCGTCCATCGTCTTGCCGTCCACCGCCACAGCCGCCGCCTCCAGGGGCAGGTCCGCGATGTACTCCGCGACGTCCATCGACGGCAGTGCGGTGCCCGGGTCGTCCAGCCGCTGTGAGACGACGACGGTGGACCCAGGTCTGCACAGAAGCGTCGCGGCGCGGATGGCGACCGCCGAGTCGTGTTCAGTCGCGAGGGTATCGTTGAATACCGCCGCGTCGAAAGGTCCTTGGTAGGGCTTGAGATCTGTCACGTCGGTGCAGAGGAACCGGACGCACTGGGCGTTACCCAGCGTGCCGGTCGACTCGAAGAGCTCGGCGGCTCGATCGAGCATGGCCTGCAGGGGGGGGGTGGGCATGATTAGTCAGACGCGGTTGTTGCTTTTTTGTTGGATTGGGGCGGACGTCGTTGGCGTGGACGTCGGGTGGACTGAGTGGGAGGAATTCCACGGGTGGCGCACCTGCGAGTGGTCGATGACGAGCACGTGCGACGCGCCGCGGTCCATGAGCGACTTGGCCAGCTTCCCCGTCTCCGCACCGACGACGAGGACTCGAACGGAGGATCCGTCCCCCATCTCCTGCACCGATCGACCGGCGAGGGCGACGTCGGCGAGGAAGTCGCCGCGGTCGCCCTCGTCCGGCATGGTGCACGAGACGCACCCGGCGACCATCTCGTCCCTCCGCGCGGTCACCTCCGCGACGTGCGCCGCCTTCTCATCCGCGCCCGCGTCGGACGCGGGGGGCGCCGCGCGCGGGATCTGCCGGGCAGCTGCGCCCCGATGTCTGATGGTGACGGGGCGTCGGGTCAGGCGCCGCGCGCCGCACGGGAGATGCGCACGGGATATCGCGGCAAGCGCGGCGCGGTGGACGGACGCGGCCATGGATACGCGGTCCGGTGAACGTGTCGACCGAGCGTGCTCGAGACGCGCGTCTCGGAGTGGCGACGCCGTGGTCTATCTTCTCGGAGACAAGGCCCGTGGCAACTACCCTCGGACTTGGTGACGACGAAGCTGCGGAGCTCGTCACTCCGAGCACGCGCGGAGTGTCTGGTCGTCATGGCGGCTCGAGCGAACAGTTCGCGCACGGGTCTCGCGACTCTCGTGCGACGCGCATTCCACCCGGCGACGCACCCGGTTCACGCCGACGTCGCCGTCGCGTCGCTCGTCACCCATCGCCCGGCCACGTCGTCGCATCGCGAAGAGTCGACGCGTCGCGGGGCGGTGGGTTGGGCGACGGAACGCCGGTCATCGCGCGGCTTCGCCGCCGCGACCGCCGCGATGTCGAAGGAGGGCGGTGACTCTCCGCGCCAGTTCGACCCGGACGACATCCTCGCGCCCCTGAGGGACAAGGTGGAGCGAGACATGGCGGGGCTCACCGAGCAGACCCCGCAGCAGGCTGCGCTGGAACGGGAACGCGCGCGACGGGAGGAGATCGCGGAGACGTTCGAGGACGAGGATGGGAAAAACAGGGTGACGGGGGAGTGGAACGGGCCGAGGGGACCTGAACCCACGCGATTCGGGGACTGGGAACAGGCCGGACGATGCTCCGACTTCTAGGCGTCAGCGCGGGCGCGCCCGGGCGAGGGGAAGGCACCTTCTTGATTTTACTTGACAAGTCACAATTCTCCGCCAATTCCGCATTCTCGAGCGCGCTGCCCACGTTCCCGTATCGACCCCACTCGAACGTCACCATGGCCAGCACCGAACGGGATTCCACCGTGATCGTCCCCGATAACCTCGAGGAGGTGCGGGCGAGGCTCGAGGAGCGCCGCAAGAAGCAGCTCGAGCGCGCCAAGCAGGCGCGTGCCGATTACGAGAAACGAATGGAGGAGGAGAAGGCCGCGGCGGCGAAGCGGGCCGAGGAGGCCAAGAACGCGCCGAAGAACAAAGGCGACGGGACGAAGGAGTATCCAAAACCCAGAACACCCGGCGAGAAGAGCCCGCACCAGAAGCAGAACGGCGGGGGGAAGGGCGGGTCCGCGCCGGGCGTCAGCGCGAAAATTCAAGGCACAAATCCCGCGGCTGCCGCGCCGAAGGCTTCGGCGATCGACGCGAACGCCAAGTTCCTCGCCGCCGCCGCCGCCCGCGCCGCCGATATCAAGGACGGGAAGGTTCCCGCGCCCACCATCGGGGCCGGTAACGCGCAGAAGCCCAAGGGCGCCGTGCCCGCGGCGCCCAAGTCGTTCGAGGAGGTGATGGCTGAGAAGAAATCCCAACCCGCCGAGCCGGCGGACCCGAACCTGCGGACGAAGACGATGACGGTGAAGACGGAGGGGGACGAGGAGCTCGAGATCAAGTACTCGGTGCACGTCCCGGAGGCTGCGAAGAAACGGTTGGAGGAACGCAAGAGGGCGAGGGACGGGACGAAGGGGTCGCCGGCGCCGGAGGAGAAGGCACCCGCGGCTGATGAGTCAGCGCCCGAGCCCGAGGAGGAGAAACCGAAGAAGAAGGCGAAGGAGGCTGCTGCGGAGAAGGAGGATGTGCCTGATTTCTCGGGCATGAAGGTCGTGGACCTCAAGAAGGAGCTCGTCAAGAGGGACCTGCCGGTCAACGGCCTCAAGGCTGAGCTCGTCGAGCGCTTGATCGAGGCAAGCAAGTGAGGGGTGTACTGTACGGACGCGGTCAGCCTTGTTCATACCTAGCCCATGTCGCGACAGACCACGGAGTCGTGCTATGCTTAATACTACATATGGACTCATGTATCTGACACTGGTGTCCCTCTCGGGCTTCAACTGAGGGTGGCGAGAAAGGAAGTTTTTTTCATTTTTAATACAAATTGGTGATACTCGTACACACGTTGGAGTCCTGGCAGCCTGGGCGGTGTTCAGTGATGCTCCTTATTGTTTCTGCTGCTGTTTCTGTTTCAAATCTTTCACCGCGGCGCGTATGGCATCCTCCGCGAGCATCGAGCAGTGCAGCTTGACGGGGGGCAGATTCAGGTGTTTTGCGATTTCATCGTTTTTGATGTTCACCGCTTGGTCCACGTGTTGCCCCTTGACCCACTCGGTCACGACACTTGAACTCGCGATCGCGGAGCCGCATCCGAACGTTTTGAAGCACGAGTCAATGATGTTACCGTCGTCGTCGACCCTGATCTGCAGTTTCATCACGTCGCCGCACGCGGGGGCGCCCACCAAGCCGGTTCCCACGTTCGCTGAATTCTTGTCGAACGAGCCGACGTTGCGAGGGTTATCGAAGTGGTCCACGACGTTCTTGTGGTACCCGCGCGCGCAGGTTTGTAAGATCCGGGCATCGCGCAGTCCCTTGAGGCGATGCGTGGAGGTGCGCAGCATGGCCATCGTTTTGAAAGATGTCGACGGGGTGACGTCACGGACGAAAGACGCGCCGAGATCTGTGATTTAGGTCTGGGCGCTTGCCGGCTGATCATGATCTCATCTCTGGGCTGCGAGGAAATTGCCAGTCGTTTTTTACAGACGTTTTTTACAGGCTAGAGACGCTCGGTGTGAGGACCGTACAGTTCCCTGCGCACCGTCGGCTGTCGCCTCCTACCACCCTTCGCGCTCGACGGCGCGAGCCAATCGGCGTCGTCGTCGAAGTACTCCACCTCGTCGCGCCTCCGCTCCGCTCCAAACTTCAACGCGGCAGCGTTGCCCGCGACGGCGCCGCGCACACCCTCGAGCGCCATCCTCGCCATCTCCCCGATGGGCCGCGCCTTATCCGAGGCATCCGACGAGCGCATCTGTCGCAGCGCGATCTCGTCGCTCTTGATTCGCTCGTGCGCGATCTTGTCCATGCCGCGGCGCCACTTCTCCTTGGCGAGTTGCGCCCGGGTTTTAGCCTTGGCGACGTTCCTGTCGTCGTCGGCTCGGTGGTAATCGTCGTAGTCGTCGTCGGTGTCCGAGTCGTCGGTGTCCGAGTCGTTATCACGGCCGAGCAGGTCACGCACGGCGTCTCGCGCCTCCGCGACGTACCGCCTGTCATGATACTCAGCCTTGACGTCGCACTCCAACGTCATCCTCGTGGGCACGTGCGGTTCGCGCGATTCGTGCTCGAAGGTATCCCTGAACACCTTCTTGGTCTCCACCACGCCGGCTTTACCCGATGCCGTCGCGTTGAGCACGGCGATGCGTGTGGCGCCGGTTATGATGGCTGGCGCGCCGTGTGTCGGCACGTCCACCGTGTGTTTGCCGCGCAGGTCACCGAACAGGTCGCCGCGGCTGAAGAGGCGGTCGTCCTCCGGGCCGCCCTCGTCGTCGTCGGCGGGTCGACGCCAGCCGTGGTACTGCGGCGGGACGGACGCGCGGTCCATCAACGCCGCGGCGTCCACCTCGTCCTTGCTCCACGTCACCTCGTCGTCGGGCTCGACCGTGTTCTTGGCCTGCGCGGTTAGCGCCAACCTCGCGAGGCCGAGCGCGGGTTTAACGGGCCGGAACACGGACCTGGCGCCAGACTGTGAGAGCATCTCCGCGAGCTTCATGCGCAGCGTCATCGCGCGCTGCCACGCGTCCGCGGAATCGATCTCCAACAGGAGCGCGCGTTCGTCCCACAGGTGGAGGACCCTCGCGCCGCGCGTCAGTCCGACCTCCGCGACCTTTCTCGACTTTTTCTCCGAATCCGCTTCCTCGTCGGGCACGGACACGCGCAGGTTCACCTCGGACGGATCCGCGCCCGCCACCAGCATCCGCCTCACCAGCGCGCACGCGTCGTCCACCTTTTGGTACGGGTAATCGGACCGGAGCGCGGCGGCGGTGGCCCACATCAACGGGTAGGACCTCAGCGCCGACGTCGACTTGGTCGAGTCCCCCTTCAACGTCCGCCCGGCGGTCTTCGCACCCGCGCCCTCGAGCGGCGCGTGCCTACCCGAGTTGGCCTCGCCCACGACGGACGCGCCGAGGTCCAGGAGGTTCGTGGCGAAGTGGATCGCGACGATGAGCTGCTCGCGTCCCCGGGCGCAAGCCGCTCCGTGCAACGCGGCGAAGAGCGGCGTAAACTCAAACGGCGTCATCGCGCCGGCTCCGAGTTCCGACAGCAGCGGGTTCACCGCGCCCGCGTCTATGCGCTTGGAGTGGCGTACCATGGTATTGGCCGCCTTGATGCACGCGGACAGCCGCGACGACCGCCTGGCCACCGCCCTGGCCTTGTACGCGACGGGGTCGAACGGGACGTACTCGGGAATTGTTTGCGTCTCGGGCTCCGGGGACTCAACGTCGTTCGCGGCGTCGTCGCCAGCCTGGGAGGGCGCGCCCATCCTGTCGATGTCGGCGTGGAGCGCGGCGTCCTTCGCGGTGAGCCTTCGGGGCGGCGCATCGTCAGTGGGTTCGGCGGGAGAAACCGGGGTGGGCTTGACCTCCACGACGCCAGCCTTGACCTCCTCCGCCGATACCTCAGCCGGCGCATCGGACGCCCCTTCCGCCGCGGCGCCGGTGTCCGTCTTGGCGAGAGGCGGCGGCTTCCCCCGCGTCGCCTTATCGAAGCGCGACGCGCCGAGAATTCCTTTGGTCCTGCCGCGGAATCGACCGAGCGCGCCGAGCTTGACCACCTTTTGGCTCGGCTTGGTCTGCGGCATCTCCTCGCGCGTGCGCTCCAGGAGGACGTTGTAGTGCGCGATGTCGGGGAAGTGGTGGATGAGACTCGCCGGGTGGTGGTACGCCGGGTCCCTGAACGCCCGTTCCACGTTATCCACCGGTCCTTCGTCCTTATCCGCGGGGTGTTCTTCGGTACGTGATGTAAGAGAGGCAACCAAAGAGCCGATCGCGGTGCGAGCCGTGCCAGTTACATCGCCCGTCCATCCCTCGAGCAACGACGCGAGCGGCGGCGACGCTTCCTTCTCAATCGATCGGCGCTCGGGCTCGGTTGGAGCGGGAGACGCGGGAGACGCGGGTGGGATGGATCGCTCGTCGATGGGCGCGGCCGCTTCCACCGCGGCGGCCACCGCGCACGCCACCAGCGACCCCTGCGTCCACGACTGGTGGTTCAGACCCTGAGTTTCGTCAACCTCCCCGCCACGTTTTTCCACGATCCACTCCACGCACTGCCTCGCCTCGTCGTGACCCTCGCCGTACACAGCCTCGAGCGCCCAGAACAGCGGCGTGTACTCGCACGTGCCAACCCTGGCTCGATGGCTCGGCCGGGTGGCTCCGACGTTTTCGCCGTCCGAGGCGGCGTCCGACGCGTCCGCCATGGACACATCACCCCCCGAGTCCGACGACCCGCTCACCGATCCGGCACCAGGGTTCGACAAATCGGCGTCGACGAAGGACGCCGCCTGACGCTCCGCGGACCTGCCCAGCGCCGATGAAGTTACGTCAACGTCGACGTCGCTTCCGCTCGTGTCCATCAGAGCGCATCCGTCGGTTCGTTCGTCGCCGGATGATCGTTCGTCGTCGGCGGCGGCGCCAAAGTCCCTCTCCCTCGCGGCGTACGCCGGGTGCGGCTGCGGCAGGTACACCTCCGGGTGAGAACTGACGACGTCCGCGCCCTTTTGGATCAACCGCTCGATCAGCGATAGGATGAAAACCCGGTCGCGCTCACCCTCGCGCAGGGCGTGGAGCAGCTCAACCACGGGGGGACACTCGCTCCCCTCGGGGAAAACGGCGCGGGCGCTCGGATCGGCGCCCGCCTCGAGGATCCTATCGAACAACAACGACGACAACGGCAGGTCTCCGTGCACCGCGACGCACGCGACGTGCAGCGGCGGTGCGACGACCGGGTAGTTCGCCACACCCACGCTGTTGACGTCCGCGCCGCACTCGAGTAGTTTCACCGCCGCCGCCAGAGCCTCGGTGATCTCCGGCTTCTCGACGTACACGCCGAGCGCTATGCCCAACGGATACGCGTTTCGCGTGGTGAGATCGTCGGCGTGGGGCCTGCGGGTCTCCATCGGGACGTTAACGTCCGCGCCGCGCGCGATGAGCGCCTTGACGAGCTCCAGCGCGTCGGTCCTCGCGCGTCTCTCCCTGTCGTCGTGCGAATCGAGGGTGGTGCCCACGGCGGCGGCGGCGGCGTTGACGGCGTCGGACGCGGCGTCCGCTATGTTCTTCTGCAAGGATGCGAAATCCTCGCCAATCTCCGCGGCGGTGTCAGCCGCGGACTGGATCATCCTCGCCATCCACGAGATCTCCTCCGAGGGCGTGTCCTCGGATCCCGTGTCCTCGGATCCCTCTTCGCCGTCCACCGGGTGAAGTTTCCGTTCGCCCACCCGCCTGACCTCGGAGGACGTCGACGGCGACGACCTGTCGGACAATCCCGAGACGGACGCTCGCACCGACAGCGTGGATGGAACCCGGGAACCCGCGACACCGTCCATCGACGGCCACCACGTCTTCTTTCCATCCGTGACAGCGCGTCCCTCGAGAGCCGCGACGCACATCGCCAGAACCGGCGTGCCGGCTCCGCAGTGCCCGGGCCTGGAACCCACGCAGTTCGGATCCGCGCCGATCTCCAGCAGCTCACGCGCCAGGGATAACGCCGGCGCGCCCGCGCCCTCGACAACCGCGCAGCACGCGTGCCACAGCGCGGGTCCACTCGCGTACACGGGCGGAGAGTTAGTCTTTGAACTATTGGTCGAAGGCCCGGTGGGAACGGTGGACGCGTCGCCGGGCGCGACGCGGCGCGACCCGAGCTCGTCCGCGTCGGGCCTGTGCGAGAACGTAGCGTCGACGGAGTGGTCGAAGCCCTCTGCGCGGATCAGCGCGGACGCCAGGGACGCGATGGCGACGCGCGACGATACGTACGCCGCCCGGTCCGTCAGCGACGCGGTTTGCTCCAGCGCCGACAGGCACACGGAGACGGGCGTGAGCGTCGTGCCGCACCGCGCCCACCACCCGGGCCGCGCGCCCACCGCGTTGACGTCCGCGCCGGATCCCATGAGACGCGCGGCGACGTGAACCGCCGCGACCGCACCGCGCGGGTCGCCGGTCAACGCGTTGTTAGTGGCGGCGCACGACGCTAAGAACAACGCGGTTCCTGTAAAAAAAACAAAACACGACGTCAGTGCAATTGCGCATACGAAAAAAACAAAAAAGAAACTTACCCTCGGCGCCGCACCTCCCCTTGTACGGCACGAGCCCTTTATACGGCGCGTTCAGGTCCGCGTTCTTCGCGCTCTCGTGCACCCTGCCCATTCTGCCCACGGCGTTCACGTCGAGGTTGGGTGCCGCGAGGAGGGCGGTGGCGAAGTCCGCGAGGTCGTCCGCGGAGGCGGGCGACAGCCGCTCGGGAGGCGGAGGTTCGTTCTCATCCTCCATAGGTGTCTCATCGTCCATAGGTTTCTCATCGTCTTCCATGGGTGTCTCCGCCTGCGATGCGGCGATGATCTCGGCCACGTTCTCCATCGCGCCGACGACGAGGCACAGCGCGGGTACGTCTGCTCCGTGGTCGTGCCGCGTTCCTTTGGCGTTTGGGTCGGCGCCTCGTTTCAACAGCGTTGGTACGACTCCGACGGCGTCCCTCGCGCCCTCCAGCGCGGCGCACGCGAGGAGGAACAAGGGCGGGCCCTCGGTTCCGTCCGCGGCCACCTTCGGTTCGTTCACCGGTGACCGCTTCGCCGGGGGTCTGGGTTCCGGGCCGAGCTGCTCGAGTAACTCCTCGGGGGAGACCTCGTACCTGACGCCGGTGCCGGTTTCTTCATTGTCGATTCTGTCGTCGTTCCCAGCGCGAGGAGTGGCGACGGCGTCCACGGCGTCCCTGACCGCCCCGCGCGCCGCCGCGAGCGCTTCTAAACCCGCCTTCTTGGCGCGATACACCGCGATGAGACGCTCGTATATCGCCAGCGTCGCGAGGTAGGTGTCGTGCTCGGCGATCGCCTCGGACACCACGCGGAGTTTGTCGTTCGCCGCCTTGGCGCGCATCTCCCCGAGGTCCACGGCGTTGACCGCGACGCTCCCGCCCGAGCGCTTGCTCCCATCGCTCCGAGCCACGGAGGATGCCCGGGCGGGCGGCGCGGAGCCGCTCTTCCCGGCTCCGAAGAGCGACATCGCTCCCACCAAAGTGTAACCTCTTTCCGAGAAGGTGCACTCTTCGCCTGTCAGCTCCATGGTTGGACCTTATTTCGCTTTTTTGGGCCAAGCGCCAATCAGTCAGGCTGATAATCAGATTCTCACATGCTAATCACTAACTATATTTTAAGCCATTGGCTTTCAGTGAGGAATCATATTATCACAACATGCCAACAGAGCTTATCCCGCGCGAAAACCAAAAGGCTCTCGCCCCTCGAGCAGCCCCATAAACACCATGCTCCGCAACGTGTGCCGTCGCGCACTCGCGGAGGCGGCATCCTTCAGCGGCGGGAGTAAAGAAGGACCAAACGCATGGCGCACGATCTCGTCGTGTAAGGGCTCGTCAGTCGTCGGCACCGCTCGGGGAGGAGGATCTTGTTTCCATATCGCCACCCCAAAGGGTCGAAGGTCCGCGTCGAGTACCTCCCGAAGTCACGCGGCTCACCCGTCCACGGAGATAGGTGCCATCGACGACCTCACGGTGGAGCTTCACCCATGGAGCAAGCTCCCGCTCCAAATCGCAGTCGGCATGGGCGTCGCGAGCTTCTGGCGCGGCGCGTGGTACGTCATGGACACGTCCATCTTCCCCGACGACAACCTCAAGTCCGGCGCCGCGTGTTTGGTGGCTGGCACCGCGGGGCTGGCGAAGCTCCAGAGGTACGCGGCGTCGGAGGTTCACAAGCGATACATCGCCAAGAACATTCCGCCGCCGCCCAGTTTGAGGTACGGGCTCCTGTACGGCATGGGCCTGAGCTGCGTCGCGGTGTGGCGGGGCACGTGGTGCATGTGGGATTCTCTGTTTGAGCGCTTCGACCCTTGGGCTTTCAAGGGCGACGCGGGTGTGAGAAACGGGGAGGACGAAGAGTCGTCGAGCCCAGGGGAACCCCAAATGTCAGAAAACACGTTCACGTTTTTCAACGGCGTCGCGTCGCACGTCGTCGCCATCGCGGGTCTCACAGCCGCGGGCTACCTGAGCTCGGTGCTCTCGCCGCCGGCGGTTTGCTTTCTGCTCAACGACGAGGCGCTGAGAAAACGGGCGTGCGCTGTGAACCCGGCGTACAGGGAGGAGGCGAGGCGGGAGTTCCTGAAGGGGGCGGCGTGGCTGTTCGGCAACGCGGGACCGGTGAAGAGGGCGGCCAAGTGAGATAGTCATTAGAGTAGGTTTCAATATCCAGCAGACGAGGGGCGGGGTAATTATTGAAATTCTCATATTGCGAGTCGTCGTCATAGGTTTCGGGGTTGACTCAGAGCCCGACGTCTTAGAACGGGACAAACTCCTTGTCGATGATGTGCTTGTGGCTGCCCATCTTGTTGTTGGCCACCATGGAGCCCATGGCGTCCACGCAGATGCGCAGCGCCATCAGGCTGGTGATGTCCGAGACGTCGTAGGGTGGCGAAACCTCGACGACTTCCATGCCGCACAGACCCTCCGCGGCGACTAGGCCGACCAGTTTGAGAGCCTCGCGGGGCAGCAGACCGCCGGGTTCGGGCCAGCCGGTGCCCGGCACGAATGCAGCCTCAAGTGAATCGATGTCGTAGCTCATGTAGACCGCGTCCGCGCCGTCCCAGGCCCGCTCCAAGGCCATCTCGGCAACCTTCGGGATGCCGAGCTCCTCGACGTCGTCCATGGTGAACACGTTGGTCCGTCGCCCGACGATGTGCTCCACCGCGGGCCGTGGCACCTGCCAGCCGCCGATGCCGATCTGCACCAGGTTCGTGGCCGGGACGTTCGGTAAGTTGGTGGCGTGGAAGTACGGGGTGGTGTGCATGCGCTCGTCCAGGTCCTTCTCCTGGATGTCCGCGTGTCGGTCCACGTGGATGATGCCAATCTTCTTGGTGGTGCACGCCGCGATGCCGCGGATGGTGGGGAAGCCGATGGAGTGGTCGCCGCCCAGGATGAGCGGGAACGAGCCGGACTGGAAGACGTGGCCGACCGCGTTGGAGATCTGGTCGAAGGTCTTCTCGATGTTGGCGGGGATGGTGAACACGTCGCCCGCGTCGCACATCGTCATCTGCTCGCGGAGGTCGATGCCCATCTCGTAATTGTACGGGGTGTACAACGCGGAGATGCGCCGGATGCCCTGGGGACCGAACCTGGTGCCGGCCCTGTAGGTGCACCCGCCGTCGAATGGAACGCCCATGCACGTGACGTCGTAGTTGCCCACGTTCCGGACGTCCTCCTCGAACGGGGCTTTGAGGAACGTGTTGATGCCCGCGAAGTGCGGGAGTTCGCCGCGACTGAACGTAGGGATGGTCTTGTCATCGATGGAGGACGCGCCGGGCAGGCCGATCTCGAGGCCGCGCTTGACCTCGGCGTCGTGCACGGCAGTGGGAATGGATCCTTGCTTAACCGCAGCCTTCCAGCCCCTGGTCTGGAACCTAGGGTCCGTCGGGTCGGGGTGGTGATGCCTGGCCTGCTGCTGCAGATGCGCCCCAGCAGCGGCGAAGCCCCCTGCGGCGGGGTTGTTGCCAGCCCCGGCGAGAACCTGCCGCGTGATCTGCTGCTGCTCGGTCTCCTGGAGCGCCGCGTTGGCGGCGCGCCTGCGATGGGTCGTATCGGGGGTGGAAGATTCGATAAGTCATCCGTGCAAGGACGAGCGAAGAGGGAAGGCACGGGGAGATCCCTCCCTCCCCCACGTGGTTGTTACCGGAGGGGGCCGAAACCAAAATCCAAACGACGCCCCGTCGACGAAGCGTTGCGGCGCGGGTATCGGTGCGATGCGGGGGCGAGGGGGACGGGATGATCGAATATAGTACCTGAGCGGCCTCGAGAGCTGCCTGAAGATGCGCATGGCTTTCGCGGATGATTCGCGCGCGTCCAAAGTGACCTGCCCGTGAACCCTCAGCACGTGAAAAAGGGTTCGGGTTTTTGGATGGCGTCTCGTTGACGTCAGCATTTGCGCGTTTTTTCTCAAAAAACGCATTTCTCACAAGCACTCTTCGTAATTTGCTAAAACCTGTGACTTAATACGAATACAATTTTAAAATGAGAAGAGCCGGCATCATGAGAATGGAGATGTGGGAACATCCACTTTTTATCGTTGCCCGCACTTTTGAGATTTTTTCGCGAAAAGCAACAATCGCCAAACACACGACGACGAGCGAGTCGCGCGCCCCTCCCGCGTCCGCGATCTTCATTCTCGTTCTGCGGACGATCGATCCCGTCGCATCGGAGAGCACCCTTCGACCTCAGATCGCGGGTCAAACCCTTGATCCACCCGCCCCGCGTCGCCCCCGCGTCGGTGTCGCCAGCGGCGTTCGATTCATTTTCGCCCCGCCCGCAGCCGCGCGTGCCCGTCCTGAACCGCGCGCGCGATGGCGAACGAGTTCTGGGTCGACCTGTGGGCCGGCTGGATCGCCGGCGCCGCGTCTGTTCTCGCGGTCCAGCCCGTGGACACCACCCTGACCCGCATGCAGGCCACGCGCTTGGCGCCCGGCGTGGACGGGAGCGCGCGAGCGGCGCTTCGCAGGGTGCTCGCCGAGGGGGGCGCGCGGGCGCTGTGGCGCGGCGTCGCGCCGATGACCGCGGTGATACCGATGCAGAACGCGCTCCTGTTCGCGGGGTACGGCGCGGGGGAGCGGTGGGCGTCGCGCAGGCACAAGGACGCGGAATCCTCGACGACACCGTCCGCCGGTAAAGCCGGATACTCGAACCTCCTCCCCGTCTTTGTCGGCGGCGTCGTCGGCGGCGTCCTGCAGTCCTTCGTCGTCTCCCCGTTCGAGCTGGTCAAGATCAGGCAGCAGGCCTCGGGCGGGGCGGTGACCCTGGCGGTGTCCACGCTGACGGGTAACCTAGGGCGCGTCGGGTTGGCGACGAGGGGCCTGGGCGCGACGTTGCTGAGGGACGGGGTGCCGCACGGCGTGTGGTTCGCCGCGTACGAATTGTCCAAGCGTTCGATGAAGGACTCCTCCGGGAAAGACTCTTCGAGCTCTGCGTCGAATGATTCGGCGGTTCAGGATACGATGGTGCCAGTGTGCGCCGGGGCGTTCGCTGCGGCCGTCGCGTGGGGGGTCGGGTACCCCGCCGACCTCGTCAAGACGAGAGTGCAGGCGGCGGCGGCGGCTGGTGGCGTGGAGTCTGGGTTGATGAAGACGTGCGCGGCTATGCTCAGGGAGAGCAACGGGGACGTGCTTCGGGCGTTCTACCGCGGGTTCGACCTGAAGCTTCTCAGGGCGGTGCCCGCGTCGGCGGTGTCGTTCTTCGCGTACGAGGAAGCGCGGCGGTGGTTGGAGCGCGAATAGGACACGACTCGTCGACCGGCTAAACTTTTAGGTGAGAAACGTGGGATTGTTGGACATTGTTGCAGTTGATGAAATTTCGCGCGGGAGAACCACGTGTTCTATCATATCCACGTTTTTCTTCCGTACGTCCCGCTGATCCGTACGTCCAAATACAAATAAAGCAAACTGATAACTCTGTGACAGAAAACCGTTTCCGTGCGTTTGCGGCATTTGTGGACTTCTGATCTCGCGAAAGGTCGCAAATGACGCCAAAACTTCGACTTTTGGACAACTGTCGGTCGTTTGTTCCCGGATCGTCGACGTCACACGCAACGTCGCGACGACAGTGAAATGTCTCGCCACACGATGTACGCGCTTATGCTCGGCGCGGCTGTGGCCCTCGCGGTCACCGGCGGCGCCCAAGCGACTTGCCTGAGCGACGCCGGCAACGAAGACTTCTTCGTGCGTTGCCCGAAAAATTGAAACGACTGACGATTTCCTCTCGCCCGCACCGTCGTTGACTTGCCGCGTCCCTCCTCACGATTCCCATCAGGAAAACACCGCATCCTACGTCGGCATCACCGGCCCAATGCCTCGCGCCGGCTCTTGCTGCCAGGCGGATATCTGCGGCATCCCTTGCCCCGCCACGCACCCGAAACCCCCCAGCGGGTTCGGTATCGGTATCGGCATCATGATCGCCTTCTTCTGCGCCATCGGCCTCGCCGCCTTCTACTTCGTCGGCGGCAAGGCGGAGAACTTCTTCGTCGCCGGCAGGTCCCTGCCCCTCTTCGTCGTCACCCTGACCCTCGCGTCGCAGTCCATCGACAGCAACGCGCTCCTGGGTAACGTTGACCTCTCCTACAAGTACCACTTCTACGACGGAGCGGTCCTCCCCATCGGCCTGGGCCTCTCCCTCATCCTCAACGGCATCTTCCTCGCGCACAAGGTGAACGAGGAGCTCGTCCTCACCCTCCCGGATATCTACGGCAAGAAGTACGGCAAGATCGTCGAGATCGTCACCTCCCTCTGCACCTGCTGCTCCTTCACCTGCCTCCTCGCGGGTAACCTCGTGGGCATGGGCGTCATCCTCTCGTACATCTTCGACATCTCCGAGGTTGGCGCCGTGTTCCTCTCCGGCATCATCTGCCTCGCCTACACCGCCTGCGGTGGTCTCTTCTCCGTCGCCTACACCGACGTCGTCCAGGCGGCCATCGGCATGATCGGCTGCCTTTCGGTCGCCTACTGGCTCATCAGCAACGCCAAGGAAGAAGCTCCCCCTCCGTCCATCGGCATGCCCAAGATGGCCAGTTTCACCACCGTCACCTCGGGTACCGTCGGCAACCAGGACATCGGTATGTACATGTACCCCGATGATGCCACCGCCGCGATGTACGACGGCGTCGACTGCGAGTTCAATCCCGGCGTTAAGTGCTACAACACCGCCAAGTGGTGCCCCTCCGACGACAACTGCGTCGCCGACAACGGCGCCTACCCCCTCGGCGATAAGCGAATCTTCGAGAACCAGATGTCCGATCCCGCGGCTCTCACGCCGTTCCCCAACGCCATCTTATTCAACTGGGCCACAATCTTCGTGCTCGGCTTCGGCAACCTCGCCGCTCTCGACTTCCAGGCGAGGTGCATGGCGGCCAGGACCCCGCTTCAGGCGCGCATCGGCTGCATCCTCGGCGGCTTGCTCACCTTCTTCGTCGGCATCCCCTTCGCGTACCTCGGCGCCATCACCAGGTACTACTACGGCCCCGACTCCAAATACGCCGAGTTCGAGGCTGATACCTGCTCCACGATCCTCGACCTGCCCACGTGCGCGCAGTGGAAGCCCGACCCCAAGGCTTTCATCAAGCTGCTCACCACCGAGCCCCCCGCGTTCCTCGGCGCCTGGGGCCTCCTCGGCATCGTCGCCGCGTCCATGTCCACCTCCGACGGAGCCATCCTCGCGCTGGGCACCGTGTTCTCCCACAACGTCGTGCGCCACTTCGTCGAGTTCGACGACACGAAGCTCCTCATGATCTCGCGCATCGTCACCGTTCCCTTCGCCTTCATCGCCATGGCCATCGCCTCGGCGTACCAGAGCGATCACCCCTCGGGCGCCACCGGCTACCTGCTCATCGTCGCCTTCGACATCGTGCTCGCGGGCTGCATCGTGCCCCTGTTCGCGGCCTTCTACTGGCCCTTCGGCAAGCCCAGCCCCAGCGCGGCGCTCTGCGCCGTCGTCGGCGGTACCCTCCTCCGCGTCATCCTCGAGGTGTCCCTGCCCAAGGACGGCTGGCTCCTCCTCCCCTTTGCCAAGAAGGAGTTTTACGACTACGGTGTCCCCGCGGGGACCACGACCACAGGGAAGGTTGGATCCGACGGTACCCTCTTCCCCACCTGGTTCGATGTTCCCGCCGACGAGCAGTGGAACCCCGATTCCTGCGTCCAGGAGAAGTTCGAGGACTACACCGGCGCCGACTCGCTCGCGTCGCCGCTGTTCTCCCTCGTCATGTTCCTCCTCGTCTCCGGCATCGAGAAGGTGAAGGGCTCGCCCCTCTTCGACTTCGGCGCGTGGTCCACGCCTTACAACAAGAAGATCAACAATGATAACGCCGCGGCCCTGACCAAGGCCTAATCAAACGATTGTGTATCATCGGACACGGTTGAAAGAGACCGCTCCTATCCATCTAGCACCTGAGAGCTGTTCTCGGGCATCACTTGAATAACGAAGTAACACCATCAAACTGAATTATCAAACTGCAAATAAGCGGTTTAAACCCCAAACAAGCAACATCGCCACCTGCAATTCAGCTCATTTTGAGAAAAAAGACCGACCGCGAAAAAAATAGATCGGATCCCCACAAAGCCGTTTGGCCGTGTGCTCGCCGCAATTGATTTCACACGTCAGCATCTGCTCGGAGTGGGTTGATTGAAAGTTTGAAATTGCCCGCGGAGCACGAACCAGGCTTTGACGATTTGTTGACATTGGGAACAACAAAATTCTCCCCGCCAGTGACTGTGAAACCCGTGCCCGCATAACGAGAGCTGAAATCCAAGTAAAGGCGAAAAAGCAGACTGAATGCGCGTACGGTTGAAATTGGAATCCACGTTTTCGGCGAAGGCCGATTTTTTCACCACCTGGCGCAACAACATGTTCAATCACTCAACAACACGCGCGCGATCACCCGCGCGCGTCACGCTCGAGTGGTCCGACCGCTCGTTTCGAAGACTCGAAGGTACGCACCGCCCATCCGAACACCCCGCGATCGTTTTCGGTGGTCGCACGGACGCACGCGTGACGAACCCGGCGACGTGTCCATTCGACATTGTCGGTTTCGTCCCGGCCGGGTAATCTGCGAGCGGTTCGGGATGGACGTGCGGGTCTACTCGAGCGGGGAAAGGCGTGTGCTCCGCCGATTTACCGCTCGAATAGTCATCTCACGTGCCTCGACCTGCCGTCCGAGCGTCCATTTCGGCGCGGGGACGGTCGAGGGCGACGCCATCCCCGGTTCCCGGAGCCGCGCTCCGTTGTTTTTTCCCTCTCGGGCACATAAACGCACGCTGTCCGGGGTTTTCTGACCAGCCGCCCGGCGGGTGGCACCCGCGGCATCCCGGATCCGGCGCCGGAAACCCGCGGGTTAAGCGCTGGACGGCCGTGGACGTGTCTTCCGGTGGCCCCGGCGGCGTTTCTTTCGTGCGAATCGCGAGATCCACCGATCGTGGCCGCTCCACACCCGCGCGGCCCCTGCCCAGTCAGCCTCGAGTTTTGCGGCCGGGAATTATTTATTCGGCCGGATCGCGCGCCGCGGACCCTCGACCAGCCTTCATCTGACCTCCCCGCCCCTCCCTCACTCGCAGATCGAGCTACTCACCCGGTAGCCGTATCACAGGGGCGCTTGAACGCATCCGCCACAGGTGAGAGACGCCTCCGACCGCCCTGATCCCAAGGCACCCCGAGTGCAGAGGCCAGCCTTTGACTTTGACGACGACACTGGAATATTCTATTTTTCTGACGAGCACCCCTCTCTACCCCCTGCTCCCACAGTCGTCGCGGGTCGTCACTCCACACACGCGTGAGCGCCTCGCTAAGGCGCTCCGCCCTCGCCTGGTTCTGAGAACAGGCACTAACCGAGTTAACCGCGGCGGCCGCCGGTTACCTCTTGGCGATTCCATCGTCAGCGTTTCATACGCAAACACACCCACACACACACACTCGAGATGTCCCTCGCGATGTCCCAATTCACGATTCCCAACGGCACGCGGCTTCAGATGACCCGCAAGCCGTTCGCGCCGCGCCGCGCGTACGCGGTGAGGGTGAACGCCGTCTCCGCGGATCGCCAAGGCAAGATCCAAGTCGGCGTTCGCCACTCCATGCGCGTCACCCGCCTCCGCGACATCGTGGAGGTATCCCCTGACCTCTGGGGACCCGCCGAGAGCAGCGCGGCGGTCCCCACGAGCAAGAAGGCCAAGCGCGGCGACGGCCTCACTCAGGCGACCATCTTCAAGGAGCTCCTCCTCGCGTCCAAGCACTTCCGCCTCTACTCGCAGAAGACCCACGGCGACGGCGACGTCTACGGCGTTCGCTTCCTCATGGGCTCCCCCCGCATGGAGGGCCTGGATGACGTGTTCCGCGTCACCCGGTGCGTCGCCGAGCGCGACGAGGGGCTCATGAACCTCGTGCCCGACTCGTCCGGCATGATGGTGGCGGAGATTATGTTCCCGCTCGCCATGCCCCTGGACAACACCATCGACGATCTCAGCTCCTTGGTCCGCGCGATCGAGACCCAGATAATCGAGGAATCCACCGTGTGCCTCATGGAGAAGGGCAGCGACGACCGCTCCGTCTTCCACGGCGAGCGCCGCCTCAACAAGTACTTCACCGGCATGTACGCGCGCGCCCCCGACCTGCTCCACCGCGGCACCTGCACCTCGTCGTCCCCAACCCCGGGCGCGCTCGAGGCGTCCAAGGAGATGCTTCACCGCCTCTGGGAGGGCGAGGAGTCCGCCGACGTCGTCCTCATCGACGAGGTCCGCTCCAGGGTTGAGGAACTCTTCTGCGGCGGTAACGGCAGAGCCGTGATCCACCCCTCGGGCACCGACGCCGAGACCATGCCGCTCCTACAGGCGGTTCTCGCGTCCCGCGCCCTCGCGCGCGCCGTCCCGGAGAAGGACCGCCCATCCGATTTCCGCGATGGCACCCAGCGTGGTAACGTCATCTCCCTCGTCGCGTGCGCCGGCGAGGTTGGCTCGGGCACCACCGAGGCTGCCGAGGGTCGATTCTTCTCCAAGGCTGTCCCGCTCGGCGGCAACCGCGTGGACATGGGCCAGGAGCTCCCCGCGCTCCACGACCTCGCCGCCATGGAGTCCATCGAGCTCGTCGCCCGCGGCGGTGAACGCGACGTCGGGCGCGGTAAGTCCGACTACGACGCCATCGTCGAGGCCAAGGCTAGGGAGGCGTTGGCGTCTGACCCTGCCGCCGTCGTGGTGTTGCACACCGTCGCCGGGTCCAAGACGGGTCTCGTCATGCCTTCCCCCGCGGTGGCCGATACCCTCACCGCCGAATTCGGCGACCGCGTCGTGTCCGTCCTGGATGCCTGCCAGATGAGGCACCACCCCGACCTCATCCCGCGGTGGCTCGGCGAGCAAGGACCGATCCTGATGACGTCCTCCAAGTTTTTCGGCGGTCCCTCGTTCGGCTCCGCCGTCTTCTTCCCTCACCGCGCGATCGATACCATGAACGCACAGCTCAACGACGAGTCCCCCGCCACCGTCGCGGCCATCGCCGAGGCGTGCGCCAGCTACCTGACCCACCACGACATCGGCGACGTCCTCCCCAAGCTGCACGACGCCATGCCCCCGGGCTTTTGCAACAGCGGCGTGCTCCTGCGCTGGGCCGCGGGGCTCCACGAGATGGAGACCCTCAACGCGACCACGGAGTCAAACGGCGGGGTGGCCAACACCGAGGATCACGTCCGCGCCTGGGTCCACGCCATGCGCGAGGAGGCTCAGAAGTTTTCCCCGCACCTCGAGTACGTCCCCGCGGTTGACTACGAGGGCGACTGGCAGCTCGGCGGCGTCAACACCATCATCGCCGTGCGCCTCCGCAGCGGAGCCGACGAGGACTTCTTCAGCACCGCGGACCTCAAGAAGGTGTACGCGCTCATGACCGCGGACCTCACCGAGTTTATCTCCCCGGAGTCCACCATGGCTGAGCGCCGCGTGGCGTCCCAGAAGTGCCTCACCGGGCAGCCCGTCGACATCCCCGGCGGGTCTGTGCTGCGAACCGTGCTCGGCGCGGCGCAGCTCAAAGACCTCGTGGGCGGCAAACAACCGCTCGATCAGATGATCGAGGACGATCGCGTTCTCCTCAGCAAGCTGGCTCTCATCGCGAGGCAGTACGACTACCTCCTGAGCCACTCCCTCTGAGAGTAAATCTCTCTCGCGAACCGATTATAAACGTCACGAAAAACGGGCGCGGTTCGTCGATGGGCGAGCGCAAAATCGTCAACACGCTCGCACCCGCGGCCTCGTCGCATTATCAGACGGGACCGACGGGTCGGAAAACTTGCCTGAGTATTATTCAAACCTGCTTGAAGACACTATTATGATGATCAGCGTTGTTTTGCATGGTCGAGGACTGGAGTAGCCGAGGGGGCCTGCCATGATTTGCATACTGTAATCCGCTTCATTCTTTTCTTGATTTGTAATATTAATAACACCACCAATAAACGTTCAATCGGTCTTCACGCACGTCTCACCCTTCTCCGTCGAGGTCCCGCCTGAGCGCCGCCCCGAACGCCGCGCCCGCAGCCGCCGCGGCTCCGAACGTGAACCCCGAGCGAAACAAACCCCGCTTCGGTTCCGTCGCCTCGCTCACCGCGTACGCCAGCGCGTCGCGCTCCGTCGTCGCCAACAACCGAAGTAAAGCGCGCCTAGCGTCCACAACGTTCGTCTCGAGTGTCACGCGTACCACGGAGACGACATCCTCGGGTACGTCTCGATCCGTCACGACCACGACGACGTCGCCCGGCGCGGGCGCGGCTCCATCGTATCCGAGCAGCCGACGCATCCTCCACCTCGGCTCGACCGGTGCGGGTTTAAAGTCGATCCAACCGCCGTCCATCTCCCGCAGCGCATTAACAAGACCCGCCGCGTCTTCCTCGTTCGTGTCGTCCAAAATGCGAACCCACACGCGCCTCGGGACGACCCGTACGGGAACCCTGGAGTCGCCAAAGTCGCCGCCGCACGATAAAATCATCGGCTCCCACCCCATTGCGCTCGGTCCCCCCGCGTCAGTCACTGGCAGTTTCTCGCCGTTGAACATGGGCGCCGAGACGCGCACGATGATCGTCGTCGCCGAGGTACCCATCGGTGACGAGGACACCACACACGGCCACCCTCGTACCTCCGCCTTCACGCCTCCCCTCGGGTTGCAGAGGTCCAGATCATTTCCCCGAATAGCCGCCGCCGCCGCGAACGCGGCGCCGTCCGCGGAGGCGGAGACGACGGCGACCGCGAACGACGGCTTTGGGTTGGGAACGATGCCCACCGCCGAATTGACCGGCCGAGGAAGCGACGTCGGACTTGACCTGGGTGACTTGACGACGCGCCGGCACAGATCAACCATCCTCGCCCGGTACGTTCGCATGGCGTGTCGGAGCACCGCGTGTCGCACAGCAGCGATGGCGCCCGCGCTCTCCCTGGTGTCATCCGTGATTGAGGTGTCCGACGCGACATCATCCGTGTCCGACCTGACGACGACGTACCCGCCGTGGCCGAGGTGATGTATGGGTCCGAGGTGGACGTACTCTGGGCGAATAACTCGACCCGCCGCGCGAAGGTAGGACGACTTTGAGGAGTTCGTCACCTTCCCGTCGCCCTCCTCGTCCTCCGCCCGTACGGCGAGCGGGACCAGGCGCGGAAGCCTGCGCGCGGCGTTGACGTCCCGCGAGCTATCCCGCGACGGTGGAGAGCGCGGTCGGGCGGCGGGGGACACGTATGGCTGAACAGGCGCGGACACTCCCCGCGCGAGCGACGCCGCCGCGGATGCAGCCGCCGCTCGTTGCCGCGCCGGGGTGAACAGGAGCCGCGGGACCGGATCTTCCGGGACGCACACGTTGGTGAACGCGCCGTCCCACCCGCGTTGACACAACACGCGCCGCATCGCGGAGTTACCCACGGGCGGCGATGCGAACGCGATGCACCTCAGCGTCTCACCCGCGGCGTCGTCCTCGTCCGCCTCGGCCAGCAGAGTCACCGCGGCTAGCGCGGCGACCGCCCCGCCCAGGCTGTGGCCGCACAGCACCAGCCGGTCACCGCGTTTCCTCGCGTGTCGCCATACCGCGCGCACGGGTGCCCTTAACTCCCTGGCGCGCGCGGCGAAACCCCTGTGCACCATCGGCGTCCCGCGAGTCGATTTAACATCGCTTCCGAGTTTACCGTCGCTTGAGGAGAGTCCTAGCCCTTCCAATAGGGGCGTCTGAAGGAACGACGCGTCCGCGAGGAAGTCCATCGCCTCCCTTGTGCCCGTGAACGCGACGTACGTCACCCCGGGGGCGTGTGCGACCAGGTACCTTCGCCTCGCGCGGCCCTCCACGCTCGCGCTGACGCCGGAGAGGCGCACCGCGAACGGAGGAAACTCACGCGACAGCTCGGCGACCCTCTCCCTGACGTGCGACTCCGGGGACTTGTACGAGCACTCGCACAGGACCGTCGCGGTCAACACATCGCGCGCATGCTCGGGGGAGTCCGCGTGGATGTGAGGGGCGAGCGAGGCGGCGACCCAGCGCGCGCGAGGGTCCACCCAGCGACGACCCGCGACGGGATTGAGCCTGAGATCTCCGCCGTCGCAGTCCTCGTCGTCGGTGGGGGGATATCGGCCCGAGGTGGACGCCTGGTCGTCGCGTATCGAGAGGGCGGTCACCGCCGCGCGCGCACGCTCCCCCGCGCGCGTCATCTCGGCGCACCCCCTCGGATCCCGCGCGCTACGACTGTGAGGGAAGGCGCGACGTTTCAAAAAACATTTTCTTGTGAGTTACAAGGCCTAACAAGGTGCATAGGTGCGCAGCCCCAACGCGCGTTGGTGTCTCCTCGCCCCTAATCCCATTTCCCAATGATGTGTTTCAACTATCGTGTTTTGCGCCCCATCCCGTGTGTCGTCTACCCTACGCTCACGAGGACTTCTCGGCACCCTCCATGAGGCCCTTCCGCTCCTCGGATCCGCCGTAGCCCACCTCGGGGTCGGGCTTGTCCGGCTTGGGCTCCTTCTTCTTCATCCCGCCGATGATCACCTTGCCGTACAGCGCGGAGAACACCATGATGGTGCCGATCCACTGCTGCCACGTGAGCGGGTGCATGAACAGGATGCACGACAGTAAGATGGACAGGAACTGCCTGGTGGTCATGATCGTCGCGAAGAGCAGGGCGCCGAACTCTTTGATGGTGAACAAGATGCAGAGCTGCCCCAACGTGGACGCGGCGGAGAGGACGATGGCGTCGGACATGGCCGCCGGGTGCTTCTTGACGAAGGCGATGGCGTCGACCATGGAGGAGTCGGTCATGAGCCAGAAGGAGGAGATGACCGCGCTGCAGAAGTTCACCCAGAGCATCTGGTTGTACGTCTCCATCTGGTACCCCGTGAAGAGCTTGTCCTGAAACGTCGAGGTGAAACCGTCAAAGCCGAGGTAGCCGCCCATGAGCGCGATGCCGTACATGCCGGTCTCCTTCTCGCTCTTCTTGCTGCTGCCGCCGTGGGACGAGGTGGTGGGGCCGTAGAGGGCGAAGATGGTGCATCCCGCCATCACCCCGGTCGCGATGAGGTAGTCGTACAGCCCGTACCGCTTGTTGCTGATGAAGTACCCCCAGATCATGACCGGGATCATCTTGGCGCACTTGCCGAGCGTCTGGACGGGGAACGAGACGTACTTGAGCGCCTCGTACTGGCACGTGGTGGCGATCACGTTGGAGCACGACACGGCCGCGTACTTGTAAATGGGCGCCACCGGTGCGACCGCGCCGCGGATCAACGCGAGCACGAGCACCGCCACGCACATGGACACCAGGCGGTTGTTCATGACCAAAAACACGGAGAAGGTGAAGAACTCCTCGTCCTCGCCCTCGCCGTACGGGCGCGTCATGATCCGTTCCTGCAGGATACCGTACACCAAGAGGGAGCCCACGACGCCGACCACGCACCCGATGATCTTGAACACGGCGGACGTCGGAGCGACGGCATCCTTGGCGCTCATGGTTGAGTCAGTGGCCCGGTTACCGCGTTCTCCAGCCGATCTGGTGAAGGGACCTTCCTGCTGCTCCGAAGAAGGCGGGGTCTCGACGACGCGCCTGTGGACCGCGATGCTGGTCGTCGACTCTAAACGCTCTCTGAAAGCCTCCAGAGAGTGCTCCTGAAGCACGAGGCGGCGCTCGGTCGGAAGTGGCGCGGTGGCGAGTTCCTCGGAGAACGTGTTCCTCGGACCTCCGTATGGTACACAGTCACAGCGGATGAATCTCAGGTGTTACACGCGACGATTTCGAGATACGGGAAAAAAACAGGGTTTGTGAACCGATGGAAGGAACGTTTTGCACCGGGCAGATGCGCGAAATATGCAGTACATGATCCCAGATTTCGGCTACAATTGCTAATTCAATCATGTGTCCCTGTTTACCAGTGGCTTCGAATTGTTCCCATGATGTAGTGGTTAGCATACCAGATTCTGATTCTGGAGACCCCAGTTCAATTCTGGGTGGGAACTCTTTTTGTTTTATTTTGCCATTTGGCTCAGCTTCATTAATCTTTGGGTTGACTTTTCGGCGGGAATCGGTGCGATGCAGGGTCCGAACCATGCGGCTTCGCGATGGTGGAGACGCACGACGTGAGTCGATGATGCGAGATGGGGGATGGCGTTCACCGAAATAGTTTTATGCTTGCGTGTCATATGACAAAAGAATGGATGTGAAAGAATGAATGTGAAGAAATAATCCAGCTGTGGGCCGACAATCAGCCGTAGACGTCCACCGCCTGCTGGCGCTGCTTGAACCCGCGGTTGTTCTTGCCGCCGCCGCCCCTGCCGCCGCCCCTGCCACCGCCCCTGCCGCCCCCTCTGCCACCACCGCCGCCCCTGCCGCCGGAGGAGAACTCCCGGCGGGGAGGAAGTTTGAACGGAGCCGGGTAGTCAACGCCGACGACGCAGTGCGCCTTCTGAGCGACGTCGCCGGGCATCTGCCTGGGCTCGGCGATGAACTTCGCGGGCACGTCCTTGAGCTCGGGGATCCAATACTTGACGTACGCACCCTCCGGGTCGTAGTCCTTGGTCTGCTTGGCGATGTTGAACTTGTTGACGCGGCCGCCGGTCATGCCGGCGGCGGCGACCCAGTTACCCCAGTTGGCGGAGCAGTCGTAGTCCAGGAGCTTGTTCTCGAACCACTCGGCGCCGAGCCTCCAGTCCAGCCCGGCGTCGAGCGCGAGCCACGACGCGACATTCTGCCTGCCGCGGTTGGACATGAACCCCGTCGCCGCGAGCTCGCGCATGTTGGCGTCCACCAGCGGGTAGCCGGTCTTCCCAGCCTTCCAAGCGGCGAGGGCGGCGGGGTCGTCGCGCCACGGACCGGCGCCGCCCTTGTACCCGCTTCCGCCCATCGAACCCCCGGCGGTACCCTCTGAACGGAAGATGGCGTCGCCATGCTTGAGCGCGAAGAATTTGAAGAAATCCCTCCAGATGAGCTCGAAGATGAGCCAGTACGTGGACTTGTTCTCCACGCGCTGCGACTCAAACTTGCGAACCTCGGCGACAACGGTACGCGGTGACACGCACCCGTGCGCGAGCCACGGCGCCAGCTTGGACGAGTAGTCCCCGCCGAGCATACCGTTGCGAGTCTCGAAGTACGTGGCGATCTTCTCGCTTTCCCAGACGTAGTATCGGACCCTCGCGAGCGCCGCGGATTCGCCGCCCTCGAAGGGGAGGACGCCATCCGGGTGCGCACCCGCGCCGGCGACGGATCGCTCATCCTCGTTTGCGAACGGCAGGTCCGCGACGGTGGGTTCGAACGCGAAGGCATCGGACATGTTAACCGGCATGGGGAGCGCACCCTTGGAGGGGGGCGGGACCGGCTCGCGCGGTTCGGACTTGTTCTCAACCTTGTTCCGGAAAGGCGTGAAGCCGTCGGGAAGGTCGGATACGTCAGACGAGAAGGGGATATCATCCTTGTGATACAGGGTGCTACCCCATATCTTATCCAGCCGGTTCAGGTTCCCCGCGGACTTGACCGCGGACTTGACCTTGGCGTCGACCCTAAGCTCCTCGCTGGAAACCTCCTCCTGCGCACGAATAGACGGGGAAAGTCGCGTTCAGAGTCGGTCGTTCCGGAGGATTCGAGCGCAGGCGGGCGGACACCGCGGGTGCAAATTAAAACAGCGGGCTCGTCGCGTTGCACCTCAGATAGCACAAACTATATAAATAGTTGGTCATCGAGCCGGATGGCGCTCCGGTTCAGTAAAGGTTACCGCCGACCCCCGAGGGAGCCGGCGGCCATCACTGGCGCTTCAGCGGACGGGGACGAATGACGACACAAAAAAATGATTGATGCACGCGGCGGGGGTTGCACACGACTGTGAAGTCACTCACCTGCGTCAGTACCACGTTCTTGGCGCCCGGAGCGTCCAGGAGGTACTTTGGGATAACCTCCTCGGGCTTTCCCACCGCGACGAGGAGGTCGGATCCGACTGCGCGCAGGTTCTTCTTCAGGTTCAGCACGGACTCCAGCTGGAACCTGCCTCGGTGGCCGCCGCACTTGGGCGATCCCCACGAGCTCGGCGCGAACGTTCGGGGGTCGAAGACGTACAGTGGAAGGACGTCGCATCCCGCGGTCCGCGTGGCGATGGACTCCGCCTGCTTCACCGCGTAGTTGTCCTGCAGACGAAGGTCGTTGCGGAACCAGACCACCACGCGCGTCGTCGCGTCGGACCCGGCCATCTTCGCCTTTTTGTTATCGGGAAAATCGGCCGTCGCGTTGGCGAAGGCGACGCCGGAAACGGCGACGGTGCGGCGCTGGGAGCGGTACACGGAGCGGTGCAGTAACGCGATCCGCCCGGTGACTGTGGGGGTGACGATGGGACCCAGGGTGCCCGATTCGAGCCGACTGTGCGGCCGCGATGTGTCGGGCCACGTCTCGTGCCGAAAAGCGAGGTGTCGACGTGTCTCGTCGGGGCAGGAGGGGCAAATGCGTAAATTTATGTGAGCGAGCAAATAGTCTGGGAGTAATTAATAATTAACGTGTAGTACGAGGTAGTAAATCTTAATGATTGTGACTATTTGCCCGTACGGTTATAATTATTTCCCGGTTTTTAATTATAATCAAGCGCCGCCCCCATCCTCCCTGCTCCCCGCAGACTCCAGCGCCCGCATCAACCCCACGTCCGCGAAGTTCTTCACACACATGCTCACCCCGACACCCTCCAGCGCACTCGCCGGTTGGGACGTCAGCACCCCGACCGTGGGTATCCCCGCGGCGACTGCGGCGGTGGCACCCGCGGGGCTGTCCTCAAATGCGACGCATCTGCTCGCGTCACCCGCGCCCACGAGACGCATGCCCTCGAGGTACGGGTCCGGACATGGCTTGGCCCTCGCGCACTCCGTCCCGATCACCACGTGCTCGAAGTACGTCTCCAGCCCGAGCGCCCGTAGCATGAGCTCGGCGTTCGGGCGCGGGGCGTTAGTCACCGCCACTTTCCGTACGCCCCTCGAGTCTATCCACGCCAGAAGCTCAGTGAGACCGGGGAGCCTCTCGAGCTTGGACGCGGCGAGCGTGCGGAAGTCCTCCTCCTTCTTCTCCCACATCGCCTCGCGCTCGGGGACGGACAGTTCCGGCCACAGGTCCGCGAAGATGTCCTCGTTGGTTCGGCCGGCGATGTGCTCATGGAAGAAGTTTGTGTCGATGGGCACCCCGCCGTTCTTGCCGTGCGCCAGTAGGAGGTTGGAGAACACCTCGTGGTGGAGCGGGTCGGTATCGCACAGCGTGCCGTCCATGTCGAACAGGCACGCGTAGATGCCGGCATCGTCGCCGCCACCGGAGCCGTCGGGGCGGAGGCTCGGAATGACCCTCGGCAGGGCGGTGGTCATTTTCGTGCCGATCGAGGCTGCTCCTACGACACGGTCGACGCGAGACCCGCGGGGTGAGCCTGTTCGGTGGGCGGAACCTTTCCTGACGCTGACCACGACACTCAACGTCGAGTGCGCGGCGTGCATGCAACGACTCCTGGAGTCGAGGGGGCTTCCAGGGGACGCGCGCCTCCGTGTGGTGGGGCTCGCCAAGAAAAACTTGCGGCTGAGAAGGGAGCACGGAATACTTGTAAATGCTCAAAAGTGCTGTAACATGCGACCGCCGGTTCGGCGGACGCGGCTAAACGCGATGCAAAATCGGTCAATCAGCCCTGCGCCGGCTGTCTCCTAGTCAGTCCATCCCACCAGCTCCTACGCTCCGGCAGGGGAGGTGGCGACGGCATCCGTCTCGGCGTCGCCGCGCCGTGTGAAGAGCTCCGGGACCTCACGCCGCTCCTGCTGCTCCGTCGGCTCCTCCGGCTCCTGAACCCGCCGCCGTTGCTCCACACGCTCGTCATGGCGCACTCGTCGAAGAACATCCGCCTCGCCTTCTTCTCCAAACCCCACGCGGCGAACACCGGGAGCGCCACGATGAAGCAAAAGTCGAGCAGCACCAGCGGCCACCACGCCAACGTCCCGGGTCTGTTTTCCCGAACCAGGTGCACGTACACCGCCCAGCACGCGAACCGGTTACCGGCCATCCACGGCAGGTTCGGGCGCCACGCCACGCACATCCCGTTGACCATGAACAGTCTAAGGGCCAGCTCCACCTTTATGCCGCCCGGGACCGGGCACTGCAGCGTGTGCCTCTGCGAAAGTGTAAGGGAAACGACGCGTCAGTGAGCTCGGCTCGGGGGAGGAACGTTTGACAAATTGAAGGGACGCTGGGTTTTGGATTTGGATTTGGATTTGTTCGGGGTGGTTTCGGGGGTCGGGGGCGCACCGCGCTGGAGCCCGCCGTCAGGAGTATCATCATCATGTGGTACCAGAAGACGTGCGGGGGTGAAAGGAGCCTTCCAGTGCCCGGGTGCGCCCGGAACCCGAACCTCAGCAGGAATACGGTCACCACCCAGGGCACCGCGTTTTCCAAGATGTGCGTCACGCGACATCCGTCGCTGATGTACTCCCAGCCCTCCTCGACCGGGGTGTTTACCCCGGGGAAGAGCACGGGCTTGAGCAGGCGCAGCATGAACCCGAAGGACATCAGCGAACACCCGAGGTGTACGTTGGGCACCTGCAACGTCTCGTAGTACCGCCGGAACTCGCGCGCGCACTCCTTGCGCGCCAGGTGCCGCGTCGCGGCGGGAAACTCGTTGTCCAGGCTGTACGTGCTGAACGGGTAGGGGCCCCATCGGTAGGCGTCGGGGGACTCGTCGCTCGTGACCTCATCGCCCTCCTCCCAGTCGGCATCCGCTCCCGCGGGTTCACGACGCCACAGATCGTGGCCGGAACCCGCGAAACCCCCTCGCTGCGACATGGCTCCCGCGCCCGCCCGTCTGGAGCGGGGCTGACGAGAAACGGGAAAGTCCGCCAGGTCTTTCTGGGACCTTTCTGTGTTCACCAGGTGTCACCCAGTCTGCCAGTCACCCACCACGTTTGTTAGTCTATTAAAAACGTATCCAACGGCATATTACTCCTGCGTACCGGACCGCGCGACACACATCGTCCAGACTTCGACGCGTACACGTGTATAGTCTACCATCAAGCTACCTACGTTCAGCTAGTGCCGGGGCTTCTTCGCCTTCGACGCGAACCCTTTACCGAACGACGTCGCAAACTCCTTCCGCTGGAGTTTGAGGTTGGCCGACGCCTCAGCCTTCTGAAAGCCGCCGTCGTCCTCCTTCCTCAAAGCCGCGCGCGACGCCGCGAACGCCGCTTGCCTACTGTGCGGGTGTTCCATCCCCGCGTCGTCCCCGCCGCCGTGGATACCCTCCAGCATCTTCGCCTTGGCTCGTTCCGTGGCCTCGATGTTCTTGATTTTGTAATCCGCCGGGAGCTGCACCTCGACAATGCCGGTGAGCCATCGATCGGCCGTCTCCTCGCCCTCCGTCTTCTTCATCCTGAGCTCGTCCGGGGTATCCCACAGCCTCTCCTCCGCGGATTTCGCACCACCGCCGCTGGGACCCGCGCCGTCGCCGCCCTCGTCCCCGCCCGCGCCGCGGCGTTTGGCGAGCTCCTGTTCGATGTAGCGAAGCATGTTGGGATCCTCCCCGTCGACGTCCACGGCTGCTCCCGCGGCGAACTGCGCGTGTTTGCCTTCGTCCACGTCGTCATCCGCGTCCGTGTCCTTCTTACCCGATCCAACGGCCAACGCCTCGGCTCCGACGCCCTGGGGTGGAGGCGTTATGGGGTGCGAGAGTGAGCCGACGCGCGTGGGATTGGTTTAGATTTCTAGGGTTGAAGCGGCGTCGTGGGCGTACCTTGGACTTGGCGCGGTTCTTTATCAGCATCTTGGCGTCCTCCATGCGCTCCCGGAGAGCATGGGCACCCTGATCATCCTCCTCATCGTCGGAGTCTGCGACCCGCTTCTTGCGAAGGTTCCTCGGCGCCATGGCGCACTCGTTTGTGGTGGCTCGGTGGAAATCGGAACTCGATGGTGCCTTCTCCCAGGCGCGTCACAGTTTTTAACACCCACACTCCACGCCGCACGCGAAGGTGGGGTTGGTAGCATGGCAGAGACCACGAGAAGCGACGGTCAGGCGGAGCACATGAACCTCGAAGAGTACGATCGGTTGCTCGAGGCCGCCGAGGCCAAGGCGGCGGACGCGGAGAGGCGCGCCGAGGAGGCGGAGTCGCGGAGCCGAGATCGCGAGGCGGAGACGGCGGAGGCGTTCGAGACTTGGCGCAAGCGGCTCGTGGAGGTGGCCGCGGACCAGGTCGCGGAGGAGGCGAGCGAGTGGCACAAGGTGGTGGAGGAGAAGGACGCCGAAATCGCGCGACTCCAGGCGGCGGCCAAGGAAGGACCGCCGGAGTTGCACACGCGACTCGCGCAGGCCGAGGGGCGAGCCTCGGCGTACGAGAGACTCTTCTTCAACCACGTGGAATACATCCGCGAGTGCGCCGGGAAGGTGCCGGAGAGCAGGCCGTACTGGGACAGCGTCGGGCTCGAGCTCCAGGACGCCCAGGAACAGGCGGAGGCTGCGCTGAGGGGCGATGAGCCGCCATCCTCTGAACCGCCATCCCATGAAGCGCCAACCTCGGCCGCACACGACACACAGAACGACGGGTCGGGCGGGTCCACGGCGGTCCAGACACCGAGCGAGGGATCGACGCCGTTCACGTCGCCGAGCAAGCCGAGGGCCAACAGGGGTGCGGCGAGCGAGCAGGCCGCACCGGTGCTCCAGCCCGAGGCGGCAAAGGAGCGTCAGAGGTTGGAGGATGCGGCGAGGGCGGCGGCGGAGCTCGAGGCGAAGATGGCCTCGGCCGAGGACGGAAGCAACGCGGCGTCCGCGTCGTCCTGGTACTGGCCGTTCTCGTGATTAGATCTAACGTTCTCTTGAACTTCTATTTAGCACTCTCCGACGCCGTAGGTCACCAGAGGCCCGAAATCGAGCGGCGTCGTTCCCTCTTTGTCCCGCTTATGTACATCCGCGCCTCCCTCGATGAGCGCGCTCACGACCCCGCGCCACCCAATCACCAGAGGAGTGTTACCCGACCTGTCCACCGCGTCCGGGTTGGCACCCGCCGCGACGAGCTCCTTCATCATGCCGGTATTCGCGAGCTCGGCGGCGACGTGCAGCGCCGTCTTGCCCTGCGCGTCGACGGCGTTGGGGTTGGCGCCGTGGCGGAGCAGCGCCCTGACCACGGGTTCGTGTCCACCCACGGCGGCGGCGTGAAGTGGAGTCGCTCCATCCCTGGCTTTCTTATGAACGTCAGCCCCGAAGCGAAGCAGCAACCGGACGACGACGTCGTGGCCGTGTTGCGACGCCACCTTGAGCGGCGTCGCGCCGTCCCGCCCGCTCTTGTTTATGTCCGCGGAGGGTCTGTTCTGGAGCAGGATGGACACGACGCCGTGGTGCGCGTTCCTACTGGCGGCGTACAGCGGCGTGGTCAGGTCGTACCCGTAAGGTCGATCGATGTCCGCCGCCGGTTCCTTGAACGGGTCCACGCCCGGCTGGAGCAGCGCCCGGACGATCATCTCACGCCCCTTCTGCGCGGCGAAGTACAGCTGGTCCTTTCCCGCGCACCTGCTCACGTTGAACGACGTGCCGAGGAAACGCCCTCCCTTGATGATGCGAAGGAGCTCCTCGTCCGATGCGTGCTTCACCCCGACGACCCGCGCGCTCGGATCCCTCACGTGAACCGCCCCGATATCGGCACTCCGGTACTGCGGCGGTCCCGGCTTCTGGGCCGCGTCCGTCTTGACCGGCGCCGCGCCGTCATCTTCGCCCGGGGGGAACTGCCCTCCGGCGCGATCCGGTTTCGCCTTGCCGTACACCACGTTGGACCCGGTGTTCAGCCTGTCCAGCATGGCCTTGTACGGGCCCTCCTCCCACTTTTCCGCCATCTCCTCTATGCCCTCCAGCGGGTCGGGGTCATCCCCTCCATCGTATATGAAGTCCTTCTTGTACTCATCGAAGGGCATCGTCCAGATGTCGACCTTCTCCTCCTCCTCGCCATCGGCGACATCGTCACCCATGACGGGAAGTTCCGTGGGTTGTAACCGGGACGCGCGCCTAGATGTGTGGCAGCGTTATGTTTCACAAACGGTCAATTCCGAGAAGTCGCGTTCCTAAAAACACACCATCGTGCGCTACTTGTAGAGGAACCGGCAGGGACGACGGTTGAGGGCTGCAAACTCGTCAAAATGGAGGGGGGTGCCGATCTAGAGGTCTCGCCGGCGGCAGAGGAAGTCGACCGAAGCGATGACGAACCGCGGACTGCCCGTGGACTGCCACCTCGTCCTCCACTACCACCAGGTGCCAAACCGGCGTACGTACATCAGGCGGAGGCCCGGGTCCGGCGTGTTCATCGTTGGGACGACATAACCTTAGGATTGCAACGCGCCAGGCAGCGTGGAGAGGGCTTCAACGCGGCGCTCACATCGCGTCCGTCGCGAAAGCTTCGACGGGAACTTAGTCCTCTGGTACCGCGGTGACGAGAAGATGGATCGAACGAGAGACGTAGAGCATAGAACGATAGCTACTTAGATACGATTCAGATTCGCGTGAAGCGGCGGACACCTACGACCCACGACCCACGACAACCTTTACGCCATCCGCGGATACGACAACCTTGTCTCCCCCTTTGAGCTTCACCTTGTGCTTGCCGTTATCCTTGGTTTTGATCAGTGTGCACTTGACCCACTCACCGTCCACGCGCGCGAGTACCTTTTGCTTTTCCGACAACTTGGTTTTGCCATCGTCGGAAGCCCGCTCGCGCTTCTTCTTTTTGTCGTCGCCCTCGTCCGCACCCTCAATCACGCCTCGGCCCGCGCACTGACGCATCACGTCCGACACCGCCGCGTCGAGTCCCCGTTTATCGTTCGCGGACGTTGCGCCGATGCCCTTGGCGCGGAGCATCTTGATAACACGCATCATGTCCACGTCGGTCTCGCGCTGAACCTTCCTCGCCGGTCGGAGCGCCAGGTTGGAGTGCATCTCCTTCGCCTTCTCCCTCGACCCGACGACCATGCGCGAAGAGCGGTTTAACATCTTCTGCTCGAACGTCGGCAGAGCCTTGTCGAAGCCGTCTTCCACGCCGTGTTTGCGCACGCCATCCGCCAGAGTGTCGGCCAACAGAACCGCGTCGCTGATGGCCTGGTTGGCACCCTGAGCTTTGAACGGCGTCATCGGATGCGCGGCGTCACCCACCAGCGTGACTCGCGACATTCCCGCGTCCACCGCAGCCTTACGAAGCACATCGGGCTCGAGTAGTTCGCGGTCGTACACGGGGTATCCCGAGAAACAGTCGAGCGGGGTCTTCTTGAGCAACTCGGGGATCGGGTCGTGCCACGCGGCGCACCGCCGCGAGATTTCCTTCTTGAGCGCTTTCTGATCCTTCGCCAGCTCCCGGCCCTCCTTCTCCTCCATGGGGAACGAGAGCTGCCACATGGTCGACGAGGTGGTGAATGGCATGGCGTAGATGCGCGTCGAACCATCGACGGTCTCGAAGATGCGTCGTTTGGTCAACGGAACGTCCAGAATTGAGTCCTCGACGATGCCGAGCACCACCATCAGCCCGACGTAGTTGAGCCGGTCGCCGGGCAACGCCAGGTTCCGGCGCACGGTCGAGAAGATACCGTCAGATCCCACGAGTAAAGCCGCGTCGATGACGTCACCGCCGGACAGCTTCACCTTGACCACCTTGGGGTTCTTCTTGGACGTCCTGAACCCTTCGAGTGCGCTGTTCCACCGAATCGTCCCGGGTCGCACCGCTTCTAAAATCCGTCGACGGAGCACCTGCCTCGGAATGTGAATGAAACGCCCGCTGTTCTTGCACTCCTTGCGCTCTTTACCGGTGTCTTTACCCCCGAACGCCTCACCGAAAACACCCAATACGCGACCCTTGTCGTCGAACGTGTAGTGCGACGTCGACGGCGCGTCGTCGGCGGCCAGGTCGATTCCCATGGCGTTCACGGCGTCCTGCCGCTGAACCGTCAAACCGTACCCCTGTTTCCGTGAGTCGAAGCTCGGGTCGGACTCCAAGACGACGACGTTGAACCCACGCTTCTGCAGCGCGACGGCGCACGCGGCGCCGCCGATACCTCCGCCCGCCACCACGATCGTTCCGCACCCAGACACGTCCACCTCTCCAACCTCAGCTTTTAACGCGGCTGCGTCCTCCACCGCGCGCTTTCTGTTTTGCTTCAGACGCTTGACGATGCGGTGCATGCCCGCTCGAGCAAACGCCCACTCGGCGTTATCGAGCTCCTCATCGTTGAAGTCGTCCAGGAAGTTATCGGCTCGGTTCGCGAGGGATTGGAACAAGGTCGGGTCCATCTGGTTGGCGTTCGCGAAAGCCCACGCCACGTTGGCCAGATCCGCCGCGGTGAAGTCCCCGACGCTCGCCTCCGCGGCGGTTGCCAAATCTGCAAAGAGCTCCTCGGCGGTGGCCTGTTCGAGCTTTCCAGCCTCGGACGCCTTTGAGAATGCCCACGCGACGTTCGCGATGAATTGAGCGCTCAGCTGACCGTCGTTCATCGCGCCGCTTTCCCTGAACCGCCTCGCGACCGCGGCGAAGAGCGACTGGTCGAAGTGCGCCAGCTTTGCAAACGCCCAAGCCGTGTTGACCAGATCCTGGGCGTTGAAGTCGTCCAGGCACGCCACGCACGCGCCGGAAATCGACGCGAACAGCGACTCGTCCGGATGGCACGCCTTTGCGAACGCCCATGCGGTGTTCGCCAGATCCTGCGAGTTGAAATCCTTCAGTTTTCGTCGTATCTGCGACGCAAACCCGGTGAACAGGCCCTCGTCCAGATGCCCAGCCTTGGCGAACGACCACACGGTGTTTGCCAAACCCTGCGCGTTGTGCCCGTCCCCGTGCCTCGTCGCATCCTTCGCCAGCGCGGTGAACAGCTCGCCGTCGAACTGCCCGAGCTTGGCGAACGCCCATGCGGTGTTTGCGAAGTCCTGGGCGTTGAACGTCTTGAGCCGCGACCTCGCCGCGCCGCTCACCGCCTCGAACAGCGCCGCGTCGAGGTGCCCAACCTTGGCAAAGGCCCACGCCGTGTTGCTCAGACCCTGAGTGGTGAACGACGCGAGTTTTCCCTCCACAGCCCTGGCGAGCGACGAGAATAGCGCTTCGTCATCGGTCCTGCCCGCGGTGGCGAACGCCCACGCCAGGTTGGTGAGCTCCTGGCTGTTGCAAGCGGACGCCTTGGCCACCGTCGCCTTTGCCAGCGCGTCGAAGAGCGCGACGTCGGCGCAGTGGTCAGCCTTGGCGAACGCCCACGAGACGTTGGCTAGCTCCTGGGCGTTACAATCCGACGCGCGCTTCTCCACCGCGCGGGCGAGAGCGGCCATCAGGTCGGTGAGGTCGCCGCCGCGGCCGCTCTTGGCGACGCCGTGCGCGATGTTGGCCATCTCCCGGGCGCGTACCTCGGACGAGTCACTCACCACCTTGGCCGTGTGCGACGCCAGCGACCTGAGCGCATCGTCGTGAGCCCTCCACCAATCGAGTGATACGCTCCCGGACTTGTGTCCGATCGAGTTCCACGCAGCGCTGAGGTGGATGTGGTTCAGCCTGCTCCGATGTGCGGTGCAGTGCCCCAGGAGCTCCTCCAGAGTCTTCGCGTTCTTGATGTTCGCGGTGAGCAGCGCGGGGGATGGGCCGCCTCCGCCTCCTCCTCCTCCTCTACCGCTACCTCTCCCTCGCCCCCTCCCGCGGCCGCCGCCGAAACCGAACCCGGTATTATAACCCGACATGTCCCGGCGCGGCTCGCTTGTGGGTCCCGAGCGCCACCGCCGCCTCCCGCAAAAATGTCGAGCCGCCCAAGAACATCAGCTCACTGCCGTGCCAAAAGTGTCGTCAAAAGTGTTCCCGGAACCAAACTCACGTCGGGAACGAGCGTCACATCCACCGTCACGACGACTGACGCAGTTGAGTCGCGAAGATGGCCGGTACGACCCTTATGTCGATAGGTGGCGCGTCTGCGACGGGTCTTGGCTCCCGCGGACCCCACACGGCGCGCTCGACGTTTCGAAGACCGTTGGTGAATTTTCATTGCTCTCGGAATAATCGTCGCGCAGCCGTGTGCCTTTTCGGCATCGACTTTGGCTTCCTCAGGTTCGGCAGGAAGAGCGAGGTGGGGCCGAGGCCCACGTGGTTCCTCGATACGAAGCAAGAAGACGTGGAAAAGTTCCTGCAGGAGGAGTCGGTCTCGATGCACAGGGACGTTCCCACCGGGCATTTCGACCCAAAGACACGGGACATGGTGAAGCCCGAGCCCCCGCCGTTTGGTTTCGACGCTGGAACTTCCGGGGTGATCGCGAACCCCAAGCCGTGGATCCAGGCGAGTACGAAGAAATCCGCCAAGGCTACAGTCGTGGCGGCGCCGGCGAACCTGCCCAAACCATCGTCGATGTCGATGGCAAGCACGGGTTGGGCCGCCGTCTCCGCTGTTCTACTCGCCGCTGGTTGGGCGAAGGTGTTGGCGTGGGTGGAAGATGCGGATGCTGGTGTTGCTGATGACCTCAGGCTCGATGGTGAAGTATTCCACACTCAGGATTCCCTCGTTTCTGAAGCCCTGCGACCCGCCGGGTATGTTCATGAGCGGCGCCACGAACAGGCGATGGAGGCGGTGTCGAACGTCGTGGACGCAAAGTGGCGCGATGAGAAGGAGGACGCGGCCAAGAGCGTAGAAAACGCGTTCGACGAAGCGATGCGTCGTATAGACGCGTCGTACAAGGAATGCATCGATAAATTAGAGCCGGGGCGCTCGAGTTGATGTTTGTCCTTATACTTGTATTATAGATAGATTAAAGCCGCTAATAATGGTGTATGTACATCTCCCGTGTCGAGACGCGGCGGGAGGTCGACCCAGCACGTGCACTGGACGCCCCTTCGAGCCGTCTCCGCCCGTGTTTGTGCAGTATAGACATTCTCGTTTAGTGGCGGAAGTGCCTGTGTCCGGTGGTGAGGAGCGCGACGCCGTACTTGTTGCAGCAGTCGATGGCGTCCTGGTCACGCATGGAGCCACCGGGGTGGGCGATAGCCTTGACGCCCGCCTGGCAAGCCTTCTCGACGGAGTCACCCCACGCGAAGGGGAAGAACGCATCGGACGCGAGCACCGAGCCCTCCGCCTCGTCCCCGGCTTTCTCCAGCGCGATCCTCACCGAGTTCACCCTGTTGGGCTGCCCGGAACCCATGCCCAGGAGCCTGCCCTGGGTGGCGACGGTGATGGCGTTGGACTTGGTATGCTTGACACACCTCCACGCGAACTTGAGCGCTTCGTACTGCTCGTGGGTCGGGTGCGTCTCGGAGACGACCTCCCAGTGGATGTCCTCGGGAAGGAGACTGTCGGAGGACTGCTGCAACCAGCCGCCGCCAACCTGGCGGAGGGTGGACGACGGGGTCCTGGGGTTGGCCTCGAGGATGCGAAGGTTCTTGGACTTGCCCTTGAGCACCTCGAGACCCTCCTTGGTGTAGGAGGGGGCGATGACGATCTCGTAGAACATGCGGGTCTCGTCGTCCGTGGGGGAGCGGAACTCGCGGAGCTCCCGCGCCATCTCCTCGGTGAACTCGCAGTTGAACGCGACGATGCCGCCAAACGCGGAGATTGGGTCGGCGCGAACAGCCTGGCGGTACGCCTCGAGGATGTCCCCGTCGCTTCCCGACGCGGACGCGACGCCGCAGGGGTTGGTGTGCTTGACGATCACGCAGGTGGCATCTTCGGCGGGGAAGTCGCTGACGCACGAAAACGCCGCCTCGGCGTCGAGGTAGTTGTTGTAGGACATCTCCTTGCCGTGGTGCTGCTTGGCGCGGCCGACGCCCATGCCCGAGGACTCGGACAGGGAATCGTCGGTGTACACAGCCGCGGGCTGGTGGGGGTTCTCGCCGTACCTCAGAGTCTCGCTGAGAGACATGGGCACGCAGAGCTCGGGCGCGGGCTGACCCTCGCCGATCTCGCCCCAGAGGTACTCGGAAACCACCGAGTCGTAAGACGCGCAGTGCTGGTACGCCTTCCACGCCAACTTCTTGCGGAACTTGAGGTCGTCCTCGGGGGAGGGTTCGGACTTGATGTGATCGATGAGGGGAGTGTAATCGGCGGTGTCCACGAGCACGTACACGAACGGGTGGTTCTTGGCGGCGGCTCGAATCATGGCGGGGCCGCCGATGTCGATGTTCTCGACGCACTTCGCGAAGTCTCCGCCTCCCGCGACAGTCTCGCGGAACGGGTAGAGGTTGACGGCGACGACGTCGATGTAGCCGATGTCGTGCTTCTTGACGGCGTCGACGTGGGTCTCGAGGTCGCGGCGCGCGAGGATACCTCCGTGCACCGCGGGGTGGAGGGTCTTGACCCTGCCGTCGAGCATCTCGGGGAAGCTGGTGATCTGATCGACGCTGGTGACCTCGACGCCCACGTCCGAGATGGCCTTGGCGCTTCCGCCGGTGGAGACGACTTCGTACCCGAGCGCGTTGAGGCCCTCGGCGAGCTCGGTCATGCCGGTCTTGTCGGAGACGGAGATGAGCGCGCGGGGCTTGGCGCCGTTGGGGGACTCGGACTTGGCACGCTGGCGCACATCGCGAGCGACGTGCTTCTTGCCTGTCGGTTTGGAAGATGGGGGATTCGGTCAGCGATTCGGTCAGCGGCGGTTCTTCCCAGTTACATCTCGCGCGTGGAAGGTTCGAGGGCGGGTCCCGGTCGTTCCGCGATCCGCGCATCGCGGCGTTCGAACGAGGAACCCGACCGAGGGTTCAAATTGAAAAAGTGCCGATCGTGCTTAACCGCCGCCGCCGCGTGTGGGGGCGGGGTATGATTGGACGCGGGCGAGAGCGCGCGCGAGCCGGGTTGATCCACGCACCGGTGCGGGAAGCGGGTCTGGCGGATGCGCGAGGCACCGCGATCGTAGCGCGGACAGCGGAGGTCGCCATGGTGACGGTAGGAGACGGCGTACGTCCCGAATGGGTCGCTGCAGGATGGGCTTCTCGCCTTGGCTAACACTCCGTTCATTTGAGTTTTGCGACTGTCCGTCCGCATGTCGCGACCGTCCGCTCCACGTGGCATCCTCGACCAATCAGAGCCGAGCTTGGAATTTCATTTTTGTGAGATCTGGATTGAGATCTCGGAAAACTTTTCCAAGTGAGACTCGACGACGATCCGGCGCGCACTCGTTGAGACGCTCGCCGTGTCGACGCCGACCTCTCTGTGTTCACTCCAGCACCCGAGAAAGCTTCTTCGTGAACATGTCCGCCATGTCCGCTTCCTTTACCGTGGCGCCCGTCCGCCACGCGCAGGCTATCCGCCGCTCCCGTAAGGCCACCGGCAAGGTCTCCGTCCGTCGCGGAGTCGTCGCCAAGGCGGTCGAGGCTGCCCCCAAGCTCGTCACCACCAAGTCCGAGGCGGTGAGTTTGACGAAATCGCGAGCCCGATACCTTCCCCACACATCCAGGATCTCGTCCCGATCTTCTACGCCGCGCGGAGGCGCCCGCGGGAGCGCACGACGCGGGTAATCCGGACCCACCGGACGATTCGTGCCGGCATTTTGCTCCTCGCCATCGGGGAAACCAACAACCCTGAGCCCTCAACGCGGGGATACGGGCGCGGCCGGGCTCGACGCGCGGTCCTCTCGGTCCGCCGAGAGCTCGAATCGCCAAATCCATGACACGCCACCTCGGCTCGCGCTCGAAACCCGCCATTGAAACCCCCGCGCTCGCCGCGCGACACCGATCCCCCCGAACCACAGCCCCGTATCTGACCAGATATACCCCCCGACTCGTTATCCGCAGATTTTCAAGGCTGCCCAGGACATCCTCCCCGGCGGCGTGAACTCCCCCGTGCGCGCGTTCAAGTCCGTCGGCGGCGGTCCCATCGTCTTCGACAAGGTCAAGGATGCCTACTGCTTCGACGTCGACGGCAACAAGTACGTCGACTACGTCGGCTCCTGGGGTCCCGCCATCTGCGGCCACTCCAACGACCAGGTCAACGCCGCGCTCAAGGCGCAGATCGACAAGGGCTCCTCCTTCGGCGCTCCCTGCGAGCTCGAGAACGTCCTCGGCCAGATGGTGATCGACCGCGTCCCCTCCGTCGAGATGGTCCGCTTCTGCAACTCCGGTACCGAGGCGTGCCTCTCCGTGCTCCGCGTCATGCGCGCGTACACCGGCCGGGACAAGCTCATCAAGTTTGAGGGCTGCTACCACGGCCACGCCGATCCCTTCCTCGTGCAGGCGGGCTCCGGCGTCGCCACCCTCGGCCTCCCCGACTCCCCCGGCGTCCCCAAGGAGGCCACCAACACCACCCTGTGCGCTCCCTACAACGACCTCGAGGCTGTCAAGAAGATCTTCGAGGAGAACAAGGGTGAGATCGCCGGCGTGATCCTCGAGCCCGTCGTCGGCAACTCTGGGTTCATCGTCCCCGACAAGGAGTTCCTCGAGGGTCTCCGCGAGATCACCAAAGCCGAGGGCGCCCTCCTCACCTTCGACGAGGTCATGACCGGCTTTCGCATCGCCAAGGGATGCGCGCAGGAGTACTGGGGCGTCACCCCCGACCTCACCACCATGGGCAAGGTCATCGGCGGCGGCCTCCCCGTCGGCGCTTACGGCGGCCGCCGCGACATCATGGACGTGGTCGCCCCCGCGGGCCCCATGTACCAGGCCGGTACCCTCTCCGGTAACCCCCTCGCGATGACCGCGGGTATCGAGACCCTCAACATCCTCGGCGAGGACGGCTCCTACGAGCACCTCGAGAAGGTCACCAGCCGCCTCATCGAGGGTATCCTCGAGGCGGGCCGCGAGGCGGGCCACGAGGTGTGCGGCGGCTCCATCTCCGGTATGTTCGGCCTCTTCTTCTGCGAGGGTCCCGTGAAGAACTTCCAGGATGCCACCAAGTCCGACACCGACAAGTTCGCCAGGTGGCACCGCGGCATGCTCGAGGAGGGTGTCTACCTTGCGCCCTCCCAGTACGAGGCTGGCTTCACCGGCCTCAAGCACACCGAGGAGGACATCGATTTCACCATCGCGGCGGCCAAGCGCGTCATGGCCCGCATCTAAGGAGGAAACACCCGCTGTAGCTCTATAGAGAGGGAGAGAGAGATTCTTTTGCTAAACCAATTTGTTAATAACACAACCTATTAAAACTAACCCCCCCGAGCATCTCCCGTGCACGAGGACGAGAGGAGTTGGCGGCGACGGCCTTTTGCGGCGTGATGTGATGTTCCCACTTTTGTCCTCCGCCAGTGAACTTTACACCTTCGAAGGTAGCGGCTATTTACTCTCAAGCCCGCGCGCGCTCAGGAACCGGTGGGAGCTCGTCCTCAGGCGACTTTGGGTCGGACGGCGCTTCGATACTGGTCGATGGCTTTTCACTGCTCTTCCGCCGCCGCAGGGAGAACGACATCTTCTTGAACGACATCTTGTGCTTTCTCGCCGTGAATAACACCCTGCTCATCAAAGCGAAGAAGACGAGTATGACATAGATCATGAGCGGCGCGAAAAACTCATCCACGCCCAACGAATATGAGCCGAGGTCGACAACCTCCGCCACAGGGCACGGCGGCGACGGCATGTACGTGTCCTCGATGAGCGATCCCAGGAAGTAGTCCTTGTCCGCGATTTTCTTAGCCCAGTAGCTGATAGCGGAAGCGTACTCCTGACGCACGGGCTGCGAGCACCCTATGGGCATGACGGCTTCGCCAATCTTGAAGCCGCACGCGGCATCCAATGTATACTCCCCCGAGGACCACATCGTGTTGAACCTGCGGTCGATCATCAGCCCGAGGTCGCACTCGCCCTTCTCCAGATCCCTGAACACGTTGGTGGAGCTCGTGGATGCGTGGTAGAGGATCCTGTCCTTGTACAGTCGCTTCATCGTGGGCATCATCACCCCCGGGACGCACACCTTGCATTTGACCTGCTGACACTCGTCCAGCGTCGTGATACCTGTCTTCACCCTGTTGTCCTGCACCAGCCGCGCGGTCAGACTCGCGCTGTAGAACAGCAGGACGAACATGCAGAAGAGACTCCACGCCATCTTCACCAAGTTGAGCTCGTAAGCTCTGTTCGGCACCGGGTTACCTCTCATGTCGTACCCCGCCTGCACGTCCTGCGAGGTAAACTCCAGGAACGCCCCGAACGTGTACGCCGCCGATCCCTTGATCCACGCCATCGACTTTTGCGGTAAGGACATCTGACTGCGAGATATCGCCGGCAGATACTCCTTGTATCCGACCCTCAGCACGTTGTAAAAAAATCCAGTAGCCACGCACACCGCGAGGCAGGTCATCCAAAGCTCGATCGAGAACGGCGACCCAGCCATCGCGAGCTTGTGCGAGATCGTTTTCGGGTCGACTAACTGTTTGCGACTCAGTACCGAGAACGAGTCGGTCAGCGTGCCGGTGGTGAACGTCGTCATGGACAGTCGCTCCTCCGTGGTCCAGTAGTCGCCGACGCAGAGGTCCACGATGCCGTCGGCGACGTCCTGCGCGCACGCGGTGAACGACGACGAGTGAGCCCCCTTGCTCCCACCGCTCACCGGGCGCCAGTCCAGCGTGAAGTTGGCTTCTTTAGCGATCTCCTCATAGAAATCGATCCAAAGTCCCTTCACCTTGGCGCCAGCCGGAAGATCCGCGGGGGCGTAACTCGCCGCAGATTTAATTGGCTCGCCGGCCTCGTCCTCGATGTAGTGGTCAGGGTAGTAGTAAGGGATGGCGACCGCCGCCTTGAGGGTTTTGCCGTTGAGGAGGCTGTTGACGACCAGGTCGTCCCACTTGCTGGCGTCGCCACCGCACGTGTCGTACGAATAATACGCCTTCGACGCGCCATCGATGAGAGTGCTGGATTCCGCGAAACGCTTGGTTGAGCCCCGGCAGGTTACCGGGTCCACGAAACACCACGGCTCGGCGCAGTAGGCGGCGGGGGAAGACCCGTCACAGTATGGCTCGCGATTTTCGTCGTGCCTCGCGCAGCTCCCGAGACCGTACGTGTTGGCATAGCAGTGCACCTCGCCCCCGACGAGCACCTGGTTGCACGTGGAACCCCCCCCATCCGTGCCGAGTATCGGCCACGAGGCGGTCTGCAGGCACGGGCAAGACGGAGACTGCGCGGCTACTGGACGACACGCCACCAACACCAGCGTCGCGAAGACGGCGAGGGCGATTGACATGATCGCCGTGATCGTCTGCTGACGCGCGGGACGGAGTGTCGTTCAAAACCTTGAAATGTTCGTTGGCGGATCCAAGACGGAGAGTCACGAGTTGTATTTGATTCAGCTTTCGTTACATCGCACTCACTCGACGATCCCGGACGTCTCCTCGTCGTCCAACTCCGACAACAGCCGGGTGAGGAGCGGCTCGACGTGCGACCGAATCGTCCGGCTCGCGAGCACTAGCCTCGCCACCTCCCTCGCCTCCGCGCCGCTTTCAGCCGGGTCGGCGCCGCTCTGAGCCTTTCGAAGCAGCGCAGTGACCGACTTGGCGACCGCCGCCACGACGTCTGGCTCGGTCTGCGCGATCCTCCCCGCGCCTCCCGGTCCCGCACCGTTCCCACTGTCCGCCCCGAACGCAGCGGCGAGAGAGCCGCTGAAGAGTTCCTGCGAGTGTCCGTCAAGCGCTGTGACCGCCTTGCGCTTCAATTCCGCGAGAACCGGGGGTGGCAGGTCTTGCGCCACCTGCAGGAGCACGTCGCAGTATTTGCCGCAGCTCTCAGTGATGGCCCGACGAACCACCCGAACGGATTCTCCTTTTGGATCGGAGGATGATTTCTGTGACTTCCCGATGGACGATCGCGCCATCGCCTTCGTCGTCGACTCCACGGCCGCCGCCGCCGGTGACTCGGCATCCGCGTCAACCGCCTCATTCGCGGGAGTGGCGGCGTGCCCTCGCGTGCCGCCATCCATCTTCTGCTGCGCCGTGACGAACGAAGCGGGCGTCGCGGTGCTACCCCCGGTCACGTTCGTTCGTCTGGACTCGCCAACCCAGTCCTTGAT
>Ga0257106_1000085_pt1 | contig 55300 bp, 62 predicted proteins | sample LP_taG_3_FD_190177 | JGI IMG/M metagenome (GOLD analysis project Ga0257106, IMG submission 190177) | Marine microbial communities from Northeast Subartic Pacific Ocean, Canada - LP_J_2011_P26_10m | ecosystem: Environmental > Aquatic > Marine > Oceanic | place: Canada: Northeast Subartic Pacific...
AAATCTCAGCTGATGACGTAAAAAGGTTTGAGACTCAGATTCAAGAACTAACTGATAAGTATGTCAAAAAAGTTGATGAATTACTATCAGTTAAACAAAATGAACTTCTCGAAGTATAGATTAAGTTTTTCATCTGAGGATGATGGTACATTTTGGCCAGGTGTAGTAGAGCTTCCTGTAGAAGACATTAAGCAAGAAAAAAATATAGAAAATAAAACCATATTTAATTCAAATCCAAGACTTTTCACAGCTTTAGGGCTCATAATATTATTATCATTATTTTTTACTAATAAAAGTTCTGCTTTGATACTTTTAATTGTTGCTGTTTTAATAGCTTCTAAGGAATGGTTCGATATGTTTGAATATGGGATAATTATTCCATATCCATTTCTCTTATTTTCTTCAATAGCACCTATGTTGATTGTTTATTATTATGAACTCTCTCTAATTTATATTTCTTTTTTTATATTACCAATTGGTCTTATCATCTATACAGGTTCATTTATTTCTTACGGAATTTATGAAAAATTTGGTAGCCTTTTTATTTTTCACACATGGTTTAGCCTTGGAATTACTTCGATCGTATTTATTCTTAAAAGTAATATTCTTTTTTTTACCTACTTCGCAATCATATCGATATCAATATCTGATACTTTAGCTTATGAGATTGGACGTCGTTACGGCAAACGAAAACTTATAGAACATATATCACCAAATAAGACAATCGAAGGCCTAATAGCAGGATTATTATCTGGAACTATTGCTATGTTTACAAATTTAGTAATAAACACACAAACAACCCCTTTGAATGCACTACTAATAAGTTTTATTTTTATATGTTTCGGAGTTCTAGGAGATTTATTTGTTTCGAAAATTAAAAGAACTTTGAGTGTAAAAGACTCCAGTTCACTTTTACCAGGTCATGGAGGACTCCTTGATCGTGTTGATTCATACTTATTATCATTTCCTGTATTGCTATTGTTTTCTCAGTTTTCTTATTTAATCCCGTAGGTGAGATAATAGAAGTATGAACGGTATTCTTACTCTATTATTTCTAACCTTTTTTGTTGTTCTTCATGAATATGGACATTACATCTCCGCTAGGAGATCAAAAATCGCTGTTTCTGAATTTTTTGTTGGCTTTGGACCCAAAATATTTTCCTTTAAACGTGGAAATACTGAATATGGTCTTAAAGCTATACCTCTTGGGGGATATGTAAAAATACCAGGTATGGATGAATCTGAAGACACAACTGGTTATGAGTCCACGGAAGTATTTCATAATGCAAAATGGACTACAAAATTTTATATTGCTATATCTGGGATTCTTGTTAATTTTTTGACAGCATGGCTAATTCTGTTTGCAATTCTTTCTACTAATGGGGTAAATGTACCAACTCTAGAAATTTCTAACACAGGAACATCGGTCGAAGGTAATATTACTGCACCATCTGTTAGCGCTGGACTATTACCTGGTGATAAGATAGTTTCTTTTTCTGAAATTCCTGTAGCTTCCTGGGATGAACTTGTAACCATAATTGAAGAAAATCCGGGAAAAGAAGTAACTATTACTTTTTTGAGAAATGGTAATTTATTAGACTCTAAGACAGTATTAGAATCACGAACTCTTAATAATCAAAAAGTTGGATACCTAGGTGTTACCCCAACTATAGAGAATGAAAAAATTGGTTTAATATCAGCCTTCAAAAGTACTACTATTCTTGAAGCTCAGATGACTATTGCTGCTGTCGATGGAATTATAACTTTATTCAGTCCTGAGAATATAAAAACACTACTTGGAACGTATACAGGACAAGAGGTCCCTGACGAAGTTAGACCTTTAAGTCCCATAGGATTAGCACGAGCAGGTAGCCAAATAGCTGAGGAAAGTTATATAAATCTTTTTAGTTTGCTAGCTTTCGTTAATATATTTCTTGCAGTTTTTAATGCATTACCATTTATCCCATTAGATGGTGGGAGAGTAGTTTTAGCATTAATAGAAGGGGTCACTGGAAAAAAAGTATCCGATAAAAAGTTGTATCCCATCGCTGCTTTAGTAGTTGGCATCTTTATATTTTTGGGAATCACTGCTTTTTATCTTGACATAACCCAACCTATACAATTATGAGTTACAAACGAAGAAAAACCCGTCAATTATTACTTGGTAATGTTGGTATCGGGTCAGATTCTGAAGTTTCTGTTCAATCTATGACCACAACTAAAACAAGAAATACAGATGAAACGTTGGAACAAATTTACTCACTGGCTTCAAACGGTGCAGACATTGTACGTGTTACGTGCAATGAAGTCGAAGCAGCTGAATCTCTTGTAAAGATATGTACAAGAAGTCCAGTTCCAATTGTTGCTGATATACACTTTCAGTACAAGTTAGCTTTAGCTGCAATTGAAGCAGGAGTACAGGGGTTAAGACTCAACCCTGGAAATATTAGAAATGAAGATCAAATTAAACAAGTAGCTAAAGAATGCCTGAATGCAGGCATACCCATAAGAATAGGAGTGAATGCAGGTTCTCTTGATAAAGATTTATTAGAAAAATATGGTGATGCAACTCCAGAAGCTCTTGTTGAATCTGCTCTAAATGAAGTTAAATATTTAGAAGAAGTTAATTTTAATGATATAAAAATTTCAGTAAAACATTCAAACGTTCCACTAATGATTGACTCATATAGACTTTTAGCTGAAAAAGTAGATTACCCACTACATTTAGGCGTTACAGAAGCTGGGCCTCTTCCAGGTGGTTTGATTAAATCAACAGCTGGTATATCAACACTTTTATCTGAAGGTATTGGAGACACTATAAGGATGTCACTTACTACTGATCCTGTTGAAGAAGCTAAGCATGGTCGTCAACTTTTGGAATACCTTGGTTTACGCGAACGTAAGTCATTAGATTTGATAGCATGCCCCAGTTGCGGTAGGGCTGAAGTCGATGTTATAAAAGTTGCATCAGAGGCACAATCCGCATTGGAAAATGAAGGTCTCGCAATTCAGGTTGCTGTCATGGGATGTGTTGTAAATGGGCCTGGGGAAGCTAGATCTGCTGATATAGGTATTGCTGCTGGAAAAAAAAGGGGCCACCTCTTTATTAAAGGAGAGGTTGTAAAAGTCGTTGACGAAAAAGATATGGTATCTGCTCTACTTGAAGAAGGAAGATTACTTGCTGAAGAAGGTATTGAAGCAAGATTAGCTGCTGCTGATAAAAATGCAGCTATTTTAGCCCAACAAGATGCTGATGAATTAATGGGAATTCAGGGTGACATAAATAACTTTGAAGAAAGAACTAAATCTGTAATTGAGATTACTTCAAATCATGATAAAGCTGAATAAACCATTTAAGATATAAACATGGTAAAAAAGCTAACTCCAATGTCAGAAGATTTTAATCAATGGTATACAGACATTATTCAAGAAGCAAAACTTGCCGATTATTCACCAGTAAAAGGAACAATGGTTATAAGACCTTATGGATATGCTCTTTGGGAACACATTCAAGCATATCTTGATAAGAGGTTTAAAGAAACAGGTCATCAAAATGCATATTTCCCTCTACTTATTCCAAAATCTTTTATTGAAAAGGAAGCTGATCACGTAGAAGGGTTTTCACCAGAACTTGCAACGGTGACACATGCTGGAGGTAAGGAATTAGAAGAACCTTTAATAATTAGACCAACATCAGAGACAATTATTAATCATATGTTTTCAAAATGGATTAAAAGTCATAGAGATTTACCAATGCTAATTAACCAATGGGCAAATGTTGTTAGATGGGAAATGAGAACTCGTTTGTTCTTAAGAACATCAGAATTTTTATGGCAAGAAGGTCACACAGCACACCAAACAAAAGAAGAAGCAACTGAAGAAGCACTTCAGATGCTTGACATTTACGAAGAATTCACACAAAATATCGCCGCTGTAAAGGTAATAAAAGGGACAAAGTCAGAAATAGAAAAATTTGCTGGAGCAAAAGTAACATATTCTATCGAGGCTATGATGCTTGATAGAAAAGCACTTCAAGCTGGAACCTCACACGAGTTAGGTCAAAATTTTTCTAAAGCTTTTGAAATTCAGTATTCTGATGAGAATAATCAATTAGCTCACCCATATCAAACAAGTTGGGGTGTAAGTACTAGATTAATTGGAATGATAATAATGGCTCACGGTGACGATAAGGGGTTGAAACTTCCACCAGCTATTGCTCCCACACAATGTGTAGTAATTCCAATTATTCCTAAAAATAGTGACTCGGAACACATACTTACTATTGCTAGGGGAATAAAAGATTTACTACCGGGTATTCGTGTACATATTGATGATAGAACTGAAGTTTCTCCAGGTTTCAAATTTAACGAATGGGAATTAAAAGGTGTTCCAATAAGAATAGAAATTGGTCCTAAGGATATTGAACAAAATTCAGTGGTTGTAGCACGAAGAGATGTAGAAGATTCCAAAAAACCTATGGCACTTGACTCCCTTAATGAAGACATACCAGCCCTTTTAGATTTAATACAGAGGGATATGCTTAAAGTTACTGAAGAGTTTCTAGAGATCAATACTCATCATGTAGAAGATATGGATGAACTAATTAAAAAACTTAATGATACTGAAGGGTTTGTGTCCTGTTATTGGTCAGAAGATAAAGAAGACGAGCTCAAAATTAAAGAACTTACAAAAGCAACTATTCGTTGCTATCCATTGGAGAATACTAACCAGGAAATATCTGTTAACAAACCAAATATTGAAGGTAAATTTGTAATATTTTCAAAATCATATTAAAAAAATTCTTTCTCTTTATTTCACAATTTGTTAAAATGAAGTAGACAATTTAGCTACATTTGGTGGGTGTCATAACCCACTTTTTTTATGAAGGAGGTAAGATGGAGTACACTGAATTCGACATCGAAAACTCCGTAATTAATTTTTTATCTGAAGAGAATATGGAACTTTATGATATGAAGATTGTTAATTTTCCAAGTATCGATAAAATCGAGATATTTGTTTTTTCTGAAGAATTTATTGATTACAAAATAATAGAGCGATTAAATTATCAACTTCAACGACTCCTAGAGGACTACAACTTGTTTAAAGGTGATTATGAACTTATTATTTCTACACCCGGAATAGAACGTGTTTTAAAAACAGAGAGACATTTTAAATTGGCTATTGGGGAGAGTATAAAGTTAAAAGTTTTCTCATCCATAAACGACATCTATACATTTGAGGGAGAACTTATTGATATAAATTCAACTCAAATAGTTGTTGTTGATGAGGATTCCACTAAAGAAATAACAATAGATTTAGAAAATATTAAAAAAGCAAAAATACAGTACAAAAAATTTAAACAGAAAGTTAAATAACAGAGGTAAATTATGAAATTAGGTGGCGACATAAAGCAAGCAATTGAATCATTAGCACTCGATAAGGGTGTCACTGTTGACAGCATGTATGAAGCTTTAGTCTCAGCATTTAGATCAGCTTATATGAGAATTGAGGGTGCTGCAGAAGAAGCTAGAGTTACTTTAGATCCTGATAGTGGAGATGTTACTGTTTATGCACAAGAATTAGATAATGAAGGAAATGTTCTCAAGGAGTGGGAAGCTGATATTAACGATAATGACTTTGGCAGAATTGCAGCACAATCTTTTAAACAAATGATGACAACTAAAGTGAGAGATGCAAAAAGAGCCACAGTACTTGAAGCTTATATAGGCAGAGAAGGTGAATTAATAACTGGAATAGTTACCCAATTTGATTCACGTTTCAATCAAACAATAATTGATCTTCAGGACGCAGAGGCAGTAATTCCATCCAGTGAAAGGATTCCCTTTGAGAGGCTTGAAAGAGGAAATAGAATTAAAGCATTAATCACTGAGGTCCGTGAAGATGCGAAGGGTATACCAATAATTATAAGTAGGAACAGGCCAGAATTCATACAAAGAATGTTAGAACTAGAAGTACCTGAGTTGAATGATGGAACTATTGAACTTCGAGCTATTGCAAGAGAAGCTGGAAGTAGAACTAAAATTGCTGTATTTTCCAATGATCCCAATGTAGACCCTAAGGGTGCATGTGTTGGCTCGAGAGGATCAAGAGTTAGACAGATTGTTAATGAACTAAAAGGTGAAAAACTAGATGTAGTCGAGTGGAGAGAAGATAAAGTTCGATTTATAATCGAAGCACTTGGACCAGCAGATATAGAACTTGTTGAAATTGATGAGCATACAAAGAGTGCAAAAGTAACTGTAAAAGATAATCAACTTTCTTTAGCGATAGGTAAAGAGGGACAAAATGCACGTCTAGCAGCTAAGTTAACAGGATACAAAATAGATATACAAGGCCTTGGAGATTCTCCAAAAGTTGAAGAGGTACAGGAAGAAACTAAACAAGAGGAAGAATAATGGCAAAAAAACGTATACATCAAATTGCTAAGGAATTAGATGTTGCATCAGCAGATATAGTCTTTCTCTCAAATGAACTTGGTATAGAGGTGAAGACTGCTTCTTCTGGTCTAACACCTGATGAAGAAGAATTAGTTGTTTTAGCATTTAAAGAAAAAAATATGAGTAATGAAAGTACTCAAAATGACGAAGTAAGTACAACTGTAGTATCCACAAATGAACCAGAAGTATCGACAACAGAAGATGATGAAGATATTTCTAAAGAGACAATTTTAGAAGAGAAAGAAATAGATATTGTTGAAGTCATAACAGGATCTACACCAGAGGAACTTTCTGACGTTATAAATATAGAAGCTACTCAGATAGTTGGAGATTTAATGTCACTTGGTATTATGCAATCTATGACTTCTGAATTATCAGATGAAGAAATCGAAAAATTATTAGAAAAATATGATTTACTCCCGGAATTTATAGACAGAGTTGTAATAAAAAGATCTGAAATAATAGAGCTTCAAGAATTTGAGGACGATGAAGAAAACTTATCAACAAGGTCCCCAATTATTACTGTCATGGGACATGTAGACCATGGAAAGACAAGTTTATTAGATTATATACGAAACGAGAAAGTTGCTGATGGCGAAGCTGGTGGTATTACTCAACATGTTGGGGCATATAAAGTTGATTCTGGTGAATTAGGTATTACTTTTATTGACACACCTGGTCATGAAGCCTTTACACAAATGAGAGCTAGAGGGGCTAATGTGACCGATATAGTTGTTCTTGTTGTAGCAGCTGATGATGGCATAATGCCACAAACAATTGAAGCTATTAACCATTCAAAAGCAGCTGGTGTACCAATTGTTGTAGCTGTAAATAAATGTGATCTACCAGATGCTAATCCTGCACTAGTTAAAGCAGATTTAACTAAATATGAAATAATAGCTGAAGATCTTGGTGGAGATACTCCTGTTGTAGAAGTTTCTGCTTTAAAAGGTGATGGAGTAGATGATTTACTAGAGACACTATCTCTTGTTGCTGAGATTGAAGAATTAAAATCAAATCCTAATACGAATGCCTCAGGTTATATCATCGAATCAAGGATGGAAGTTGGTAGGGGTAATGTTGCTACAGTAGTAGTCACTAGAGGTACTCTTAAACAAGGTGATTTTCTTTATGCTGGTGGAGCATTTTGCAGAGTCAAATCAATGTTCGACCACACCAACAAAGTTTTAAATAATGTTATTCCTGGTTCCCCAGTTGACATTATTGGCTGGGATGAATCTCCTAATTCAGGTGACCAGTTTGTTGCAGTTAAAAACCAAAAAGAAGCAAAATCAAAAGCAGATCAAAATAAAACAGTTTTAAAAGATTTTGATAGTTCATCATACACTGTCCAATCAAGAGTTTCTGAAATGATGAAACTACTCCAAGAAGGTGAGCTAAATACAATTAATGTAATTTTGAAAGCTGATACAAATGGCTCTGTTGAAGCTATTAAAGATGGATTACTTAAACTATCATCAGACGAAGTACAGATACAAATTGTTCATGCTGCTGTTGGAGGGATCGTTCTATCAGACGTTGATTTAGCTGGAGCAACCAGTTCACTAATCGTAGGTTTCAATGTAAGACCAGATAGCCAAGCTAGAAATATGGCACAGAGTAAAGGTATTGATGTAAGGACATACCAGATAATTTACGAATTATTAGATGACATCACCGAAGCACTTCAAGGAGAAATGACTATTAAGACTGAAGAAGCCGTTATAGGAATGGTAGAAGTTAGAACAACATTCAGAGCACCTAAAGTTGGTGTTGTTGCTGGTTCAGTTGTAACTGAGGGACGTGTTGAGATTGATAGCAAGGCCAGATTACTAAGAAATGGAGTTGTTGTTTATGAAGGTACTGTTACATCTTTAAGAAGATTTAAAGATAATGTTGAAAGAGTACTTGAAGGGCTTGAATGTGGAATTGGTTTGACAGATTATAAAGACATTAAAGAAGGTGATGTCATCGAAATTCTTGGTGAAGTCGAAATAAAATAATTATGAAAAAACAAACACGTGGTGGAAGAATTAATAGAATTAATCCATTAATTCATAAAATAATTGCGTCTGAATTACTCCGAAACTCTAATCCGACGCTAAACAAAGCAACTGTTACACATGTCTCAACTTCACCTGATTTAAAAAGATGTACTATATACGTTTCATCACTGGAGAACGTTAGAGGTACGTTATCTAAGTCTTTAGAAAAAAATCGTATGAAGATTCAAAAGGAGTTGGGAAAACAATTAACTACTAAATTCATACCACGCATCCAATTTGAAATTGATACTAGTTTTGAAAATACCGATAAAGTTAATGAGTTAATATATAAAATTCATGAAAAATAAATTTAAAGATTATTTCTTAAACACACCAATACTAATAACTGGACATATAAACCCAGATGGAGATGCTATTGGTTCTGCTTTAGCTTTAAAAATATTATTAGACTCAATGAATATAGAAGCAACAGTTTCTTTTGATATAACTGGTGAGTTACCAAGTAATTTAAACCATCTTCCTTACCACCTTATTTCTAATCCTGACAAGGAGTTATACAATACAGTATTTGTATTCGATTGTGGAAACTCGTCTAGACTTGGCAATCTTGAATCATTGGTACTAAAATCTAAAAATATTGTTGTAGTTGATCATCATATTGATCCAACATTTGGAGACCTACAAATTATTGATCCTACTGCTGCAAGCACAACCCAAGTTTTATACAGACTGTTTAAAGAGGAAGATCTATCTATATCCAAAGATATTGCAGATTGTTTAATGACAGGTCTAATAACTGATACTGGTAGATTTCAATACTCAAATACAAACTCAGAGGTGTTTTCAATAGCTTCTGATTTAATGTCTAAAGGTGCATCATTAAGTCAAATAAGTGAAAATATTTATGGTTCTGTTGAACTAAATGCGCTTAAATTACAAAGCAAAGTTATTGATAGATTAGAGCTAGATAGTGAGTTGAAGTTCATTTATTCAGTTGTTTATGAAGATGACTATAAAAAATTTAAGACAACACCTTCAGAGACCGACTTTTTAATAGATACTGTTAGATTAGCTAAAGAATCTGAAATAGCTTTATTATTAAAAGAACAATCAGATAGTTCATTCAAAGGTAGCCTTCGATCAAGAACCTCATTGGATGTCCAAAAATTAGCCTCATCATTCAATGGTGGGGGACACAAAGCTGCTAGTGGTTTTTCAACAACATTAAAATTAGATGAAATAATCAACAAAATCAAACATGAAATCAGAAAACAGATCTAATTTTTATTTAATTAATAAACCAAAAACTTGGACTTCTCAGGATTTATGTTCTAAATTTAAATATTTATATAGATTTAATAAAGTGGGACATGCAGGTACGTTAGACCCTAACGCAGAGGGATTAATGCTTGTTGCAACTGACAAATATACTAAATTATTTAACTACTCAGAAGAGACTAATAAAACTTATAAAGTTTCTGCTTTATTTGGTTACTCCTCAGACTCACTTGATACAGATACAGACGTAGTAAAAAACGATGCTATAGATTTAACAGATAAAATAAATGAACTTGATATCAGCTTAAATACATTTTTAGGAACTTCAATGCAAACACCTCCTATATACTCTGCCGTAAAAATTGATGGCAAACGGCTTTATAAATACGCTCGACAAGGTGAAGATATAGACATACCTGCAAGAGAAATTACAGTAGATAGTTTTGAATTATTGAAAACTAGTGGAAATGAAGCAGATTTTTTAATCACTGTAAGTAAAGGAACCTATATAAGGTCTTTGATACGAGATTTAGCTTTAAAATTAGGCACAACAGCAGTTGTCAGTGAAATCTTACGTACGAAGATTGGAAAACTTAGTATTGATTATCCAGAATATATTAATGACATAAATAAACTTGATAAAAATAGCTTGCCAGAAAGTCTCCATTGGAGCAAAGTATTAAATATGCCTATTCTAGAAATAGATGATGAACTTTGTTCTGATGTTGAACATGGGGAGTTAATTAGTAATAATGTTTTTAAAAATAATGAAATTACAATTTTAGAAAATAACAATAAAATTGCAGCACTGTATACACCGTTTAATGAAAAATATTTTAAACCAGAGAAAGTTCTTTTATGAATATATATGAAAATTTTCAAGTTAAAGATGTTATAGATTCTGCACCCATAACTTCATCTATTGGAGCTTTTGACGGAATACATTTAGGGCACAGAGCTCTTTTTACAAAAGCAATGCAGGTTTCCAATAAATCTTTTCAAATAGTTACATTCAATAAAATACCCAAAGTATTTTTTAATAAAAACTTTTTACCATTATTGGACATCCAGGAGAGAATTTCAATTTTTAGAGAAACTACAGCAAGTAATCTTATTTTTTTAGACTTTGAGTCAGTCAACGACATGACACCATTACAATTTTGTAATTTTTTAAAAGAAAATCTAAAAACAAACAAATTAGTAATTGGAAAAGACTTTAAGTTTGGAAAAGAAAGAAAGGGTGATATAAAAACATTACTGGACTTTTTTGGACCAGAAAATATTTTTTTATTAGAAGATTATCTAATCGAATCACAAAAAGTTTCTACTACTAAAATTAGAGATTTGTATGCAAATGGTAATATTCAAGCTGCACAAAAGTTATTAGGAAGAAAAATTACCTTTTCAGGTAAAGTAATTAAGGGTAAGCAGCTTGGCTCATCCATAGGCATTCCAACTGCAAATATAAAACTTCCCTACGAAACACAGCTTCCAAAATATGGAGTATATGCAGTAAATGTTCATGTCAATGGTATTCAATATTTGGGATGTTTAAATATTGGTATAAATCCAACCGTAGATAGTGATAATGTGACCAAAATTGAAATTCATATATTACATTTTGATAAAAATATATACGATCATGAGTTAACATTCGAACTACTTGATTTTATTAGAGATGAGCAAGAATTTGATTCTGTAGAGAATTTAAAATCGCAAATTTTAAAAGATATCTCTAAAATAAAGAAAAACTTTTAACTATCACTTTAGATCAAGCTGGTACTATTATTATCTCGAATGAATACTAAAGAAAACATTATTAAAGAATATGGTAAATCTGAGACCGATACAGGCTCAACAGAAGTACAAGTTGCTTTATTAAGTGAGAGAATTAGTCATCTGACTGATCACTTAAAAGAACATAATAAAGATCATCACACTCGAAGAGGATTACTTATGCTTGTAGGAAAGAGAAAAAGACTATTACAATATCTCGAAAATCAAGATGTCACTAGATACCGATCTTTAATTGAAAAACTAGGTATTAGAAGATAAATAAACAATAAAACAACAGACAATGAGTTGTTAATTGGGAGCTTTTAAAGAAGGCTGACAATTAATAACCTCTGTCTAGAAAAGAGGATATATGTCCGTAACTAATGTCACTTGTGAAATAGGTGGTAAAGAAATTAAATTCGAAACTGGGAAATTAGCATTACAAGCTTCTGGAGCAGTAGTCGTAACTTCAGGCGAAACTAATGTACTTGTAACAACTGTAGCTAATAAAACAGTACGTGAGGGGATTGACTTTTTCCCTTTAACTGTGGATGTTGAAGAAAGAATGTACGCTGCAGGTAAGATTCCCGGTGGTTTTTTCAGAAGAGAAGGTAGGGCAACAGAAAACGCTATCTTAGCTTGTAGGTTGATTGATAGACCCTTAAGGCCATCTTTTGCTGATAATTTTAGATGTGAAACACAAATCATAGCTACTGTTTTAAGCGTAGATAATGAACATGAATATGATATATTAGCACTAAATGCTGCATCCTTAGGATTGCAATTAGCTGGAGTTCCTTTAGAAGCTCCTGTAGGTGCTGTGAGAATGTCACTAATTCATGATAAATGGGTTGTACAAGCAACAAATTCGGAACAAGAAGATTCTGTATTTGATATGGTTGTAGCTGGTAAATTAAATGATAATAATGAAGTTGATATCGTAATGGTTGAAGCAGGAGCTACAAGTGATTCTTTTGAAAAGATAGATGCTGGTAGTATTGCACCCTCAGAAAACATTGTTGCTGATGGTATAGACAAATCCAAAGAATATATCTCAGTTTTAATAAGTGCTCAAAAAGAACTTGTTAGTAAAAATGAAGTACCAGTTGTAGATTGGCCAGTAGTTGAAGACTATACAAAAGAATTAAAAGATAGCCTTGATACTGCTTATAAAACCAAAGTTGAAGATGTAATGAAGATTACTGATAGAACTGAAAGAAGTGAAAAGCAAGCAGAACTCCAAGATCAAGCCCTTGAAGAATTTACAAATGAGGAAGCTAATAATGTTAAACCAATAAAACTAGCATTTAAATCATTAGTAAAATCAGTCGTTAGAGACAGAGTTATTGCTGGCGGGCCTAGACTTGATGGTCGAACACCTACAGATATAAGAAATATATCAGCAGAAATTAATCTTTTGCCTATGGTTCATGGATCGTCTTTATTCCTAAGAGGTGAAACCCAAGTTCTTAACGTAACAACATTAGGTATGTCTCGACTTGAGCAAATGCTTGATACAGTTGATACAGTAACATCAAAAAGATATATGCATCATTATAATTTCCCACCTTATTCAACAGGTGAAGCTTATATGAAGTTTGGACCAAAAAGGAGAGAAATCGGTCATGGAGCATTGGCAGAAAAAGCAATGATTCCTGTTATTCCTGAAAAGGTTGATTTTCCATACACAATTAGAGTTGTTAGTGAAGCAATTTCTTCAAATGGTTCCACTTCACAAGCTTCAGTTTGTGCTTCCAGCCTATCATTAATGGCTGCAGGGGTTCCAATTAGGGAACATGTTGCAGGAATAGCTATGGGTCTTATTTCCAAAGATACTAACTATGTGACATTAACCGATATATTGGGTGCAGAAGATGCACTTGGTGATATGGACTTTAAAGTTGCAGGTACAAGGGGAGTTATTACAGCTTTACAGCTAGATATGAAAATAGAAGGTTTACCTTCAGATGTACTCAGAAAAGCACTTAATCAAGCTATGGACGCGCGTCATCATATTTTAGATGTCATGGAAGATGCTATTTCTGAACCAGCTGAAAAATTATCGGGCAACGCTCCTAGGTTAGAAACTGTTGACCTTCCAAAAGATAAAATTGGAGAAGTAATTGGACCAAAAGGTAAGAATATCAGAAAAATTGAAGAAGAGACCGGCGTCAGCGTAGAAATTGATGATGATGGTATCTTAACTCTGGGTTCTACTGAAGAAGAAGGTCTTCAAGCTGCAAAAGAAATGGTCATGTTAATTATTGATCCTCCAGAGGTCAAAGTAGATACAGATTATGATGGTGAAGTTGTAAGCATTGCAACTTATGGAGCATTTATTAATATCCTACCAGGAAGAGATGGACTACTTCATATTTCCAAATTCCATTCTAAAAAGAGAGTATCTAATCCTGAGAATATTTTATCTGCAGGCGATAAAATCAAGGTACATGTGGACTCTATTGAAAATGGTAAAGTAAGCCTATCTTTATTAGAAGATCTTGAAATACCAGAAGAATCAATCGATAAAGGTGGTTCTAGAAAAGACTCTAAAAGACCAGACAATCGTCGAAATGATCGTCCAAATAATCGAAACAGAAGTGATAAACCTAGGGATGAAAAACCTACTAATGATTCACCTCAGAGGAAAAGAGTTTCTTTCGAAGACGACTTCGAAAAAGGGATTTAATTACTTTCTATTTGAAGTTAAGTTAATAGGACTAGTCGACTCAGTGGTAACATAAGCATCTGGATTTATTGAAGAAACAATATTCAAAACTTGTTTTGCTTTTTTTCTAGGTGCTACACACCACGCTATACTAACTTCACCTTGCATACCTTCACCAGTAATAATTGTTACACCGAATCCTTCTGAACGAAGTTTTTCAGCTACTTTTCTACTATCTTCATCTTTTGGTGAAAATATTCTGATTACTACATCGCCTATTGCAATTGTTGATTCTATGTAAGATCCTATAATAGTTCCAGAGGCAAATCCAAGTGCATAACCTACTACTAGAAAAGGGTCATCTAAGTCTCTAATAACTTGTGATATTGCTACTACCCAAATAGCTGATTCAATAAACCCTAGTGCTGCCCCAAAAGTTGGTTTTCCTTTATTTACATAAAGTGTTCTTAGTGTGCCTAATGTCTGATCTAGTAGACGAAGTAAAAATATGTAAGCAACAGCTAAAAATACATCCATAAGGCTATTGTATTGCTTCTACCATTTCATCGTATACTTTTTTCATTTTCTTATGCGTGTCCGAAACTAGTTGTTCAATATTTTCTTTATTATATTTTGAGATGTCTATCGGCTCTAATGTTTTTATCATTGCCTTCCCACTTTGCATAAACTTACTACCTCTTGGCCATATATCTCCAGTCCCTGCAATGACTACTGGGAGAATTGGAATATTATTGTCAAAAGCAATATGAAAAGCACCACTTTTAAATTTCTTAAAATCATCTTTAGGTACACGAGTTCCTTGTGGGTATACCATTAGTGACCACCCTTTTTCAAATATTATTTTTGCCTGCTTGTTTATTGAGACCCTATCATTAGGATTATTTCTATCTACTTTTATGAAGTTAAATGCCTTTGCGGCGGTTCCAAAAAAAGGTAGTTTGTAAACTTCTTTTTTAGCCATGAATACCCATTTAATTTTTAAATATTTGAATTCCATCATTGGATCAAGGTTTGAAAGATGATTTGAGATTACTACATAGGGTTGATTAGTTTTGTAATCTGTTGTTTTTATGATTTCTAACTTTGCTCTTGCTGCCCACATCCAAGGAATACACCAGGATTTAGCAATATAATATTTTACTTTTGTATATTTTGCAAAAATACCAATAAACCAGATACTGTAAGCAACTGGAATTGTATAAACTGCCATCAATAACATGTTTGTCCAACTTAATAGTTTATTTTTGAGCATGTATCTAATACTATATTGAATATCAATAGAAAAGAAACCGTGTTCAAGAAAAATATAATAAGACGTAACCTTCTTAATCACAATTTCCGCAATGTAGAACTTTCTGATGATATTTCAAATATATTTTATGAGTTAGTAAATGGCAAGATAATCTGTACATACATTCCCATTTCTTCGGAAATTAATGTACTACCAGCATTATCAAGCAGTATATTTTTAAATACAACCTTTGTTGATGGTGAAAATTTACAAATTTGTACATACTCTGAGCCCTTTATTGAAAATAAATTTGGCGTGTTGCAACCAAAAATCCTGACACCAAACTTTGATACAGAAGTGTTTATTGTCCCCGGAGTCGGATTTACAAAATTTGGAGATAGATTGGGTCGTGGTGGCGGTTATTATGATGCTTTACTTAAAGAAAACTCAGAGGCTTTAAAAATCGGGATTTGTCATGATTTTCAGTTAGTCGACGAATTACCAATTGAAGAACATGACATTGCTATGGATTATGTTTTCACTGATAAAAATTATTACAAATCATCAATATAGTATTCTTATTACATGGATTTAAGCATAAACGTTGGATATTTTGGTCCTCATATTTCAGATGATCATGACCTAATCAAGAAATTAGATGAAATGGATTTTGCCTGTATATGGACAGCAGAGGCTTACGGATATGATGCTGTTACTCCTCTATCCTATTTTTCAGCAATTACTAAAAATATAAATATTGGTTCAGGAATTATGCAGATTCCGGGTAGAACTCCTGCAATGACCGCAATGACCGCAATAACTCTTGATAAGCTTTCAAATGGTAGATTTAGACTTGGACTTGGAGTATCTGGACCCCAAGTTGTAGAGGGTTGGCATGGACAGCCTTACTCAAAACCATTATCTAGAACAAGAGAGTATATAGAAATAATAAGAAAGATATTTCAGAGGGAGAATAAGGTAGTTTTTGATGGTGACTTTTATAACCTTCCTTATAATGGTCCCGATTCTTTGAATCTTGGTAAACCACTAAAACTTATTGAGCAACCTTTAAGAAGCAATATACCTATTTACCTTGCAGCTATTGGACCAAAAAATATTGAGTTATCTGCTGAAGTTGCTGATGGTTGGTTACCATTCATGTACTCACCAACTAAGGGGGACATAGTTTTTAAAGAATATCTTAAAAAAGGATTTGAAAAATCCGGAAACCCCAATAAGGAAAAAGAATTTAATATTGTTGCAACTGTATTTGCAAGATTATGTGAAGAACATGAGGTTGAAGATTTCTTAAGACCAGCCAGAACAAGTTATACTTTATATGTTGGAGGTATGGGTGCTAAAGACAAAAATTTCTATTTTAATCTTATGTGCGAGTACGGTTATGAGAAAGTTGCTACTGAAATCCAGAATTTATTTCTAAGTGGAAGAAAACAAGAAGCAGAGGAATTATTTCCTGAAGATTTACTTAGAGATTTAACCCTTGTCGGCACAAAAAAAGATATTCAAGAAAAACTAAATCATTGGAAAGACTCTAAGGTAACAGAGCTATCTTTGTCATTACCAATTGATATTCCAACATTAGAACTTATAAAAGAATTAAATTGAAGATTTTACTGCTTTCTTTTTATGATCTTGGGAAACAGCCAAAGATAATTTCGGAACTTCATCAAAAACTTAGTAATGGTACAAACCAAATTGATATTGTCGATTATTCTATTGAAGAGAAATCTCTTGTATTAACTGACTACGATGCACTTGGTGTATACGCTTCAATGCATACAGCTTCCGTACTAGCAGAAGAGTTCTTGCGTGGTAAACGCTTGCCAGATAAATTATTTGTTTTTGGACTTTATGCAAAAGTTTTCTCAGAAATCTATAATAATTTTAATATAATTCAAAATTTTGAAAGTGAAGATTTAGAATCATTATTAAAAGTGAAACTAAATAGTGAATATTCTTTCAAACACTCAGTGCCAGATAGGACAGTGCTTCCCCCTATTACTGATTATTCTCATATTGTTGATGGTTCAAATAATTTAATAGCAGGATCAGTTGAAACAACATATGGTTGCAAACATGAGTGCACCCATTGTCCTGTACCTATAGAATTTAAAGGCATGTTTAAAACATTTGGAACAGAAAAAATTGTCCAAGACGTATCCAACCAAGTTGAAGTTGGTGCAAAGCATATTTCATTTAATGATCCAGACTTTTTCAATGGTCCAAAACATGCTTTAAAAATTTTAGAATTACTTAATAGTAAACATCCGAAAATAACCTATGACTCAACTATCAAAGTTGAACATATACTAAAATATCCACAATATTTTCAGGAGCTTAAAGACCTAAACATGCTTTTTGTTATCTCAGCATTTGAAACAACTAATGATCAAGTCCTTACTATTCTTAAAAAAAATCATACGGCTGATGATTTAAAAAGTGCTGTCGAATTGTCACTAGAAAATAGTATAGACATAAGGCCCACTTGGATGCCATTTAGTCCTTGGACTGAAATCAAAGACTTAATAAATATTATTAATCTCATAGAAAATTACAAACTTAGAGAAACGGTTGCTCCAATACAGCTAACAATAAAACTACTGATACCAAAAAACTCCCTGATATTATCAAGCAAGGAAATGAATCCATATGTTGGAGATTTTGATCCTACGTCTTTTTCTTATCAATGGAATTATCACAATCCAGAAATTGACACATTACAAAAACAACTATTTAAATATGTTCTAGATAATGAATCTATTGATGAATATGAACAATATTTAGGATTGGTAGATATTGTTGAATCCCACACAGGTGTATCACTTATTAAAGATGCTGAGTATGTTAAAAGATCTGTACCCAAACTTTCAGAAACCTGGTTTTGCTGTTCTGAACCAAATAAAATACAACTCGATAGAATAAAATCAAACAAGGCATTGATATGACAAATATTTCAAATGAAGAATTGAATGTAGCAACATGGAAAATTCCAAGTCCTTTAGGAATAATAGGTTCTGGTGCGGATGTTGAATATAACGGAATGACTGCTAGTTGGATTACTCAAATAAACATGAACCCACTGCTTATAGCTGTAGGTATTGACAATAAGAGCGTAACTCATAAATTAATGTCAGATAGTGAGTATTTTACGATTAATTTATTTTCTGAAAAGTACACAAAGGTATTTGTTAAATTTTCAAAACCTGCAGTGCACACAGAGGGCTTTTTAAACAAGGAACCCATAACTCTCACTGAAAACAATGTTCCAATATTTGATAATGCTCTTGTGTGGTTTGAACTTAGAAAAAAGAATGTACACGATTACGGGACACACACTCTCTATGTTGGTGAAGTTGTAGATTGTAAAACAATGGAAACTGATGAACGTATTGCCTATATGGGGGATACAAGGATGAAATATGGAGGTGTGCCTAGAGGTGGGCACTAGATATAATGTCTAATCTCTATTTATGAAAAAATATTTATTTTTTATAATTTCTAATTTTTTACTTTTTTTTATATTTCCCATAATTCGGCTATTAAGTAAAAAGTTTTATGAAAAAAGAATTCTTCCTCATCTTATAAATATGACATGTAGTTCCAAACCTATACAAATCCAAAAGAAGAAAATAATACCAAATGCGTATGGCAAGGTCCTTGAAATTGGTTTTGGATCTGGTGTAAATCTTAAGTTATATAATGATGAAAATGTTGAAAAAATCTACGGTATAGATCCTTCTCAGGAATTACATGTTCTTGCTTATGAAAATGCAAAATCTGTAAATATATCAATAGATTTACAGATAGGCAGTGCTGAAGAATTACCATTTGAAGATAATAGATTTGATACTGTTGTTAGTACTTACTCTCTATGTTCGATACCCAATCCGGAAATTGCTCTTGATGAAATTTCTCGGGTGCTAAAGTCTTCTGGTAAATTTTACTTTGCAGAACATGGCTTATCATCTGACACTAGAGTTGCTAACTTTCAGAATTTCATTGAGTTCTTTTATCCTAAAATATCAGGAGGATGTCATGTAAACAGAGATATCCTTAAGTTAATCAATAACAGTGAATTGGAATTAAAAGTTAGTCAAAGTATGTATCTACCTGGTACTCAGAAATTTCTTGGTTTTAACAGTTGGGGGACTGCTGGTTAATCAATAACGCTTAATATGGCTTCAACACACTCTTGAGGTTTATCCTCTTGCAGAAAGTGTCCAGCATCTTTGATTACAACATGATTCATTCCATCTGCTCCAGGTATGTGTTTGATAAATGAATTTTCTACACCTTTGAAGATATGATCTTTATCACTAAAAGCACACAAGAAAGGTTTTCCCCATTTTTTTAATTCTTTCCAAGCTTCTACGTTATGGGCGTAACTTGGATTATTAATACTATCTGGTACCAGTAATGGAAATTGTCTTGCAGCTTCCTTGAACGAATCATCCGGAAATGGTGCATTATATGCATCTATAGTTAATTGATCTAATTCACTTACGCTTCCACCTTTAACTATTCCTCCAATATGAAAATTCTCCACAGTCTGAGAATAATTTCGCCAAGATTCAAAGGCTTCTCCAAGGGGTCTTTCACCAGTTGGTAATCCAGTATTAGAAACAACTACACTACTAAATCTTTCTTGATTCTTTACAACTAACCTTAAGCCAATCAGCCCACCCCAGTCTTGACCAAAAAGAGTTACGTGACTTAAATCTAGGTTATTCAACCAAGTGTTCATCCAATCAACATATTTTTCATAAGTGTATCCATTACGTTCAGAAAGCTTATCTGACTTCCCGAAACCAGGTAAATCTGGAACAACTACTCGCAAACCGTTGGCTACTAATGGATCTACAAATTTTCGATATAAATATCCCCAGGTAGGTTCACCGTGAAGTAGTAAAACTGTTTTGGCATTTTCTGATCCTTCATCAATATAATGAATATTTAATTCCCCATATTCAGTATTTATGGGTTCGAATTTTGGTTCATACTTCCAATCAACTATCTCTGTAAAATCGGTATCTTTATTTCTAAGTATTTTCATATTGCTATCTTACAGGTTGTGGATAACGTTTGTAACAACACCCCAGATATATGCTTCACTATCATCATTAATAACAATTGGGTCAAAAGAATCATTCTCAGGCTTCAATAAGATATTCTTTCCTTTTTTAACATATCTCTTAACAGTAAGCTCACCATCAACAACGGCAATGACTACTTTTCCATTTTCTGCTTTTAAACTCCTATCAACAACAAGTATGTCTTTTGGAAAAATACCTGCATTGATCATAGACTCTCCAGACGCCCTAACGAGAAATGTGGATGCAGGATGTTTTACAAGATACTGATTGAGATCTACTTTGTCTTCCAGGTAGTCATCTGCAGGAGAGGGGAATCCAGCCGAGACGCTATTTGTATATAAAGGTATTTCATAGAGACCTTTGTTTACAATTTCCGAGACATAGTCAACTTTGCTTAAAGGTATCCTCATGGCAGTAGTTTTTTCTCCATACTTGCCAAGACCCTTAGGCCTTCCAGCTCCTTTTCTCGCACCACCTCTAGGCATAAAATGTCTTTCTTTTTCTTTAGAATAGTGTACAGTATTCAAAGGAGTAAGTGAATGAACAATAAAATTTTTGCCTTAGTTGACTGTAACAACTTTTACGCTTCCTGTGAGCGTGTCTTCAATCCTAAATTAGAAGGAAAGCCCATTGTGGTACTTTCTAATAATGATGGATGTATTATTGCGAGATCAAACGAGGCAAAAGCTTTAGGTATCCCGATGGGAGCTCCATTTTTCAAATACGAGCAGCTTATCAATAGAAACAACGTTCATGTATTTTCATCAAACTACACCTTTTATGGAGACATGTCTGCACGAGTAATGACCTCATTAAAATCATTAGTTAATGAAATAGAGATTTACTCTATTGATGAAGCATTCTTAGATATAAGTAGCTTTGCTTATTGTGATCTTGAAGACACAGCAAAAGAAATTAAAAATCTAATCAAACAATGGACAGGGATACCGGTTTCCATAGGGATAGGATCTTCAAAAACACTAGCAAAAATTGCAAACAGGCAGGCAAAAAAAAATACATTAGAAAATGTATTTGATATAAGAGATTTAGAAGTTAGAGAAAATATATTAACAGAGCTTCCAATAGAAGAAATATGGGGAATCTCAACAAGGTGGGGCAGGAGGTTGAGAAAAATTGGTATTGAGACGGCACAGGACCTAGCAGAGGCAAACCCAAGACATGTGAGAAAGACAATAAGCATTGTAGGGGAGAGAATCCATTATGAGTTGAATGGTTTATCCTGCATAGGAATAGAAGAAGTCAAAAATAAAAAAAGTATCATCTCATCAAAATCATTTGGAAAAAAAGTTTATCAAGTGCAAGAGCTAGAAGAAGCAGTGTCAAACTATACAGCACGGGCATGCGAAAAATTAAGACAACAAAATTCAAGGGCACAAGGATTGTATGTATTTTTAAGAACAAGTCCACACACAGAAAAGGATAAACAGTACAGCAATGGTATGAGTGTTCATTTCTCTATTCCAACAAGCAATACTTCAAAAATAATAAAAGAAGCAAAAAAGCTTACAAATAAATTATTTCTACCAGGATACGAATACCAGAAAATTGGAGTGATGCTTTTGAACATTTCAGATGCAAAAAATGAACAAGGTAGTTTTCTAGATAATGAAAACTATAGCAAATCAGACACAATTATGAAATCTCTAGACACAGTGAACAAACAGTTTGGATCAGGTTCATTGACGCTTGGGGCACAAGGTATACAAAAGAATTGGAGAATGAGAGCAGACAGAAAGTCTGGAGCCTATACGACAAATCTTAAAGACTTACCGATTGTTAAGTAATTAAAAAAAGAGGGGTGACTTGACTACCCCTCTTTTAAAGCTTAAAAATTCTGTCCGGAATTTAAAAGCTACAAGAACAGTTTAGGTGTTAAATGAGGATTGAGACAGTAAAATTTTTTTTATGAGTCTAATTTTTTCCAGATATTTCTTGTAGATAAATACCAAATAAATCCAAATATAAATCCTAAAACAGGGAAAAGCTTAAATACAAATAATACACCATAGAGTGTTGCTAGGTAGCCAATCATAAGTGTTGAAATTGTATTCATAAAAAAATAGAGAGAATAGTCTATCCCAGCAATTCTTCCACGTAGATTATCTGGGGTTAAAACTTGTAAACCGTAAGTTGAAAATGCCCACTGTGAACCTCCACCAGAGTGTCCTAATATTAATAGAAATACTGTTAGATAAACCGAGGCTGATGAAGAAATAAAGAAATAAAACAATCCCCACGCCATGATAGTTATTCCAATTGTATTCAGTAACTTTCCATCGGTGCTTCCAAAAAAATAACGAATTATAATTGGTCCTATTAAAGCACCAATCCCTCTTGCTCCAAACATAAGTCCTGTTCCGTAATCACCGGTTTTATAAATTTCATATGAGAGAACTGTAAAAAGAGATAATAATCCGCTTGCTGAAATACTAAAAGTAGCTTTAGTTATCACCAAAGAAAGAATCTCTTTCCTTGAAAGCACATATTTTAATCCATCAACAAAATTTACACTAGTTTCATCTGATTCTGATTCCTTCTGTTCACTCAGGTCTTTTTTAATTGAAAATACTATGAATGCAGAAATTACAAATGTTAGGAAATCTATTGTAAATAATGTATCCCTACTAACAACAGTTGTTAAATATCCACCAATACCTGCTCCAAGTCCTGCCATTATTCCCCAGCTAGAAAAGAAAATTACATTTGCTTCTGCAAGAAAATCCTTTTCAACAACGTTTGGAAGTGCTGCATCTGATGTTGGCATATACGCTGCACTAACAACTGAGAGCATTCCAAAAGAAAATAAAATAAATACTACATTTTCGGTATTTACAGCATAGAGAATTAGTAAAACTACTAGACCTGATAAAAACTCAGAAATTCCGATTATTTTTTTTCTATCGTATTTATCTGCTAAATATCCACCAAAGCTGCCCAGAAAAAATAAAGGAGCACTCTGTACGACAAGAACAAGTGAGGTAATTAATGGATTGTTAGTTAGTTCATAAATGATTCCAAGTAATGGTACTGTAAGTAACCAGTCTCCACCTAGTGTTATTAATCTCGCAGCAAATAGTTTTTGAAAATCTTTATTTTTTGTAATTATCTGAATATAGTTATCGAGATTTTTCATAAGTCATACAACTGTAACGGGATTAGAAAATAACTACTATAATTGAAAAATAATGAAAACAGTTTTAGTCACAGGTGGAACAAGGGGAATAGGACTTGCAACAGCATTAAGATTCTCAGAAAATAATTGGAATGTATATATTACATCAAGAAAAGAAGAAAATCTTGCAGAAGTATTAGGCGAACACTCCCACCTAAAAGGATTTGTAGCAAATGCTGACAGCGAAGAAGCTGCTATAGAAACATGTGATGCGATAGTTAAAGAAACAAACTCACTTGATGTTCTAATCAACAACGCTGGAACAAATCCGTCAGGTGGATATTTGATGGATGTGGATATCTCCAGAATTCAAAAAACATGGGATGTAAATCTTCTTGGACCGTTACTTTGGGCTAGAGCAGCTGTAAAGGCTGGCTTAAAGGAATCAATATTAAATGTTGCATCTGTTGGGGGTATAAAGCCAGCATCTTATATGGGTGCATACAATATTTCAAAAGCAGGCCTAATTTACATGACAAAACAATTAGCTAAAGAATTAGCACCAAACATAAGAGTTAATGGAATTGCTCCTGCTGTTGTGAAAACAAAATTATCGAAGATGCTGTGGGAAAATGATGAACAAGCTACTGCCGATCTACATGCTTTAAAAAAATTAGGTACACCTGAAGATATCTCTAATTTGATATATTTTTTATCAAACGAGGAAGCTTCTTGGATAACCGGTGAAGTAGTTACTATTGACGGTGGATATTTACTTTAACCTTAATTTAAGAAGTATATAGCTAATTGATTGTATAAAGGTATTCCAATAATCACATTAAATGGAAATGTTACACCAAGGCTCAAACCAAGATATATTGCTGGATTAGCATTTGGAATCGCATCTTTTACTACCGCTGGGACGGCAATATAACTTGCACTTGCAGTCAAAACCATAAGAAGAGTTGCATTGCCAACACTTAAACCAAAGTATGATGAAAAAATTAATGCAATTAATGATCCAGTTACGGGTGTTATCAATGCAAAAGATATAAGCTGACTGCCTTTACCTGAAAGCTCGCTCATTCTTTTCGAGACACTTAAACCCATAATGAAAAGAAATACAATTAAAACTATATCAAAAATATTCTTTGTAAATAAATTTAATAATTCTAAATTATTAAATTTGAAGTTATAAGCAAATATCAAAGATGATAAAAGAACTATATTGGGTATTTCTAAAAAAGCAGTTTTTAAAGTCTGAATTTTACTTTTTGATTGCTGTGAACCATTTTGTGTAACCAAATATAAAGCCATGAATATGGCTGGAAACTCCATTACAACTAGAACAGCAGACATATAGTTCTCGTAATTTTGAGAACTTGCAAGCAGGTAAGTGTTTGCAGTAACAAATGTGACTGCACTTACAGAGCCATAAGTTCCCGATAGCGCCGCAGCATCATCAGCGTTTAATATTCTTTTTAAATAAAGGTACGAAGTGATCGGTACCAATAATGCAAAAAATACACCGAGGGAAAGGACGTTTATCACATCGTTAATAAATCCAGTTTGTTGAAGACTGTACCCACCCTTTAAGCCTAAGCCTAATAGAAGGTAGTACCCAAGATATTTAGAGATGAATGTAGGTGGTGTAATACTTTTGAAGATACTTCCAAGAAGTATTCCACAAACAAAGATAATCAGAGCAGGATTTAATAAAGCAGTAATCATTAATAAGAAATGATAGTGTTCAATTTGATGTTTTATCTAATAATTATAAATATGTTAAGAAATCTTATTAACTATATCTTTAACTCTTTTAAGTTCTACCGGATTATCTAAAACCCCATCCACTTTAAAATCAGTCCCAATGATTCCAATATCTGAAACTTTAGAGAATTCTTCAATATTATTAATAGTCAAACCAGAACCAATAGCTAATTTTCCATCTGGTACAACATTTCTTATTTTTCTAAGGTCTGATATATCAGTTTCCTCTCCAGTACCATCACCACTTACTATTACAACGTCAGCCCCTGCTCTCTCCACAAGTTCCTTTGCATGATTTTCAATTTTTGATCCATATGGTGGTGTAGCGTGTTTAACAAAAACATCAGCAAAGACTTCAATATTTTTGCTTAAAGTACTTCTTAACTGAGATATCTCATAAGCTTTGCCCTCAATTATTCCCTGATCTGTATACATGATATTGTTTAAAACGTTGATTCGGACAAAATCTGCATTTGTTGCTTCAGCAATAGCAAGTGCACTAAATCCATCATTTCTTAAAACATTTATTCCAATTTTTAAGTGTTCATCAATGTTAAGTTTTGAAACTACAGTCGTGAAACTAACTAAAGATCTTTTCGAAAGGTTATCTTTAACAAAAGGTGCATCTCCAAAGTTTTCTATGATTAGCCCATGAACTCCACCTTTTGTAAGTGCTTCAATATCATTTTGAGCTAGATGAATTATTTCATCTAATGGAAGATTATTTGAGGTTGAGCCAGGGAGACCTTTTAGGTGAATTACTCCAAATATTTTCATTATTAAATCTTAACGTGATTTGTTTTTATTAATTTTTTTGCAAAGTCACCTTCAACAGTAAGGGTTGGTTTAAATCCTTTACCAGTTCTTCCAGTTACAACTCTGCACCAATCTCCGGCGTTACCTTTAATTGTGTTTTCAGCTTTTTCATCGCCAAATTGCCATGCTTTATATTCTGGCCCAATTAATTCAACTCTTATATTTTCAAATTTTAACTTATTTAATTTTGCTGTTCTTTCTGTATTTAAGAAACCATAAAGAGCAATGTGCTCAATTCTTACAGTGTCTTCGTAATCTTTTTTCATACAAGCATATATATCTAAACCATGAGACCAGGTTTCTGATAACTTCGTAGTTGCAAATGTGAGATAGTCAATTTCATTGTTCCACCATTTGATTTTCCGTCCTTGTGTAGCATCTGCTAATGTTTCAACCACTTTAGCCCTTGAAAGCCTCCACCATTCAATTACATCTTGAGGACGCATATCCTTTCCATTTGCAAGGGCATTCTTTTCAAATTTAGCAAGTCCTGAAGGTCCTCTATATTTATTAAAATCTGTACCTTTTTTCTTTAATGCATTAAAAGCTAAATCTTCTAGAGCAGCTAGGTAACTTACGTGTTCAGTTATTGTCCAATTTTTAAAACTTGTTTTTGTATTCCAATTTCTCACTGGAATACTCTGTAGGTACTGATCTAAAAGTTGTTGTTCTGCTACAAGGCTACTAAGAATTTCTTTCACATGTTAATTCTAATTGTGAATTGAGAAAACCCAAAGGGGATGTTCAATAAAACTTCTTTATTTATAACTTAATCTGACGTAGAATCTAGTCATGAAAAAGATTATAAAATTAGCAACATTTGTAATTGTAGTTAAAGCGCTGCTTGACTTATTCAATGAAAATACAACAGTTAAAAATCAAATTGATAGGTTAAAAGAGGAAATTACAAAACTAGAGACTGATGATTTAGAAAGTAAAATAAAAGACTTTTTTAAAAAATATGATCCAAAAAAATATAATGATGACATCTAATTCATACGGATTCTAATATCTGGCGTATATTCGGTAAAAGTTTTTATTATTGGCCTAAATGGTTAGTAAAATTTATTACTTTTCTACATGCTAAGAGTATTAAATTTAACCACTCTACAATCGGTAAACGCATAATTGGAAGTGATATTTTACTCTTGGAAACTAAGGGCGTTGTCTCAGGTAAGACTAGGAAAACTCCTTTGACTTATGCTAAAACAAACGGGGGGTATGTTGTTGCAGCTTCATATGGGGGTAGGGATGTTGCTCCTCATTGGTTTAATAATCTTAAAGTAAATGATAATTATATTACAGTTGAAAATAGTCGTTTTAAGGTTAATCACCAACTTATTTCATCCGAACATCGTGAAACTTATTGGAATTTATTATTAAATGTCTACAAAACGTTTGAAGATTATATTCAGAAGACTAACAGAGAGATTCCTCTTGTAGAATTTACTAAAGCTTAGGCTTTAAGTTCGGTCCATTTCTAACAACTGTATTCCACAAAGTGTTGTAATGATCTATATCTTCTGCGTTGACATGGGGGATTACCATATTATTCCATGTTGCCAATAACGGATCAGAAGATTCTTTGTAGAGATCTAATCCAACAGGAATTCTTTCAACAATCGTTCTTAAGCTCATAGGAGTTTCAATATTTATACTTATGTCATCGGACACAAATGAATTGTTAATCTCAATAGCTAATTTAATAATAAGGTCTACAAATTCATTTTGTAACTGTGGATATTTCTTACTGAATATCGATTCTAACTGTTCCTTATTTGGAAATGGCTTATCCCAAATAACCCATCTGTCTGCGAATGCTTTATTGAGTGTTTGCGTACCTGCATAATCCCTTAAACTTGTTGGATTCATAGTGCCAAAAATGAAGGTATCATTCCGTAATTCAATAACTTCACCATTTGGAAGCTCTAGTTTCTTATGTCTGTCTAGGAGCGAATGTAGTGCGAATAATACTTCTGGTCCGGCTGCATTTAGTTCAGATAAGTTTACAAATGACGGCCCTCTGAGAGCTCTAGTGAGTTCACCGTCTTGCCATTTACTATCTGTACCACCAATACCATCTCCATATAACTGAACAGAACCCAATAACGTAACATCTCTAACTTCACCAGATAATGGAATTCTATAATACGGATACTTTAGTTTCGCTGCTAACTGTTCTATATCGTGATCTTTACCAGTTCCCATATGACCTTTTAATGCAACATGAATAGGTATTTCATTATTAAAAGTTCCTTGTTTACTTTCAATAATTTTTGCAAGTTTGTACTGTGTTCCCAAGTCTACGTAATTTTTATCGACTTTAGGAATACGTTGTGTTCTAGATTCAATATCCAATAAACTTTTATCTAGATTACATTCCTCTAATGATAATTTGTCTTTACCATTCGGATCTGTAAATAATTGTTTAGCCATTGTTAAGCTGCTCCAGATGATTGTTTTACGTTTCTTATAAGTATATCCTTTGTGATGTTTACTATTGAATAGATAAGTTCTTCTGGTTGACTAATTTGTGTTTTGTTTTGATATTGCTTCCATGAACCACGATCTCCAATTCCTATACCTATTACATCAATACCAAACCTTGTAGAGTAATCTATTGAGCTCTTTAAGTCCATCAAAGTGCCTCGCGTCATGCCATCAGATAAAACAGCAAGTAATTTGGTATTTGATCCATGTTCCAAGAGTCTTTTTGTAGAAAACATAATATTTCTCTCGTCTACATTTGTTCCCCGCTCAAACATACTGGCTGGAGGATGCTGTTCAACTGTATCGAGTGTATCTAATGAAGATCGTAGGTTTCTAGAAAAGTCAATTAAGCCAATAAACTTTTCATATTGGCTCTTCCACGAATCATCAAATTTTTTAATAAAATAATGATTAGTAGTATTAAAGTAATATTCAGCATTAGAACCGTAGTTTGAATTTAACATTGAAGATACCGCCATTTTTCTTTTAAGATACATTTCTTCATTTTCGTTATCCTTTGCAAGAAAAGCTCTATTAAAAATCGCAACTTCAAAATCAACATTTAACTCATGACAAATTTGTGCTAAATAATTTGCACCAATTAATGCCGCCGATAAAGACCATGGATAGACTTCTCCTTTCTTTTTTTCCAACATGGAACCACTTCCATCAATTAACAATGAGACCGCATATGACTTATTAGATAATCTTTGTTTTTGTTCAAACATCCGCTCGTATCTACCTGATGCCAACATAAGTGGTACGTGAGGAGATAAATCTCCTTGATCATAACCGCTTATGCGTCGTCTTTTCTGATTATGTATAAAATATGGCTTAATTTTGTTGGTAACTTCAAGTATTGGTAAATTCCACTCTTCTAGTAAATTGTTATAAGTTTTAATTCCATTTGAGTACAAGTTTTTGAAACTTTCTGGTAAATTCGTATTTATTAACTTAGAAACCTTTCCGTTTGGTAAATAAATTGTTTCTGAACTGCCAATTTTTGAGACATGATCATCCATAAAATTAAGTTTTTCATCATCTGATTCCTTACCTTTCTCACCTAGAAACTTTTGTAAGGTATTACCTGTTGTAACATTTGTTGAAGAAGGGATGAGCACCTTATTTAATTCGTCAACAATTGTGTCATCCATCGTTTCCAGTATTTCTCTTTGTTCTCCCAAACTATATTCTTTTAAATCTGGAAGAAGTTTGTTAATCCTACATATGTCAATTATCTGAATAGTTAATTCAATAACATCTTCTAACTTTTCTTTATCGAAATTAAAATTTAAAATCAGTTTTTCAGTTTCGTTAAAAGAGTCGATTACTTTCTTATTAAAAATATTCTTTTCAATTGTTAAATAATCAGTTATCAAATGAAAAAGAAGAGTAAGAAACTGATTAAACTCTTTAAGTTTTTTAGTTTGAGCAAATGATTCTCTATACATGTCCTCAAATATAGAAGTCAGTCCCTTGAAATCTTTAACAAAAAAATATTCTTCATAGGAATGTATTAATACTTCAAATACATATTTACCAAAAGGACCAGATAGTATTTCTAATACCTCCTCAATATCACTTAAGCCAGTAGTCTCTTCAGCATACTTCTTAAGATCCTGATCGATGTTAAATTTATAATCCTGCATGGAGTGTATTGATTCATGAACAACCGTACCTATTATCAAATCTTTAAAGTCTAGTTTTGATGTACTTACCGAATTAACCAATATGGAAGGGTTAATAACAATATCATTATCATTTGAATTTTTAGATTTACCTAAATTAATTGTGAGCATCTTGTTTGCTGTTTGTGATTGGATAAGACGTGTTATTGCTGGTCTTATTTTTTCAAATTCTAAAACAATTTCTGATTCTATATTTTTTTCATTAGGTTTCATCACTAATAACATTATCATTAAATACTGTGGATATAAGAAATTAGAATGATAAATATGGACAATAATAACAAAATAAAAATTGCTATATCAGGTGGTATGGGAAGTATGGGTAAACTTTTATCTGACTACATTCAACAAAGCGAACTTTATGAAATTTCAGGTATTTATGATCCTACTAAGAAAAGCGAAGACCATAATAATTTCAACTCATACGATGAGATTTCTGGAGATATTCTTTTTGAATTCGCACCTTCAAACGAAGTAAATCTAAACTTAGAAAAATATCAAAATTTAAATATAAATCTTATTGTTGGATCATCTGGAATAAACGAAAGCTCTATAAAGTTATTAACATCAATTCCAAATCACGATAAATTTATCTGTATTATCCCTAATTTTTCTCTAGGAGCATCTTTACAGAAAATATTCACAAAAATATTAAACGATACATTTCTTGATATAAGAATAGAGGAAAGGCATCATAGTGGAAAAAAAGATGCACCTTCTGCCACTGCACTTGACCTTGCTAAATCATTAGATAACCCATCTAAGACTTCTAGCAACTTTTCTGATACTGTAAATTCAGAAATTAATGTTATAAATGATATCAATATTAAATCAATACGTGGTGATGAATTCTTAGCGGAACAACTCATATATTTAAAAAATAATGATGAACAATTTAGAATGTGGCATTTAGTTGATGATCGCACAGCTTATTTAAATGGTATTACCTATTTACTTGATATCCACCATGAATTAAAAGGTTTTCATTATGGCTTAGAAACTATTATGTCCGAAAGGTTTAAAATATAATTATGAATCATTTCGGCAGGTTATTAACAGCTGCAATTACTCCTTTCGATAAATATGGAGTGATTGAGACAGATACTTTTTGGAGACTATGCAAGAAACTCGTAGCGGAGGGTTCTGACGGTATAGTCCTAACAGGAACCACGGCTGAATCTCCAAACTTAACAGAAGAGGATCGTATCAACATATACTCGACTGCTAAAGATGCAGTAAGTAGTAAAGCTAAATTAATTGCTGGCACAGGAACTTATTCCACTAAGGAATCCATACGTTATACAAATATAGCTCAAGATATTGGTATGGATGGAATAATGATTGTTACTCCATATTACAATAAACCCTCCCAGTTAGGAATTTTAAAACATTTCGAAGCAGTAAAAAATGAAACAAATCTACCTATTATGGCATATAACATTCCTGGAAGAACAGGTACGTTAATTGAACTTGATACGATAGAAAAATTAATATCCGATATTGGAATCCACTCAATAAAGGATGCAGTTGGCAATTTTGAATTTTCAAAGGAAGAACTCTTAAGGTTTAAGAATGATGTATATATTTATTCTGGAGATGATGCACTTACAAGAGATTTTATAATAAATGGGGGAGTTGGCGTAGTTTCAGTAGCTTCGCACGTCATAGGTAATGAAATTAAACACATGATTAATCTTCTTTTGGATGGAGATGAAGAACAATCAGATATTCTTAATAAATCTCTTCAACCTATTATTTCTGCAATCTTTGAAGAACCAAGTCCCGGACCAGTCAAACACTTACTTACTACAACTTGGGAAGATGTTGGATCTCCCTTATTGCCAATGACTGAAGTCTCAACTGTTCTGGCCAAAAAACTTAGTGATTTATATAGTAAATTAAATAACTAAAAGCTTTTCCACATACAAAATATGGTATAATACCTTGTGGCTGTAAAGACATCCACTCGCAAAAGGGTAAATGGGCGTAAGCGGGTGTCTAAACAAAACAATTTAATAAAAGTTAACAAGGGCTTTAAAACACTTAACTCTTCTATTTCTGGTGTCCTAAAAAAGTTCTTTAATTCTTATCAATCTGTAGCGTCATTCATGTTTATACTAGGTTTGTTTTCAGCTCTATCTAGTGTTCAAAAAGCTGGTCCAATTGGAGAACTTTACTATGGTTTGCTAACTTGGTGTTTCGGATACGGAGCACTAGCACTACCTGTTTTCTTGATTTACGGTGCAGCTATTCTGGTTAGAGATAAGGATGTAATCAATTCACAAAAAGTATTAGTAGGGACCTTCTGGGTACAGATAGTATCTTCAGCTCTATTCCATTTTTATATACACCCAGAACCACTCCCTATTAGTGTTGGCGGAGAAGTGCTTCAAAAAGCTGGTGGTTTTGTTTCTGCATTTATAGTATTTCCTTTAACTAATTTAATAGAAGTAGAGATGACCCATGCCGTTTTGCTACTCGCACTGATACTGTCTGTTTTATACATGACAGATATCGAACTTAAAGACTTAATAGGAGGTGTACAAGCTATTTTTTCCTACACATTCAAATTTATTATTGCCTTCTTTAAGGCTCGTAGAGAAGCTTCAAAGGTTAACTTTGATGAGATATTATTACAAGAAGATGAACAAATTAATGATATTAGATCAATTAAAGATAATGTACTTAAATTAAATCCAAAAAAGAAAATAAAAAAAGAAGAGGGTACCTTCAAAGACCCCGTTCCTAAAAAAAATAATAATAAACAAAAATCAGCACCAAAGAATTCAACAACCTATAAGTTACCACCTGTTTCTCTATTAGAAAAAGGTTCTTCTGTTTCTTCATCTAAAAAACTTCTTCAACAAACCGCAACGGACCTCACTAACTTACTTACTGAACATGGAGTAGAAGCTGAGTTAACTAATATTGTCCCTGGACCAACTGTTACTAGGTACGAAATTGAATTAGCACCCGGTGTTAAGGTATCTAAAGTAACTTCACTCTCTCATGACATTGCTTACGCATTAGCTACACCTGACGTTCGATTACTCGCACCAATTCCAGGAAGAAGTGCAATTGGAATTGAGATACCAAACAGACAAAGAAAACTAGTATCACTTGGAGATGTTTTACAATCTAATGAAGCGAAAGAAAATACACACCCACTATCAATTGGACTTGGATTAGATATTTCTGGAAAAGCTAGACTGTTAAATTTATCAGAATTACCCCATGTTTTAATTGCTGGACAAACAGGAGCAGGTAAATCTTCTTGTATTAACTCAATTGTTACATCACTTTTAGTAAGAGCTAATCCTGATGAAGTGAAAATGGTAATGGTAGATCCAAAACGAGTAGAACTTGGTCAATATAACAATGTTCCTCATCTACTTACAAAGGTTATTACAAATCCTAAAAAAGCGGTTGATGCATTGAGCTGGGCAGTATCAGAAATGGATCGCAGGTATGACTTATTAGCTGATAGTCATGTCAGAGATATTAGTGGATATCATGAAAAATATGATGCAGGATTATTAGATGAAGATAAATTTGATCGCTTTCCGTATATAGTTGTTTTTATTGATGAGTTAAATGATCTCATGATGGTTGCAGGTAGAGAAGTAGAATCAGCTATTGTAAGACTTGCTCAAATGGCTAGGGCTATTGGAATTCATCTAGTTGTAGCAACACAAAGACCATCAGTAGATGTGATTACTGGAGTTATGAAAGCAAATATTCCGTCTAGATTAGCATTTTCAGTAGCTTCTACAACTGACTCAAGAGTGATATTAGATCAATCTGGAGCAGAGAAACTAATAGGTCTTGGAGATATGTTAGTTGTTACAGCTTCAAATCCAAGACTGGATCGAATTCAAGGAGCTTGGGTTACAGAAAAAGAAATAAACGATGTCGTTTCTTGGACTAAAGATCAAAAAAATGCAGAATACAATCCGGCTGTTATAGAAGAAAAAAAGTCTACTAATACAATTGGTGGGGAAGATTTTGGTGAAGACCAAGATTTAATTAATACAGCTACAGAATTAGTTATTAGGTCACAAATGGGATCAACCTCTATGCTTCAAAGAAAATTAAGAGTAGGTTTTGCCCGTGCTGGTAGATTAATGGATATTCTAGAAGCTCAAGGCATAGTTGGTCCATCAGAAGGTTCTAAGGCCCGACAAGTTCTTATTACTGTTGAAGAATTTGAAGATTCTGCCAAATCTACCATTGAAGCTTCCAATGAAGAAAATATTGAAGAACCAATAGTTATTGAAGTAGATTCTAATGACGAAGATCTTGCAAACCAAAATATTAACGAGGCAGATGACGAAGGTGAAAATTGGTTCGAATAAATTAAACTTTTATTAATCTTCCCTTAATAATTCTTCTACGTATTGCAGCCGATATTGTATCTACAATCAAAACCATCATAATAGTAACAACTAAAACTGTACCTGCCCTTGGAAAATCTCTAAATCGTAACTGGTTTATTAATTCTGCTCCCACACCACCTGCACCCACTACACCTAAAACTGCCGATGCTCTCAAGTTAATTTCAAACCGGTACAACCAATAAGAAGTAATTGTAGGCATAACCTGTGGAACTACACCAAAGAATAACTCATTTATTTTTGACCCTCCAGAAGATTTAATTGATTCAAGTGGTCCTTCATCTATTCCCTCGATAACCTCAGATGATAATTTGCCTAATGTACCAATAGAGTGGATTCCTACTGCCAGAGTACCTGTTAAAGGACCTAATCCAGTAACCGGTAATAATACAAAAGCTAATATTAACTCAGGAAATGCTCTGATAATATTAAGTATTTGTTTAGTTACTCTACTTAAAGAATTTTGTGATACATTATTAGCAGCGATAAATGATACTGGAAAGCTAAATACTGCTCCAATTACCGTACCAGCCCAAGCTATAAAAAGTGATTCAGCGACTTTGGGAACAATTCTATCCATGGCCTCTGAAGATAGGTCTAAAGGAAACATAGCAGAAACAAGAATCCATATCTTTCCTGGTGCTGTAAGAAATCGATCAGGTGTAATCTGAAGCCCAGAGGCTGACCACACTGAACCAATAATTATCATTATTGTTATTGTATATTTCAATAATTTTTGGTTAATTGGTTGTTTAGGAGTATTCATAATATCTTTCTTCTTAGCCAGACACTAAATTGCTCAATACCTATTACTGCAATAAGTATGAAAACTATTATTGGAGATATCCTATCAAATCTTAAAAAGATCCTCTGAGTTTCTATGATTCTACCAACACCTCCTGCTCCTACTAGTCCTAAAATAACTGAAGCTCTAATACAGAGTTCAAAGATATAAAGAAAATATGCTGTAAAATTTGGTAAAATTTGTGGTAAAGCCGAGGTAAATACTGCTTGATTCTGATTTGCTCCACTAGCTTTAGCAGCTTCTAATGGCCCTAAGTCAATACTATCTATAGTTTCTGATAATAATTTACCCATTATTGCCATTGAGAACATAATTAAAGCTAGAACTCCTGCAAATGGTCCCAATCCAACTGCAACTGTAAACAACATTGCCCAAAAAAGATCTGGAATAGTTCTTATAAAGTTCAAAAAAGATTTATAAATATAGTAGGTAATTGTAGTTTGGTTTGTGGCCTTAGAAGCATAAAAAGATAAAGGCAGCGCAATAAAGCAACCAAGAATACTCGCTAATATTGCAATCTGAATTGTTTCAATAAGTGCCAAGGTAGCATTTTCAATAGCCCAATCCCATTTAGGATTAAATAGAGTATCTGTAATAAGTCTTCTGTTAGATAAATTCTTTTGAAAATCTTCTAGATTAAATCCTATTTGATAAAAGGCAAAGACACTAAACATTAGTGTAAATGGATACCCTAGAATACTTAGTAGGGAGGGCAGTGGCTTCTTTGGAACTTTAATCTTCGTCTCCTAGTATGTCAGAAGATTTAATTGCCCTACCATAAATATTTTCAAAATCTTCATCACTTACATCGTTTACACTTCCGTCGTAAACTAGTTTCCCATCTTTAAGTCCTATCAATCTTTCACCAAACTCTTTAGCCAGGTCTAAGAAATGGAGATTTACTATTGTAGTAATTCCTAATTCTTGATTGATTTCCTTCAGATACTTCATAACCACTCTTGATGTTATTGGATCTAATGAGGCAACTGGTTCGTCAGCAAGCATCACCTTTGGTTTTTGGGCTAATGCTCGAGCTATTCCAACCCTCTGTTGCTGACCACCTGAAAGATTAGATCCTCTTACATAAGCTTTTTCTAATATTTCAACTTTATTGAGAGATTCAAATGCTATTTCTTTATCTTCCTTGGGCCACATTCCTAAAATTGAACGTAAAGTTGAAACTTGGCTTAATCGACCCGTTAATACATTTTTCAACACAGAAGACCTATTAACCAAATTAAATGTCTGAAAAATCATACCAATTTCTGAGCGAATTATTTTTAATTCTTTTTTGGATGCATTAGTAACATTCTTATTATCAACGAAAACTTCTCCATCTGTTGGTTTAACAAGATTGTTAATAGTCCTGAGTAGTGTCGATTTACCAGCACCGGACATGCCTACGATAATAACAAAATCACCTTCATCAATATTTAAAGTGACATTGTCTAATGCCTTTACACCACCTGGGTAAGTTACACTGATGTTCTTAAATTCAATCATAAATTTCCAAAAAAAAACTAGGGTAGTAGATCTACCCTAGTTTTTAATTCTAATTAGTCGTCGTATAATCCAAATTCTTCTGCTGCATCTCTCACAACATCAAATTCCGAATTTATTGCTGGAACTAAGTCAGTCCATCCATAAATATCATCCATTATTGCCAAACCTTCATCTGTTGTGATGTAGTCAGCCAAAATATCATAAATTTTCTGTTTCATGTCTTCTGGTAAGTCAGTTCTCACTGCAATCACATCGTTTGGTATTTCATCAGTTATAGCAAATGCTATTACCTTTTCACCAACATCAGGATTTGTTTTTCTTAATGATCGTCTCGCATCATCATATGCAACACCAAATTTAGCGTCACCATTATAAAGTCCTGCTATCACTCCATCGTGTGATCCTGCAAATCTTTGAGTTATCCCATTTGTGTAATCTATACCTGCATTTTTAAGTTGTAATGCGGGATATAAAAAGCCTGAAGTTGACCCTTCTTCAACAAATAGGACCTCTTCTCCTTCAACAATAGAAATATTAGCCTCACATGCAAGTCCTGGACTAGTGGTTACACCATCTCTAACCTCTGGTATTAAACCATCATCACCAAAACCCCAACCAACTTGTAATGCTGCTACATCTGGTGAAGACGTTGTGGACCCTTCTACTAAAGTAGGGACACCATTTATGTTTTCGAATGCACCTATTACTGGTGTCGATTTACATACACTAACATCAGTCGTATACCAAGTTCCATGATATGAACCAGATCCATACCTAACAGATTTAGCAATTGCTTCAAATCTAGTTGGAAATGCATTCATAGCTGTAACGTATCCTAAAGTCGCAAATGCGCCTACATCAGCTTGACCCGAACCCATTGCTACCAATAATCCTGAATAGTCACTTGTAACGAAACCCTCAACCTCTATACCAAGACCATCTGATAAAATATCCATCATAGGTTGTATATTGTCAAGAAGTTCTGCTTGTTCTGCACTAGGAACGAAGCCAAAAACTATTTTATCTAAAGTAGGGGCAACAGTTGTCGCTGGAGCCTCTAAAGTTTCAACCTCTCCTGTAGCAGTAGTTTCATCTACTGTCTCTTCAGCTGAGCCGCCACATGCGACTAACAACATAGAAAGACAAAGTAGAATTAAAAATGTTTTTTTCACATTACCTCCGCTTAACTTAATTCCATAGTACATAAATTTTTTTGTCGGTATGAGATTATATCCTTTTAATTTTAAGGTATATATCCAAACTCACGCGAAATTATTTCACCATTTGTATCAAAAATTATTGTTATTGGTTGACCTACTACCTGAAGACTATCTCTTAATTCTTTTGTTGAAAATCCAATTTGTAAATTTCCAACCAGATTATTACTAACCCACTCCATTGTTGGTTCAGGTTCACTGTGTGCAAGTGCTAAAACGTCATAAGTTTCCGATAAGTCATTAAGTCTATTCTCTAAGAGAGGCAACTCCTCTCGACAGATTCCTCAATAGTCAGCCCAAAAAACAACTAACGTCTTTCTATTGGTAAGGTCCTCTGTTATCAAATCCCCGAGTTCATTTTCATAAACAAGACTTGTCGCTAAAAGTTCAGAATCTACTTCTTCAATCTTCGAGTTCTGGTTTTCTGTTGTACTTGCAGAAGCACACATTGCAAATACTAAACAAAATAAAATTTTTCTCATTATTAAATACTAGTTCTATACAGATTAAAGATTGTTAATCTATGTATATGAAAATTGGTTTACTATCTGTAGGAACAGAAATATTATTAGGTGACACTATTAATACGAACCTTTCCAAACTCGGATCTTTATTGTACGAATCTGGTAACTCTTTAACTCACGAAATTACCGTATCTGATAAAAAGGAAGAAATAGAAAATGGCTTTAAATTTCTTATCGATTCTTGTGATGTAGTAATCACATGTGGAGGGTTGGGACCTACAGAAGATGATATCACCAGAGAGGTTATCGCTAATTATTTAGATATAGATCTTAAGTTAGATAAAGCTCATGTAGATTTCATGAAAAAGAGATGGCAGGCAAGAGGTTTAATGATGCCTGAAACAAATCTAAAACAAGCATATTTACCCGTTAATTCAATTAAATTAGAGAATACTCAAGGAACAGCACCAGGGTCTTTATTGGAAATTGAGGATAAGAAAATATTCATCTTACCTGGACCTCCAAGGGAGTTTATACCTTTAGTTCAGGATGAATTGATTCCTAGAATAATTAACTTGTCTGATGATATAAAAAAAGATTACCAGTTTATTATTTTCTATAACCAGGCAGAATCATCACTCGCACAAGAGATAAATAAATTTAAACCCAGCAATATAGACATTGCTTATTTAGCTAGTAAAGGAATTATAAAACTAAGATATGATAAAAATTCTATATCTGAAGAAGAAGAATCACTATTTACCAAAAACATAACTCAAGTATTCGAAACAGATATCATTGCTTATGAAAATGTGGATATTTCTAAGATTCTTCTAAATTTATTACTCGAAAAAGAGATAACTGTTTCATTTGTAGAAAGTGTCACTGGGGGAGAATTATCTTCAAAATTAACAAAAAATCCCGGCTCTAGTACAGCTTTTATTGGAAGTTCTATAGTTTACACAAAACAGGCAAAAAAACTTTTACTTGATACTGATGAAAAGCTTAATAACTGGCAATTGTTAGCTGAAAGATTAGCAGACAACGCCTTAAGTCATTATAAGTCTGATATTACCCTTGCGATATTAGGTGAGGCAGGACCTATATCTTCCTCCAAGTACGGAATTGGTGAGATATTCATTAATATTTCAGATAAACACAATTCTATTTCCACTACACACAAATTAAATGGGAATAGAGAAGAAGTAATCCAACGTGCAGTTAACAAATCAATTTGGGAACTAATAAATTTCGTTAAAAACTTGTATTAGAACAAATGTTCTAGTAAAATTTGTCTTACTAAGATGTTTTAATATATATTAATGAATCTAATTAGGAGAAAAAATGGATAAAGACAGGGCAAAAAAACTAGATACAGTATTCGAGCAAATCGAAAAACAATTTGGTGAAGGTTCTTTAATGAAGTTAGGAAGCGCTAATATTAAAAAAATACCTGCTATTTCTACTGGTGCACTATCAATTGATTTAGCTTTAGGTATAGGTGGCATTCCTAGAGGGAGAGTTGTAGAAATTTATGGACCAGAAAGTTCTGGAAAAACTACTTTATCTCTCCATGTTGCTGCTGAAGCACAAAAAGCTGGAGGGGTCGCTGCATTTATTGATGCAGAACATGCATTAGATCCTATCTATGCTCAGGCCCTCGGTGTTGATATTGACGAATTATTAGTATCTCAACCTGATACAGGGGAACAAGCGCTCGAAATTGCTGATATGCTAATTGAATCTGGTGGAGTAGACATTGTAGTAATTGACTCAGTAGCTGCTTTAGTTCCTAAAGCTGAAATCGATGGAGAAATGGGTCAGTCACATGTTGGTCTTCAGGCTCGATTAATGTCCCAAGCATTACGTAAATTAACTGGGTCTATAAATAGAACTCAAACAACTGTAATTTTCATAAACCAAATAAGAGAAAAAATTGGAGTCATGTGGGGTTCACCTGAAACAACAAGTGGTGGTAGAGCTTTGAAATTTTACGCATCAGTAAGAATTGACATTAGACGTATTGAAACACTAAAAGTTGGTGCTGAAATGATAGGAAATAGGGTAAGAGCTAAGATTGTTAAAAATAAGGTAGCTCCTCCGTTTAAAGAAGCTCAGTTTGACATTATGTTTGGTAAAGGTATTTCACGAGAAGGAAGTCTTCTTGATGTAGGAGTTGAACACGGGATTGTTAGAAAAGGTGGTGCTTGGTTTACTTACGATGAAGTGCAACTCGGACAAGGTAAAGAGAACTCAAAAAACTATTTAAGAGAAAATCCTGATCTAGCTCTTCAGTTAGAAAATGACGTCTACAAAGCTGTAGGTATGATTGAGTCTGATTCACCTGATTCACCTGAATCACCTGATGAAGCTTCGGATGTAACTAGTGAGGATAAAGTACCAAAAGCAACTAATAAAGAAAAATAACCTATATTCTTTAAAAACGTTCATATAATTTAGATGTGAAAACAACTGTAGAGCTTTCTAAACCAGTACTAGCTGTTCCTTCAAGGCAAGGCCTAACCTATTATGTTAAAACGTTTGGTTGCCAGATGAACGAACATGATTCAGAACGTATTGCTGGTTTATTTGAACATGATGGAATGATTAAAGCTGAATCACTGGATGTTTCAGATGTTCTATTTGTAAATACCTGCACCATTAGAGAAAATGCTGATGATAAACTTTATGGAACTCTCGGCCATTTGAAAAAATGGAAAGAAGAAAAAACTTCTAGAAAACTTCTAGTTGGGGGTTGTGCTGCTCAAAAAGATAAAGAATTAGTAAGATCACGCGCTCCATGGGTTGATGTGGTTATTGGTACACACAATTTAACAAATATAATTAATTTACTTAACCAAAGTGAAGATTGGGGACCAATAACTGAAGTACTAGAAGAGATAGAATCTCTTCCTACTGATGCTCCATCTGCACGAGAATCCGAAGTTTCTGCATGGTTAACAATACAAATCGGTTGTGACAATAGTTGTACTTTTTGTATAGTGCCATCAGTTAGGGGACCTGAAATAAGCAGAAGGCCATCTGATATTGTTAATGAAGCAACATCTATGGTTGAATCTGGTGTAAAAGAAATAACTCTTTTGGGACAAAATGTTAATTCTTATGGCAGGGATTTAAAGATTGATGGAAGGTCAAAACCATATTTTACCGAATTACTTACAAAGCTAAATGATGTTGAAAACCTACAACGTATAAGATTTACTTCTCCACATCCAAAAGATTTCAAATTAGTTACTTTAGAAGCTGTTCAAAATTTAAGTAAGGTTACTAACCAGATACATATGCCTTTACAGAGTGGTAGTAACAATATTTTACGTAAAATGCAAAGGGGTTACACACAAGAAAAATATCTCGAAAAATTGCAATTAGCTAAAGATACTATTAAAAATGTGTCACTAACAACAGATATTATTGTTGGTTTTCCAGGAGAAACAGATGATGACTTCAAAGAAACAATGTATGTGATAGAAAAAGGACAATTTGATGCAGTTTATATGTTTAAGTTTTCCCCTAGGCCAGGAACAAAAGCTGCTGATTATGAAGACCAATTTGTAATCAAAGAACAGATTGACACTCGTTTTATGGAACTAAAGAATGTTCAAACGGATATTAGTCATGTACGTCTACAAAGGTTTATAGGAACTAAGCAGTCTCTATTGGTTGAGAAATATTCAAAAAAATCTAAAGAATTTATGACTGGTAAAATAGACGGGGGACAAACTACTCATATTTCTGCAAATAATGTAAAAATTGGTGATTTTGTAGATGTAGAAATTACCGAAGCTACCCCATTTGCTCTTAAAGCGATACTTGTCTAAGTGCTTTACTTTCTAACGGGCTTAACTGCCTCTGGTAAGTCATCAATCGCACATGAAATAGCAGTAGAAAGAAATATTCCTATCCTTTCTTTAGATTCTATGGCTGTTTATAAAGGTCTTGATATTTTAAGTGCAAAGCCATCTGATGTTATGCGTGCACAGGTTGAATATTTCGGATTAGATATAGCTGAACCAGATCAAAATTTTTCAATTGTTGATTATTTAAATTATCTTCTAGATATAGACTTTGCAAACTTAACATATAGCAAAGACATTCTCGCTGTAGGTGGTACAGGTCTTTATTTTTCCTCACTAGTTAAAAAATATGAATTTAGACCAACAGATCCAACTATTAGAGCAGAACTGGAACAACTTAACTATGAACAACTTTTAAAATTTCATGAGATATATAAGATAGAATTACCTAATGTCGAACTTAATAAACGACGTTTAATTAGAAATATTGAATCCAGTATTCTTGAAGATTCTAAATATGTTTTTCCATCTATAAATATTTCATCAGATAAAGTTGGAATATTTTGGAATAACCCTGACTATAAACTCAATATACAAAAAAGAACCAATAATATGATAAAAAATGGTTTAAACAATGAATTAAATTTGCTTCAAAACCCATCGAAAACAATTCTTCAAGCAATTGGAATGAATATTGACAGTGATATTGAAAGTAATATTAATCAAAAGACATATAAGTTAGCTAAAAAGCAATTAACTTGGTTCAAGAAAGAAGAATCATTAGAAATTCACACAACAAATGATCGTGAGTTTATCAAGAATAGAATGATAGAGTTATTAGATGAGTAATTTTGCTTACATGTCTGGTACTGGGAATGATTTTATTGTTTCAACCTACACCGGAACAACTTCAGAAATTCAGATAATTTCACTAGTTGCTGATGCAGACTACGAAGTTGACGGAGTTATATTTGTAGAACCCCTTACAGAATCATCAGTAAAAATGCATTACTTCAATAGTGACGGTTCATCTGCTGAGTTGTGTATAAATGGTGTTAGATGTACTGCGAAGTATGCGCTAGATAATTTACTAATATCCTCAAACAATCTGACTGTAGTAGCTCCTGTGGGAAGTCTTAATGTTTTAATTAATGAAAATATTGTCACGGTTGATGCTCCAATTCCTACCTTTTCAGAAGATAAATACATTATTAATGACTTACAATGCACTAAATCAGAAGTTGGTAATCCTCATTTATTAGTCGAAGTTAAGAATGTAGATTCTTTCAATCTAAAAGAATTTGCCAAAAGAGTTAATGAAACTGGAGATTTTGTAGATGGTGTTAATATTGAAATATATGAATTAATAGAAACCACTTTTATAAAAAGTAGAGTTTATGAAAGGGGGGTAGGCGAGACTGATGCTTGTGGATCAGGTGCTCTATGTCTTTTTAACTATCTTCATACAAATAACGAATCCAGTAATCCAGCTACTGTTTTATTTCCAGGGGGCGGATTAGATCTCGAATTTAAAGATTCAAAACTTTTTTTAAGCGGAGCAGTTACATATCTCTAAATAGAGACACTACTTTTCCAACAATTGTTATATTTTCTGTAACTTCAATATTTTCAAAATTCTTATTTGCAGGAATCAGGTATTTTTTATTGTTTATAGTATCTACGTATTTTACAGTTGCTTCTGTTTCGAATAATAAAAAAGCGCCTATATCACCATTGTTCGGAGTTAATGATTTGTCAACTACAACTAAATCGCCATTATGGATACCAGCATCAATCATTGAATCACCATTTACTTTTAAAGCAATTAGAGAGTCGTTAAAATTACTTTCTGGATATGGGATTTCACCAACTTTATTTTCTTCAGCTGTCAAAGGAAGTCCAGCTGCAATTTCTCCTACAATTGGGACAGCTCTGAATTCATCTGAAGAGTCATTAATATGTAGTGATCGTGATTTTCCATCCGATTTACTAATAACACCTTTTTTTTCGAGTTTTTTTATGTGATATTGCACGGTACTTGTAGATTTCAAGTCAACAGCTTCACATATTTCTCGCACAGAGGGTGAATAGCCATCATTTTTTATTGTAAAGTTTATGTAATCCAATATTTCTGTTTCTTTGTTATTCATAAGTTAATAGTAGTACATATGTTCTAAAATTAAAAGTGTCACACCCCTTTTTTAATATAGGATTATGGATAAGTTAAAAAATATAATTTACACAATAAGTTTAGTATTGATATTTTCAATATTCACAACACCCTATCTTGTCAACACATCAGATAAAGGTACACAAAGCTTAGATACGACTTATAAGGTAGTTAAAGGAGACACTTTATGGTCTATTGGTTCTAATTTTGGAGTAGAAAATATCTCAGAATTTGTTTTTCATGTAAAAGAGGTTAACAATCTGTCTGAATCTACAATTCTTGTTGATCAGATCATAATAATACCCTAGGTTGTTTGCATTAAGATTGTAAAATCTTTATAATATACCATATATGGTATGCCCTTTTTGTCAAGCACAAGAAACTTCGGTAGTTGATTCCCGTAAAAATAGTGAAGGGAATTCAGTTCGCAGAAGAAGAAGCTGTATTACATGCAAGTTAAGATTTACAACTTATGAAAAAGCCTCTATAGGTTTAATAGTGATAAAAAGAAGTGGCAATCGAGAAGAATTTAATATTGAAAAATTGTATTCGGGTGTTCAATACGCTTTCGGCGGTCAAGAATTAAGTGAAAAAAAATTAAAAAGCTTAATTGAATCAATTTATAAAGATATTGAAGGTCATGGAAGTAAAGTTCACTCAGAAGTAATTGGGGAAACCGTTTTGTCACATCTAAAAGAAGTTAATGAAGTTGCATATGTTAGATTTGCTTCGGTTTACAAAGAATTTTCTGACGCTTCAGACTTTGAAAAAGAAGTAGCAGAATTTAATTAGTTTAATTTTTGAAACTTTTTAAATGTCAATGATTTATTGTCATCGAATATATTTAGTGATTTTTGAAATGCATTTATTTCAGTTTCTTTATTTAAAATAAGCGCAGAAGCAATAGAATTTACAACTTCATATTCATTATTTCTTAAAGCTGCCAAAAGACGACCATGCAGGTCTTCAGCTGTGATAATTGCCGTGTTAATTAAATTTCTATGGTTATTCATTTCTTTGATTTCTGGCAAATCAGCATAATTTCTTTTACTTGTAGCGGTGATTTCCGATAAAGACGTTGTTAGTTGATCAATCTCTGTAGTTTCATCAATTGCCAGTAGTGAATTATATACTAAAATTTCTGAAACTAATATCCTATAGGTAAGTAAATCATCCAAATCGTTAATTAGTGTAAATATATTGAGTAAATTAGCTTGAATTAACTGTAATTCTGCAGGATCAATAGATTCATTTTGAATTACTGCATTTTTATACTCAATTGTTGAAGATTCTACAGATTGTAGATATGCACTAGCATTTGAAATGTCATATTTAGAGTAAAAAGTATCGGTTGATATTTCCAGAACATTTTCCAAACCCTCTATAAGGTTGTTAGTTTCTGAAGCTATTAGAGAGTTTGTCTCAATTACCTCTTGTAAGTTTGCTGAACGGGATCTAAAGCTTCCAATTGAAGTTCCAATTATTAAAACTGTAAAGATACCTATCATTACCGGCATTACCCACTGACGTCTTGATTCAACGTCTGACCAGATTTTCTTAATTTTACTCGTAACATTCACAGGTTGGAAAGCTGATGTAGGATGTGAGTCTTGATTCCCAGTACCTTGATTTAATTCGGTATACAGATCTTCTGTTTCTTTAATATAAGACTCTATAGATGACGGATTTTTAACTTGTTGGTTTTCAACAGGAAACTCAGTCACTTTTGTATAATTTTCAACTTTATCTACTTGTATTTCTTTCTTATAAAGATTTGTATTTTGGCTAATCGTTGATTCAGATTCAAATCCAAGGAGTTCAAGAATTTTTATTCTATCTGAACTTTTTGCTTTGTTTATAAAAATAAAATCTCTAATATTCATCATTGAAAGGTTACCATTGTATATGAGTAAAAACATTCAAATTAAATTACTAACTAAAGATGGGGTTTTACCAAAAAAACAACATGCACTTGACATAGGTTATGATATTTACTCCTCTGAGAATGTTGACTTATTACCAAAAAAGGTGACCCTTGTTAGCACATCAATTGCTATCGCCCTTCCATCAGGTGTTGGAGGTTTTGTATTACCTCGATCTGGACTTGCAACCAAACATCAGATTACCCTTATAAATTCCCCTGGATTAATTGATCCTGGCTATACGGGTGAGTTACTAATACCACTGATAAACCATAGTGATGAAAAGTATGCAATAGCCAAACATGATAGGGTCGCACAATTAGTTTTACTAAATGTAGAAAATCGAGACTTTGAAATTGTAGAATCATTGACAAAATCAGAACGATCAAGTGATGGGTTTGGCTCAACGGGATAATTTCTTTTTATAATAATGACATTTAGCTAATATTAAATCTACGCGGAAGTAGCTCAGCTGGTAGAGCGCAACCTTGCCAAGGTTGAGGCCGCGGGTTCGAATCCCGTCTTCCGCTCACAAGGCGACGTGGCGGAGTGGCTACGCAGCGGTCTGCAAAACCGTGTACACCAGTTCGATTCTGGTCGTCGCCTCCAACTTTGGAGTTTTATGTTAGCAATTACAGGATCAGGAGAATATCTACCAGGTATAAGCAATGCTGATGAAAAATTACTTTCAAAGTTAAAAGAAACTCCAAGAGTATTAACATTTCCTACTGCTGCAGGTAAAGAGAGCACCTCACGTATTAATTATTGGTGTGACCTTGCAACTAATCATTTCTCAGATTTAAATGTTGAACATAAGAACATTAAGGCATTAAAACATAATGATTTTTTTAATGAAGAACTCTTAGAAGAGGTTAAACAATCAAATTTTATATATTTTTCGGGAGGAAACCCAACATATTTGTATGAAACTATTAAAGATACACCGTTTTATGACGAAATAATAAATCTTCATAATAATGGTGGAATAATTGCCGGGTGTAGTGCTGGAGCAATGATAATGGGTGAAAAAATGATAAAAGGTTATGGTTTTAATTTAATAAACAATGTAATTGTGATACCTCACTACGGAGAGTCTTTTTATTCTTGGATAACAAATACAGTAAAACTTTTAAACCGAGGTAACTATAAGTTATTATGTTTGGAAAAGGATACGTATTTCACAATTAATAAAGAAAAAATTGAAATCATTGGCAGTAACAATGTACACATAATTTTTAAAGATAAACATGATACCTACAAAGATGGAGATAAAATTGACATTAAAGAGTTGAGTATTTAATGTGCGGGCGTTATTTCTTAGATGTGGAAGCTCTTAGAGACATAAATATTACAAATGATAATACAATCACCTATGAAACAAATTTTAACATCACACCGCAATCTAGAGTACCTGTAATTATTGACAATAAAGCAACAATGGCCACTTGGGGTTTTTATCCAGATTGGCTTAAAAGTCAAAAGAATTCAAAACCATTATTTAATACAAGGTGGGAGACAATTCAAGAAAAGAGAACATTTCAAACAGCTTATAAAAAACATCGTTGTCTAGTACCTATATCAGGATGGTATGAATGGAAAAATATAGATGATGAAAAACAACCATATTTTTTCCATAAAGACAAAGAATTATTACAAGCAGCGGGTATTTACTGGGTAAGGTCTAGTGGTGATATAGAATTTTCAATAATAACAAATGAAGCTAAAAGTGAGTTATCAACTATTCACAACAGAACTCCATTAATACTTGAAAGTAATGAACAATCTAAATGGACTTCTGAAATAGATAGCATTTCTCTTTATGAAGAAATTTCTATTCAGAGTAATATACCTATTAAATTTCATAGAGTGAGTAAATCAGTAAACAATCCTAAAAATACAAATGCATCTCTAATAAACGAATATACAGAGGTACCCTTTTAATGAATTCGCAATCACCTATCTACTCTTTTAAATTTACAATTTCCTGGATTTTTATTTATATAATAATTATCTATCTTCTTTCTGTTGTAATTAACGTTTTTATTGCTGCATATTTAGGTTTGTGGATATTAAATTTATTAATAGAGTTAGCTGAAAGATTTTTACTTAGGTTTGGTAAACGCATTTATACGGTTGAGCGTTAAAATTTACTTTAGTATTATTTCTTGCTATATTTGAAAAAAGGGAGATTAGCTCAGTCTGGCAGAGCGCTACCTCGACAAGGTAGATGTCACAAGTTCAAATCTTGTATCTCCCACTAAAAATGATAAATCTCAATAAGTTTAAAATTTTCTTTTATAAATATGATCGTTTGTGGATTACAAAGAAATCTGAGACACTAATTTGGATTATTTTAATCATTATTTCATTCTGGAGTTTCTTAAACAGATAGTTTTAATTTAATAACTACATAAGTACCGGGAAGAATTATAGTAATTAAGACCGTTCATTTAATGTAGTATTCAACTTAAATGAGTATGTATAAAGGAATTTACAGTGGTCATTATGAAAAGAGGGGTTTCTCCAGGATGGGAATTCCCTTTTTTCTTTTGTAACTAAATAAATCCAATACTTAATATAAACTTATGTCTTCAAAAAATCTAGGCCACTTGCGTTTAATAATATTTTTCACAACAATTATTGGTCTACTTTCATTAATTTCTCCAAAAACAGAACTTAATATTTTTAACCTAAATGTTTTACAATTTACCCTACTCTATGTTTGGCTGATACAGATTATTGGTTTCATATTTGGATTTATATATCAAACTGAAAGATATTATGATTTCATTGGTAGTTTGACTTACTCATCGTCTACATTAATCGTTTACTATTTGCTTCCAGTGAAGACCAAAATAGATACCATACTGCTAACTCTTGTACTAATTTGGTCATTTAGATTAGGTTTATTTCTCTTTAGGAGAATTTTAGAAGATGGTAATGACAGTAGGTTTACAAAACCTAAGCAGTCATTTCTACATTTTCTACAATACTGGATAGGACAAGCAATGTGGGTATCTTTCACATGTATAGCTGTATATGTTGCTCTGATATCTGAAGAGGAAAATTCTCTTACAGCTGTTTCTATAATGGGTTTAATTATCTGGGTTATTGGATTCTCAATAGAAGTTATTTCTGATAGACAAAAGAGACAATTCAGAAAAGATAAACACAACAAGGGGAGATTTATTACTGCTGGTCTATGGAGCAGGAGCAGGCATCCTAATTATTTTGGTGAAATAACTTTATGGGTAGGGGTAGCAGTTATTGCTATAACCAGCTTAAAAGGAATTGGTTACATTGCATTAATTTCTCCTTTTTTTGTATTCGCTTTACTTTCAAAAGGTAGTGGAATACCCCTACTAGAACGTAGTGCGGACAAAAAATGGGGAAGTGAATCTGGATACCAAGAGTATAAAAATGAGACGCCAGTTTTATTTCCTAAATTGTTTAAAAATATAAAAAACACCGACAGCAATAGCGATTAATTGATAATAGGGTAGTGTTTCATATCTAATTATGAAGTTATAACCAATACCTATAATACCTAAACCAACTGCTAGCTTCTGCCAGTTCTTCATTAAAGTGAGTCTAATTTTTCCAAAAGAATTTCTTTTTCCCCTGGTAACATTTCTACAACATGTTCACTATCTGGATAAGTTTTATTAGTAACTTCAGATTTAAATCCTTGAATAGCTTTAGCTCGTTCTAAATTTAATTCTTTTTTTATAGATTTACCATCTCCCCAAGATTTAGCATGTCGGGGCATTTTAATCCCTGTTGTTTCTCCACATATATCTTCAAAGAAAAGAAACATTACATCTCCACCTGAACCTGATCCGAGAGAGTTCAATACAAGAGAGGTGTGTTTTCTAAGTTCAGTAAGTGCATCTTCTGCTACACACTCAACTTCAGCTCCAAAAGCACCTGCGCTTTCTAATCTTTTCATATCTTTCAGAATACTCATTGCTTCCTCAGCAGTTTTACCAACGGTTCTTATTCCACCGTACTTAGTTGCCATAGATGGAACCATTCCTACATGGCCTTGGACCTGTATGCCTTCCTTAGCAAGCATCTCAACAACGTCCATACTTCTAGGTGTTAAAACAGAATCAGCCCCATTCATCATTACATCAAATGCTCCGCGTAGTATTTCTTCATTGGTAATAAACCTTCCAGCAAATAACGCTGCAGTAATAAAAGTATTAGGTGCACCTTTTCTTACTTCTTGATACCAGTCGCTACCAGTAATAATCATATCAATATTCTGACTCGCAACAATTTCTGCTTCCTCTTGATTCCCTGCAGTTACTTGTGTCATTTTTATATTCTTATTTTTATTATCAATAATGTCAGCAATTGTTATGTTTCTATTAACCTGTTCGTGACCAAATGTATATATTCTTTTCATCTAAACAGTATAAATGAATGTTTATCTAAAAAACAAAGGGGGGTGATTTCGATTCTGCCTCTGACCACAATAAACATAAGCTTATTATTATTATTGTTATGGAAAAACAAAAACCATTACTTCGAGGCTCTTTTCACCAAGCAATGTTTTTTATTGCTGTCGGAGCATGTCCATTATTAATTATTAGGAGTAGTAATGCATCTGAGTATGTTGCTACAGCAATTTATTCGGCTGCTGTGATGATGATGTTTGGATTTAGTGCTCTCTATCACAAATTCGACTGGAATAAATTAACAAAAAAAAGATTGAGAAAGCTGGATCATATAGGAATCTTCATGATGATTGCTGGAACCGCAACACCTTTAGCTCTTTTAATGACTCCTTGGCCAGAGGGATTAGCCTTACTGATTTTAATTTGGTGTGTTGCTCTGTTGGCAGCTTTACAAGTTATTTATTTCCCAAATATTAATACATTTTTAAATGTAGCTGCATATGTATGTATGAGCCTTATCCTCTTCCCTTTTCTATTAAGGATGCTTGATATGTTTACTGCAGCTAACAGCATTCTGATGATTTTAGGTATTTTTCTTTACATTATTGGCGCAGCTGGTTTCGGTTTCAAATACCCAAAACTAGCACCAAAAATTTTTGGGTACCATGAAGTTTGGCATTCTTTTGTTTCATTAGCTGCAATTCTGCATTTTATAGTTATCTATTCGATAATTTAATTATTCAGGTATCAAAATCTAGTAAAACATAGGTTTACTCCTGACCTGCTTAAACTTCTTCATTAACTTGAATATCTTCATAAAAAGTCTGGCAGAAGTCTAGTATGCCCACTATTGAATAGTATTTTATTCTACGCTTACTGCAACATCAAGCTTCTCTGTAACGAGCGTATATTCACACAGAATAAAATAAAATAATAAAAGGTCAAATAGACAGCCCTTTTCTGGAAACAAGGGGGTAGTTAGAACTGTTATATTTTAAAAATAATGAATTTCATTAGATTGGAATAACTCATTTATATATATAAAATAGCATTCTAAATGAAAATTTCCTACCGACCCAGTAACGGACAGTATCGACTTTTGATTAAAAAAGAATATGATTCTTGGTTAAGCTCTAATTTTACACCTACAGGAACATTTAAATTTGAATTTCCAATGAGCGAGTTCCTTATTCCTATTGAAGGTAAGACTTTACATCCAACAGAAACTAAAACAGTAATAAGTATTGAATGCCATATGAAAAATAACAAATTTACTAATTTACAGATTACTGATCATATGGATAGTAAAAGTTTAGGTATAACAAAAAAAGATATCTACGAGAATATTAGGACATCGAGCATTATGGTTTTTGATTACGATCTTACAAAAATTCTTCCTGTTCCCATGTGGGACAAATTAATTGTAAAAGACTTTATCGCCAGCTCTTTAAATGATAATTTCACTAAATATTTAAACAATATTTTGCTTGCAACAGAATATATACAATATTGCAGTTATGCAATGACAGAACCATATGCAGTATGGTTAATCGCACAACCCTCATTCTTTAGAAAACCTCAATCTACTTCAATTGAAAACTCAGATCCTCATGAAATCTTAAATCCCGTAGCTGCAGAAAAAATAGTAAATATGATAAATTCTATAGATAAAAGCCTTTTTGTTCATAGCCCTAAAGGATTAAAAGGGGGAGATCTTACTAATAAAGCTGAAACAATACTTTTCGAATATTTAAATATGTATGACTATAAAAAGGAAGATTTAGAAGATATTTTGATTACAAGGATGTCGGGTAAGTAATTTTATTAAATTCTTTAATTGATTACATCATCAAAACAATATGGACAATACTCATCAATTTTATATTTATCAGAACCAATTTCTTCTTTATTGAGAGGTTCTCTACACCTAAAGCAAAGTTTATAGTCTGTTTCTAGTAAATCCTTATCTAGAGCAACCCTATCGTCAAAAACAAAACAATCACCTTTCCAGTGATTACCACCAGTTTCTTTGAAATAATTTATTATGCCGCCATCTATCTGTCTGACGTTTTGAAAACCGTTTTTAAGCATTAACGCAGATGCTTTTTCGCAACGTACTCCACCTGTGCAAAACATGACAATATCTTTGCCTTCTAATGTTTTTTTTAAATACTCCATTTCATTTGGAAAATCACGAAAAGAATCAAGATTTAGATCTATTGCATTTTCAAATGTTCCTAATCTAACTTCATATTCATTTCTTGTATCCAGTAAAACAACATCTTCATTGTTATTTAATTTTTCATTCAACTCCAACGGGGATATTTTTGCTCCTGTAAATACAAATGGATCTATATCGTCAACACCCATAGAAATTATTTCTTTCTTAATTCTTACTAACATTTTACGAAAAGGTTGGTAATCGTTATAAGTAGTTTTTATAGGGATATTTTTAAATCTTTCGTATGAGTATAGAAATTCTATAAATGTGTCTACATTATCACGAGTACCAGCAATTGAAAAATTTAATCCTTTATTGCTTATTAAAACTGTTCCTTTAAGTTTTAATTTATTAGAACAATTTGATATATCCTTTTGTAGATTTGAAGTATCTTCTATTGGTGTAAATTTATATCCAGTTATATTTGCAATGTTCATATTTTATTCTCAGTTCAAGTTATTATTTTCTTTTTCCCGTTCTACCAGTCCTAAAATCAAGTCGACCTTTTCTTTTAGATACGTGTTTCTTTTTCCTTTTTTGACGCCTGCCTTCAGGTATTGAAAAATCTTTCATAAATCTATATTAGTTATTTTATTTTGTATTCAATAAAAATAGAAAAGGGAGTCGGCAAACCCCCTTTTCCTGGCAAGTACTAGTGATAGAAACTTGCCAATCGTATTTTAGACTGAGATTGAAGTAAACTTAATATGTCTTATATTGCTGATACATCTTGTGATATAAGATATTAGAAAGAGGGGTTCACTGTCTGAACTCCTCTTTCATAAATCAAGGAGAATGATGACAATACATACAGCTATTCCTCAAATTGGATTGGGTACATACATGATGTCTCCAGAAGAAGCTTCGGAAATGACATATGAAGCTATAAAAATTGGTTATAGACATATTGATACAGCTGAAGTATATAGAAACGAAAAGGGTGTTGCAGAAGGTATAAAAAAAGCAATATCTGAAGGATTAATTGAAAGATCAGATCTTTTTGTAACAACTAAAGTTTTTCCTGGAAATGAACGATGGGGTCAAGACCAAAAAAAATATCAAAACGTTATTGATTCATTTAACAAGAGTCTTGAACGACTTGAACTAAGTTATATAGATTTGTATCTCATTCATTCAGCTCATGCAAACAATACCAGATTTGAGCAATGGAATGCACTTCTAGACTTAAAGAATGACAAACATATTACTTTTGCTGGTGTAGCAAATTGGAATATTAAACACCTACAAGAACTTCTTGATGAAGGTTTGCCTCTCCCAGATACAAATCAAATAGAATTACACCCTTGGGCACAACAACCAGAATTAGTTTCTTTTCTCAGAAAAAATCATATACACATTATTGCTTACAGCAGCTTAGTACCGTTATCTACTTGGAGAAAAAAAGATGGTGAAAATAGTCTTAAAACAAAGGAACTCGAAAACGAAGCAAAATCAGAACGCTCACTTTTTAAAAAACTTTCTATAAAGTATGATGTTAAAGAATCTCAACTGTTGCTGCAATGGGCCATTCAGCAAAATTACGCAGTACTACCTAAGACAATCAAAGTTCCAAGACTTAAAGAAAATTTTGATTTTTCTTTTTCAATTGATGAGTCTGATATGTCCCTAATCAAATTAGAAAATAAAGGTGGAGGAATTACATGGGAATGGGGAGATCCACTACTTGTTAACTAGTTTTTTAAATCTTTAACTTTGAACAACCAAAACATAGCAACAGATAACGATAGACCAAATATATAAAGTCCAAAATTTTCGTATTCAAGTACTGAAAAATCAGAATTCTGTAATAATAACCTATCTACAACTCTAGAAAGAAAACTTAAAATCATTCCTGTTCCAACTAGAGCTATAAAGAAACCTGTAAATTTTCTTGGAATTTTATCGTTCATAAAAAAATTATATCAATTAAATTTCTT
>Ga0257106_1000086_pt1 | contig 54993 bp, 30 predicted proteins | sample LP_taG_3_FD_190177 | JGI IMG/M metagenome (GOLD analysis project Ga0257106, IMG submission 190177) | Marine microbial communities from Northeast Subartic Pacific Ocean, Canada - LP_J_2011_P26_10m | ecosystem: Environmental > Aquatic > Marine > Oceanic | place: Canada: Northeast Subartic Pacific...
TTTTCATCACAGACCTTACGACGAAGAGAAGAAGTTAAAGAGAACGACTTTCCACGCGTGTTGCCATACTACCTTAAGCCAAAAGCTCCACGGATTGAACGAAGCGCAGGAGTACTTTTTAGAACACAAGAGGGAACGAGAGCAGCAATTATGAATAAAATAAAATAGATAGTATTTCGAACAACTTGTCAACTGAACTCTGCTGAAGTGTCTGACTGTCTGAAGAGACTTTGACAAGACATAAAAATTCACCTAACGTATTCACCTGAAAACCTTTCGCGTCGTTTAAAATCCAAGCCAACGCGAGAGAGATAAAGGTTGATGTCGAGACATGCGCGGCGGGCGCATCTGCTCTATTTACTCTTCATCTTCATCTTCACCCTCACTCTCGCTCCGATTGGTGGTTCGAGTGCTGCTCGCAGAGTTTTGTCAGACGAGGAAAGTCACGACGATGATGCGTTTTTATTGTTGAGCAGACCGGAACGTCTGGAGCGCTTGCGACAGAAAAGACATCATCATCGTCACGATAACAGTCACGATCAGAAAGTAACATCGAAGGAACCATTTGCGAATGTAGATGAGTTGCAATCGAGCGTAGCCGACGACGACGAGAGCAGAATAGGAAGACGAAGACGCACTTCTCGTCGTTCCGGGCGAATGGGGGAGGAGGTCAATGGAGAACAGGGAGAACAAAAGAGAAGAAGACACGAAAGAGAGAATGTTCCGAAGGAAACAGGGCATCAGAAGTCCGAGCGAGATAGCAGCGGTGAAGATGAGAGTACTGCTGACGTCGGAGCTGGTTCAAAATTACCAGCGGTCCACATTCTAAACATACCAGCCGGGGTTGGTCTCGGGCAAATAGTGGACGCTTTGGTGCCAATTTTAGAAACACTGAAACACGCCGGTTACGAAAGGTTTGCTGTGCACGAATGCGGAGGAGATCCGCCCTGGAAAACTGGTTGGGACAAGTTGGTTTCGTGCGAAGCTAGACCGGAAAGAAATAACATTTATCATAATTTTAAGAGAACGTACGAGATTGGAGGTAAACAGACTTTGACGCAAGTAGTCGCGGATTACGAAAAGTACGACCAGAGTGGCGAACTTGATTTTGTGGATGGACATAGAAACGATTGGAGTAAGATTCTAAACAGCAAAGAAATTTATGGAAAAGCAACTAAGATACTGATAATGCAGAAACTTCATAACAAGTACAGACCTGATGAGCATCTAGCGTGCGAAAACATGCCATACTGGTTTGACGAGCCGGTGAACGATTTGTTGGAGTTGGTGAAGAAGCCGGAGAGTGAAATGCATAAATTGATTACGTTTCACATTCGAACGATGGGAGATGAGCACATTGGCATAGCATTTAATGAAGATTTGACGTTGAACGAAGATTTGGCGCAGAGTGAGCGCGACAAGCGCAAATCTGGTGATAACAGGATCAATCGCGTAAAAGCAGCGGCTCTTGAGTTTCCAGATATGGTGAAGAAAATGGTGGAAGTTTGTACATTATTATTCGAAAAGACTGGGAAGAAAACGCACGTGGCTGTAGATTCCCAAGTTGTTCGCAATTATTTGCGAAAGCACGAGAAATTCATCCAAGTCACCGATCCAGATGTTTTGGATTTCAACAAGCACTATCAGGAGGAGCCTTTGTATTCGTTGAACGATATAGCAGATTGGTATTTGTTATCGCTGGGACGAGAGATCGTTGGATTTCCAAGTTCATCGACCTTTAGTTACTCTGCGGCTTGTCGAGGAGCTAGTTCAATACATTACACTAATACGCTGAGGGAATTGACGAGTATACTTGATCGACTTTTAGAAGATAACGGAGTAGAGAAGTATAGTAGGGAGGCTGATGAGAAGTCCAATCCATCAAAAGCCCCTCACGCTTCAGTAGTACATGATAACATTCTAAGCACTCGTGCTACTGATGCTTCTGTGCCCGATTTGATAAGCAGCAATAGCGATAGTAAGTGTGTGTATGGTTATCCCTCGACTAATGAAGAGAATACGTGCATATGCAACACAGATTGGACCGGAGAAAGATGCGAAGTCGATCCGATCCCTTCCTGCGACAGAGAAACATTTCTTTCGTGTGGCGATATTTTGTACCGCTTCGCGCATTCGCAGGAGCTTCCAGGCTTGAAGGAAACGGTGTTTCCTTCTTGCCAGTGTGCAGACGAATGCGTTTCACATTTGCTAAATGCCTACGGTGATGCAATGTACAAGCGCACGTTTTCTACTGATTACAAGCGCTTCGATCCAAGTTTACACCTTTGCACGCAAAATAATAAAGTAAAACGAACGCTTTTTATGGAAATGGATTATGAGAAACGAATTAGTAAGCGTGAGGAAATGGGAGAAGTATCGGATAATGCCACGCAGGAAGAAAGTCGGAAAGTCATGACCAAACTCGTAGACTCTAAAGAACAGAAAGCGACGAACTGTTCCCCAGATTGCGAAAGATTTGGTGGTGGTTGCGTTGATTACGAATGCGTGTTGTGTAAAGAAGGACGTTTTGGCATGGATTGTGCTATGAGTAAAAAAGACTTGGATTCTGCGCGACTGACCGCGCCGAAGCGAAAAGGCAAAAAGGAGCTTTCCCTTTCCTATCTTGATTTACCCGGTACAATTCGGCGGTTCATCCGTGGACAGAGCTACCAGAATCATGGTGGTTACCGGGGAGTGCATTATTTCGAACATTCTCTCCGTAAAGATGCTGAAGTATTCGATCCAAATCCGCCTACAAGCGAAACCAGCGACGAGGAGCGCAAAGGTATTGTCGCCGTGATCCCTTTTTTCCCTTCTGATACGGTTGGAAACGTTGGAATGGCTCAAATATACGCTTCGCGGGTTGAAAAATACGTCAACGATAAATTTATGGGTGACATATCCTTTTCTACCATATGGTTCAACGCGCAAGATCGCGGATTTTGTACATCACAGAAATCTCGTAATGCACTTCCCTCAAGTGCCATAGGTATTACGCAATACGGACAGTGGCGAGTTCATCCGAACGACGAAACGCCGTGTTTCCGGAGCGAAATAGATATCGTCGTACCCTCCAGCGTCTCTAGTCGGGGTGGATACTATGGCGCGCAAGATCCTGAATTTAAGAGATACGACGAAAAGACAAAAGATGGGTTTCTGCTCTTCTTTGCTGGTTCGGAGAAAAGTAGACCGGAGTGCTTAGGTGAAGAGTTCTTCAAGAATTTAGAAAATAACTGCATGTACTCGTACGGTGGAGGTGCCAGAGGTTGGATTGTCGATTGGTTCAAGGACGAAGAGCGATTTTGGCTCAACAGAAAACTAACACGTTCCATGGAAAAAGGAGACGCAGAGCATCAAGCAGAGGCCATTCGCATGCGCTCCAAGTTCTGTCTCTCCTCGGGCGGAAACGGATGGGACCAAAGATTTATAGACGGTATCAGTCGCGGCTGCGTTCCGGTGCTGACGCAGTTGAACACGTCGCATCCGTTTGAAATCTTGTTAAACTACGAATCTTTCACCATCCGAGCACCAGGTGAAATGATGCGAGACTTACCAGAAGTACTCGAGGATACTGTTTCGAGCGGTAAGTATGCAAAAATGCTTCTTAACTTACGAGTCGTTCGCGAAGCTATAGCTTGGAACGTAACAAACGGACGAGAAGAAAACGACGAATACGATACGTTCACAGTAAACAACGGCGCATATTACCACACCTTAGCTGCTATCGCACTGAGAACCAAGAAAAAGTTACCTGAAAGTGTCGCGGAGAAGTTATGCAAGTTATACTTTGAAAATGAGTATCATGAAAACGCTTGGAAGGATGTTTTGAATGAAGAGTTTAGGCGAGTTCTGGAACCGAGTTGCGAAAAACAATCGAGGTAGATGGATGTGTTGGTTGAATATATTAATAGGCTGGAGATGAATATGAATGTAATACCACTGTAGAAGATAGGAAATTGAATAATATGGATTGTTGCTCGATTGCGAGTAGCGGTTCGAATCATAGTCACCTATAATGCAGTTTTATCCTTGCCCCTGTATCTTTATGTTTCTATCTCCCTTGGTGTATTGTATTTTGACGTAGGGAGAAAATTAACGAACTCTGAAAACCTTACTTTTTTCTCCTCGCGTATCAATGCCTTTTCTCGCAAACAAAATGCAGCGAAACTACGGTGAAGATCATCAACCGTACAATGAACCTTACGGCGATTTAGTGCCATTCGGAGACCCAAACTGGTACCGCGGCTACACATCACCATTCTATAAAAAAACGCACTCCGATTTTCGTCTCAAGTGCCGCTCGTTCGTTGAAAAAGAAATTTTACCGTTCGTGCACGAATGGGACGAATCGAAAACCATTCCGAAAGAAATATACGTGAAAACATACAAAGCTGGAATCCTGCCGGGTGTGGTTGGAAAACCGTGGCGTGAAGAATTGACATACGGGATTCAACCTCCACCAGATTTTGATTACTTTCACGAATTGATCTTGTTTGACGAATTCGCCAGATGCGGGTCCGGAGGCGTCTTGTGGGGCTTGTTGGAAGGCGTGCACATCGGGTTACCGCCGGTGTTAAATTTTGGGAGCGAGGAGTTGAGGAGGAGAGTTGGTAGTCCGGTTTTGCAGGGGAAGAGTATCATTTGCTTGTGCATTACAGAGCCGTACGCTGGGTCAGATGTGGCGAATATTCGGTGCGAGGCGAAGAAAGACCCGACTGGGAGATTTTACACGGTCACTGGAGAGAAGAAATGGATCACGAACGGTATTTGGGCAGATTATTTCACCGTTGCAGTGAGAACCGGCGGGAAAGGGTCGAGCGGAATTTCCTTGCTCGTGATTGAAAAGTCAATGAAAGGCGTGGACTGCAAACGCATGGACTGCATGGGCGTTTGGGCATCCGGAACGACCTTTGTTACGTTTGACGAAGTCAGAGTGCCGGTGGAAAACTTAATCGGTAACGAAAACGAAGGCTTTAAGTACATTATGCACAATTTCAATCACGAGCGATGGGGATTCGTCGTGCAAGCGAATCGATTTGCGCGAGTGTGTTACGAAGAGGCATTTACGTATGCACATCGTAGGAGAACGTTTGGCCAGCGTTTAATCGATCACGCAGTTATTCGGCACAAACTCGCGGAAATGATACGCCAAATCGAAGCCACGCATAACCTACTCGAGAATATCACGTATCAAATGAACACCTTATCTGAAGAACAAAAACCAAAAATGCTCGCCGGCATCACCGCTTTAGCAAAAGTCCAAGCGACGAAAGTGTTTGAGTTTTGCGCCAGAGAAGCGGCGCAGATTTTCGGCGGCGCGAGTTACGTACGAGGAGGGCAGGGTGAAAAAGTCGAAAGACTGTACAGAGATGTGAGAGCGTACGCTATACCTGGCGGTTCAGAGGAGATCATGCTGGACTTTGGCGTGAGAGATAGCATGAAACAGTTTTCGCGTTTATGAGTATTTGGTCGAGCTGTTTTTTTGTAGCATTTAAGAATAATATCACAAGTTGCATTAAATGTAGAAAGTAATCATCACACATTCATTTACTGTTATGTACACGTACTGCGCGCAGATTGACAAGAGGAATTGATATCGTGCGCTCATTTACGGTACTCGCTCTAAAAATACTCGTTTCTTTCAGAGAAAATACGGTCGGTTGAGGTGACTTCTGAACAAAAAATATTAATTGCCAAAAACGCTATTAAAACGCTCGCTTGGGAACGCACATACAGATAAAGAATATGCGTTCCAGAGCGGTAAACAATGGTCAGAGTAGACGCGATGATAAAGAGTTGAGCAACGACATTGAGGAAGCTGAGATCAAATCTTCTTCTTCTTCAAGAAGATACGATTCTGTTGGCGAGAACTCCAGTCAAAAGTGGATGATTGCGATGCTCTGTTTAGGTATCTTCTTCGGCGTGTTTTTGTCGTTATCAATCCACGACAAAAGTCACGCGATGCTGAAAGGATCGATAGAGGGATTACACAGAAACGTTAAAAATGCGTACAGAGCGCATAACGTAGCGAGAAAAGAGTACTTGAGGTCGTATCGTGAAGCGTATTTGGAGTCGATTTTGGCAGCAAGAGGACCTTCTTCTTCTTCTTCTTCTTCTTCTTCTTCTTCTTCTTCTTCTGCTTCTGCTTCTGCTTCTTTGGATGCGGAGGAAATTGAAAAAGGCTCCGCTGAAGATGTAAGTGAAGGCAGCAAAGACTCGGAGAAGAACGTGATCGCACGTTCTGGAGAAGATAGCCGGTCTAGCCCAAACGAAGGAGGCGAAATCGTTTTCAAATCGCTCGAGAATGGCAAGAAAATATGTTCTCCATTAATAGACGAGGAGTTCAGCGATCTCGTAGTCGAAGAAGGAAACGACGAGAGCGGCGCTCTCACGTCCAAAGCGGAATGCGAGTGGTTCAATCAGCTCACGAAAGTTGGTCTGGAAGCGTCGAAAATGCCCTCAACGTGTGTTCCCGATGACCACATATTTGCAACTTTAACGAACGATCACGACTGGGACATGTCCATGTTCGGTTTGCAACACATCAAAGATGAGAAGTGTTTCACCGACCGGCTCGTGATATTATGCCTCGGCGATGTAACCTTCTCGAAATGTGAAGCTGCCGGTTTCAAGCACTGCGTGAAATATATCAAATCTATGGCGTCCTCGGATTTTATGCACGATGATTACAGGCAGATCGTTTGGCTGAAACCGAAAATGGCGCTGGCATTCCTAAACGCCAAACTGACCGTATTTACCTTGGATTCGGATATATTATTCTTTCAAGTCCCAGATTTGGCTAAAATCAAAGAGTTACATCCCGAAGCCGAGCTCCACTATCAGTGGGAATATGTTGATTATGAAGCACTCTACAATATAGAGAATCCGAACGAGGATTTCGAAGAAAGCGTACGACACGACGGGTACAACTCTGGCCAAGTCTTGTGGATGCCAACCGCAAACGTCATCAAAGGCACTTTAAGAGCGTTACTTCGAGGTAAAGAAGGAGGTTCCGGCGATAAGTTGGAGCAAGCTCATACTCGGGATGGAATGAGCGATGCGGGCGTAAACACTTCCGGATTAAGTTTTAGATATGCCGCAAACTGGCAGTGTTCAACGAGGGGCGTTTGTTCGGTGTATACGAAAAGTCAAAATTGGATTTCGTACCATGCGACGTGGCTACAAGGCCTCGAGAGTAAAAGGGCCATCCTGACGAAGGTGGAAGAAGCCTGGTCGAAACTCTCTTCCAAACCTGCGAACGCGGAGGATGATGCGAATGATTCTCTTCTTGCGCAATGTGCAAAATCTTTAAAAGCTGAAAATATAGGTTTCGGAAATACCTTTCTAGGCGACGGTATGAAGACCGAACTAGACGCTGCGCACGGGAATCCAGGCCGCGCGGGGGGATGCCCAACTGGGCATTTGTATTGTAGCGCGTGGGAACCGTTGTACTGGGGGAGCGACGAAGATTACACGTCCTTTTGGAACACGGTGTCATCCAACGGTGCGCTGAAAGAGCATCTTATCGTCGCGGCAGAGCTGGACGAGCAATGCGCTTTTGACCCTAAAACGGGAATCGAATCCATCGAACAAGATGTGCAGAAAATTGCCGCAGTTCACTTCAGATGCTCTGACGTGCCTATAAGCTACGCTCCTGATTATCCTGTGGCACCACCAGAATATTCTTCGTTCGTAGGAAAGAAATTCCGCGAGTGGGGGATGAAACGTGTTGTCCCTATACTCTGCGTCGAACATGGCTTGGAGGAATCAATTCGAGACGACCGTCAAAAGCAGTGCGAGGAATTGTTCAATTTACAACTTAACATTATCAAGCGCGAGATGATAACGAATGATGAGAACGTTCATTTCGACGACATCACCTGTTTATCCGAAAAGACGACACTCATGGCAATCCGCGACCTAGGCGCCTCTGCTATCCTCGTCCCTTCGTCGTTCACCTTCCCGGCTGGGTTATCTCGAGAAGATGGCAGTAAATTCATCATGCCGCACTTCGGTGTCCAAGGTGTGAGCCCTGCTGACGTGTTGCTTCAATCCAAAATAAACGATGAAATCATTCTGCGCATGCAAAGCGTAGCAGATGCGATGCCTGTGACTGTATTCTGCCCCCGGTGCGGTAACGACATCGCGGACACTCCTGAAGGCGCGACCCAGTGGAACATCGACGTGTGGAAGCCACTGTTGGAGAAGTACGCATCAAAGAATTGAACTCGTCGTATGCATTCAAAAGAGCTCTGATTTTAGTAGATTTTAGATTAGAACGCGAGTGTATGTACAAATAAAACCGCACGCAAAATAAAAAAGAACTACACAAACCCGCTCTTTCTGAGCGATCATCATGCGCGAGAAAAAGAGGAAGGAGAAGAAAAAGAGGAAGAAAGAAACGAGCAAACACCGGAAGACGACGACGACGACTTTGCGATGTCGATACTCTTCGTTCAACCATCCCAAACACGCCGCTTTTTTTTCCTCCTCTTCGTTTGATGATTTCGTGCCGACATTTCTCTCCTCGATTGAACTGTTCGCGTTTTCAACTTCAAACGAGAATTCTCAGAAGAACGAGGCGAACGAACAGGCATCATCGGCAGCAAAGATTCTTTCGATCGATGCCCTAGATCGTGCATCTTTTTCTGTGATTCGAAAGTGCACCATGGCGGATGTTTTGAACGCGCATTTTGTGCACGAGTACGTGAAAGAAGATGAAGAGAAAGAAGGGAAGAAGAAAAAAGAGTTGAGTTTACTCTCGATTGGCGACGAGGAGGAGGATATTTTCTCCATCGCTCGAGGCCGGTTCGAAGCGATTTTGAGCGAGCGTCTGTGCGAGAGACTGGGCGTGTCCGGACCGCTCTCTCGAAGTTCTTCGTCTGAGAGAGAAGAAGAGAGGAGACGGAGAGTCGTCGCGATAAACTTACGGAGCGATAACTTTGTACCCGGGCGAACGACGCACGACCGCGTGACGGATAATGCGAGGAGGGTTTTTCATCGTCAAACTTCTTCCTCTGGAGGGAAGTTGGGTAACATAGCTGGTGATGGTGGTGGCAGTAATGTGCTCCTCGCGCACTTTGAGGTTGGAAACGAAGCGATAGAGATTGAGAGGTCTAGTTTTGCAAGCGGCGAGAACGCGGTTGAGATTTCGAGTCGGAAAATTGAAAAGTGCACAGGAGAAGCGAAATGTGAGAAAGAGGGAAAAAGGTTGTTTGAACTCGTTGAATCGTTTCGGCGGTCCGTGGAGAGCAAAGAGAGCGCCGCGATAACATCTGGTGAGCACGAGGAGACTTTACGGAAAATACTCGAAATTGTAAGCGTCGCTGCTTTGCGAAGTCGGCAGAAAGAGAAGAAGGAAGAGGCGGCGAAGGAGTCTTCGTCTGCCTGTCGCCTTCATACTGCACGATGGAGCGGGTTTTTAACATCAAAGCACCTCGAGCGAGCGCTCAAAGCGACGAATGAAATGATCGAGAAGGACGATCAGTTTGAGTTTTGCGTTGTTTGCGCCCACGCGTTTCCGAATCAACCTTCTTGTGAAGCATTGCAGACAACCACGAGAACGAAGAAGAAGATGATGAAGATGAAGAACAGCAGCGATAGGAAACGAAAGCAACCGTCGTCGAGCGTTGAAGGAGAATGCGAAGAAGAACAAGAGGTCGAGATTTTGGCGCCGAGGACTTGCGCTTTCCTCGTGATGCAAAATCAGCGATACGTGAGTTTCCTTCCGATAACGTGAGAGATAGATACAGTAGGTAGAGATGAGATTTAATATAGTCATAGATAGAATGCCGCGTATTAGCTGTTATTACATTTACACGATTGAATTATTATTACGTTTATCTTAATGTTGTTATATGTTATTGCTTCTGCGAGAGGAGGAGCGCTTTCACACTTTATTCGTCCACAACTTTCATTTTCAAAGTTTCTTCACTCGCTTTGTTCGCCTCTTCGTCGCTGTTCGTCGTCGTCGTCGTCGCGATCTTCGCCGCTATCGTCGTCGGTACCTCTTCTACGGCAACCACTTTTTTCACAAACTGACCGCGAACTCTTGGTCGAGCTTCCGCCAGCCGTTTTCTGCTGGCATATCGAACTTTCTTTTCGAATTTACGCTCCTTGCGCTTCTTGAGAAATCGAGCGATGGCCAACGCTCTTCGCTCGGCACAGGTTGAGGCGGTGTTGACGTTGTTGACGGCAGCGTTGGTATTGTTGGCAACAATGTTGTCCAACTTCACTTGCGCCGCAGATGTGTTTACGAACGGTTGGGCCGGCTGCTGTGGCGCATAGTGATGCTGCTGATGTTGGTGTTCTAACATTGTCATCGGCGCCTTCTCAACGGCGGATGCCAACGCTTGCACGAATGAATTTACGTATTCTTGATTTTGTTGAAAGTACGGAAACATGCCCATTCCGGCGTTACTGTGTATGCTCGTTGGCGGTGGCGCTCCATTCAAGGAGGAAGCATTCATGGCTGCTGCAGCCGCGGCGGCGGGATTGAATCCAGGAGGCATTTGCATTTGATGCTGTTGCTGCTGAGACATCGCCAACGACTGCATCAAATTTTGATACGCTTGCGCGTTAGCTTGCACTGTGGCCGGATCCTGTGCCGCCCCCATGAAGTTCTGCTGTTGAAGGTGGAATTGCATTTGCATTTGCATGAATTGCTGCTGTTGCATTTGCATCTGGTACTGCTGCTGCTGCTGTTGTTGTTGTTGTTGTTCTTGTTGTTGTTGTTGCATCTGGTACTGGACCAAGAGTTCCGCAGCTTCCACATCTTTCGCTTCAGTCATCGCCGCCTGCGGTAAAGTACTTTTCTTTGATAATCTCGAACGCGCTGCTTTCGTCGCATTCTTTCCGCTCTTCTTCTTACCATCCGGAGTCATATCTGCTTTCGCGCCATCATTCAGATTGGGAAAAACCATCGACATCGGATCAATCGGTAACGCTACCGTTTCTACGCCAACGTTTTTGTTCTCGTTTTGTTTGATGAATGATTGAAACGCCGAGCGCGACTCAGACCGGCGTAATTTGACGCGATCAGAATCGTTCGTATATTCGTTACCATCGTTGTTACTACCTTCGCCTTTATTGTGTGAATGTGGCGGTAACGCGAGTTCGAGAACAGCCGTTGGACCGCCGTGTGCGCGCACGAGTTGCACCGACAAACCCGAGAAGAGTTTCTTTTGTTCCGAGTGCAATATATTCGTCACGAGGTCTGAAGTCCTTGGCGCCGAGGTTCCTAGTCCTTCTTCTTGCACTGGCGCCGTCGCGAGTTCTCGAGCAGTAACAGTAGTAGTAGTAGTAGTTTTCATGGTCTCCTTTTCCGACGAATCTTCTTTCTTCTTTTTCTCCTCTTCTCCTTCTTCTTCGTTTCCGGAGGATTCTCTCCCACCCCCAGCTCCAGAACCTTCATCTGATCCGCAATCTGCATCCCGCATTTGATTTCGAGTCCAACGGTCGGCCGTTTTCGATTTTTTCATCTCTTCCATTTCCTTCGTCCCTTCTTCGACGAGGACTCCGAGACCGCCAGATTCTTTCACCGCGAGTTTGAAAGTCGATGGATCGTCCGAGCCGCCCGAACCTTTCTCCTCAGAACCGCTGTTGTTGTTGATGATGATGTTGTTATCATTATTACTATCCTTATCCTTATTATTATTATTATTATTATTATTATTATTATTATTACTGTCGTTTTTACCGTCACCATTCCTCGTCGTTGTCGTTAACAGTAAAGACGAACTCGACGAACTCCCGTTCGACGGTAACCTATGATGCGTCCCGACCATGCTCCTACACACATCCTTACTCAGCGGTTTCTGCAAAAACCCCTCCGCACCAATCGCATGCGCTTTACTCTCATCCAAAACTTCCCCGGTAGCTTCCAAATGATCGCTCACCGACATGACAATTATCGGCACCTCTTTCAATTTCGGATTCTTCGATAAAATCGAGCACAACTCGATGCCGTCCACCTCCGGCATCATGATGTCCGTTAAAATCAAATCAATCTTTTCGTGATAATTGTTATCTCGTAATCGCTCTAAAGCTTGCTTCCCGTTGGATGCGTTCGTCACTATCGCTCCGGCTTGCGTGAGCATGGACGTTATGATTAAGGAGGTCGGGATGTCGTCCTCGACCAGTAAAATTCGTAATTTTTTCTCCTTTTCCTCAGTCGTTTTCGTTGACTTCTTTTTCTCCTCCTCGTTTTGGGGAGAAACGTCGTCACCATCATCCGTCGTCGTCGTCGTTGCCGCTGTTTCAGTCCCACCTCGTTCTCGAACGACGACGATCTCTTTTTTTTGTTTCGATGATCTCGTCTTGATCTTTGCTTCTTCCTTCGCAGCGACCGAGTGACCGCCCATCCTCTTCGTCTTCTTCGTCGTAGTCTTCTTCTCAACAAAATCATCCTCAAACTCCGACGTGTCGTCACTCCGTTTCCGGATTGGAAAAGGAGACTCAAGATTCCTCTTTTCTTTTCCCTCTTCTTTTCCAGAGGAAGATCTGTGCGCGCGCGTCGATCGCCTCATGGTATATCTCTCTCTTTGTTTACGCGTGTGTGTGCGCGCTATGTCTCTCTGCACTCCTCGTAAACTTCTTTCTTTTACGTGTGATTAGAATGTGTTTCCTCCTTCCCGGTGAGCGGTTTTTTCTTGAGATATTTATGAGATCTTTTGAACGTGAATAGAAATTTTTTGCACTTTTTTCATCGTCATCATATGATCATCTTCAAGCGTGAATTGTTTGTTGAGATGTTGTGTTCCCTCTACTGTTATTGGGAATTTTACGCGAAGTAAATCGTGATGTAATAGCGTTCATTATATTCGTAAGAATAAGTATACAACTTTGATAATACTCTCTTTTAACTCTTCTTCTTTTTTACGTGTTGTTGTGTCTTCTTTTCATGCGTTGTCGTTCACATCTCTCGTGTGCGCTTTTAACTTTTCGAGCAAGTGTTCGGTTTCGACTTTCGAAACGAGCAAGTTCAAGCTCGTTTTGCCTTTCCAACACGTGATTGCGAATTCGGATCGAGAGCAGTTGAGTTTCTGAACGTCCTCGTCGCGGAGCAAACAAACGAGCGAGCCTTGGGAGCAACTTTCGACGTGTTTTCGAGTTTCCGCGTCGGTGAAACTCGGTCGCGGAGTGAATTTGGAACCGTCCGGTACCGGTTCGTTTTCAACCAACGCCAAACCTCTCAGTTTGAGGATTTGGAGGAGTTCGGGGATGGTGATCGTGATCGCTTGTTTTGTCATGAACGGCAAAGTTAGGAATAAACCGTCTTGGTTTAATCGGTAGTTGCACGAGCTCAAAACTTTCGAGTCTGCGCCAAAGTAAGAGTCTTTATCGTCGTTTAAGTTTTGTCGTTCGAAGACTTTTAAACCGATGGCGGTTATGCGTAAACTTTCCCTCGTATCGGCGGCGATGTACTGTCGTAAATTTGGAGTGACGTAATACACGCGTTTCGGTTTGCTCCCTGCCGCGGTTCTCGTGACGCAGTTTTTCTCGATTTGAAGCGAGTGAATGCCGTACTTTTCGTTGATTGGATCGACGACGTCCGGAGAATTCACGGGCGCGACCCCGTCGAACCCTTTCCTACCCGGTCTCGATTGGTCTTGACCGTGCGCGTTGAGGAAGAGTAACGTACCATCTTGCGGGTCGCGAGAGTACTTCTCTTTCGGCGGTTTCGGCTGTTCCACGGTTAAAGAGAGCTTAATTTGATCTCCAGAGTCACCATTCGAGGACGAGGACGGGTACTCGAAATGGCACTTCACTTCCGCCATGCCTAAACCTTTAAATTTCGAAAACTCTTTAGTTTTCGACTTTTTACTCTCGTTGCCGTTCGCCTCGTTTTCGATTTGCGTCTCAATCTCCGGATCCAATTCTCTCACCTTATCGAAAACGGCGACAAAGAAACCACCGGTATCGGAGTGGTGCGGTAAAATTCTCACGCAATTTTCAATCGGGATGGTATCTAAAAACTCTTTATCCGGGAACATGGAACTCGCGACAACTTTTTCGTTGTTCTCGTGCGCTTCCTCCGCCGAATTCCATCGACGATTCGATTTCCCCCAAACTTGCCAATCTCTCAACCCGTTCGATCGTTTCAAGTTCGGTAACCCTTTGCTCACGTCTACCAACGTCAACGCCCCGTTCGTCGCTTTCATCAGCGACATCACCACGGCTTCGTTTTCAATCGGGTTCAACGAACACGTGGAATATACCATCCTCCCTCCAACTTTCAAAATCTGCGCGGCTCTCTTTGCGATTTTGATCTGCAGCGAGTGCAGACCATTTCCAAAGCCGCCGTGCCATCGAGCCCAAATATCCGGCGCTTTCCGCATCGTGCCATCTCCGCTACACGGCACGTCACACAAAATGGAATCAAACTTAAAATCATCCTGAGCGTTCCCGGGTTCACCTTTAATCACAGGAAAGTTCTGCCCCTCGTGATTCGTCACCAACAAGCACGGCGAATTCGCGCGTTTCGTTTGGTGCGTCAACAAATTACAGCGCTTCAAATCAGCATCGTTGGCGACGACAAACCCAGTCGGCATCTTTGCGGACAACTCTGCTTTTCCTCCCTCCGCGTCCGCGTGAAAACTCCCAAAACTCGGATCGTAACTCTCGAAATCCCTATGCAACGCCTCTAAAACTTGGAACGTTTTCGATCCAGGCGCAGCGCACATGTCCAAAACCTTATGGTGCGGTTCAACCTTCAAAAACTGCGTCGGTATCATCGACACGACTTCTTGCCTCGTGATCGAACCAAACTCTTGGCCGGATTTGAGAAACTCGTGCAACGACTTCAACTGCGGCACGGATCGTAACTGTAACCTGGAGTAACTAAATTGCCACGCCCCAGAGTCTGGATACCACTCCACCGCTTTCGGTGGTTTAATATCTTCCAACCCTGCTCCGGATAACGTCGCGAACTCGTTTTTCACTCGTTGCTTGATCCGCGCGGCAAAGTTCCCAACCCCGTTGATTCTAAAACTGCTCGGTAAATCCGTTTTCAAAACGCGCATCAAGTTTGCAAAATCCTCATCGGACGAGCATATCTTTTGCGCCGAGTAGTACGCTTCGAAGTGCTCGTTTTCGCGGACGTATTCAGTCGCGCCGTATTTCCCTTCGCCGTTGTTCTTTTTGCCTCCTCCTCTTGCCGGTCGTTTCCCTTTGGGTTCTTTGTCCCACGAATTTGAGCGATTGGATTTCTTAAAGTCTCGCTTTTGGATTCTTTTGTTGTTGTTGTTGTTGTTATTACCATCGCTCGGGTTTGACTTGCGCTTCTTGTTGTTGAATCCCATCTTTATACCTCTCTCTCTCTGCGTTCTTCTTCTTTGGATGTATGTTTGGAGAAAACGCTCGGGTAAACGAAGTTCCTGAGAGGAATTTTTGGCGGCTTGGCGGCTGTTTTTGAGAAGAAAAAGAGAGAAAAAAGAACAGAAAATACTAATATGGAGATGAGTAGTAATAGTACACAACTTTATGTTCAAGTTCTTTCTGTTTTACAAATACCCACCACTCGTGAAAATCCCGCAGACGAGTACACTGACGACGCTTCCGAAGGCGATTCCAGCGGAGAGCATGGTGCCGAGAAACGCGCCTTCTTCGCTTTTCGCGACATCTTCTTTTTCTTCGTCCTCGTTCGTCCTTTCTGTCGTCAAAGAGGAGGACACCAACGACGGTGGGTTTTCTATTTCAATGTCTTCGTTTTCGATTTCGTCTGAGCGCGGCGAATGGTGGTCAGAAGAGAGCGTTTGCGGTCCTAGCGCCATGCTGCATGCGGCGTTGAAACCGTTGGTGAATCCTAATAAGAATACAAAGAGGATTGGAAACGAGTCGAAGGAGAAGACTCGAGGGATGCGCCAGCCGGATCGATTCACGTTGCACGAAGCGAGCAAAGGAACGAATACTATTCGATACAGACTTCGACGGAACGCGACTTGGCCGGTGACGTTTTGTAGCCCTCGACTGTGAGCGTACGAGGAACCTTCAAAAACGCGTCCGGCGAGGTCGCCAAGATTGAAGAGGAGGAAGAGGAAGGAGGTCCAGTAGTCGCCGTCGGTGGATGCACCGTTACTATCATCGCTACCGCTGTTGTTATTCATTTCCGCGCGAGTGACTATGGACGAAGTGATTGCGGGAAACGCGGTGAGCGTGACTGTAAACGTGAGAAACACGGCGAACCGAAAGAGCCACGTCTCTTTTTTAATCGGCGGCTCATCGGCGGCGCCTTCGGTACCTTCCGACGCTTCTGTTGTTGCGTTCGAAGAAGACGACATCGTAGAAGCTCCCATGAGTCGCGCGTTTGACCTTTCGTCTTCGACGTTGAATTCCAAGTCGTTCTCAGACAATGCATTATTCGATTCCTTCTTCTTCTTCTTCTTCTTCTCCTCCTCCTTGTCCTCCTCGAGTATCGCGACTGGAGCGTATTGCTGCGTGCTAATGTTCCCACTATTAATACTATCGACGCCCATATTTGACGTCATATTTTCCTTTTTCATCTCCAAGACTAACTCTCTCCCGCCTTTCGCGCACAGTAAACACGCCAATCCGCTCAAACCAAAATACAAAGCCGCGAAATTAAACCCGCTACACGTCAACGCCACGAAACTCGCGAGCACCCCGCTCAACGCTTGCCCACTCACCACCGACGTGGAAAACTTTCTCTCTCGCGTCGCGGCTAATGCAAACGATCCGGACTGCACCAAACCAGTGAAAATACCAAACAAAACTAAATTAAATGTCGCGAAAGAGACGACAAATGTACCTTTTATGTGTTCATCCAACGCCAGTAACGCCGTCGCGAAGAAACATACAGCGCACGCCAAGAGTGGATACGTCGTCAATCGGTCGTATAATTTACTCTTCTCATTCACATCTTCATCTCGTCTTCTTCTTGGATCATCATCCTTTCTTCTGCCCGCATCAAACACCCGCATCCTATTCATCGCGATTAACGTCGCCAAGTTTGCCATCGTGTACGAAAAACTAAACGCATTTTCAAACGAATCTTTCGTAAACGTAAACCATCCTTCGCCGTTTCTCGCAGCCGCGGCGGCATCACCACCATCGTGTCTGAGTAAAGTCACGTCAAAATACTTCTTCGCGGTGATGAACACGTTGAACGGGAGTAAAGTCCCGACGCCGAGAAGGAAAAATCTCAACAGATTTTTATCCTTGAGAGAAGTCGTTACGCCGTTGTTGTTGAACGTCATCGTGTTGTTTGTTTGTCGTCGTTCTCTCTCGTTATTCAAACATCAACAAGAACAACAAACATCTCTTATTTTGTATGTATTTGGGAGTTCAATAATAATAACAATATTAATCGCCGAATATCGAAGGTAACGTTCTCTCTCTCTCTTTTCCTCGCGCTTTTGTTTCCAGAAAGTTATGAGTTGTGGTTTGTGTGAAATGGTGTAATTTGTTGTGTAAATTGTTTCATTACAAAGACAGAATGGTGTACTTGTTTCATTGAAGAAAAACGATGAGGACAAAACATGCGAACGAGGTTACGTGCAGTTTTAATCAGTAATAAAAGCTTGTAAACTAATCATCATCTTCTTCTTTACAACACTACTCATCATCATCGCCATCAAAGCAGCAACAAACACAACATCATGAACAACAACGTCGGGAACAGAAAAGGAGCGATGTTGAACACCTTCATCGTTTTAGTCTTCATCGCGTGCGTTTTACTGTTTGAAGAGTTGGTCGCGCTTGGGAAAGTGGTACGACGTCGAGTCGTTGTTGGTTTTCCTCTTCATGACACGAAAGAAGGGGTCGACCAGGCGGAGGATGCGAGCGTGTGGACGACGACGACAGAATACAACGAATACAAAGAAGAAAAGCAGGGAGAGCAAAGATCATCGCCGGTGTTCATCACGTTTAGCGATTTCGTCGGCGACGGCTTGTGCGCCGGGGTCGAGACGGCGCTGTTGCGCGGGATCGAGTTGAACGTCATCGGCGTAGCCGATAGGAAGAGCGAAGGCGAGAAGAACGGTTTCGCTTTAGAGGAGTTCGCGAAAGTGAAAACGGTCAAGTCGAGAAAGATGTACGGTTTTTTAGAAGTGTTGACAGAGAAAGAGAAGCACTGGGAGGCGTTTGGGATCGAGAGCGGCGATACGATTGTGAACATCGCGGACGCGAGCGACGTCTTGTACTTTCAAGACGGCGCGACAATCATGGAAAAGTATGAGCAGATTGTTCGAGACGCGCCGGTGGATGAAAGTAGGAAACGTACCGTAGTTTTGGTTGGTGCAGAAAGGAATTGTTGGCCGAGCATGGACGGAGAAAGAGAACTCGTACCGGGCGGGAGAAATTACTGCGAGCAGTTTAAAGCGGTGTCCGGGAACTCGAGTTATCACTTTTTAAATAGCGGGAGTTTGATGGGCAGAGTGGACGCGGTGAAGGCATTGTTGAAAAGAGTTGAGGCTGTCATGGATGGTGGCAAGGAAAATGACGACGATCAGCAGTTGTTACAAATGCAATACGAGCGACAGATTAAACAAAAGAACGAAGGAGGGGAAAAAGAAGAAGACGCATATACGATACTTCTAGACCACAAAGCGTCGATTTTCCAAACAGGGTGGGGGTCTCATCTCGCGAACGGCCAGTACGCCGTGCGCGATCCGAACGGCGCGTATTACAACGAGGCGAAGTGCGCCGTTGAAAATACGGAGCACAATAGCGAACCTTCTATAATTCACTTCAACGGAGGTAAAGTCGCTCTTTTCCCGGTCGCGAGAAAAAGCATCGAGTGCTTTTCTTCCTCTTCCTCCTCCTCCTCCTCTTCTTCTTCGCTCAGAGAAGAAATAAAGTCGCGGTATCCTTGGTTCGAGACGCAGTGCGATAAATTTAGCAGCATCGGTAGGAGCAACTAGCAGTAGTAACATTATTTTTTATACAAGCTATTATTAATTCTAAATTATTGATGAGATCGTTTTTTATTTAGTCTACTAATGTCATCGCGTTTACGTACCGTTTGATCATTTCTCCCATGTACTGAACGCCGACGCTCTCGTCGAGCCATTGCGCCAAATCCTGTAAAGCCATCGCCGATTTTCGCACATCTTCCAACTCTCCTTCTTTTCCGCCGAGGAGTTTGTCGTCGCGAAACGCCCTCGCTTCTACCAGCACGTTTTCTGGATTCACCGTAAAACTAAACTCGCCGTCCTCTAAACCACTGCTGAACCAATCTTTAAACACGTTTACGCGCAGCATCGCCGATCCAGCGCGAGCGATAACTAACTGCCTATTGAACGAGTGCGAGTTGCCATCGATGTCTAAAAGCACTTTATTCTTCCCGAAATCGCCATCTCCCATCCTTGGTTTCGCTAAGTGGTGAGCTGGCGGAAATCCTTGTATGAAGTCCGTAAAGCCTACGTCAAACCCGGGTTCATTTATTAAATCTTTAATCACTCTGCTGCGCAAGTTGGTCTCCGGCGTTCTCGATCCCGTCGACGATCCTCTAAATTTAATATCGTTCGACCGTTCGTCCCAACTCGGATCCTTGCGAAGTTGAAACTGCTCCCACGACGAACGTTCCGTGGCGTTTAGTATCGATGAGGCGCCTCCTTTATTTCTATCCGCATCTTTTTTGACGTAATTCTTGGCGTGCCTGAAATAATCCGGAAACGGAAACAGCAAGTCGTCGTGACATCCGTCCACCTTCGCCATGCTCCACACGACCACGCCATCTCCACTAAAAGAAAACGGAGACGTCCTTCTCTGGATTAACCCGTGTAAATTGGACAGTTGCTGCTGTTTCGGGCACTCACCCATCATCAAAGGCTCGTCGAAACAATTGATCAAAAACCACGTCTCCTTAAAATCGTCTTGGAGGTACTTTTGGCCAATCTCCGCGACTTTATCGCGCATGAATTCGTGAAAGCCATTCGTGGACCACCACTGCGTCTGCCCTTCCAACCGAACCCATTCAAACACGCTTTTGCTAGGGTTATTAGTATTTCGCCGCAACGCGTATAACGCCAGCTTCCTAGAGTCTCTTCTCACCGCCGCGCGCATCCGCTCTCTCGAAAGTTTCTCGTTTGCAAACTTCTCCACGTCTTGGAAATTCTTCTCGAAGAATCGATAAAAAAATCCGTCCCGGTCTTCGCCGCTCACAAAGTGCCTTCGCAACGAAGCCGAAGATATAGGAGGAGGAGGAGGAGATGAAGAAGGTGAAGAAATATTTGCACCAAGAGAAGAAGAAGAAGAAGAAGAAGAATCACGACTTTTAGGTGTGCTCGCGGCGCCGCGTCCGCCGCTACCCCCAAACGTCATCATCTGCGCTCTCAGCGTCTTCCTCACCGCCAAAGTCTCCTCGCAAAACAACACGAAACATAAGAACGCCACGGCGAGGAAAAGTGTTCGAATCCAAGATTGAGCGCCGCTAGAGCTCTCTTTCTTTGTCGTCGTCGTCGTCGTCGTCGTCGTCGTAGGCGAAACGAACGCCTTTTTCGGTGGGTGTTTCTCCAAAGCGACGACCAAAAGAACATCAGGGGGGTCCGAGCTCTGGGAGGCGAAATCTATCGACGACTCGACAAACCGATGCATCAAAAGTTCGTTCTTCTCCTTTGTTGTTTGGGAACAGAAGAGAAGAGCGTTTGTGAGGTGCTTGGACGGTGAAACCTTTTCGCGCGCGAAAGCGCGAAAAGATGATGTGTTTTTGTCTCTCTCCCAAGGAGTTATTTAGGTAATGAAACCCTAATCTAAAATGCTAATTAAGCGCTCGCATAAAAAGGTCCGAGAGCGTTTGAAAACCGCATACCTTCTGCATACTTTTTGCATACCTTTTAAGTAATATACCTTCTGCATACTTTCTGCATACTTTTTCTTCAGAATGTATGTAGTACTATATATCATCTCTTTGAATAATCCTCTCTAAATATACTTGTCTCGCAACGCGTGCATCTCCGCGATGCTCTGACTGAACGTAGAAGATCGGGTGCCTATAAAACCTTTCATTAACAAGCACGCGGCTTTGTCGACGAAAACATCGTGCGAGTGCTTTAGTTTGTCGTGATGGACCGTGTGTGGGGTTAGCCCGTGACTGAGGAGTTCAGATTTCAACGTCTCCAATCGTTGCTTGTCTTCGTCGGCGACGGGGTCGTTGGTGAGGATTAACACGTCCTTCAAGTTGCCGTGTTCTTCAGCTTTTTCGGACATGATTTTCGCGCCTTGGACTGGGTCGTAGACGTACGGGTCACCTTTACCGACGAAGTCTTCTTGACGCCAGTGCGCGCACAAGGTTTTTTCCGGGTCTATTGGGTGGTCCGCGTTGTATTTCTTGATCGAGTCTCGCGCTTCGTTGAAAAGTTTCTCCTGGTATTGAGGCGGATCGCACATTTTGAAAAGGCCTGGCCACTCTTTGACTTTATCGTCTTGAGGATGCCAATCGAACACGCCGGCGACGTAGACGTACTCGTACCCTTTACTTTCGATTTCCTCTTTATTCAACTGAGCCTGGGTGATGACGCTGTCGAATTCGAGCTTGGGCGTAAACTGCTTGCCTTCCCAATCGCATCCGCCGTTGCCCACTTGGACGCACAAGATTTTCTTTTGCGACGCGTCTTCAATCTTGGCGACCAACTGTTGATGGTGCGACGGATTAGACTCGTTTTCCGTGCTCTCTTCGACGTTCTCTCCGTTATTATTGTGGTCGTTCGTGCCGAAAAATCGTTCCGCAGTAGACAAGCCGTGCGTGTTGACGTTGTGATTCCAGGACGCCAATTCAAACGTGTTCGAACTTTCTTCTTTTTTACAATGATTAACTGTATCTGGAATCATGTAATCTAACAAGTCAACATCCGCGTCGGAGTGGAACAAATGATCGCAGGTTGGAATGACCAGTTTCTTCGCCTTTAACCGATCCGCGATCCATCTTCCTTTATCCATCGTAAACTCGCAATTCGATTCGCCTCCGGCGACGCCGAAGAACACGGTCAATCCAGACGACGATGTTTTCTCATCCGTTCCGTCGTCGTTGTTACTACTACTACCACTACTACTACTACTACTATCATTCTCCTTCTCAAACTTCTCCACCTCTTCTTCGTACTCTTTACCAACCTCGGTCAACCGATCTCGATCCATCGCTCGCGTTCGAAACTGTTCCATCGCGTTGACGTACGCGCGTTCTTTCTCCTCCAAATGTTTTGTTCCCGCGTTATACATTCTCTTTCCTTCTTCTTTGTCTTCTTCTTCTTCTTTATCGCGCCGATGATGAAGACGCGCGGCTCGCGAAAACAGAGGCAAAAGTTTCTTCTTTTTGTCTTTCTTTTCATTCGTATTTACCAACTGAAAATCCAGTTCCGCATCCTTGCTTCTCAGCAACAGATCGCGTCGTCGCATACTGAAGTGATTCTTCTCGTCGCTTTTTGCGATCGATGATGACGAGGAGGAGGCGGAGGAGGAGACGACGACGACGAAAAAGACGACGAAAACGCACGACGTGCAAAAGCGCACGACTTTCCTTCGTCTCATCATCGATGCTTTTGAGAAGAGAAAGACGACGCGTGTGCGAGGACGAGAGACACAACACCGCGCTACTATCACACCACTCAAAAGGGAAAACAGAGCGAGAGAACGCGTGCGTTTGTGCGAGTGTGAGTGCAACTTCTTCTCGCGCGAAAGCGGTTTTAGAGCGCGAAACAAAAGCGTCTGTTCTTGTGGTTTGTCTGTAAATATTGGTTTGTGTGTAAATTGTTTCATTACAAAGACAGAAGTATTATTTTTCCTGATCTGTGCTCTAGATTGTGATTTTTTTAGAGAGAATTCTCGCTCTCAACTCTCACGTTTCACTTTTTTATTTACTCTTTTATTCACTTTTTTATATACACGTTGTTGTTGTTGTTGTTCACCAGGGGAACTGTTGGGAGGAGGCTGAGTTGCATCGTCAACGACCGGGGTCTCAGATGTCTTAGCGTCAGTAGAACGAGAAGAAAGTAACGTCCGTTTGGGAGTGAACTCGGTCATCGGAGCGTCAGTAGAAGGGAGAAAAACGTCGTCGTCGTTGTCGGGAAAAAACGATTCGAGAGGCGAAGAAGAGACTTTTGCGCAGGAGACAGAAAGGAAACCTGGTGCTTTGAAGCAAAAGTTCCCTAAAAAAGAAAATGCAGATCAGGAAAAATAATACTTCTGTCTTTGTAATGAAACAAATTACACAAAACAAATTACCCATTTCACACAAACCACAAACACACGCGTTCAACACGCACACGTTCGAGAGAAAGAAAGAGAGAAAGAGAGAAAGAAAGAGAGAAAGAAATCTTTTATCGGTCGAAATAAAAAGGATGAGATGACGCTCGATGAAGATGCCGAAACGACGGTCGACGGTGCGCGACGCGAGAACGACAGCAACGGCCAGAACAGCCACCACGACGGAAAAGAGAGATTATTGGTGCAAGAAAAAGGACACACAGGAGAGGGCAGACGCGAACAACGCGAGGGCAGGAGTCACGACACTCTTTTTCGCAAGCGTTCGTGTTGCAAGAGGGGTGTCTTCTTTCTCTTCGTCCTCGCGCCATTCGTGTTTTTTCTTTTCGAGAGTTATAGAGGACATCTGTCGTCAACCGCGACGAGGAAAGAAAAGGAAACTTTGACCACCGCGAAGATTGAGAGTTTGTCGAGGAAGAACGCAGAGATAACGACGCGTAGCGCCCGAGATGAAGAAACTTTGACCGCGAAGGTAATTGCGGATTTGTCGAGGAAGAACGAAAAGATGACTCCGCGTAGAAGCGCGCGCGCTTCCTTTTCGGAGATGATAAACGACAACGTAAAAGATGTGCGAGCGACGAGAGTGAAAGAGATTGGCGACGTCGAAGGTTCGCTTTTGGTCGTTCCGACGAACGATGAGTACATGGGGAAGTACATGTTAGAGAGTGGAAAAGTTTGGGAAGAGCACGTTCTTTCGCGCATGCTCGATTACGTCAGAGTAAACTCAAACGTCGTCGATGTTGGAGCAAACTACGGGAGCTATTCCGTATACTTCTCCAAGAAAGTTGGCAGAGGTGGCACTGTCACGTCTTTCGAGCCGCAACCGTATTTGAACAGAATCTGTAGCACAAATTTAGTTTTGAACGATATTCAAAACGTCAAACTGGAGCAAACCTCCCTCGGTCACGCAGAAATTACCACGGAAATGTCCTCGAAGCTGTCCGACGGCGCGTCGAGGTCGCAAGATTTCCAAACAGCCTTGGACGAAAGCAAATTAATTAACTATGGAGGTCGCCAAATCGGCGTTGGAGGTGAATCAATCACCATGAAAACTTTAGATTCGTTCAAAATCACCAACCTCTCGTTGCTAAAAGTCGACGCGGAAGGTTCAGAACCGCTCGTCTCTTGGGGCGCCAAAGAGACCATCGCTCGAGAAAAGCCCGTCATCTTCGGAGAGGATAAACAAAAGCTTCCTCTGGCCGCTTTGAATGCCATGAAGGTTAAAGACGAGGTAAGGCGTTTCGACGTCAGGAAATGGGCCGTCGAAGAGCTTGGGTATACCGTTCTCGTTCCGAACGGATGGACGATAGATTTCATATTACTGCCGCCTTGATATTTTAGAGAACTATTATTTTTAGTCTTGTTTTACGCGTAGTTCGCAGCTCTCTCGTATATTCAGCTTTTGCATCAGAAAATTCACGCGCGGAAGAACAACAACAACGCGCAAAACTCTCTGTGAACTTTTCGACGATGACGATGAATGCTGCGCTTTCGGCCTCCTCTTCTCCTAAATTTTTTTCTTTAAATAATACTCGGTCTTCTGGACGAAAAGGAAGAGCAAAAGGCGGGAGGAGACTGAATGCGACAAACGCGTTGGGAAATGGATCTTCCCCGTCGTCGTCGACAACTTCTTCTTCTCGAATCCTCCTCCGCACGACGACGACGACCACCATTTCACGAGTTTTAGTACCAAACAGAAGACAACAACAAAAACAAAAACAGCAGCATCAAGTAAAAGCGACTCGAGACGACGGCGACGACGTCCCGTTCGGGTACACGCGCTTGGACGTCATTCTCATCGGGGGCGGGGTGACTGGTTTAGGGTTTGTAGCCTATTACGGTCTGCAAGAGTTCGCCGGGTTCGACGCGCAGTGGGCGGGGAACGTCGTGCAGTTGACGTTCGTCATGTTACTCACGTTGTTGTGGGTTGGGAGTTACATTCAGAGAGTTTTTAATAAGGACATGACGTACGGGAAGCAGTTGAAGGATTACGAAGAGGCGGTGATGCAAAAGAGGTTGGAAGAGATGCCGGAATCCGAACTCATGGCGTTGATGGACGAAAGCGAAAGAGCGAAGAACGAAAAGTGAAGACTGGATGATGATGAGTCTAAAAGGGGGGGGATGAGAGAGAGAAAGAGAGAGAAAGAAAGAAATAGTGTAATCATCATTACGACTCATCACAACACATGTATGTCATCATCATCATCAGATTGGTTCCTCGTCTTCGCTTATTTGTTTCGTTCTTTTCACCATCTGTTTACCTTTCTCGACATCCAGTCGCAAAACGAAAAACGCCGGAATGATCGTCATGCAGAGAATGTACCAAAACGAGCGCCGCAAGTTGCCGCTGCTGTTGGCCATAATGGACATGACTAACGGGCCAACCCATGAGCTTCCTTTGTCGGTCAATTCGAAAAAACTGAAAAACTCGCTCTCTCGGTGCGGCGGTATCAACTCGCAAAACAACGTTCTCGAGAAGGATTGAATCGCGCCGAGGTTTAATCCAAACCAAATGGCGAGAAAGTACGCCTCCCACGAGTTTCTGAATCCAATCGAATTAGAAACGTAGCCAAGCAAACCCCATATGGGTAACAACGAGATTGAGAATAACGCGGAAACCACCATCGCTTGATTCGAGGCGTTCAATTTACGCTTGATGAAGAGAAAGAGGAAGTTCCCAACCGCGGCGGATAAAGGCGCCAACAACGCAATCAAGAACAAACCCGTCGTCCCCGTGCACATATCTCTCTGAGCGTACAAGACGCCTAAACCAGCGATTGTCGAAAATCCATCGGTGTAAGCGAAATACAAAATCAGAAACGAAAACGTCACGGGAAACTTTGATTTCGCCTCCGCGATGGTTCTCGCGAATCTCCCCAAAGAGTCTTTCATTCTCGCGAGTTCCGAGTTCTTTTGCTGTTCCTGTTTTTCTTCTTCATTTACTTCGTCGTCTCTTAATTTTTCGCAAAAGTACACGCCGAAACCTAACCACCAAGCACCGGCCAAGACGATGCACCAGCGAAACGCCGAAGACGCTTTGTTATCGCTCGCGTCTTCGTCGGAGCCACCAGAGAGGAACAAAACGACCAGCGATAACAATAAGCCGAGAACACCGCTTAAATAACCCGCCGCGTATCCTTTCGTGCTCAATTCATTTTCGTAATCGTGATCTTCCTCCTTCCCTTCCGATAAAATCGCCTCGCTCTCTTTCGCGAGTATAGGCAAGTAGCTGTTGTAAAAAATAACGGACAGCCCGTACATGGTGTTGCTAAACACCGCTAATATAGCCGCCAACACGTGCTTATACCCCGCGTGTCGTTCGCTGAACGCCGCAAACACGAGCAAACTCGCGCCTCCTAAAACCGTCGTCATCCTCAACCCTTTCTTCCGGTACCCGGTATCCCCTCTCGCCCCGTACAAGGCAAACACGAGCAACTGCGAGACGCAACTGAAACTGATAATCACGAACGCGAACGAGGACGGACGAAACCCGCCGGAAACGCGCACAGTTTCTAAGTCTTCGCAGTTTTCTCGATTCAATCCCGGACCTGTTCGTATCCAATTTCAGAGAGAGAGAGAGAGAGAGGTGAGCGAGAAAGAACACAAAATATCTTTCCTCTGCTCCTTTAGAGAGAGAGAGAGAATTCAAAAGAGCATTCATACAGCGCACAAACACGAGCGGCTGATGCGTTTCTACGCGTTCTAAAAGAGACAATTCAATTGAACGCGACCACAGAACCAAAACGACGCACCGGAACAGAGCAAATTCCCCTCTCCAACTCGACACTCCAAACATTTCTCGCTGTATTCTTCGTCCAAGGTTGAACACATTTTCGGTTTCAGTTTCCCTTGCCACGCTTCGCTTTCCGCGTACGCGTTTAACACCAACGGCAAGAACGTCGCGATGGCGACGGTCGCGTAACAGCTGTTCGCGAAATCGTACCCGATCCATGCTTTTCGCTCGCGGGCGAGAGATAGAGATGATGCTTCGTTAGACATCTTTGGTTGTTTCTTTAGTGAGTTTTTCTCGGTAACGAACTCTCTTTTGAGGAGGAAAAATGGGACCAAAAGAAGGTAAAAACGCTCTAAACGCTCTCTAAACATTTGACTACAACTGTACGCTATCTGAACATTATCTTTCTTTCTCTCTCTTTCTCTCTCTCTCTAGTTATTTGAGACTCTTTTGGAGACCAAGACGAACCCGTTTCTGTCCAGAAAAGGGTACTCGCCGACCCAAACGTCCAACTCGGGGACGTACGCCTCCCGAATGGCGACAAAGTTTCGGAACAAATCGTCGTCCGAGGAGACGATGAGTTCGCACGCGTCTCCTATTTGCACGTCGTCGTATCTGCGTTCGTTTGGTATGCGAAAAGAGACTTCGAACGAGGATATTGGGTCGATGAAATCAATCAAGAGCATCTCGCTCGTCGTTTTTCGAGTATTTCTTCGTCCCCGCGACGATGATTTTTTTCGAGCGTTCTCGAAGGTTTTCGCAACGACCGGGACGACTTCGATGTCTTTCACTCGCGCTCTCCACAATCCGACGAATTCGCCTGCGCGCGCGGCGGCGTTCCTTCTCGCCGCCAACGCGATGGGCGCCCAGAGAAAAAATGTCGCGAACGGCACTTGCAACGCCGTCCCGATTTCAAAATCATTAATAGTCGAACATAAAACGACGCCGAGCAAAGAAATAGCGACGCGTTGCACGGCGGCATCGGTGGTGCCCCAAAAGTATCCGTACTGGTTGGAAGTCGCGGCTATGGGAAGGCATTTTTCCGTTTCGCCGTTGGTGAGTAAAGTCACGTTCGGAAGCGCCGGCGAATACGAAGAAGAAGAAGATGATGACGATGAAGACCGTCGTCGTCGTCGTTCTCGCTCCCGTTGTCCCCGTCGTCCGTCTCCTCTTCCTCGTCGTCGTTCGTCGTAGTCGTCTCCGTCTTCTGTTTCTTCTCTTCTTCCTCTTCCCGTTCCAACATCCTCCTCCTCGATATCCTCTTCAAAGTCCAACGAATTCTTCAATTTTCGCCGCCGCCGTCCAGTTCGCCGCTGCCGTTGAAAACCATCGTCGTTTTTAAAAGACGACGACGAGGACGAAGAAAAAGCAGCGCTAAATCTTCTCTCGTCCTCCTCCTCAAACGCCTCCTCGTCTCTGTCGTCCTCTGCTTCTCCATCTGCTTCGTTAACCGCAAAATTGACCATTTTTTTCCCCAACGCGGAAGAAGAATTCAAAGAAGAAGAACGACGAGAAAACCTACCCGCAACGCTGCTCCTGCTCGTGCTATTACTGCTGCTGCTACGAAGAGTCGTCGTCGTAAAAGTCAGTCTCGTCTGCGTCGTCCTCGCGAAAAGGCTTTTGTTGACGGAGAAAACAACCGTACGATTTTGCGCTGAATTAGTAGGAGTCATACACAACGGAAGCATTTTTGTGTCAATGCAAGAACAAAAAGTGAGGAAATTTTTAACAACTTTTGCTTTCGCGATGGGTGATTTTGTATACTAATGATGATTATGTGTTTCTTCTGAGTATTGTTTTGCTTTGTTTTGCGTGTAGTAGTGCTCTGTGTACATATGTGTGTGTGTGTTTTTGTGTTCAAGTGTCAAGTGAAACCCGCAACACTCTTACGAAGAATCGAGCGGACGTTCATTTTTTGGCGGCTTGTTCCTTTTGGCGGCGATGTTTTGCCGTTTCTTATGCGACGCTTGCGCGCACGGCAAGTGAAACCCGCACTCTTTAATCGAATAGACATTGATGACATCATTTTGGCGACCCCGACCTCCTTTTTCTTTCAAATATTCGTATTTACCTTTCGAGTTTTTGACGATCCACGTGATCTCCACTTCGTCTTCGTCTTTCGACTCGATTGACGCGTCAGATTTTTTCAATCGAACGATTTCTCCCCACCACGGGTCCTCGGGATCTCCCGAGTCGATTTCGATGGACATGCCCGGAGCTAAGTGCTCGAGTTCTATTTTGCCGGTAACGACTTCTTCCTCTTCTGTTTCCTTTCTTTTCTTCTCTTTCTTTTGGACTTTTTTCGCCTTCTTCTTCGAGATTTTCGGCTCTTTTGACTTCTTCTTCTTCTTCTTCTTCTTCTTCGTCGTCGTCGTCGTTTGCTTTTTATCATTACTTTTACTTCCATCTTGTTTTCCAATGTTTTGAACGCCAGGAAACCAGGTTATTGGCTCCGTGTTGTAGGTTGAATGTTGCGGCGTCGCCATCGCCTTCTCCTGCAACTCTTGCCTCTTCCATTCTTTCTCTTTTTCTTCGGTTAAGAGCTCTGCCATGTATCTCTCCGAATCGAACTCGTTCCTCGACTGTAATCTGAGATTTTCGAGGCGTTTCTTTCGAATTTCTACGAGTTCTCTCTTTAACTCGTCTTTACGCGGATTGGTGGGATAGGAATATTGCATTTGACGTCGCAACGCTCTTCTCGCTATCAGCTCTTGCTCCGCCGATTCCGAGCTCGCGCTCTCTTCATTCACGCATTTGATCAAGATAATCAACGCGCGCTTGTAGTTTTCTAAGTTTATCGCGAGAGAAGATAAATCTCGCGCGGTAACTGCACTCGCTCTCTCTGTTGGTGTCTCGTGTTGTCTTTCGCTCGGTCCTGGCGCTCTCTTAGTGGGCGAACCAAATTTACGCTTTATATTTTGAACCAGTCGTACCAGATCCTTCGTCTCCTTGTCGTCATCCTCTTCTTCGATGATTACGACGTCTTCGTCCTCTATTTTCCTCGCTTTTCCTCTTCCATCGTTTTCGGCTTCCTCCTTCTTGTTCTTCTTCTGCTTCTTCTTCTTCTTCTTCTTCTTTGGATCTTCCTTCTCTGCCCACTCGTCGTACATCGGGAACGCCTTCTCTTCTCCTTCAACCGGTAAAGGCCACTTCCTCGTCGCTTGCATCGCGGCGTCTCTAAACACCGCGTCTTCCACCAACGCTTTTTGCAAACCCAAACTCGTGTCGCTCTTCTCCTTCTTCTTCTTCTCTCCTCCATCTCCTTCTCCTCCTCCTTCTTCTTCTTCACCACTTCGACTCTTACCGCCGACGATACCGAACGATTCCTCCCTAAACTTTCTCACTATTTTACGAAACGAGTTTAACCAATTCACCCTCTCCTCCAAAACCCACCGTCGATCGAATCTCGCCTTCGCGTGCAACTCTCTCTCGTACACGTCCTCCTCGTACTCGTCCGTATTCATCGTATCCAACGGGTCTCGATTATACTTGCTCCAAGTGATCGTATTATTAGTAGTCGTACCCAAACTGTTCTCGTGTACTTTCTTCCACGCGACGCCAAACACGATGCGATTGATGACTTCTTTCGAAAACTTCGCGCAGTCTTCGCGGGTTCTTCTCAGCGCCTTCGCATTCTCGTCTTCCTCTTCCTCTTCCTCTTCTCCTGAATATTCGCTCCGCAAATCCTCGTCGTCGTCGTTCTCGTCCTCCGGATCCTCCTCGTTCGAGTTCATCATCCACGCCCGTCCCGGAATCGCTATAAACACTCGTCCCGGCATCGCGTCCTTCTCCTCCTCCTCCTCCTTTTCGCAAATGTAATACTCATCAACCAAAGACTTCCAGCTCAAACGAACGCATTCCCATCGGAACGCGTGTTTGCGCTTCTTTTCTCGAATTCGCGTAAAATTTTCCTCTGCCTCTGTTTCTTCGTCTTCGGTGGATGATTTTTCCCAAGAGGAGGAGGAAATGGATTCTTCTTCTTCCTCTTGGTCTTCCTCCTCCTCCCCCAAAGCAGCGGCACCGCGACGATCGTGAAGGAACAAGTTCGACTCCGCGTTTTTACGCGCGACGAATGTTTTTTGCGTTCTTTTCTTCTTCTCTTCGTTATTCGACTTCGTTCGCTTTCGTACGTCTGCGCTTTCTGAAATTGGATTTCGACGTTTCCGTTTCGTCGGGGTTTCCTCGTCGTCCTCTTCCTCTTCTTTCTTTTGAACGTTTTGGTCACGACGATGAAAAGAAGGAGGACGAGACTGATCGCGCGTTTGGTCCGCGTGCGCGCGCATTTGAACGCAGAAAGAAGAAGCGTCTCGCCTCCGTCGCGCGCAAAAATGAAGATTTTCAATGTGGCGGGAAAAGGTCAATTAAAATGTCATCAGAAACGCGACGCTCGCAAGACTCGTCGCGACATTCGATGCTTTCTCCCGCCTCGAGGCGAGGATACCTTTTTCACTTCCATGGCTCCCGTTTTTGCATGAGGACGTCGATATATTCGTCGTTGTCATCGTCATTATCGAGAGAAGAAGGAGGAGGAAAGACGCAGAACAACACGACGGCGAAGCGATTTCAATCCAATTCCCCGAACAAAAACGACGGTTCACGAAACGCGTTCGTGCTCTCAAAGACGCGCACATTCGCGCAAGAAGACGTCGAGGAATTTGCAAAGATAACCGGGGATTCAAATCCAATTCACGTGAGTAAAAAGAACAACAACATCGTGCACGGGGCATTGTTGGTATCAATGTTCCCGGCACTAGTTGGTACAACGTTTCCAGGGGCGAAATATTTGCGCCAAACGGCAAAGTTTCGAAACGAGTGCCCGGTGGACGCGAGAGTGACGGCGACGGTGAGGAAAGTTAAGGAGACGAGAGGTGGTAAGATTGTTGAATTTGAGACGAAGGTGAGATGCGCGGAGGATGAAGGGAAAGTGTACGTGGACGGCTTCGCGCTGGCGAAAATAGAATGAACGTAGCGCGTAGTAGAATGTAATTAGTAGTAGTAGTAGTAGTATTATCGTTTCGAAGCCGGTGGTCGTAAGCCGGAGAACATCGAGTCTAAGTGCGCGGTTTGTTTTGCTCCGGGTTCTTTGTTATTATTGGCCGCGGTGGCGCGCGCGGTGGCTTGTTTCAATCGCTCCTTGGATTGCGCCCATCGCTCGTCTCGGTTGGCGTTTGAAGACGGAGAAGACGATGATCCCGCGCCAGTTCCGGAGAGTAAATTTACGCTTTCTAAGTTACGTCCTCCTGCTCCTCCTCTTCCTCTGTCCTCGTCTTCGTCGATGCTAATTTGTTCTTCTTCCAGGTTTCTGGTAAAAGAGGAGAAATATTTACTCCCGCGCGCTCTCGCGTTGCTCGGCGACGGTTCGTCGAAGTAATATTCCGGATTGGCGCACCCTAATCGACCGCCTTCGACAATTTCCGCGCGTTCGCGATCGACTATGGACCTCCCGAGACTATCGTCTTCCATCTCTTCGTCTTTAGCGGATGCGAAGTGAAACGCGTTTTGGTCGCCGATCATGTTCGAGCCGAACCCGTCGGAGCCGATTGAAGTTCGATGGTGCAAACTGCTTCGACCGCTCGAGCCTCCTCTTAACCGAGCGGGACAGCAACAACACAAAATTTTCCATCCGTAACCGGCAATGCCATCGAACGCATCAAAGGCAATCAACGCGCAATAAATGGCTAAAAATCCAGGAACGATCGTGTTAAACCTCTGCGCGGCTTCCGGAATGTGTTCCGCCATTTTCTTCGCGAACGTCGTCGGAGGCACCGATGGGCGAGACAACACCGGCAACAGCGCTAAGAAGTTATACGCCAACGGCGCGGAGTATCTGCACACCAACGACGCGTTGAATAACAAAGATAAACTGTCCGTTCCGTACGGCACCAACGTGTAAAACGAAAACATCCCCAATCGACCGAGCGATAAGTAGGCGCAAAAACACACGTAAAACAAAGGCACGAAAATTGCCATGTGTAAAGTTAAAACGTTATTCACGTTGCGTTCTACGATGACGCCGAATAAGGAGAGAGTGGCGTGCTCACCTAACGCGTCTCCCGTCCAAATCGTACTCTCGGCTAAAATAATCGCCAACGACAAAAAGGCGAAAGAGAAGGCCAAGACTTTACACGTCATCGGTTCAAACGTGCACCTGTAAAAATTTTCAATCGAGTCTCTTATGCTTCTGATTGATGGCGAGGGCGACGAGGACGACGATACGCCGCCACCGTCTCGTAACGCAGATCCATTCTGTAATAAATCTTGCGAAATTATGCCTCCACTGGCGGATGGAGGTTTGATCAATCTTCCGTGCACAGATTTACTCGTTTGATACGTCGCTTCGGCTTGGAACGCGTCTTCCACCGCTTCCACGTACTGCGCTCGTGTTCGTCTGTACACTCGCAAAGATCGCTTTAATCGTCTTCTTAACCTCGCCAAGTCTTTCTCTAAATCGTAATCGTAATCTAACATCGCGTCGTCGTCGTCGTCGTCCATCATCACCCCCATCGCGTTCATTTCCCCGTACGACCCTCTTCTACTACTACTCGTTCCTGTTGCTTGCATAGGCGACGACGAGGACGGTCCTCCCCCGTTATTATTATTATTATTATTATTATTATTATTATTATTATTATCCATTCTCAATGTTTCTGCGTCCGGCACTTCGCTTTCGATGATATCCATCGCCCATCTCAACTCGTGCCTTCTCGGCATCACCCTCGCCGTCGTCGCGACCGCTTTGCACACTTTCTTCAAATCTTCGTGCGCTTCTTGCAAACTCCTAGAAACGTGCGCGACTCTTTTATACGCCCTCGTCGGTCGGTCGTCCAAAAACGATCTCTTATACAACGCTCGCGGCACTTCGACTAAACCGTACCCGACGAGTAAAATACCCGTCGAAATACCCCACGCGTTCGCGACGACGATACCGTACGCGCTCAAACTCGACGCATCCAGCGACCCGAAAAAGAGTAACCCAGTCGCGCCGATGCACAAAATCCCAACTAAAACGAGGTAAAAAACCACGTTTTCTCTCAAAGCGGTCGAACACCTCGACGCGAACGTAAAGTCTCCGCTGTCCTCGTAAATCTGGTGCAACGGTAAAATCACCCACGTGAGTAAAAAGGTCGACCAGTACGTCAACCCCCACATGTAGCTCATCGTGCCATCGTCTGTCCGATGATTTTCATGCTCTCCGTTTTCAGTCGTCATTTTCGACAGAGAATACCCGACGTCCAAGGGTACTAACGTCAAGATAGAAACGCTCAGAGTCCACGAGAGAAACACTTGCGCTTTTACCGAGAACGGGTTGTTCCTCTTATCGCTGAAATAGTTCAGCGTTCGCAAGACTAAGGATACGACCAACGCGGACGCGACGAACGCGAAGGTGACTCTCATTTTTTACTCTGTGGAGTGCGATGGGTTGTTATTTCTGCGAGTGATGATGTGTTAGGTACCTTTGATGGAATACTATACTAAACGTGGAACAAACGATGGAACAAACGTGTTTTGGAATGGAGGATGTGCGGCAAAACTTTCCCCTATATGATGTAAAATGATGTTCTCGCAGAGACGAACAACGGTGAGCCCCAGCTTTCATCGCAACAAGCCTTTCGTAAAAAAACGATTTCGCTCTTTTTGTTCTCCCTCCGAAAAAAGAGATGGATTTTCAGGAGGGGCGGAACCGTGGGAGAGTAACGACGGTGAATTGGATCCGATTCGGAACGAAGTTTTGTTACAAATCGTCCAATCCGAAATTTCAGACGAGGAGGTGAACAAACTCGTCTGGCGATGTTTAGGATACGAAATGACGATAGAGCTCGACCCGGAGACGTTAACTGCGACGGAGATGTGGCAAGTATCGGAGAAAGTGTTCCCGAACTGGGCGAAACGGTTTCCAGAACCCCCGGATGTGATTGGGGTGACGAGGAAGTATTACCCGGAAATCGACCAACCGGTGAAGGAAGCGTGCGCGAGCTTGACGAGATCGGTCTCGAGCGAATATAAGAACGGGTTGAAGGAACAGTTGAAACCGTTAGGGTGGAAAGGGTTTAAAATGGAAGGGTTGACGCCGAACATGACGAGACGAGCGCAAGCGGCGAATTGGTTGGTGTATTATAGGAGCGAGTTGAGAGGGGTCCCGATCGAGGAGTTGAAGAGGAGACGAGAACTTCGAAGACTGAAAGAGATCGAGGAAGGCGAGGAGAAGAAACCAACCGGTGGGTCCGCGCAATCCGTCGTTTAATAATAATAATAATAATAATTTGTTGCGAGCGAGATATAATAATATAAGCATATGCGTTACGTGTAGTAGATTCTTTGCATGACTATGACATAACGCACGCGTTCTCGTTCCTCTCTCTCTCTCTCTTTCTCTCTCTCTCTCTCTCTCTTTCTCTCAACAACATCAATAATAATAACGGTACATGAAAATAACCGTCGTCGTCGTATTAAGGGTCGTACACGAACTCGCCGTACTCGCTCAATACCGTCACTTGGCTCTTCCCGCTCTTCTCTTCCACTCGTCCGATAATTTTACTGTCGATGTTAAACTTCTTCCCGCACTCGATCAATCTATTCGCGACGCCGACCGACGGAACGTACACCTCCAGCCTGTGACCGCAGTTGAACACTTTATACATTTCCTTCCAATCCGTGTTTGAGCACTCTTGGATCAACCGAAACAACGGAGGAACGTCGAACATGTCGTCTTTAATAATCTGTAACCCGTCGTCGACAAAGTGTAAAACTTTCGTTTGCGCGCCTCCCGAGCAATGCACCATGCCGTGAATTTCCTCTTTTCGTTTCTCGCCAACTTCGTCCAAAATCGCTCGCACAACCGGCGCGTACGTTCGCGTCGGCGACAGAACGAGTTTTCCAACCGTCATCCCAGTTTCTGGCTCGATATCCGTCAACTGATACTTCCCAGAATACACCAAATCTTCCGGCACGGCTGGATCAAACGTCTCCGGATACTTCTCGCCGACAGATTTCGCAAACACGTCGTGTCTGGCGCTGGTCAACCCATTCGATCCCATCCCGCCATTATACTCCGTCTCGTACGAAGCTTGCCCGTACGAGCTAAACCCGACGATGATATCTCCGGCTTGGATTTTATCGTTCGAAATCACGTCTTCTCTTTTCATCCTCGCGCACACGGTGGAATCGACCACAACCGTTCTCACCAAATCCCCGAGATCTGCGGTTTCTCCTCCCGTGCTCGTAATCCCTACCCCACACTCTCGCATCGTCTTCAACACATCCTCCGTTCCTTCGATCAGATTCGTCAAAACCTCCCCGGTAATCAATCCTTTATTCCTCCCGATGGTCGACGACAACAATATATCGTCCGCGCACCCGATGCACAACAAATCATCCGTATTCATAACCACAGAGTCTTGCGCGATGCCTCTCCACACGTTCAAATCTCCCGTCTCTTTCCAGTACGCGTACGCGAGCGATGATTTCGTCCCCGCGCCGTCCGCGTGGACGCACGTGCAATATTCCGGGTCCATCGCGATATCCTGAACCACTTTACAAAACGCCTTGGGAAACAATCCTTTGCTGACGTTTTTTATGGCTTTGTGCACGTCTTCTTTGGACGCGGAAACTCCTCTCGCCATGTACCGCTCTACTTCTTTGTTGTTTACTTGTTGTTGTTGTTGTTCAGACGACGACGACGCTCTGATGATGTTGCCGTGGCAACGACGACTGCCGCTCCTCCCATGATGATGATGATGATGTCGTTCGTCTCGTTCGTCGTTGTTTCTCAACGCTAAAACTGCTTTACTAGTATTACTTCTTCTCGAAAATGAGGATGACAACTTTGAAGACGAAGACGTAAAACAACAAAGGAGCGACGACGAGGACGAGGAGGATGAAATCATCGTCTGAATCGTCGTCATCTCTCTCTCTCCCTCTCTTAAACGCGCGTATTCTTTCTTTATTGAAGCTTCTCAAGGGAAATTTTGAAATCCAAAGCTTCCGCTCTTTCAAAATTTAGGGTGTTGAATGAAACACTAAATGACTCAGCACGTGAAGAACGCTCAAGCACTCGTCAGACTCTATAACACAAAGACAGAGACAGACAGAGACAGAGAAGGATTAAGAGATGGCGGCGAGAATGGCGACGGCGAAGGCGACCTCGCTTTGTTCTGGTCGTGGTGGTTTTTTTTGTCGTCATGTGACGACGACGACACCAACAAAAGCAAAAGGATTACGAAGGAGAGATGTGGATACGATGGCATCGGCATCATCATCATCATCATCATCTTCATCATCATCGGAAGAAGACAACAACAGTAAAGCAATAAAAAAAGAAACAACGACAGAAACAGAAACAGAAACAGAAACAGAAACAGAAACAGAAACAGAAACGATTTTCACGGTGGAAGTTGAAACGATCGTCGCTCGCAGAGCCATTCAGTGGGATTCGCTCGCGATTGGAGACGAAAATCGAGCCATTTTCGTCGCCGGGGTTGCGTTTGACTCGGAAGCGGAAAGAAAAGGGATTAAACCCGGGATGCGATTGGTGGCGATTACCGACCCGGTGGATAAAGCAGAGATGTGGCAGATACCGAAGAACGTGACTTTTGTTCGAGCGATGGATGCGATTCGATCGACGAGAGCGTACGATATTCAGTTGACGTTTGAGAAGGAGGCGTCGATTACGAGGGAGATGGTTGAATACGCGAAAGCGTTGCGAGCGGGAGACGAAGAGGAGGAGGAGAGGATACAAATTGAGGAAGATGAGATCAGACGCGCGATGATGGCTTCTTCTTCGTCGTCTTCTTCGTCGTCGTCATCGGTAGCCCCTCCCTCGACAAAACCGCCTTCAAAAGCGAGAATACCTCGCCCTTCGCAAGGCGAGAAAGAGCGCCCTGATTTGTATTCGGACAAGTGGCAAGGCGACGAATACGTCGGCACTGGGCCGTGGAACGAATTAACCGTAGGGTTAGCCATTGCCGTCGCCGTGCCTTTACTAATCACAATCGTAGCCGCGGCGACCAACGGCGTTTTATGGAACGTTCCAGATAGCGTCAATCGCTACCGATGATGATTAAAGAAGAAGATTGAGAAGTCAAAGAAGACGAAGAAAAGAGAGAGGGCAGCAATTTTTTGAAAAGTCGTCGCCCTTTTCGTCGTTGCCGTCGAAAAGTCATCATCGCCGCTCGAGGAGGAGGAAGAGAAAGGAGGAGAAAGAATGCACGTCGTAAAGCGAAGTCTTGCGAAAACTATGGTTCTGTTTGAGGGTGGTTTTCGGAAACAACAAAAAAACATCGACGATTATGACTCGGATTTTTGATTAAAAACGTTAGTATTATTATTAAGTGTATTACGAAGGCGAAGACGAGGACTTTTTGACGTCATCGAATCATCATCATCGCTTCGAAAGAAGAGTAACAACAGCAACTCCTTTAATACACCCGTTTCTGTTTTATTACAAACAACAACAACAACAACAACAACAACAACAACAATAAAATGATGAATTTCATAAAAATCCCACAACTGCTGATCCCGATTCTCTTCGTCGTGCTCTCCCTTTCCAACGCGTTCGCGTTTGCGGCTGAAGAAGAAGAAATCGTCGCCTTCCAGAGCGAGTTACCGAGCGATGCTTCCACGTACACGATCAAACAACAAGGAGAGCATTGGAACTCGCCGGGGTGGAGGATTGAAGGGTACACGAAAGAGTACGTAAAGTTTCGCGCGTGGAGATATTTTTTTTTTAATTGTCTCGTGACGTGGCAACCAACTTGGACCCCTTTTGGGTTTTGGGCGGCGTCGTGCCGCGATAACTGACATCTCTCTCTCCTTCCATTCTCTTTATGTTTCTCTCTCTTTCTCACTCGTGAAATATAATACAGCACGTTTACCACAGAGATCCAAGAGCTTTTTTAAACTGGCTTGTCTCAATACGCCGCGGTGCACGGATACAAATACGGGTCTGCAAACTTGGATTTCCCGGACCTTCTCGTAAAACCGAGTCTTCCGGCGGCGAACGTTGAAATCGTCTCGGTTGAGAACCACGCAAATACGGCAAACGCGGTGATTGTGAACTGGCGGTATTTGTGCGAGTCGTGCGTGGCTGGCGGGAATGACAGAATGGCGTGCCACGCCGGCAGCACCGGGGTCAATTGCAACCCAAAATCTGTGAGATGCTTTACGAGCGACAATTGCGATGACTTTTGGAACATGCTTTCTAACCATAAATCACAATCAACTGTTGCAACGAAGCTTGTTGACTTTTTGAAAACGACGATGACGGATTTAACCGACGCCGACAATGCTTACGAAAATCAAGTGAGTGGGGATAAAGTTGGTCCTCAGGTCATTTATAAATACGTCTTAAAGACGACGACGACGACGACTGGCAGCGATGATGATGATATTGAACCAATCGATATTGCCCTATACATTGGGGCTGGTTTTCTCGGACTTGTAATAGTTATTGTGTGGTGTTGTGGAAAGGTTTTAGGGGTTAGGGTTTAACACGTGGTGGCAAGTTATCCGTGATGAATAATACTGCGATTGTTTTTGTTTGTTTGTTTGTGGAAATCCAAAACAAGTTCCTTTACTATGATACTAAACCTCGACGACGAAGTTTTTTCAAGCAGCTGATGAGTGTGAGCAAGAAAAAAAACGACGGCCTCACTCGAAATATAAGACCCAAACACCCTAGATATCAACAAAAAATTCAATGTGACACCCTACATTTCTTAATTGAATTGCCCATAAAAAACACCGTCCTCCTCTCGACTTTACGTCAAAGAAAAAGAAAGAAATGGTCAAGATTACCAAAAGTACGCTCTCTTTGTTCCTTTCTACCGCGCAGCTCTTTTTCTCTCTCTCTCTCTCTTTTGTTCCTTTGCTGTTCTTTCTTTGTGTTCTACTTCGTTCTCTTCGTCTTTTCGTGCGTTTGTGTGCGTGTGTCTGTGTCTGTGTGTGTGTCTCTGAGCGGCCCGATCTTCGTCTCGGAGTTTTGTTTCCATTTCAACCACAAGTTTTCTTAATATGCTCTTATGTACTGACTTTTCCTCTCTTTATTATCTCACGTCTTTGTTTTAATTCAGTTTGCTGCATCGGCGCCGGCTACGTCGGCGGACCGACCATGGCCATGATTGCTTTGAAGTGCCCGCACATCGAGGTAATAAACATTTTTTTTCTGTGTTGATGATGTGAAGCAGAGCGCGGGGGAAAGGAGATGGATTCGCAAAATCTTCTCTCTTTTGTCTCTCTTAAAATCGCTTTCGTTTGAGAGCTTTTAAGCGTCTGTCTCTCTCTGACCTCTTTCTCTCGCTTTTCTCGATTCGATCGATCGCGGTCGAGAGAGAGATTAGAGCGCAGCGCTTGCTTCCGGATGTTTTTATCTTCTTCATTTTCCTCTTAAATTGGATGTAACACTAATCTCTTAACTCAATCTTTCTCTTTATCCGCAACGCGCGAACGTACAATTTTTTATCACGATGATGATATATAGGTGACGGTGGTTGATTTGAACCAACAAAGAATCGACGCGTGGAATTCGGACAACCTCCCAATTTACGAACCCGGATTGGATGAAGTCGTGAAAGCGTGCAGAGGGAAGAACTTGTTCTTTTCCACGGATTGCGAGGCGGCTATTCGGGCGGCGCAGTGCATCTTCGTCTCGGTGAACACGCCGACGAAGAAGACCGGTTTGGGGAAAGGGAAAGCCGCGGATTTGACGTATTGGGAATCCGCAGCGAGGAATATCGCCGCGTGGTCGACCAGCGATAAGATTATCGTCGAGAAGTCTACGGTTCCGGTGAGAACGGCGGAGGCGATTGAGAAAGTTTTGTTGAGAAACTGCCCGCAGGAAGGCGTGCACTTTGACATTTTGTCCAACCCGGAGTTTTTGGCGGAGGGGACCGCGATTGACGATTTGACCATGCCAGATCGCGTTTTGATCGGTGGGAAGATTGAAAACGACCGCGGGACGGCGGCGTGCGCCGCTTTGTGCGAAGTTTACGCGAACTGGGTGCCAAAGGAGAGAATTTTGACCGCCAACTTGTGGTCCGCGGAGTTGAGTAAATTGACCGCGAACGCCATGTTAGCGCAAAGAATTTCTTCCATCAACGCCATCTCGGCGTTGTGCGAGTGCACCGGAGCGGACGTTTCCCAAGTCTCCTTTGCGATTGGTAAAGATTCCAGAATTGGCCCGAAGTTTTTGAACGCCTCGGTCGGTTTCGGCGGTTCGTGCTTTCAAAAAGATATCTTGAACTTGGCGTACATTTGCGAGTGCCACGGATTGCAAGAAGTTGCCGATTACTGGTACTCCGTCGTTGGCATGAACGATTACCAAAAGACCAGATTCGTGAGAAGAGTTGTTTCCGCCATGTTCAACACCATTCGTAACAAGAAAATTGCCATGCTCGGCTTTGCGTTCAAGAAGGACACCGGGGATACTCGCGAAACGCCGGCAATTGACGTCGCGCATGGGATGATTGAAGATGGTGCCAAGATTGCGTTGTTTGACCCGCAAGTGCCGGAAGAACAAGTCAGAATGGACATGGGCGAAGAAGCTATGAAGAGCATAACGTGCTACTCGAAGCCGACGGAGGCGTTGAAGGACGCGCACGCCGTGACCATCATGACCGAATGGGACGAGTTCAAGACGTACGACTGGAGAGCTATCTACGAAGTCATGCACAAACCGGCGTTTGTGTTCGACGGGAGAAATATCTTGGACCACGCGCACTTGAGCGAGATTGGTTTCATCGTCTACGCGTTGGGTAAACCGATCGATCCGTTTTTGAAGTCCGCCGAAGGCGCGTAAACGACGAGACGGATACGAATACAAAACAAAAGAGAGAGGAATAGAGAGAGGAGAGAGAGAGACAGAGAGACAGAGAGAGAAAAAAAAGAGGAGGACAAAACGAGTTGCAAAACGATGACGAACGAGGACGGCGACGAAAGACGACGGCGACAAGAGGAGGCTCATATAATTTACTATCTATCATCTAAATTTAATATTGATTTATTTTTTACACCCACAAATACACAAGACTTTGAAGACATATATGATGGATTAATGCACTTTTTGATTGATTAATCGAACCCGTCTTCCGTGACGTCTCCTCGCGCGCGGCCGGTTTCTCCGTTTTTAAACGATACGCTATCGTCCGGTCGTCCAATCATCACCTCTTCTTTCGTTATCGTCACCATACCGAGTCTCGATACGCCGCTCGGTTTGCGAACGTTCTTCGGCGACGTGTAACTCACTTGAACCTTTCCGTCGTTCCGAACTTTCGAATGAAACGCGGCTAAATCAGCCGCAAACTGCATATCTTCGTCACTTGCTATCGCGCCAGGTTGTTGTCGTAAAACAACGTGCGAACCCGGCGCCCCGCGGACGTGAAACCACACGTCTTGAGGCTGCGAAAGATGTAGAGAGACGGCTTCGTTCCCTCGAGAGTTACGGCCGCAGAGCACGATTTTACCCGAAGGCGCCACGTACTGTCGAACGCCCGACATGAGTTGCTCTTTCCGCGACTGTTTGCTATTGCTATTTTTATTACTACCGTTGTTGTTTTTCTTCTTCGCCTTCATCGCTTTAACTTCGTTCGCCGATTGCTTATCTCTCGGTTTCATCAAGTTGGCGCGCACGAGCTCGATTTTAATTTCCTCGAGAACAATCTTGTCCTCCAAGGAAGACGACGACGAAGAAGAAGAAGAAGTTTCTTCATCGTCGACCGCTCCGAGAGACAGTTCGCGCAAATTAAACTCCACCTGTTCCAAGTATTCCTTTTCTTTCTCTAACTCTTCCATCAAAGGAAACACCGCGTCGGCGGTTCTCCTTAACTTTCTCGCTTTTTTATACAAAGCTTCCGCGGTACCAATCGCGCCGAGATCTTTATCCACCTTGAACGTTTTCGCTTCGCCGGTTTCGAAATCAAAACCGTTGACAAAATCGTCGTTTTTCTTATACTGCGAAGCGTACGCCATGATCGCGTCCGCTTCCAAGGACATCTCGTCGTGCTTCTCGCCGGCTTTGATTTGTTTCTCAAACGCAGCTTTTTTGTTCGCGGATTTTTGCAACGCGGTCTTCACGGCTTTCAAACAATCGTTGCGCTCGGATTCGTATTCGTTTTCGTTCGATTTTTCTTCGTACATTTCTGTGAAGATCGCGCCGAGTGATGTTCTTCGGGTTTCGTCCTTTATGTTTTCGTTCTCGTTCTCATTCTCGTCGTCGTCGTCTTCAACCATGACGGCGTTTTCCGTTTCGTGAAGGAGAATCTGTCGCGTGTGCTCGCTAAAATACGCCTTGACGTTTTTCGCTCGTTTGTCTTCGTCTTCTACCGCTTCTAACGCGTGGTCGACGCTGGCGCGCCATCGCGCAAACGCATCGAAAAGCGCTTCGTAATACTCACTCGTTTTCGTCTCATTTTCTGCTGCTGTTGTAGCATTGGCGGCGGCTATTGCGCGCAACGTCCGCTCTAACGCCGGTGATACGCCTTGAAACGCTTTCGAAAGCGAACCAAAGTTTTTGTCATCGTCTTCGCCGTCCTCGGCGTTCAAAATCGCTTTCCGAAACGCTTCGCAGTCTCCAATCTCCATCGGATCTTTCCCCGGTGGCGCCGGCGGAAACGCGTAAGGCTTCCCCAACACCACGCTTCTCACCTGCGACTGTTTCTCCCCAACTTGGTGCGATGCAGCGACCACATTTCTCGTCTTTGAATCTACTATGATGACGTTACTCTTCCTCCCGGTCACTTCGCACACGACCTCGTATTCGCTCTCGCCGGCGACGGCGCGTTCGGCGAATCGAAACACGCACACGCGTTCAAACTTCACCGGCACAAACGCTTCGATTAAAACTTTATCCCTCAAAATCTCGTTCGCGAGAACACCAAACGATAACCGGTCTCGCTTTTTCGTCTGCATCGTCTGCATCGTTCTCGTCGTTTTACTACCACTTGGTACTAAAGCGACTCGTGCAAAATCCGGATGCGAGCTGCATTGCACCACCAACTTCTCCCTCTCCTCGTTTATAAAGTGCATCGTCAGCGTGTGTGGATCTAATTGTGCACAATTGGTCACTTTCAGTGGTAATCTCGAGCGGATGGACGCGATGGATGCCACCAGTGCCGTGAAATCAAAGTTTGGTGGACGATGCTTCAATGGCTTCCCCGTCGTCTGAATCGTCTGCGCATTATCCAAAACGTTTTCCGGAAGCGAAGACGAGGACGAAGACGAAGCGTTTAAAGCTTTGAACGACTTATAAGACGACGACGAGGGTGAGGACGTGCCACGACGACCATCAAAGCAGCAATAGCGATGGTGAATTGACGACACACGAAGCGATGATGATGATGTCAGCATGAGTTTTATCTTGCGCATGTGACGGTCGTTTTAAGTGAAAATTGTGAGCACAAAAAATTCGCTTTTCTCTTGCGCTCTTTGGGTAGTATATGGAAAGAACGAAGAAAGAAATATGTATTTCACCGGTGCTATTGTTATTACTACGAGTGTTTCGAGTACTGCTATGACGACTACTGGTGCTGCTTTTTCTGTTCCGCTTGGATGATATAATCACGCGGGCGTAAGTCGTTCTTATTATTTTTCCGCCCCGCGGGTGGCGGTCTCTTCCGTTTCGTCCGGACGGAAGTGTTTGACGTAGACTCTCCTGCTCTTAGTTGTTTTGTGAGTAGTATTGCGACTGCTGCTATTATTATTCTTTGTGACGGCGACGGCGATTAAGTCGCCGGGTTCGTTTACCGCGAGCTGGGAAATCGAACTGCCTTTTTTAAAATCGCACACGGTTTCTAAATGTTCGCGAGTTTTCGTGGACCAGAGCTCGACTTTTCCGTCGCCGCCGCCGGTGACGAGGAGGTTGGTGGATTGTTGAATGAACGCGCAGCCGTTTATCGGGTGAAGGAGGACTTTTCGTTGCTGGTTCTTCTTTTTTTGCTTAAATTGTTGTTGTTGCTGGAAGGCGAATTTAGGCGCGTCGTCGGCGCGAACGGTTTCTCGATGGCAGAGGAAGTTGTACGCGTATTTCTCGTCCAATTCCTCTCGAAAAAATTCGACGGAACATTTCGAATTGCTCAGTCCCAAAACAAAATCGCACGACGGTTGTTGTTGTTGTTGTTGTTTCCTGCTACTGTCTCTTCTTTCTTCTTCTTCTTCTCTTTGAGCGCCGTACGAGTGCTTTGGATTGAAACTCAGAGCGCACGAGCGAACGTGTTGATACTGCCCCAGTTGTTGTTGTTGTTGTTGCTGTCCTTCTCCAAAATCCTTTTTATTCAAAAACGACCGACTCGTTGTCCTCTCGAAACTTGGAGCGTTCGTCAGCAAAATCACGGAAGAGTCGTATCGTCTTTCCTTCCCTTCCGCGGACACGAATAAAACTCGATTGTTCTTCGCGTCCGCCACGTGCGGCTTAAACGGCAACGCGTTGCTCAAAATCTTCCTCGATCTCGACGGCATTCGTAAATCCCACGCGTTTAAGTACAAATCCCACCCGGCGGAGAAAACGACGTCGGGTTTATCCTCGAGAAAGAAAACGTTTTTAATCGCGTCTTTGTGCGTCCCGACGACTTTTACCGAATCATCGTTCATTAATACGTCTTTCTCGAGTGGGTCTCCTCCTTCTCTTTTTAAAACTCTCGTCACGGATTCTCCGCACAACAACTCACCAGAAAGAGTTCCAAAACACACGCATCCGTTATTACCGTTAGAAGGAGAAAACGCGCAATCTAAAATCGGACTCTTTATTTCTCCAGACGAAGAAGAAGCGCTCGTGAACCGTCCGACGTATTTTTTACTCTCTTCTTGACCCGCGAGGATGGAAAACACATTCAGATCACCACTCCAAGTACTCGCGGCTAAGACCGAGGAAGTGCGACTTAATGCTAGCTTTGAAATCTCCTCGTTGAACGCGCATCCCGTCAATACTTCTGCGCCTGAAATTTCTCCTCCTCCTTCGTCGTCGTCAAAGTTGTTCATAACGGTATATATACTAACAGAGAGAGAGAGTCAATTTCCAATGCCACATGCGAGTTTGTTTAGAGGGAAACGAACGACTGTTTTATTCTTCGAAGAAAAAAAAAACAAACAAAAATGATGCGAGAGTAAGGCTTAAGCACTTAAAAAAACTGAAAGAGTAAGCTTAAGCACTCAGAGGGTTGAAAAAGAGTAAGGAATAAGCACTTAAGTAAGTGCTTAAGTCTTACTCTCCATTCTTTTCTCATTTTTTTTTTGTTCTCAATTGGTTTCAGTTGGATATAAAACAACTCTTCATATCTCTCGCAGTCTCTTTACTCTCTCTGTCCTCTCGTTCTCAAATCGATCTCAAAGAGCGCGAGAGCGTATTCCAGAGCACAAACACAGAGCGATTGTCGTCTGGATATTCTTTTGAGCGGATAAAGACGGGTTTTAGAGACGAAAAGAGCGCGTTGAATTCCTTCGGAATCCGACGACGGGAGAGAGGTCTAAAGAGATCGGCGGGAAAGAATTCGGAATACTTCGAGCGGGTCTTTATCCCTTTAAACAGGTTTCACACATAAAATGAGCACCCAAAACGAGGAAAAAGTATCCTCTCGCGTCACTTTTTGCGAAGACGCGCCGACATTTCGTCCAACTGCGGAAGAGTTTTCCGATCCTTTGCGATACATTTCATCCATACGCGAAGAAGCGGAGAGGTTTGGTGTGTGCCGAATTCAACCTCCGGAATCCGCGCGGGAGTTTTTCACCGAAACAACACTCAATACCACCAATAAGAGCTCGCACACTTCGCGATTGGCGATTGATGCGTCGACTTTTTGCGTCCAAACCAGAGTGCAGACCGTGAACGAACTCAACGACTTCGCGGACGACGACGACGAGCGCGACAGCCCCCAAGAAGGACAAAACCAACGACGAAGGAAAAATCGAAGCGGATTTGGACAGCATGAAACCCTAAAATTTCGCCAAGACTATTGCCAAAAAATGGGCACACATTTCAACCAACCGATCGAACGTTGGCCGACGTTTTTAGGGAAGAAGTTAGACGTGCAAAAACTCTACGAACTGGTCAATACAAACCCTTTGAAAGGGTTTGAAAGTGTAAAAACGAACAAGCAGTGGAGAGATATCGCGCGGGTTTTAGATCCCGGGATGACGCAAACGCGTGCGAACGACGGGACGTCGAACTCGTTCTCGTTGAAATGTTTATACCGGAAGTGGGTGTTGCCGTTTGAGAAGAGGAGGAGGAAAGAGGAGGAAGAGGAGAAGACGAGGAACGAGGAGAACGAGGAGGAAAGAGGAGGGAAAGGAGGAAAAGCATCATCTGGGAAAGGAGGAGGAGCGGCAAACCTTAAGGAGGAAACGACGAAAGAGGAAGAACCGACGGAGGAAGAGAAGGAGTTGATCGGGGCGATGTTGGATTTAGAGTTTCGATGTTCCAGACCGGCACCGAAAAGACCAAAATTGGAGAATGGTTTAGAAGAAATCGCAGAACAGTTAGAGATTGAACGCATGACGGCGCAGTCGTGCAAGCATTGCGGCCAGAGCGGGCACGACGACGAGGAGACGTTTCTCGTCTGCGACGGATGCGACCAAGGCTTTCACACGTACTGTTTGTCGCCGCCGCTACAAAAGGTGCCGAAAGGGAAATGGTTTTGCGTCGGATGCGAAGCAGCCGCGCGTGCTGTTGAATTCGAAGACGGAGCGGAGTATACCATCGATGGATTTCGAGAGGCGTGCGCCGCGTTTGATTTAGCGTTTTTTGGTAGGAACAATCCGCAACAAACACAGATGCTTTTAGCGCAACAACAACAATACGGTTCGTTCACTATTCCGTGCGGAGACGTGGAAGAGAGTTTTTGGCAGATGGTTGAAGAAGGGTCGCACGAGAACGTCGAGGTTCGATCCGCGGCGGAAATCGACACCACGAGACGAGGCTCCGGGTTCCCGAGGATGCGAGACGCGCCTTCTTCTTTTGCTACAAAAAAGAAGTCTGGCGGCGGTGACGACGAGGAGGAGGACAACGACGGTAATAATGATAAAATGGAGGAAGAAGAAGAGGACGAAATGGTTGCAAAGATGCGAAAATCGCCGTGGAATTTGAATAACTTACCGGTGTTGAGAGGTCCGGGCGAACACGAAAGTCTATTAGCAAGTTTACCGGAACACGTGGCTGGTTTGTCGCAACCGTATTTATACGTCGGGTCGACGTTTGCCTCGACGTGTTGGCACGTGGAAGAAAATAATCTGTATTCAGTCACCTATCAACACGCGGGCGCCGCGAAAATGTGGTACGCGATTCCCGCGGCTTCCTGCGAGGCGATGGAGAACTCGTTCAAACGAGCCGTTCCGGATTTGTTCGGAAACCAACCGGATACGATGATACACGTAGTCACGATGCTTCCGCCGTCTACTTTACGAAACGACAACGTGCCGGTATTTCGCGTCGAGCAAAACCCGGGTGATTTTATCGTGACGTTTCCAAAGAGTTACCACGCGCAAGTCGATTGCGGGTTCAACGTTAGCGAGAAAGTAAACTTTGCGCCTCCGGATTGGTTATCGCACGGAACCGACGCGGTGGAGCGATATCGATCGTGTCGAAAACTGTCGATGTTCTGTCACGAGCGGTTGTTGTGCGATAGCGCGGATACAACATCACCGAAACTTGGTGTAGAAGACGAAGATAAAGATGAAGGAAAAGAAACGACGACGATTAGCGAGAACACCGCGAGGTGGTTGTTACCGGAACTTCTAACGATGATGAACGAAGAACGCCAAGCGAGGGAACAGCTCGCCGCGGATGGGACCGTCAAATCGAAGTTAGTTGTCGATAAGAAGAAGAAAAAGAAGTCTTCATCGTTGCCGTCGTCGTCGTCGTCGTCTGAAGCCGAAGCTGTAGTTATAGTCAAGAAACCAAAAGAAGCTCGATTGCGAACGTCGCCACGAACCGCCGAGGATGATCCGGAATGTACCATCTGTCGCTCCATATTACACCTCTCCGGCGTCGTGTGTAAATGCAACGTCGGGCGGAAAGCGTGTATGAGGCATTGCGCGGAATTGTGCGAATGCGCGGCGGACAACAGAGTTCTTTTCTACCGCAAGACGTTGGAAGATATCGAGAAGCTCGTTTCGACGGTTGAGAAATCTACCTCGGCGGAGCATCGGAAACAAATCAACGCGGACTTCAAACCAGTCGCCTGCGGCAAAGCTAGGATTACTAAAGCCAACGCCTGGGTAAAGAAAGTTAAACAAGCCTTGGAGAAAGCTCCGATGCCGGAAATTGCAGATTTGCAAAGTTTAGCAGTCGCGGGAGAAGAGTTTGTTTGGGGCGGAAGCGAGATGGCGGAGACGCGCAAGTTGTCCGCGAAAATAGCGCTCGCCAAGAAGTGGCAAGTCGACTTGACGGTTTTGAAAGCTAGAATGAACGGCGAAGAGTTGACGGTAGGTGACGTCATGCTCGAGGACGATCTATCCGAAGAAGAGGACGATGTAGAAGGAGGAGAAGAAGGAGAAACAGAAAAAGAAGAGCGAGAAGACGAGGAGGAAAAAGACGCCGAAGGAGAAGCTGCCGAAAAAGCGCCAGCCGGGGCTGACGACGACCTCATGGTTATCGACGGAGAGAAGAAAGAAGACAGAGAAGATGCCGGTGCTACGGCGACTACGACGGCTAAACAAACAGCGGACGTGGACGACGAACAAAAAGTATCCAAGAAGGACAGAATTGTTCCTCGAATGAAGCTGGACCGATTGGAAGAACTGTTGTCGACGAAACCGGTCCCGATGACTGCGGCGGATTTGAAATCGTACACCAACTTGAAATCTGATGCCGAAAACATCGAAAAAAGAGTCGCAGACGCTTTGAAAGAGCAACCTTACCCTTCCCCGAGAACGTGCGAAAAGTTGTTGAAAGATTCTACGAAAATTTCCGTGGAGATTCCCAGTCACCATCGACTGTTCGAGCAGATTCAAAAAGCAACGAAATGGGCGGAAAAAGTTCGCGCCGCGATCCCTGGTCGCGCGGGTCGTACCGGCAGAGGTGGTGGTCGTGCGAGTTACGAAGACCATAACGACGACGGCGACGATACCGCGGCAACTTTAGTACGAATTCATGATCTCGATGAGCTCGAAAAAGAATCGCACGGTTTACCGGTATCTTCAATGGAGCTGCAAACGCTCATCAAGGCGCGCGAAGAGACGCACACGTGGCGCGCTCGAGCCATTTCGCTTTTGGATACCAAAAATGCTCCCTTGTACGACGCGGAAATGTTGTTCAACGAAGGCAAAGAACTTGGTGTGTATTGCGACGAGATCACCACGCTGGAAACCGCCGTCGACGACGCGTACGCTTGGGTCAATAAAGCGCTCAAGATGGACACGCCGATGACGTCAATCGATGAATTGAAGACACACTTGGAAGCTTCGAAAGCGCTCGCAATTACAGTTACCGAATCGACGTGGCTTAAGAACCGAATCACCGTTCGTCAATGGGCCGAAGACATTAAGAACATGCTTCTCGTGAAAAACCCGATCGACGACGCGATTAAGGCGGTGAAAGAAGGCGAGGAGTTACTCGACTCTGCAGACTACGAAGTCGCTCCAGACGAAGAGAAACTTTTGATAAGTTTGAAAGGCCACGTAGACGCTGGGAAGAAATGGGAAGTAAAAGGTCGTCAAGCAGTTCAATGCGCGAATTCTAAGAGAGAAGCGGACAGGAAGTCTCTCGATGAAGTCGCTCAAATTGTGCGCGAAGGCGCAAGCATCCCTCTCAAACTCGAAGGGTTCGATTTTCTTCAAGAAACTGTCAACACCACCAAAGCGTGGCTCGAACGCGCGCAATCGTGTCTGAAAGGTAAACAGCTCACTCGACGTGGGACGGCGCAACCTCTACCGACGTTGGAGGAAGCGAAGCAGCTCGTCAAGGAGGCGCCGGACTTGCGCATCTACGTGAAGGAAGTCGCCGCTTTGATCGAACGCGTCGAAGACGCCGAATCTTGGAACGAAGAAGCGGAAGATTGTGTCTCGCGATGGCGCGAAGAAGGTGCGGAAATTACGTTTAAAGAATTGGAGTTATCGCACGAAGACTTCGGGTTGGAGTTACCAGCGATGGCTACGGTGAGAAAACGATTACGCGCGTTGGATTGGGAAGAGAAAGCGAGAGAGTGCTTTGCGTCTATTCTTGAGAGAATCGAAGGCACCGCCGGGACGTCGGAGAAAGGGAGCGGCAAGTCGTCGAAAGCATCAAAGAAACAAGAGGAAGAGGAAGAAGACTTACCCGAAGATGCCTTATTGGACGAGCTTCACGAAGAAGCCGAAGACTTGGACGAACTCAATCCGAAACTTCTCGAAGAAGTCAACAAACGATGGAAACTCGTGGACGAGTGGCGTCAAAAAGCAGACGCAATGTTGAATCCAGAGTTGGATGAAAACGGCAGGCCAAAGCAAACGATCGGTCCGGACGAGTTGGACGCTTTGATTTCGGAAGGGAAAAACTTACCGGCGATTGTCGCGAAAGTGGACGAGCTCGAGGCGAACTTGGCGAATCACCAAGTTTGGTTTACAGCGGCGAGAGAGTTGTTGGCATCGGCTCCGGTTCCAGTAGCTGCCGCTGCGGGTGATGGTGGTTCAGCTGGTGCGAAAGGAGCTGACGACGATGGCAAAGAACAAGAGAAGCAGAAACGACGCCCATTCTCGGACTTCAAAGATTTGTTGAAGGAAGTCGAAAGCGAAGGAGACGCGTTCATGTGCCCAGAACGAGCGCAATTGACCGCGATTGTCAATCGATGCGAAGAGTGGAACGACAATCTGCGAATGGCTTTGTTGCGTCGTCCGGTAGTTCACACGAGCACCCCTCCCACCGTTGTTGGCCATGCAGGAGAAGAGAGCAAGCAAGAAGAGGTGCAACTGAATTCCAAGCAAGTTCTGCAAACGATTTTAGAATCTATCCACGCGGCTATTTTGGACGTCACCGGGACTGGTATTCCTCCGGAAACCGAAGATGGTCAATTTTGTCTCTGCAGACAAGCCGGGGGCGTACAAATGCTCGGATGCGACGATTGCGGCGATTGGTACCATTTGAAGTGCATCAACATTTCTGCTTCTGCGGCAAAAACGATGAACAACTACGTGTGCGCGCCATGCGTGGCAAAGAACGGAAAGCCGAAAGCGCTGTCCTTGGAGACGTATAAATCGGTCCATCGAACGAAACGGCCGAACATTTTAGCGTTGAAAAGAGCTTTGCAAGAGTCTGTGTCTTTTCCGTGCGAAATGCTCGAAGAAGAGTTGATTATTGAAATCGTCAACGCTCACGACGCGTGGTGCTTGCGCGTTCGCGAGTGCTTGCACAATCACCACGTCCTCGAAACCTCCACGTCTGCGGAGACGCAAGCCGCGCATATTGCGAGAGCAACGACCAGAAGAGAAGCCGAAGCGAGAGCGAGAAAGGTCAACGAGGCGCAAATGCGCGGTGCAAACCCGCACAACGCCGAATTGACGGCCATTCAGCACGTCATGCTCATGGGCCAATCTGTCACCGCCGCGGCGACGCAACGCACGATTGCTTTGCAAGGCGCGCAAGCCAATCCAACTTTACTCTCCGAAGAGTTGAAGAATATTACCATCAACCAACTCACTTTGCTGCAACAGTTTGGCGTTCAGCTGGCGTTGTGTCAAGCGCAGTTACACATGGCGCCGGCGATTTCGCACCCGCACATTGTCCACGTCTTGATTTTGCGAGATAGACACGCGAAGCTGATGGAGCAACTCGCGGTAGAGTTGAAGAAGGACGACGGGGAGCAACAGATATTGGCAGCGATTACGCAAGCGATGGATCCGAACGCACAAGTTGCGGTTCCTCCATCTGTTGCCGCCGCTAACGTCGAAAGAGAAGCAGCAGCAGCAGCAGCAGCAGCAGCAGCAGCAGCGGCGGCAAAGGAGAAGGACGATTCAAAAGGAAAGGAGGAACCTTCGCCCGAGGAGGACGTGAAAAAGGAAGCCGGAGAAGCGCCGGCTGCCGCGCCGCCTGAGAAACCAGCACCCGCGGCAAAAGGAGGCAAGAAAGGTAAAGCTGCGGCAAAAGGCAAAAAAGGCGCGAAGGGGAAGAAAGTTGCAGAAGAAGTTGAAGCTCCCGCGCCCGAAGCGGCGGACAAGGAAGAAGAAGCTGTGAAAGAAGAGGACGCGGCGACGCCGATGGATGTAGGCAAAGACGCGCAAGCCGCGCAAGCCGCGCAAGCCGCGCAAGCTGCTGCCATCGCAGCGCAAGCCGCCATGCAGCAACAGTTCGCGCAGCAACAACAGTTCCAGCAACAGCACGATCAACAATTTCTCGTTCACCAGCAACAGCAATTGCAGATGATGGGTGCGATGCAACCGCAACCGGGACAAGAACAAATGTTCGCCGCTGCGACAGCGCAGCATCAACTCAGCGGTACCGGTCCTGATGGTACGCAACAACCCGTCGGAATTGACCTGAAGAAACAAATCTTTGCGGGCATGAAAGGTGCATTAGCCATGGAATTGGAACCGGTCGAGGAGACCTTAGCGATGATGAGAGAAGTGTGCGGCCCGGCGTGGCGACAACGTGCCACGTCTTTAATGCGAGGCCCGCCGTTCCCAAAACTCATCGAGTTGCACGAACTGAAAGAGACCGCCGTAGCCGCTGGCCTTTTTCCAGGAGGTGGTGTCGATCCATTAGCCGATCGCGCGTTTGCCTTAGAATCCGCCGGTCAACTTTGGCTCGAACACGCCGCCACCGTCGTCGAAGATAAATCCATTCCAATCGAAGCCGCTCGCGTTCTTTTGCGCGAAGGTCGAGCGTTACCCGTGCATCTCAAAGACGAACTGGAGGAGTTGGGCGAACGATGCGAACTCTATTGCGTCTGTCGATCCGCGTACGATGCGAAACGATCGATGATTTGCTGCGACCGATGCGACGGCTGGTTTCACTACGAGTGCATTGGCATGCAACCGCCTGGCTTGGACGAGCAAGAAGAGGCGAATATTAAGTTTGCGTGCCCGCAATGTTGCGAAAACCAAGGGATTCCGTACGTGCCTTTCAGACCTCTTCGGTGATATACACCGCGAAGAGAAAATCTTATCTATCTATCTATCTATCTATAACAACATTTAGCATCAACACAACAGTGATATAAAACTACGTAGCTTACAACTTTTTAATTTAATATAATACAAACTTGAATATCTAGTGCGAGTGCGTCGTCTATCTCTCTCTTAGTCTAAGAACTTCCCTCGTTTTAAAAGTTGCGACGGTTGCAAAATTTCTTGGAAAGCAACGATGTCCTCGTGTTCTTTTTCGTCGTCGTCATCGTTGCTTTTCTTGTTGAAATCATCGTGCACGATCGTTGTTGTTGTTGTTCTCTCCTCCCCTTCTTCTCCTTTCTTCTTTCGTAATCTGAACCGTTCGATTAACCCTTTCATGTATTTTGGCCTAGAATAATTCGCGACTGAACGACTCAACCAAATCGCACGCAACAAACGTTCCTCGTCTTCGCTCATGTCTCCTCGTTGTTCGTGCGATGATGATGATGATGATGCTATTCTCTTCTTTCTATCTTCTGTCGCGTGATATAGTAAAAGAGCCGCCGATACGGATAAATTAAACGACTCCGTAAAACCCGACATCGGCAAGTAGACTTTCCCGTCGGCCAACTCCTTCGCGGTTTCCGAAACTCCATCCAACTCGTTACCGAATATCACAGCCGTTGGTACCTCTGTCCAATCGTACTCTCCAACCGATTTTGCTTTCTCGTTATCGAAATCCGTCACCAGAACTCGAAACCCTCGCTTCTTCACTTTTTCAATGCACTCCCGCGTGGATTCGTACTGCGAGATGTGCTGCCACTTCACGGCGCCTCCACTCGTCCGTCCGGACTGTTTAAAAACCAAACCTTTCTCTGCAACGACGCCAACCGCGCCTATACCCAGCGCTTCCGCGGATCGACACACCGCTAAAAAGTTCCCGGTATCGTACACGTTCTCCAATATCGGGAGCACGCTAAACACTCTCTTCGATACCGTCTCCTCTACGCGCCGTATTCGATCCGCGCCGATCATATCGTTCCCGA
>Ga0257106_1000087_pt1 | contig 54980 bp, 34 predicted proteins | sample LP_taG_3_FD_190177 | JGI IMG/M metagenome (GOLD analysis project Ga0257106, IMG submission 190177) | Marine microbial communities from Northeast Subartic Pacific Ocean, Canada - LP_J_2011_P26_10m | ecosystem: Environmental > Aquatic > Marine > Oceanic | place: Canada: Northeast Subartic Pacific...
TCGTTGCATATCGCGAAAGATTGAAATCGCATTTTCGGCGTTGTTACTCGACGTGTGCGATTTCGTCTTCTTTGCGCAGTGTAACAACATCGTGTTGAAAAGAATTTGGTTATCCAGCGTGCTGTTTACATTCGTTCTGAGCTTCACCGTGTCGTATAAACCCGTCGCTTTCTTTACATCGCCGAGATGAAAGTACAGAAACATAGCCGCACTCGCGACGGAGGACGTTTCGCACACAGATTTGTTCGATTGCTCGAACAATTCCACGCCTTTCGTAGCCATCGCTTGGCCGTTCGCATCGTCTGCCCTCGGTCGACACGCCGTCAACGCGGACGTCAGGATGTGTCGATTCACGGCAAACCCGAGTTTTTGCATTCGTTCGATGATATCCATCGCGGATTCGACGTCGTTCGCGCGCGCATACACAGACACTAAAGCGCTAAAGACTTGCGACGAGACGTTAAAATAATCATCTTTACCGTTGTTGAGTTTGTTCGTTTCGCGAAGTCTCTTCGATTCTTCCTCGTACCTTTGCAAAAGCGGTCTCGTGATGTTCTTCGCCAACGCGACAGCTTTAGCGTTCGATTCGGTAAACGCCCCGACCGCCAACGATCTTTGTAAACACGACAAGGTTGCGGAAACGATGTATTTGTTCATGTCGCCTTGGACGCTCGGATCCTCTCTCGATCGATTGAATAATTCCAAAGCAAATTCTAAATCTGGTATCGGAGACGCGTTTGCCGCTGCCGTGATAGCCGCACCGTACGTAATCTCCGTCGGCGCTAAGTACGCAAAGTCCTCGGTGAGTTCTTGGAAAATACTTTTCGCAACGTTGACATTCCTCGCATTCTTTGCCGCCGCGATGACGCCATTGAACGCTCGCACCGCGTCCGTATCGTCTCGAATTCGTTTATCTTTACCTAGTACGTCCACTTTGAACTGTCGAAACGTCTCTAAAGCCTCCTCGCAATCCGCGCAGCTCGCGCAACAATCGATGTAGGAACGATACACGATCGCTTTGGGCGTACCATTTTTCTTCATATTCTCGAAAGCTTTCTTCGCATCGTTCAATCGATTCGCTTTCCCGCACGCTTTTAAAAACGCCGAAACCGTGTATTCATTCTTCGCCAGCGACGTCTCAAACGCCTGTCTCACGAATTCAAAGTAAAACGCGTTGTTGTTTTTAATGTTGTTGCTTTGGTTGCGGTTCTTTTTCGCGCTTTTTGTCGTCGACGCGTTCAAATCGAATCCTTCGTCGTTATTCTCCCCGTCTCTCATCTCCCTCGACAGTCTCGATATAAACGCATTCGCCAACCGTCCGCCGTCCATCTTATCGTCCCTAGGATCGAACAAACCGTAATACTCCATCATCAACTCAAACGCGTTCGCTTTCGCGCACTGGTCAAAAAACGGCCCGTGGTGTTGCGCCACGTTCATCTTCTTAAAAACCCGAGACTGCGCGTACGACTCCCCCCTACTAAACTCGCCCTCGTCATCCTCTCGTTCGAGAAAGTACCGCCGCGCGAACCGAAACGCTTGCAAAGGCGCGTTCATGGTCCCTTCCGTTACCCGCAACAACCTCGAAAACTCCTCCACCAATTCGTTCTCTGATTTCGCGCTCCATCTCTCCTTCTCTTCTTCCTCCTTCTGTTCTTCGTTGTGCACAAAAATCGCCTCCTCGATGTCCTTCTCCACCGCCTGTTGGAAAAGCACAGCTTTCTTCTTGTACTTTTGTACCACTTTATTAGGAGTAGGAGTAGGAGTAGGAGGCGCAATCGTCTTGTTCCCGAAATTGATGGTCTCTTTTCTCCGTCTGCTGTACGTTCGTCTTTTCATCAGTTTCTCCGTAATCGTCGTCGTTATCATCGCATCGTCGTCCTTTTCTTCGTCGTCGTCGCATTCCTCCTCCTCTTCTTCTTCTTCTTCTTCTTCTTCTTCTTCTTCTAAAGGGAAAGAAGAAGAAGAAGAAAAATCCACTTTTTTCTTCTTCTTTGGGTTATCGGAAATCGCCGCCAGGGGAGAACACAACCTTCTTCTCGGGGAAGAAGAAGAAGCGAATAAAGAAGAACGTCGTCTTCTCAGAAAAGCAGCGGTAGAAGGAGTCGTCGTGGTCGTCGTGCTGCGCAAAGAGGAGAACACCATTTTTGATGCGCTCCTTCTTCTTCTTCTCCTAATTCAGAATAATAAGCGTCTCTCGCACAAGAATAATCGCTTTTTTTGTGACGACGATGAATAAAAAGAGAGGAGGAGTGTACACTTATGCAAGAGACATCATTTGACACAGACACACACGGCAAAAAAAAGAAAAAAAACGTCAAAAATAAGAACAAAAAGTCAAACACAAAACACATGCAAACATGTTAATAAACCTGCGAAAAACCATAACACGTGTATCTGTTATTGGTTCTAAAATAATCACAGAGGAGGAAATCGAGAAGAAAGAAAGAGTTCACAATTGATTGTGAAGTGCACGACGTCTCGAGTTAGTATTCGACAAGTCTCTCTCTGTATAGAGCAAATAATACTAAATTGTTTCGTACCAGTGTATTAACTCATCAAACATCCTGTTCTTTTTCAGAGACTCTTTTTTCTCTCGAAGCGGCATAAAAAATTCTTAACGAGAATATAATTTAGAAAACAGAGATTTAATAGAGAATATATCTCGTGCTGAGAGGTTAGAGAGAGAGAGAGAGAGAGGGAGCATCATGGGGTGCGCGAGCTCCAAAGCGACTCGGATATCGACGACGTCAAAGGGAGGATCGTCGTTGAAGAAAAAAGAAGAAGAACAAGCGCAACAAAATGTGAATGGAATTCGTTCGTCCGATTCCAATTCGACAACAAAGACGACGACGAAGGTAAAACGGTCGCCGCTGAAACCACCTCGGTCACCGCGCTCCTCACCCGGTGGGTCCGTTCGTAAAGGGGAGATGGAAGAGGAGGAGGAGTATTTAAAGAACGACGACGTGGAAAGGAGCGAGAGTAGCAGCAGCAGTAAGAAGAAGACGAAGAAGAAGATGAAAGCAGAGGTGGAAACGAGCAAATTGAGCTTCACGTTCAAGAGAGAAGACCACCACGAGGACGAAGATGCGAAGGAGAAGGAGACGAAAGGTCACGTCAAAAACACACATTCATCAACGAACGCGACGACGACTTTGACGAGCGCGAAGAAACACACGAAACGACCGAAGCTGAAAAACTTTAAAGGTTTGCAACACGGAGCGAGCGAGAGCTCGGAAGCCGCCGGGACGGAAGAGGACGACGGAGCTGCGGAAGAAGACGAAGCGTCGACGATGCGCTTGTTAGAGAGCACGCAACCTGCGAGGGCGAGGAGAACGAGAGAGGATGAATTAATCACCAGATACGACGATAACGACGACGAGGAGGAGAACGAGGAGGAGAATATCGAGGAGGAGAACGAGGAGGAGAATATCGAGGAGGAGAGAAGGATAGCGTCGAGATCTGGGTCGCTGGTTGAGAGATTTAATAACGCGAGTACGACGATGACGATTCAGACGACGACGACGACGATTGTTACGCCTTCGGATGACAAGGCGGCTGGGTTACAAAATTCAAATTATACAACAGATAATAAGAACGAGGAAAGTAGTAATCCTACGACGCCTGGATCGAAAACGCCAGACGCGGCTTTGACTGTGGATAAACGCGTAAACTCGGTGACTTTCAAGAAACAGTTGAGAGAGATGCTGGAGAGGAAAAGTTCGGTGAAGATGCCGTCGATTATGACCAATAGCAGCAACGAGACGAAACATGAAATACATAGGAGGAAATCGTCGTTTGATAGTCCTGGATCTGGCAAACCACCGACGACCCCGACGAGCGCGGAAAAGCAACAATTCCGCAGCTACTACTCGCACACGACGTCTATGATTAACCGATCGTCGGTGTCGTTCAACGACCTGAAATTCGAGCATTCCGAGGATGACGTCGCGTTTCTTTTGAAATCGTTGAGAAAATCGGTATTATTTGCAGACGCAAAAGAAGAGACGTTGCGAGAGTTAATCTCGGTGATGTGGAAAGAAACCTTCGAGGAAAATTATGCCGTGGTCACGCAAGGGGAGAAAGGTAACGCGTTGTTCTTGGTCGCCGAAGGTGAATTTGACGTTTACGAAAGAGTCACGAAAACGACGACGACAACCTTGGTCAACAATAAGAACACCGACGACACAGAATCATCGTCTCCACCAGCAGCGAAAGCGCCGTTAGCAAAGTCTCGTTTAGGAAGACGATCGCGAAATAGTACGAAATCGGACGACGCTAGAGACGAGGCGCAAGAAGACGAGGAAGACGAAGCTGAGGTAGAGAAGCGCCTATCGTTAGAACGAGAATCGAACCATGTGGCGACATCTTCCGGACAAATTAAAAACAACTTAGTAGCCGTGAGTAGCGAAACGAGCATCAGCGAAAAGATAGATGGTAAAGACGCCGCTTCAACAACTTCGACCACGACGGTAACTGCGCAAGAAGTCGTGGAAGTGAAAGTCAACGTGAAGAAACCGGGCGAAATATTCGGCGAGTTGGCGTTGATGTACGGTGCGCCAAGAAGTGCCACCGTGCGATCATCAGAGAGGTCCGAAACGAACGCGTGGTCAACGTGGGTGCTCCCACGTCGCGCGTTTCGAGCGGTTGCTAAAAGGGCGGCTGAAGATTTTAGAGAATCGATCGCGGTGTTCATGAGTCTCGTTCCGGTGTTTGCGCCGTTGAGCGTTGCCGAACGACTGCGAGTCGCAGACGCGATGGAAGAAGTTGAATTTGAACCGGACGAAGTTATATTACAACAAGGTGAAAACGCAGGCGACGACAGTGGATTTTACATCATCGTCTCTGGAGAAGCTTTGGTGTACGTCAACGACGACGACACGCCTGTCGTTGGCGACAGCGACGAAGACGACGATGCTAGGCTTGGCATTTTAGTCAATCATTTGTTTCGATCGAATTTTTTCGGCGAGAAGGCGCTCTTGTTCGAAAAACCAAGAGACGCGACGGTAAAAGTAGGGCCAAACGCACCGCTTCGGTGCTTAAAGTTGAAGCGCGTCGATTTCGTCGCGATGATGGGTACGTTGCAAGATTTGTTATCGAGACGAAATAGCGTGACGCAAAAGCGAAACTCGAAGAAGGTAAAGATATCGAGTCCCCAGAGCGAAGAGAAGAAGAGAAAGAGCTTTCACTCGTACGATACCTCTCCTGATAATGGGAAACTGGAAACGCTAGAAAGTGGCGACGATGATGCTGAACGTAGTAGCGCCACCGCAGCCGTGGGGGAAATCGATGAAGGCGACACCAGCGCGCAAGATTCCCAGAAAAAGTCACCAGTGAAGACATTCCAAGGTATCCTACGCATACGCCGCGTTGGCATGGGATCGCGAAATTTGTATTACGACGCACACAATCCAGCCGATGAATCGTCTATTTACCGGGACGTCGACGCCATCGGTGCCTTCAACGAATCCTTCGTCCAAAGCATCACCTCTGGTTCGTTCAACGCGTCTTTGCAGCCGTTCATTTTCACAGTCTCCGAGGGTACTTTAATCGGTGGCGGTGCGGTCGGATGCGTCAATGAGTGCAACCACTACGACACGCAACAAAAATACGCGATCAAACGCGTTCGGAAAGTTGCGGTGAAATCCTCTCCAGAGCACGTCTTGTCCGAGCGTAAAATAGTCGCGGAATTGAACCATCCTTCGATTATTTCCTTACACGGCGCCTTTCAATCCGATCGACACTTATATTTCCTCATTGATTTGATGAACGGGTTTGATTTGATGGACGCGCTCGTCTCGGTCGCGACGGTTCGGAAAATGGCTCACACTACCAAACCAGACGCGCCTTTAAGGAAAGTTTTGGTCGGATTTGACGAAGACGCCGCTCGGTATTACGCCGCTCTCATCGTGTGTGCGTTTGAGTATTTACACGAATTGGGCATCATCTACAGAGATTTGAAACCAGAAAACGTATTTTTGGATAAATCAGGACGAGCTAAACTTGGCGATTTCGGCTTTGCGAAGAATATTGGCGAAAATGGTCATCAAACGTTTACGTTTTGCGGGACACCTGGATATGTCGCGCCAGAGATGGTCTTAGCGCGAGGGTACTCCTACGGCGTCGATTGGTGGGCCCTCGGCGTGTTGATTTACGTCATCATTTCCGGGTTACAACCGTTCGGTCAAAGAGGCCAAGGAGAAAAAGGAGGCGATAATCAACCGCCACAAAATAATCCGTTACAAGTCATGCAACGCATCGCCGACGCGAGTTTCCAAGTGACTTACCCGATTTACACCTCCGAGGAAGGTTGTGATTTAATCGCGGGTTTGTTACAACGACGCGTGGCGAAACGATTAGGTAACTTGAAAGGTGGCGCGCAAGCGATTAAAAATCACCCGTGGTTTGAAAACTTCGACTGGAAGGCGTTGGAGAGTGGAGCTTATCCACCGCCACAGTTGCCAGAGCCGTCGAAAGCTATACTGTCGTCGCACACGGCGCGATTGGCGGGAATTGAAAAGATGGTGTTGGAGCAAGAAATGCGCGACGACGAAAAAGGCGAGAACGATCCAAAGTTACTCGCAGCGAGGGAGATCTTTAAAGACTGGTAGAATGTAGAATAGAATGTTGTATATTAATTGCGCAATAGTGATGTATCTTTACAAGTACCACCCGGTACTATGGTCTCTCTCTCTCTCTCAGCATTTACCCCCTCTTCCTTATGAAGACGAGACAACGCTTGATGATTATTAGCGTTTGAACAAAAACTGTAAATCCTCCGGCGACAACTTCGCCATGCTCGCCTCGTTTCCATCCATTGTCCCTTCAAAAACTAACCGCTTTAGCTTTTGCAATTCGTGCATTTTCGATTCGATCGTGTCCTTACACGCGAATCGAAACGCGGTCACCTCTCTCGTCTGCCCGATTCTGTGCGCACGCATCACCGCTTGCATCTCCACCGCGGGATTCCACCACGGCTCCAAGACGAAAACGTAATTCGCCGCCTGCAAGTTCAAACCTTCCCCTCCTGATTTCAAAGACATGATAATCGCGTCCACGTCTGGGTCCGTGCAAAACTCGTGCAAATTCTGTGCTCTCGCCGTGATAGGCATCGATCCGACCAGTTTGCGAATGACGAAATTTTCCTTCCTCATGCGCCACTCGACGATGTCAATCATGCTCGTGTACTGCGAGAAGATGATGGCTTTGTTCTTTTTACCATCGCGACCGCTTCGGATCTCGCGGAGCTTTTCCATCATTTTTTCAATCTTCGAAGATGTTCGGTATTCGCTCAAATCGATTTGATTCAAGATTGATTTGTTCGGCACGACGTCATCGGCGTCGAGTTCGCCTTTGCCTTTCTTCTTGACCCCGCCGCCTCTTTCGTCTTTTGGCGCTTTGATCTTATCGATCGCTTCGGCGTCTGGAAACAAGTCGATGGTCAAATTGGTTCGACATTTTGGACATTTAATGCCATCTGCGCCAAAATCAATCTCCAAGTACGGTTGAATACACTCGCGGTGGAAGATGTGTTTACACTTGGACGTCGCCGCGTCTTCCGGTTCGACTTTCTCGCCGCAATCAGGCATGCCGCAGTAATGCATGGTTTCTTTCGCGTCAGACGGAACGTTCTCTCGGACTTCGTACTCTTGCTTCTTCTTCCTTTTCTTCTTCGACTTAGTGTATTCTTCTTCCTCTTCCTCCTCCTCGTCGTCGTCCTCATCTTTCTTCTCAAATTTCATCTCCGCCTGTTGGTTGCGTAACTTTGGATTGCGAGAATGCAAAACCAAATACGGGTGATCGCACGCTTGTCGCAACCTGGAAAGCAACTCGAACACGTGCGCGTAGTTGTTTAACACCGTGCCTTTCTTGACAAACCCGTCGAATCTCGCGGTAACGTTCGCGTACAACGCTTCGTAAAAATCTCGCTCGGTTTGGTCAAACTCGGGTTCCAGGACGTTTTCCGTCAACGGCGGCAACACGACGTCGGCGGCCCGTTCTTTCTTCGTTCGCCTCAACATTGCCGGCAGTAAAATGTCGTTACGAAGCGTCATGTACGCTCTCTTACCTGTGCCAACACCACCGTAGCGTTGAATCGGGTTGATGACGTCCTTGTTAAACTTTGAAAAATGTTTCAAAGGAGCGTGCCCGCACTGGACGCAAAAAGCGTTGTTCGGTCCCATGTCCCAACAGGCGCTTTTGCAACCACAAAGGCCTTCTTTCGAACCGTCTTTAGTGCCGACTTTTGCGGTGCAAAAGTAAAACGAGTACGGTTCCATTTGTAAGAAACGGACGAGCGAGTATAAATCGCCGACTCTGTTTTGTAACGGCGTTCCGGTGAGACACCATTTGTAGTCGCTATCCAAAGCGTACACGGCTTTCGCGGTTGACGTGGTCCTCGCTTTGATTTTATGCGCCTCGTCGAGAATTATTCTTTCCCAGTGAATTTGATGCAAAGATGAGGTTTGAAGCAATAAATCCTTGATGTCACGGTCGTCCGTGCTGCCGAAAAGTAAGCTGTTGTCGTCGCTGTTCGTGTCGTTTTCACGATCTCGTTTGATTTTCGGAGGAGTGACTTTGGTAATTATGATCTCTTCTTCTGTTTCTGTTCCATCATCATCATCATCTTCTTCTTCTTCTTCTTCTTCTTCTTCCGATTCCATTTTAAAATCCGAATCGTCGTCGTCGTCGCTGCCTTTCTTTTTCTTTTTCTTCGCGCTTTTGTTCTTCTTCTTCGATTTCTTGGCGGCGGCGGAGGTGGCCTTCTTCTTCTTCTTCTCTTTCGCCGCGGGCGGATTCTTCGACGTACTTCTCGTACTTCTCGTCGTCGGAGCAACCACAGTCGCGTCCTCTTCTTCCTCGTCGCTATCGCAGTCCAAACAAATCACTTCCGTCTCTTTATCGTCCATGACCTCCATTTTATATCCTTTCGATTTCATCGTCGTCTTTGGTTTCGGCGAATCCATCAACGCGTTCACGGCGACATCGACATCTCCGCCGCTATCCACGATTGCTTTTTCAATCATGTTTCGGGGAAAACCAAAGCCCATCTCGACGATTTTCGCGACTTTCGGTTGAATCGCTTTCAGTTCTTCCTCCGTGATTGCTTCCTCGTCCTCGTTAGAGCCGAGGACGAGACCTTCGGCCGCAGCCGCTCGCGCTTTATGCGCTCCGTCGTACATGGACATGTCACGACCGCCTTGCTGCATGTAGCCACGCGCGATAGCCATTAACGATTTACCACCACTATTCTTCTTTTCTTCTCTACCACTACCGCTGTTCAAGTTTTCCAACGTTTCCTTCAACTTGTCTTTCGAGATGACGTTCAAAGTCGCCAACGCTTTCGTATTCGCGACTTCTCTCGTCTTCTCAGTTTTTTCGAGTTTCTGAGTTCTCTTCGCATCTGGGCCGCAAAAATACTTGTTGTGCACCGCTAACGAGCGAGGAAGAAACAGCTTGAAACAATGCGCACACGGCACTTTACTCTGCATCTCGCATTTGCGGTACTCGGCTTCTAAAACCGGAAACGTCGTGAGCACGACATCCGCGGCGCGCATCTCCTCGACGATCGTCTTCCGTTTGCGGTCGTTATAATACACGAACACTTTCAACGCGTTCTCTTTCGTGCACAACTTTATTTCGTCTTCCCATTGAACCAACGCAGACGTGGGAACGACGACCAACGTTGTATTCTTGTTCTTTGAAGAAGAAGAAGCATCATGCGCGTTGGTTGCCGACATTTTTGTCGCGCTCGATACGTGTTCTTCTCCGCCGCTCTTCGGGCTACCCTTCTTACTGCGTTTGCTATTCTTCGCTTTGGGTTCTTCTTCTAAATTTAAGTCTACTTCTGCCCCTTTCTCGTCGCCATCCATCTCCATCACCCCAGCCTCTCGCATTCGATCCAATCTCGCCTCCTTACTCTTCAACACCAACGACACCGCCTGAATGGTCTTCCCCATCCCCATCTCGTCCGCTAATATCCCACCTTTCACCTGCGTTTTCTCGTTCTCCATCATCCACGCCAACCCTTCTTTCTGAAACGGCAACAAACTCCTCACCAATCCTCTCGGCGGCTCCGCCGGTTGAATCTCTCCTCTTTTCAAAAACGTCCCTTCGTTCGGATCCACCTCGTCCTCCTCGCACTTCGGCCTACTCGCCGACGTCAAAGTCCTCATCAATTCGTCTCGCATCGTTTCGTCTTTGATAAATTCGGTATTCGTTTTCACTCTTTGCGTTTTCCCGAGCTTCTCCACGTGCGCGTTCTTTCCTTTCATCACCTCTTTCAAATGTTCCTTCTCCCCTTTCCAATACGTCCTCGCTCGCACCTCCTCTTGGGTCACCCCTTCAAAGCGAACGCAATCCGCGTGATACCACCCGGTCACGTAGCTAAAAAACGCCCCTCTCCATTGATACGGCATCCCAACTCGAACTGATCCTTTCTCGATCGCATCCGAACATTTCCCGCACTTGGCACGCGACGACGGTGCCATTCCCGCCATGAGAAGGTACGGTGTTCTCGGGACGTTTGGATTCTGTTCCAAGTATGGATTATCCAATCGACACCACGCTTCGTACTCACGAACGATCGTAAATCGAGGGTTTCTTGGGTCGATGAGTTGATTCGTGGACATTTTTATATCTGTGATCTGAGCACCACCACGAGTAAAGTGCAACCGGTGTTGAAAGTTGTGCGCTCTATTTGTGACGAGATTTCGATACGAATGTGATGACGTGACATGTGACGTTTCCCCTGGGATATCTGTGCTATAGTACGAGTCGTTTCGCTTTCGCTACGAAGAAGCAGTCTTAGTATTCAATACTCATTTGCTTTCACAAAATCGTTTTGCATTATTCGTAGTGAGAATAAATTCAGGAGAAGAGCTCGGGAAACGCCTCTCGTTTGACTTTCTCTTCTTCGTCGCTAAAATCGAACGCTTCGAGCACGCTCTCGGCGAACCGTTTCACCTTCTCCCTACTGTTTTCAAATTCCGCGTCGATATCTTCCTTACTCGCGTTTACATCTCGTAACCTCTGCTCTAACTCCGCGAACGCTCGCACCGTCTGTTCTTTCCTCTCTCTCGCTCTCTCTCTCGCCTCCTCGGTAGCGAATTTCTTCGAGACGCTCTTCAAGACGATGGACAGCGTGCACACGTCTCTTACGTTGGCGTACGCCTCCAACGCCGGTCTGGCGGAGGTGCAATCCAACGTCGCGTTTCGTAATCTCGCGATCGCTTCTTCCGATCCAGGTTTCACGACCACAACACCCCCATCGTTCTCGTTCTTCTTCTTCTCTTTCCCTTCTTCTCCGAGAGATGTAAAAATGTCGTTCCGGAGCGTTCGCAGACGTTGCAAAGTGACTTGCAAAGGCCCGAGTTGGAACGTCGATTGGCTTTGTTTGGTAAAATCCATCATTCCAGCGGCGAACGCTTCTTCCTTCTGAGAAGAAGTGTTGGAAAAAAGCAAAAGGCTACCGCATGCGAGTAAAACGTCTCTCCTTTTGCGTCGTCCTCGCGTCGAACGATGCGTAGTAGTGTTATTCGTATTCGTATTCGTTACGTCGTCGTCTCTCTCGCCGCCAAAATCATCATCATCATCATCGCGTCTAGGTTTGACTACCGCGTCTTCGTTGCGAATACTGCGACAGTAAAAGCTCTCTCGTGCTCTGCTCTTTCTTGTCGTCTTTGTCTGGTGGCTAAAACGCGCGATATTGCTCGAAGAATGCGCCGCAGGAGCAGAGAAGCAATGCATTGAAACCGTTGGAAAAGTGTCGCCATTTTTCCCCATAACACAACTGTTTATATAAGTTAAAGAAGAAGAAGAATGGTATTCAACAAACGAAAAGAGGAAGACGAGGAGGATCGAGAGGAAATCGACGACGACATTTCCAACCTGAAACGTCTCACTCGAGACGCGTTTTCGGACATCAAATCGTTGCGAGAAAAAGTGCACCGATTGGAAACGAATGCGCAACGACATTCATCCTCTTCCGGTTCCTCGATATTCCACCGCGTGAAAGCGAAAGTGGAGAGCGGTTTCCTCCACCCGCAAGCGGACGAGAACCAATTTAACGTCACCGCGAGTCAGCGAATGCGGAAAGGCGCGGAAATGAAAGTAAACTGCGAGACGCACTTTCCGAAAATTGGACACGTTTTAACCTCTGCGTTTGCCTGCGAAGGAGGGAAATTGGTACGTTTTTCCTTATATTCTCGATTTTAGCGGTACTAAACTCACCTTTTCTCTCTCTCTTTCTCTCTTTGCAGTTCACGGAAGACGGGCAAGAGTTACACGCGGTCACCTTGCGAAAACTTTCGTACAAAATATCCAACGCCATACCTTCGCTCGTTCCCGACGGCGTGACGATACGAGTCACGCCGCTCGGTTTTGAAGGCCGCGATCAGTTTGCATCTTTGTCTCCGATTCAAGAAAACGCATCTTTAACTGGATTTGGGTCTACGGGGGCGAGTTATGCAGCGTTGGGGGATGGGGATTCAGCGGTGAGCGTCGGGTGCGAAGTGAGTTCAGACGCGACGGTGAATTTGGCCATGTGCGCCGGGAATAACACGCGAGTGGACGAACCGACGGCGAGAGTGATTGGTCAAGGGAGTTGGAGGAGTAAAAGGAAAGACAATAAGAACAAGGATACGAATAAGAAGAACGTGAATTACGCCGGCGCTTTAGGAGGATCAGTGGACGCGAACGGGCAAAAGATTGCCAGCGTCAGCGTGGCGGCGGCCATAGAAGACGTGGTTGTCAGCGCGTGGGTGCAAAAAGACGTTTTAGGCGGCGGCGGTGGTAAATCATCATTTGCAAAATCGAAAAGTAAACGAGGCGGCGGAGGGGGCGGGGGCGAAGATGTCTTCGAGTGGGGCGTCGTCGCCACGAAACCACCGAGCGCGAGACTGAAACCAGCCACGGCTACTTTGAAAGACATTTTGTCGCCAAAAAATCTCGGGTGGGGGTGCGTTTTCGGCCACTCCAACGCCGTCGGCGGGGAACACGTGGAACTTTTCGCGCGCGTATACGGCGATGGGTTTCAAAAACCGTCCATGAGTCTGTTTCCTGGAATCGTCATCAATCGAGACGAACGCGGGAATTTCGATACGGCGTTCGGTATGAGAGCTCATTGGTATTTATAATAATTTTCTCTTTTCTACTCGTAGTAAATATTCCTTTGCTTTCTGAACGCGCGCAACGTACAGTAGTAGAGTACACGTCTATTTTCTTCTCTATTTTGGCATTTTCGCCGCTATGCTCGCTCTGTATTTCTTAAAGTTCTCGAAGCGCACGGCGCGACCATTTTCAATCGCGATGAACTCTTTGCCAACTTGTTCGACGAAAAACTGGTCGTGCGAAACTAAAATCACGCCTCCTTTGAAATCCGAGATGGCTTTAGCGAGCGCTTCGCACGATTCTAAATCTAAGTTATTCGTCGGCTCGTCTAAAACGATCAAATGCGGTTTAAAGTAGGACACCGCAGCCATGGCGACTCGCGAACGTTGACCCCCGGAAAGACTTCCGGATGGTATGCTTTGTAACGCAGTCGGCACGCCGCAACCAGATAAATGTCCTCTAATTTCTTGCTCGTGTTTGTAACTTCCGTCGCCTTTGTATTTCTCGAGCATGAATTGCAACGGAGTCATGTCGTATTTCAACTGCTCGGCGTGGTGTTGATTCACCAACGAGATTCGAGCGCCGTGGTCGCGCTTTACCGAACCGCCGGTACTTTTCAAAGCGTTTGTGATGACTTTAACTAAAGTCGTTTTCCCTTGTCCATTCTCGCCGAGCAAAACGACGCGCGATTTCGAATCGACGCTTAAATCGACATCCGTGAATATATCTTTCTCTGTGTTTGGGTACCGAAACGAACAACTTTCAAGCATGGCGATCGATTGTGATTGCAATTCACCTCCCGCGCATAAACTTAAACTATTCTCTCTATCTTCTTCTAAATCCGCGAGTTCGTTTTGTTCTTCCTTGGCTTCCAACTCTAATTTCTTCGCCTCGGAGGCTTTCTTCTGCATCATATTGATTTGCGACGAGGAGCCGCCGTAGCGGAACCCGTGCCCAGCGAATTCTTTCAGCGTGTCAATCTTTATCTGTCTCAATTCCGTGCGTTTCTTCAAAGCGATTTGCTGTTCTCTCCTCTTTTTTGCCCAACTGGAATAGTTCATTCGATGCGACGTGACTCGTTTGGCGACGCCGGAAATATGCAACGAATCCGTCGTGGTTTCGTCCAAGAAGTGTCTGTCGTGCGAAACGCAGACAATAATGCGAGACTTCCAAACTGGATTCTCCACCAGCTCTTTTGCTAAAAACATTACCGCTTGAATCGACAAATGATTCGTCGGCTCGTCCAAGAATAATATATCTGGAGTCGCGAACAACGCGGCGGCTAAACTCGTCCGAACTCTCCACCCACCAGATAACTGCTTCATTTTACGACTGGCAGATTCCTCGCTGAAACCGAGACTACGAAGCAATTGCGACGCTCTGGCGTGCGCGGACGAGGACTCTATAGAATCTAAATGTTCGTGAACGACAGAAATCCTTTGCACGTCACCTTCTCCGCTCGCGTTGGATTCCAACTCTTTCAACTCCTCCAATAAAAGTCGTCTTTGCACGTCCGCGTGTAACACAACGTCCACTGGTAACCATTCTTCTTGCTCCTCGTTCAGTGTGACCTCTTGATTCACGTAATGCACGAAAACATCCTCGGAGAAACCAACCTTGTCGCCCACCCGTCTGGACGCCAAATACTTCAGCAAAGTAGACTTGCCGGTTCCATTTCTTCCAATCAACGCGTACCTTCTCCCAGGTACGAACGTCAAAACGCAATCGTTGATTAGATCCTGCCCTCCACCTGGATTCGGCACGTTCAAGGGCCCAACTTCAATCGTTCCAATCGAACCGTTCCCTCCGCCGCTACTTCCTTCGATGCGCCTCTTCGCCGCCGTCTCCCTGGCGACGTCCAGTTCTCTCAACAACTTCCGCACCTCCTCCTCGCTCTCTTCCAGTTTTTTCCTCATTTTCCGTTGCTCTTTCTCCTGCGTTTTATCTTCACTTTGATTTCGATGATTCGTATTCGTGTTAAAATCTGGCAAACGGTCTCTTTCCTTCTCTCGCAACCGCCTCGCCACTTCTTTCTCGAATTCGCTTTCTTCCTCTTCCCCTGGAGCTCCACCTAATTTCACGTTTATCACTCTTGTGGTCGTCTCCTCCTCTTTCGTAGTAGTACTCCCTTCAACACCTTTGCCGTATAACAAATCGTGCGCTTTCGTGCACTGCGCTCTCGCCTCGTCTTCGTCGTCACCTTCGAACAATTCCATCAAAAGTGGCGTCACGAAGTCCAGAAACTCCTCCTTGTCCTCGAAACTTCCATCGGATAAACTCGAGAACAGATACTCGAGCGTGTCCTCGTCGATGACGTTCTCGGGGAGGAACCAAGAGAAAGTAGAGGCGAAAAGCACTCGTAAGGACTCGGCGGTGTGAGACTCTGAAAGAGGAGGAGGAGGAGACATGATGATGATGATGATAAAAAGTGTGGTTTTTTCTCTCCAATTTGGTATATCTTCTAGTGATGGTACAAAGCGGCCGCCGGACATCCACCACTCGTCTCGCTTTACTACTTTTTATTCTTCAACCAGTGCGGCCTATGTCTCCTCTCCTCTTGTTCTTTCGCGTATAACTCTGGGTTTTCTTGAATTCGTCTCTTTTCTTCTCTCTGCAATCGCTCGGCGACGCGTTCGGCTTCCTCTTCGCACAGTTTCGCCTTTTCCTCGTCGTCCTGTCTCGACAAGACTAAATAATGCGCCACGGATTTGTACCCGCTCGCGATCGCGGCTCGGTACATGTTCCCAGTCGGCATCCACCCTTTCTTCGTGCGACAGAACGAACAGTTACATATATCTCGGCACACCGGGCACTCCCACTCCGGATTTTCGTTGATTTCCAGAACGTTTTCCCCGTAGCGCATGTACACGCAATCGCCGCAAAACTTCCCGCGCATCATGTTGCACTTCCTGCACGTCGTGTGCGTTCCCAGCGTTTTCTGCCTGCATTGGTGACAACACACGCCTATGTTGTTGTCGTACAACCGTCGACCTTGCTGGTCGTACCCGGAGACGAAGAGTTGCCACTCCGATTTTCGATCGCCCAAGTTTGCCACTTGCCTTTGCGTGTAGATTTCCTCGTTATACGTCGGTTCCCAAAGATTTCTTTCATCGGGCACGAAAACGTCCGGCGCTTTCTCTCCGCGCACGCGCGAGGACGTCCGCCTCGGTTGTTTCGATCTGTCCATCGTTGTTGCGTTTTCAGAGCGTTTTTTGACTCGCTTCTTGGATAATAACGATGACGTCGCGTTGTTTTTGTTCTTCGATTCCATCGTCATCACTTTTTTCCTCGCGTCGTCGATGCCGAACGATTTCATGCGTTCGATGTTTTTTTGTATCCGCGCGTTGCGCTCGGCTTCGTATTGCGTGAGTATTGGTTCATTGGTGGTCATGGTGGTGGTGGTGGTGATGATGTTCGCATTATTGGTGGTTTCTTCGAGCATGGTGACGCGTTGATTCGTGTTTACTGAGCGCTTTTATGTGGAGTAGTGTTGTGGGGGAATTTGAATTTTGAAAGGTCTGCCATCCTTCGCATCCGGTCGCTTCTCCGCCCGCTCGTATTCTTACATTCTTCTTCTACCGGAGCAGAGCATTTCGAACTTTCTCTCTTTCTCTCTCTCTCTCTCTCTATATATATATATATTGCGCATTAAATGCGTGACGTTGTGAAGTTCTCTATCGTCGTAAACGCGGATAAGATGTTGTCGTTGTTGTTGTCGTCACGTCACCGGAGGCCTTTCGCCTTTCCGGAACAGTCTCTTGTACTCCTCTTCTGCGAGTAGTCGTTTTTTGCCGCCGTCTTCTTTAGCGTCGTTATCCTTCTTTTCCTCCTTTTCCTTCATCTTCTTCCTGTTCTTGTTCTTCCAATCTTCGTCGAAATACCCGACGGCGATGAACTTGTTTTGGATTCGAGGCGGGTCTTTTTTGTACTTCTCCAACAATGTTCGACAGCGGTCTTTACTCGCGAGTTTTACGACGGCGCTGCCGTAAAAGAAGCCGGATTTTGAATCCATCATCCAGTCGATTTCGGCATTATTGTCGTCGTTTAATTTTAACGCGCTTTTGATTTCCGTGGCGGTGACAGAAAGTGGGAGTTTGCCGATGAACAACGTTTTCGATTCTTTCCTCGGGCGTTTGTTGCCGGCGTTGATTTTCGCGTTGCCGCCTTCTAAGGTGAGCAAGCGCTTTTGTGCCGCCGAATCGACCGGTTCGATCGAGCGTAACTCCTTACCGACTTTACACAGAGGACATCTCAGGTTTTTAACGTCGTGTGGGTCGTTTTTATCGTCGTTTTTACTCTTATTCGCGTTCCAAGTGTTGCCGTTGCTCCCTTTTTTTTGTCTCTTAATAAAACTGTTCTTCTTCGTATTCGCTTCGATTATGTTCCTGCACCCGTCGCAAACCAAAACGGGCACTTTACACTTTTGATCTCCGCAGACAAACTTCCCCTCGTATTTTGACCACGCGCGTTCGCACGCGCAACACTTACTCGTCGTCTCTAACTCGCCTTCTCTCTCCGCCATCTGCGCCTCTCTCAAATCGAATAAGTAGTTTTTCCCTTTCCAGAACCCTCCGCTCTCCGGGAACGTCTTCAAATACCTATCGACCCCACCTCTGACCATGGCAATCCCTTTCGTTTCCTTCAAGTCACCAACGCGTTCCATTTGCGAAATCAACGCCGACGCTCGTTCGCATCGTATGCCCCCGGTGCAGTACATCATCACCCGCTTCCCTTCCAACTGTTTCTTCGTCTCGGGCAAATTTAACCACTTGGGAAATTCGCGACTGTTTCGCATCTCCGGGTTCAAAAATGTCGCCCCACCTTCCGGCGGTTCAATCCTCCCAATGTCCACCTCGTAATGATTCCTCACGTCAATCACCACTGAATCTTTATCCTTCAACATCTCGTGATATTCAATCGCGTTCACGTGTTTGCTCTTATTCTGTTTCAACGACGGCGCTTTCTCCTTCTCCAACCCGTAGGCGACGAGCTCGTCCTTCGGTACGAGCGTCAACTGCTTAAACCGTTGCGAATGTTCCACCATATCGGTAATCTTAAAATCCGTTTCTTCAAATATTTTGTCAAATTTTCGCAATCTGTTGCAAAACTCTCGCGCGGAGTGAGGATCTTTTGCCGTCAATGTGCAATTCGCGCCTTCTTGACTCAATCGCCCTCGTCCGGTGACCCCTAACTCGTTCCCTACTTGTCTCATGAATCCTAAAACCGATTTCATTTTCGCTTTCGACCATTCCGGTTCCACGTATTGGTAGAACAAAATTTGCGAGGCTTTAGACAGAGGGTTGTTGTTCCTGTTGTCTGGAGAAGAGTTGGTAAAGGCGATCGCGGGTAACGCGCGGTATGAAACCGGTTCGGATTCGAATGCATTCACTTTTTCTCCCATTTCCCCGTCGCGTGACATTTCACCGTTGTTATCTGTATTCGCAAAGATGAGTGCACGTATCACTCATCCGCGCGCAAAAGGAGTAGTCGCAGTGGTAGTAGCAGCAGCAGCAGTAGCACACACACTCTCTCGCTCGCTCCTTTTCTCTCCAGAATAATGGGTTTTGCGTTCTTCGTTCTTTCGAAAGTCCCCGGGGAAATGAATGACGAACCCATCACACAGACGAGACACTTTTTCCCCGTCAGAGTTTGACGCGCGAATACGTCCGGTTACGAAGAAATCAGAGAGCGCAGGAGCAAGAGGGCAACGACGACGATGAAGAAGAGCAAGTATTACCCGAAAAGGCGCGCATCGTTTCCCCCGATGATCCTTTTCTGTGTATTCTTCTTCTTCCTCTTTTCTTGTTGTTCGTCTGCGGCTTCTGCGGGGAAACACCAACGCGCGAAGCATTCGTCTTCCTTCTCCCGAGTCGTGGACGAGGAAAACTTTGACGATGGTTTCGCAGAAATCAATGGTAATGATATCGGTGGTGATGGTGGCGCATTCAACTCGATTTTAAGCGACTTGATGTGGCTAGACGGGAAGAAGAAAGGAGTACTAAAGTTTACGAAGAGTCGAAGCGATTTCGAGCGAGAGTGCAGCTCTTCCTCTTCCTCCTCGGAAAGCGGCGCGACATCTCAATCGAAAACATTCGCAAAGTGCGCGGCAGATAACGCACAGAAAATCGAGGAATACCGAATCGCAGTCTCTTTAAACGTCGCGTTCGTTGGATTTGAAAACGACGGGCGATACGACGTTTCAATCCGCGCGGAGGAACAGGCGAGGTGGTTGGAACGTCTGAACGTAAAGTTGAGGCACGAATACGTCGGCGACGAGGAGGACGAGAAAGAGGAGGAGGAAAAGAGGAGCAAGGTTTCGTACAACGTGCACTCGAGAGTGCTTCAACTCGGGTCGAACGTGTTGAAGGTGTTCGAGGAGGCAATCGAGAAGCACTCGCGAGACGTGCATCGCTTGCACGGACAGGTGAACCGCGTCGACAGTAGAATCGTGGACGCGTACGCGATTGAGACATTAGCGGATGATTTAGCGGAGTTTTTAGGATTAGAAGAGGAACATTTTATGATTGTCGTGAACGCAAAAACGGTGGAAGGTGATGTTGGCGGCGAGAGTAAAGTGCCCAGGTATGGATTTCGATACGGATTAACCGACGAAGAAGTCGTCGTCCTGCGAGAAGATGCAGAGGTTTCTAAAAAAGCAGAGCTTTTCGCGAAGAAAGCCATCGAATGGAGGGCAGAAGAGTTACGCAGTGGCGAGTTGACTTACGATCACGACGATAGAGTGTTCCTCGGTGGAAGCAGTAGCGGCGGATACGGTAAAAAGACAAAGAAAAAAAAGACGTCAAAGATTACCGAACAGTTGAAAACGCTCCTCTCGAGAGATGGATTTGGAGCGCACGGCGTCTTGGACGAAATGGACGAGATTGAAGACGACGCGGAGTTTTTACGGTTGAAGAAAGGGGAGGATGTTAGAAACGACGGAGAACATCAAGGCGAGAAAAGTATGAAGAAGATGCTTTCGATGCACGATTTGAGGACGTTTGGCGATCTTTGGGCGGCGAGGCAAGATTTCGCGGTGGAGGTGAACGGCCACGGAGGAGGTAGCGCGAAGAACAAGAAGAACAAGAAGAGTTCAACGTCGATAATAAAAGTCGTCGACGATAGTTCGTTGAAGCAATTCGCTTTGCAAAAACTCAACGGCGACGATATCATCGCTGCCACACGAATCGCGAGACAAATCGCGAAAATCGAACAAGGCCACGAAGGATGTCTCACCGAAGCCATCCTCTCCTCGAGGACGAAAACAGTATTCTTGGATTTATCCGCCGGCCCGTTCACGTGGGGTAGTTTAGAGCGCGCGCACACGAAGAAAGTAATCGGACACGGTGCGCACGATTTCCCGAGCACGAAGATGCGGTTTGGAAGTGGACGTAAAATGACCAGTCAAGAGTTTGCGGTGAAGAGAAAACGCCTGTCGCAACAACTGGACGCGGCGCGAGGTAGGCGGTTGGAAAAATCACACCAAAGCCGCGACGAGTTGACGTCGAAAAATTTAGCCGCGGTAGAGATTGACTTACTAGAGCGTTTTTTCAACGAGCACTGTTTACACGAAGCGAACGAAGGCGCGGCGAAAGCGTGCGAGGACGCGATGAAGACGAAAACTGCGTTGGAGCACGGCGCGGATGCCGATTTTGATGTGGCGTCGTTTGGAGAATCAGTACGATTGAGTGGAGACGGCTCGGAAGATGCCAAGACGTTTTTTCAAACGCCCGGTCAGTTTGCGAACGACGTGTTCCTTGCCGAAGCGACGGCAATGATTGGCGCGTACGCTTCTTCCGTCATCGTGCCGCCGGCGACGAGACGGTCGTTTTTGAAACGCGCGAAACCATACAAGACGATTCACGCGTATATGTACGTCCTCGAACTCGGTGAGAAAGATGAATACGAGAAGAAGAACAACAACAAAAAGATTACTACTGATAAAAAGAACGAGTACCAGTACGCGTACTCGGATGCTTTACGACTGGAAATCTTGGACGCGTTAGATGCGAGTTCGTTGAAATCGACTAAAGTTTCCGCGACGGCGCGTATCGTCACCGCATCGGAAGAACCGGCGATGGCGTCAGCTTTCGCATCAGCTTTAAGAACCGGTAAAGTTTCTGGGTTTGGTGTCGATGGAAAACAAAGCGACCACGCGCGAGCGCGATGGTTGGACGTCGACGCACTCGCGCAACATTTGCTCGTGGATGATGAAAAATACACTGGCGAAGAAGACGAGGACAAAGAAGATGATAACGAAGACCACTTGGAAATTCCTATTTTCGTCTTTGACCAACGCTTCGATGGCGAACACAGAGACTCTCCGTTACTTTTCACGAATGCAAAACCGGTTGAAATTATTCGCAACGCCATCTTTGTCACTCGCTCGAGTCCAATCAACGAAAAGCTTCTCTCGTCGACGCACGGGAGAATGCCCTTTTCGGCGTCGAGATCCTTTTGCGAAATCAAAACGCTCGAAGCGGACTTCGCGGACCCGGCGAGAGAATTGGCCTCGATGGTGGCGCAATTCGTTTCCGGACTCATCGCACCGCACGAATCAACGTCGTTTGCGAGTAGTCATCAAAACGGGTCTGAAGAAAACGTCGTCGTCGAAGCTATGAACGGTTACGCGTGGTCCGTCGGAGATAACCCGTTAAGTTTCACAACGCCCGGGTCTCGATTTGGCTCCATACACCGCGAAATCGCGCGCAGAAACATCGTCGTTGCACAAATCGACCGCGTTTTATTGACGTATAATCGTGCCGTCGTTTCGCTCGAACGCATCGATGCGAAATCGGACGGCGTCTATGAAGCCGCGAAAAGCGGTGAAGGTAAGCGCTTATCGGCTGAACTTCGCGCCTCGAAAAAAGCTGCGTTTCGATATTTGAAGGAAGCGCAAACGTTGTTATCTTCCGTTTCCTCACACGCGGACGAAGCTTCCGCGAAAGTCTCCCGGGCGAAGAAAGAGGTGGACAAATTTTTCGCCCACGCTACGGTGCTCAGCGACTACGTGCACGCTCGCGAAAAGAGGAAACAGTACCTACTCATGTCCTCTGCGTCGAGCTCTGCGTCCTCGGGTATTTCTTCCTACATAAATAGCATGTTCCGAACGCTGTTGTGGTTCCTGTTTGCCATCCTCTTCTTTTATTTACGAATGAAACAAACGACCGATAAAATCCGAATGGCCAAAACCAGATGGACAAAGTCAGCGCTCGATTGAAAAGTACAGCTCTCGTGAGATGTGGAAATATTTAGATCATACAGTAGCAGTAGTAGTAGTAGTAGTACATGCGTACCTGTACCAGGTGCGCGTGATGATGATGATACAAAGCTTTAGCGTTTTTCTATGATGTTCGCGAATGACTCTCTCAATTCAGAATCTTCCCAATTTCCTTCGCCCTCTTATACATCTCCCAATACCCGAGCCCGTGCGCGCCAAACAACGACGACATCAACACCATCGTCGTCACCATATCCCCCCCCGCGTACAGCGTCCCAATCGCTAAACTCACCGCCGCAAACGCGCCGTCCAATATCACGCACACCAACGACAACATCTTCACCGTCGCCACCGTCGCGCCTAACCCTCTCTTCATCCGAAACAACTCCGACCCGTACACCGAGCACGCGATCAGACCGATCACACCGATCGGTATCGAAAGAAACGCCATTAACTGCGCGAGTACAATCACGCACAAGGACGATATCGTGTTCAACACCACCACTGGTTTCACGTTGTTCCAATCTTTAATCGCGGAAACGAGTTGCTCTTCCGTTTGCTCTTGTTCCGAAGGAAACAATAAGGCGTCTACCCCGTCTTTACTACTCGTCGTCATCGGTCCGTTGTTGTTGTTACTCGTGTTCGTGTTCGTGTTCTCATCACCGTCCGTTCCTAAATTCTCTTCGTTCGTCTCATCCCGCGGCGGGGAAGAAAAAGAAGAGTTCGGATTCAGAATGCGCTTCATCATATCCTCTTATTCGGTGTACTAAAACGTTATTATTATTAGTACTATTACTATTCTCGCTTCCGCTCTCCCTAAAGCTCTCGTCGCTCTCTTTCTGATGATGTGGTTCCGTGAATACTTTCCTCAGAGAGCTCCTTCCTTGTGACGATTTTGCACAGGGAAAGAGACTAGGCGAAATAGGGTATCACACCCTAAACAAATGTTGGGAAAACGGACAAGAAAATCGGACAAGAAAACACTCGAGATTTGAACGCGTTTAAGAAGGAACGGGAGAAGAAGAAGAAGAAGAAAAACGACGCGTTTGGGACGACTTTGATGACGATAACGACCGAAGGAAAGAGTTCGGTGGATGATGGAGAGAAAAAGGGAGAAGAGGCAAAAGAGGTGAAAGTGTTCGCGTTCGACGGGAAGCGAACACTTTCTGGAGCCGCCGCCGAAAACAAGACGAACAACATCGATAAGACTTTACTCTCGCGAAAGAGAATAAACGTGAAACGCGAGATGAAACGATTCATGGCGTCGGAGACGAAACGGATCGTTCGAGAGGAGACGGAAGATGCGAAAAGCAACAACAACAACAAAAACGACGACGCGAAAGACTCGAAGTTTGGCATGAAACACATGCGTCGCGAAGTGCGAGATTTCGGGATCAAAGGCTTGAACAAGTGGGACAGGAAAGAGTTAGAGAATGAAAAGCTGAAAGAGTTGGGAATGAAACCGTCGAAAGGGATACGGATTCCCGCGACTATCGGCGTCGGACTTTGGAAGAAGAACGAGCAAAGGAACGAAGAGAAGCGGTTGGATTTGTTTCGGCTCGGGCACAAGTTAGAGAAGAAAGAGAGGAAGAAGATGACGAACAGCGAAAAGGAAGAGAAGAGAGAGAAAGAGAGCGACCGAGGATTAGCGTGGGGCAGCTCTTGGTTTAAGAATGGGATTTTGAAATTGAAGAAAGGGGACGTGAAGAAAAATAAAGTAAACGTAGATACGAAAGTAAGACTGAGCGGGAAGAATCGAGACGCGAAAGGGAGCGCGGGAGGAAAGAAATCCAAGAAGGGCGCGAAAGGGAGCAAGAAAAGAGGTGCGGGAAAGAAGTCGAGTCGCGGGTGATAGAAGTAGTCGTAGTAGTAGTAGTAGTAGTAATAGTAATAGTGCCCGTAGCGCTTACAGCGTAGTGTTTTAAGTGATATGTTTTACAAATTTGGCATTCGCGACGACTTCTCGAGCAATCGCGTATGCCGGACCGGCGGCTTTTCCATTGCATCCGGTAACTGCGCATATTTTACCGTCTAAATAGTGTTCAATTTTCATACTCCCGTTTGACGTGCACGTCGTCGCGCACGCCTTCGTTTCAAACGCTTCAAATTCGACGTCTGGAAAGACGTGCAGTAACGCGGTTTTGAGTTGCGGCACGATTTCCGGGTCGCCGTCCGAACTCATCCACGATTCGATATCCTCTTTTTGGTCTTCGTAAGTGGCCTTTCGATGGTCTTCCCAAACCGAGTCTAACTCTTTGCGCTGTTCTATAGGTGTCTTTTCTTTTTCATTTTGAACGTTGCCGCTCTTCTTTTCGTCAAACATGACCGCTTTAGATAGCGTCATGAAATCATTCGGTCCCCCTCCTATTTTCACGTAGTACCCGGGCGAAGGCACCGGGCCCGGGTACCAAATCGGCGGCAGAATGTACACGCTTTTCGCTTCGTTTTTGCTCTGATCGGAAGCGGCGTTGGCGCTCGTGTCAGTCGCGGCGCTTTTACTTCTCACGTCTTCCGGTAACTCGTACTTAATCGTCGGCATATCCCGAAATCGACCTTTCGCGTCTTCCTCGGAAACTTTAGCTAAAATAATCGTCCTCTTTGAAATCTTCACGTCTTCTAAACTCTCCATGTCTATTTTCGAGCGGTGCAGTAACGGTTGCGTGTAATACCCGCACGCGACGAAGACTTTTTCTCTCGCCGCGTACACGTTCCCATCCGTCGTTCGTACTTTCACAAAACCACCATCACGATCCGTCCAGAGAATCTCCTCGGCGGTTTGCACGCACACCACGGTCCTCCCGTCGTTCTTTTTCACCGCCAACCGATTAAACGCCGCGCGCATCTTATGAGGCGACACGTATCCGCCCACTCGATCGGAAACCGCGACGTACTCCTCCGGAATCGTCCTTCGATTCAGATACGCAAACTTCGTGCATATCTCTTCTCTGCCTTTCAAAATCTCGTGTTCGATCTTTTTCGCCGTTAACAAGCTCGCCGGTCTTGACACGAACGCCTGCGAGCCGACGCTCAAGCTCCCTTTCTTTTCGAAGAATGCAATCTCGCTCTCCTCTTGTATCTTCGCAAAACTCTGTATCGAATCGATGTTTAACTGCGTCCACTCGTCTCTGCCTTCCGCATCTAACGGACGAACGATCCTACCGAGGTCGTCCGACCCGGAACTTAAACTTTCCGAGCCGGAGTCTAAGATCAACACACTTTTACGAGATGATAGTGACGACGATAAAGACGCGAGATGCAGACCAAGAGCGGAACCCAAAGGACCGTTTCCGACGACGATGACATCAAACGCCGAGTGCGATTTCGGAGGAATCTTCGAGACGCTGTCGTTGACGATCGCGTCGCCGCAGGAGATTCTTTTGTTGTTATTGGTGTTGCTGTTGCTGTTGTGTATCATCAAAGCAGCGCGTTTACTCCGACGATGATGATATTGCGAACACCTAAAGCGCACAGAGGGAGAAGAAAACAGAGCGAAACCGCGTGCGCTCGATGTCACCATGAGAGGACGAGTCGTCGTTCAAATATATAGTCTCTCTTCTCTATTCGTTACACTGCATGTGAGCACAGTATTTAACGCAGAAGAGAGTAGAGTTTAAGCGCGTTCTTTGTAGTAAAGTGTGAAGCGATTTGGAATTCGATTTTCCCCTAAAAGTCTTTCTTCTATTCCTTCTTCGCTTTCATCGCCGCGGCGTGTAACTCGATGCGTCTCACCGCATCCATTCTCAGAACTTCATCACACGCGTTATTGCTACTGCCGCCGCTATTTATCGGGTCGTTATCCAAGATGAATGCTTTCACGACGTCAACCACCACCTCGCCTTCGTCCACGTCTTCGCCCATGGGTATGGCGTGGAGAATCGCCTTTGCGATTTCCCGGCTCTCGTTTCGATTGAGTAAGGATTTCGCGCACCTCGCCGCGCACCCGGCTAAGTTATCTCTCGTCGCCATGAGTTTTGCCCATCGTCCAACGTGGTCGTGAGTTATCACGAACGCGTCACTTTGTGCGCCAACCACCGCGACTTCTGCGATGGCTTTGACGGTTTCGTCGTCGCAATACGGGTTCGCGTTGGATTTATCTTCTCGTCTCGCGGTTTCCACGAGGAGACCGGCGAGGTACGCGGCGTTCCTCGTCGCTTCCGGCGAACTCATCGATCGCATTTCCTCCAAGAGGGTTGGCAACAACGCCGGCGCACACGGCGACGCGTAAGATTCGACGGATTCAACAATGTCTGCGAGTAAACCGTAAATGGCAAATCGCTCGGCGCCGCTTCGAGACGGGTGCGCTCTTTTGAGAATCGCCTGGAAGTGCGGTTCAAATTCAGACGCGAACGGTTGCGCGCCGACGACGGTCGCCAACGCCGGCAAGGCTTCCGCGACAGCTTCGAGAAGCACGAGCGATGACTCCGCCTCCTCTTCGTCTTCGTTCGTTTCCAAGTTGCCACCGTGAGCTCCGTTCGGTTTACCTTTGGTGTTGTGGTGGCGTCTCGCGCGATTGCTTTCGTTATCGTTCGCGCCGAAGTCGTCGTCCTCATCATCGCCGTCCTCGTATTCGTCTTCATCGTCGCTGTCGAACGATTGCTGACACATCGCGTCGCCTCGGAGCAGAGATAAACATATTTCGTTCAATCGGCTTAAATGCGGCGGTTTGTTTTCGAAAATCGGTTGATTGCATTTTTTCGCGCTCTTCAAAATTTCCGCCGCGCAACACAAAGAGGAAGCGACGACGTTCTTCTCGAAATCGTGCATCGCGGCGTCTAAGCACGCCTCTAAAGTTTTTTCCGCCAGCGTTTTGGCCGCAATCGGATTGTGCTCGCACAAAACGACCAAGCATTCGCCCCCGGCTAACGCCGAGATGGAATCGTACGTGAACGAGCGAACTTCATCGTCGAGGTAATCTACGGTTTGTAACAAAACTTCCACGGATTTTTCAAACGCCGCTTGACTTTGTACGTACGTTCTCGGCGCGGACTCGGCGTATGACTTGATCGCACGAATGGCGGCTATTTTTTCCTCGACAAGACCGGACCGAACGTCGTCGTACCCTTTGGCGTTGCTTTCGTCCTCGTCGTCATCATCCTCGTCGTACTCGTCGTATTCGTCCTCGTACTCATCGTCGTGTTCTGGATTATCCGCCACAAAATCTTCAAAATCTTTACCGAACATGATGCCATCGTCTAACGTGATACTCTCTAACGCTTTCTCGACCAGCGGGTTCAGAAATTGCGAGAAGTGTTCGTTTCCGTTTGCGGTTTCTTTAGTGTTTTCGTCGGCGGATTTACACCCGTTGGCAAAGCTGGCAAAGAAGTCGTGCGCGGCTTCGCGAGCGTCGCACGACGTCAACGCGAACCCACTCGCGACGTTTTGTACCAGCGCTTCGATAGCTTGATCGCCCAAAGCCGCTCTGCACGTTTCCTCTTCAACGATTGCGCCTAATAATCGAATCGCGCACGCTCTCAAACGAAGTTTCTTTTGGTCGATTGCGTCGTTTTCGTCCCGCACGTGCGCGCTCACGACGCTCTCCAGTCTTGGAAGTAAATCGGCGAGAAACGGCGCAAAGGTGTCCGAGGCGTCCGTGGCTGCAGAGGTAGCTATCGCTAACGCGCACTCTTTTCTTCGATACACGGACCAGGAAAACGGTTGGTTTTGCTGCTCGTTAGTGCCGTCGTCTAACGCTTCAAATAAGACTTCTAAAACCAATGGCACGTACGCCGCTATTTCGCCCGATTCTAATTCGGACGTCCACGCCTCGACGGCAAAGAACGCGTTTTGTCTCGCAATCGCGTCTTTTTTTTGTGCTTCAGCTTTCTTTTTCACGGCTTGAAACAATCGCGGTAAAGCGATGGCGTGCATTTTAGGTACCGACGATCGACAAAACTCGGCGAATTGTCCTAAAGCAAACGCCGCCGCGCGTCGGACGCCGAAACTCACATCTTCTAAAGATACGCCTAATTGATCGAGCAAGTTTTCACAGATGACGGGGTCGTTCGATAACGCTTCCGCGCACCCTTCACACACGACCCCGACGGCGCCTACAGACGCTCTTCTCAAGCGTTCATCCGGCGATTTGATGTTATTCGACGCGAAATCGAGAACGACGTGTAGCACAAACTTAGCCGGTAACGCTAAGGCTAACGTATCAACCACTCTCGCGGCGGCTAAACGCATGGACTGATTATCGTCCTCGTCTTCGGAATCAGATTTATCGAGGTCTTTATCTTGGTCGTCTTCGTCTTCGTCCGGTTCTCCGAGTAAAGGTAAAATCGCTCTCAACATCGGCTCGACTAGATTCGCCCTGCGCAAAGATTTTGGACGCCTTTCCGCGACGACAGACAACACGTCCAAAGCTCTCAACTTAACGACGTTATCCACCCCGTCCGCTTTCGCGCACTCGCAACACACGTTCACGATATCCGCGGCGACTGCTTTCACGATGTTCGACTCGCCGCAGCTAAACAGTTCATCAAAGACATCAAACGCGAGCAACGCATGGTCCACGGAATCCGCACTTTGTGCGCTCGAAACGCAAAAGTGCGCGGCTGCTTCCACAATTCTCAAAACCGTTTCTCTGACGACCATTTTTTGCTGTTCGATTTCTTTCTTGTTCGTCTTTCCGTCTCTCCCGGTTGTCTGCGTCTGAGACCCCTTCTCGACGACGACCACCTCTCCGATAAACGGCGCTTCACCGACGAGCGCTCTCAACCCTTCAATCGCCCGTTTCCTCACGTACTTCTCCTGGTCCATCAAGCTTCGAATAAATATATCCGCCAACGTCCTAAAATGCACCGGCGCGACTCTCACCACCGTTTCCGCCAACGCCGAAAAACATCCCACCGCGCCTTCCCGATGCCTCGGTTCCGCACTCACCGACATCTGACTCAAGTGCTCCAAAACCTCCGGCCACGAATCCCCAGGTATGCATATCTGCGCGATCCTCGCGATCGATTGCGACAACGCCTCTCTCACCGCTCTTTGGTGCTCGTTCGCCAGCCCTGTTAACAAGAGCGTTTGCACGTGCTTTTTCTCCTCTACACTCAACTTCACCCACGCGATGCTCACGCGTTTCTTCAGCGCTAACGCCGCCGCCATTCTCACGCCAACTGAATCCGAATTATCGTTCTTTTCCTCTCCTCCTCCTCCGCTGCACGCCAGGTGGCAAAAATGCGCGCACGAGGATTGGTTTTTAATCGTAAACGTTTTCACGGAGCGTTCCGCCGCCTCTCGGACGGAAGCGTCCGTGGACAACGTGTTTCGGAAACATTCCGCGAGTTCAGACGGAGATATCAGACGACCAGAAGAAGTGGAATCCTTCTTCTTTTTCTTTCCGAACGGATGATGCGGGGGCATGTTCTTGCGTCGTCGCAGCGTGTGCTTTGTGTGCGCGTTCAGTGGTCTGGAGTGGGGAGAAATGAGGACTTTAAAGAGGCGAAATTTGAAGATGTGAAGCATACGGTGGGCGTAAAGTTTGATGAGCATAAAAGAGCTTTAATGTTGAGTACGCACGTGCCTTTTCAAAGCACTAGATTCACGAAAACGCTTCTCGCACATATCGCATTCGTACGGTTTCTCGTTCGTGTGAATACGCATGTGTTTTTGCAAACTATCAGCCGTAGTACAACGCTTCTCGCACACATCACACTCGTACGGTTTCTCGTTCGTGTGAATACGCATGTGGTCTTGCAAATTACCAGATGTACGAAAAGCTTTATCGCACACATCACATTCATACGGTTTCTCCTTCGTGTGAGTACGCATGTGGCTTTTCAAATTACCAAGTTGACGAAAAGCTTTATCGCAGACATCGCACTCGTACGGTTTCTCGTTCGTGTGAATACGCATGTGGACTTTCAAATTACCAGCTAGAGTAAAACGCTTCTGACACACATCGCATTCCAACATCTCGTTCGTGTGAATACGCATGTGCGTTTTCAAAGTACTAGATTGAGTAAAACGTTTCTCGCACGCATCGCACTCGTACGGTTTCTCGTTCGTGTGAGTACGCATGTGTTCGGCCAATGCAGATGGATATCGAAACACCTTCTCACAAACATCGCACTCGTGCCCTCTCTTTCTCTTCACTCCTTTCCTAACAGTCATTTCTTCATCTTCTTCTTCGTCGTCGTCGTCGTCTTCATCATCATCGTCTTCTTCATCGTCTTCTTCCTCCTCCTCCTCTTCCTCTTCCTCCTCTTCCTCTTCCTCCCTTTCCCGATTCCGCTCCACATCACACCACACCATCAACAAAGCCTGTTGTTCTCGCTGTCTTCTTCTTCTTCTCTCCTCTTCTCGTTCTCTCTCCTCTCGGCCACTCGTCACCACCGTTTTCGCGTGCATCGCGCGCTGCGGATGCTCGTTCTTTCGTCTCATTCTTCTTTTCCGTTCGTGTATCACTCTTAAACACACAAAGAGACAAATATCTGAAGACTTTTCCCCAAAACAAAAGGGCGGTTTCCTCTTCAAATTTATATAAACGTAACACGAGAGAAAGAGAGAGAAGCGCTGCTCTTTGAAACATCGTCGGCAAAACCTCGCGCATCTCTAAACGCCGCTTTCTTGTGCTCTCTCTCTCGTCTTTGTTTTTTGGTCCGAGACGCGAAGAAGAGAGAGAGAGAGAGAGAGAAAGTACCTCGTCATCATCCGACTACTGAGCGGGTTGTGAGTATCTTTTGAGAGACCTTTTGATTGATTTCTTTGCATAAAGAAAGACGACGACGCAAACGATGGAGAATAAACACCCGAGCGTGGTGTTTACGACGACGAACGCGGTGGAGGAGGCAGCGACGACGACTCAGACGATTCAGACGACGACATCTTTGCAAGACTCGCCGTTCGTAAGAGAAAAGCTGCAAAAACTGAGCGAAAAAGTTGCCACGAAACGAAACCTTTGCCGACAGTTTACGAACGCGCTGACGCGATATTGCGACGCGCACGAGCAGATGGCACGAGAAAGCGAACGGTTCGCCAGAGAGGTTGAAGTGTTAGAGGTTGAGATGTTTGGGAAAGAGAGCGGGTTTGCGTTGACGACGACGACGACGACGACGAGCGGCGCGAATAGTATCGCTACGAACAAAAGCATCGAAGAAGAGACGAGGGCGGATATGTTGGTCACGAGAGTAAGAGAGAGCGCGGAGGCGCACTGTAGCTTTTCGAGAGACGCGAGGGAAACGGTTGGGCACATGTTGGAGGTTTTCGGGACGCACGAGTGCGAGCGGCAAAAAGCGAAGCAGAGCGTCTTCGCCAAGACGGTGGAGAAGGTTGAACGGGAGAGGAGTAAACACGCGAGGTCGAATTCGAGCGTGTCGAAGATGAAGTTTAGCGAAGCCGCGAGCGCGACGGATTTAGCGAGATTCGAGCTGATGGCGTGTTTGCAAAGAGGGGTGCACGAGAGCGAGAGCGTCGTGGAGAAGGTGACGGTGGAGATGGTGAAGAGACATTTGGAGTTTATAAAAAATTTGGGAGGAAATCTGGAGGTGGAGGACGGAGTGAAAGAACGCGAGGAAGCGTTGAGAGGATTCGAAGAAGAGGTGGAGAAGATGATGGGACAGTTTCGGCAAGAGGTGGACGCGTACGCGATGGAGAACGGTTTTAGCGGAGAGCACCACGATGCGGTTGTGGCCGGGATGATTAGTCCGGTATCGGAGGGCGAAGACGCGGAGAATACGACGACGACAACAATCCCTTCCAACTTACCGTACGATGGGAGTTTGACGACAGATCGCGCAAGAGAGCTGTCGAATAAACTCACCGCGTCGTTAGCGAACTTAGAACTGTTACGTAGCAAAGCAGCGCGAGAGCGGCAACTACAGCAGCAGCAGCAGCACTCGAATTCCGAGGAGTTTGGTAACCACGGAAGTCTTTCGGCCAGAGAACAACAGAAACAACTCACGGATGTTTTATATGGCGGCGGCGGTGGTAAAGGTAAACACAACAGAAGTAAAAGCGAGGGCTTTAGTATTCACGACGTCTCGTTCAACCCAGACTTGCTCGGCGGCGGCGACGGCACTACTAACGACCAAAACATGAACATCGAAGATCGCATTTTGACGCAAGGGTACCTGTGGAAACGATCCAGAACGCTTCGCGATTGGAAGAAAAGGTACTTTGTTTTAGACGTGTACGGAAACTTGATGTATTATCGATCGTCTTCGAACTCAAAAGCGTTCATTCAGTCGCGATTAGGCGGGGTTTTTGGCGGTAGCAGTCACGAAAGTGCAACAAACGACGTCGATCTCACCGAAGCGCACGAAACTGTACGTCTGTTGACGTCTACGGTGAAATCAGGTACCGGCGTAGACCGCGAAGACGATCCGAAAAATTCGAAGCATTTTGTCGCGAACGCGTTTCGTATCGTTTCAATGGGGAAAACGTACGTTTTGCGCGCCGAATCTGAGGAAGCGCAAGCTGACTGGATGGAGGCGATTACCTCCGCCATCGCGGTGTTGCTCAACCAAAACCACCACTTGCCTACTTCCACTTCGCCAACTGATGCCGACGATACGTACTTTAACAAGCACAAACCGGGCGTAACGTCCGCTGATGCGATGTCAAACTCCTCGCAAACGACTAACACGACTGGTCACCGGAGAACGTTATCTGGATGTTCCGCGTTGTCGTCGGATTTAAGCGACGCGCAGATCGAGAACAACCCTTTCATGAATCCCGACAAGTACGCCACACTCTCTTTAGCAAACGGGAATTCGCCTCTGGAAATCTTGCGTTCTGCGCCTGGGTGTACCACGTGCGCGGACTGCTCTATGCCGGAACCAGAATGGGCGTCGTTGAATTACGGCGTGGCTTTATGCGTTGAGTGTTCCGGCGCGCACCGAAGTCTTGGCGTCCACGTGTCGAAAGTGCGAAGTGCGATTTTAGACGTGAAGGTTTGGACGGATCCGTTATTGAATGGCACTTTCGTTAAGTGGGGCAACGCGAACGCGAACGCAGTATTGGAGGCAAAGATATTAAAGAAACCGTCGTCGTTTTTGGACAACGACAAAAGCGCGACACGAAAACCGCATCCGAAAAGCACCAAGGAAGAAAAGCTCGAGTTTATAAAGAAAAAGTACACCGAAAAACTCTTCGTGGACGGAAAACGCGAGAAAATTACGTCCATGTCGCACCCAGACGCGGAGCTTTTGAAAATCGCCGTCATATCCGGCGACGTCGCTGAAATTATGCGCACGTTCACCTCGGGCGCAACCATCGATTCGAGAGATGTGGCGCAGAATATTTTTAAAGCGTGTGCAATGCAAAATTTCACAAATCCAACGGAAGTTATCGAGATAATAGTTCGTAACGGTTTCGATTTAGAAAACTTTAGATGCACGCAAACCGGAAAGACGCCGTTACACTGCGCCGTGATGTCCGATAACGACGCGCTCGCGAAGTTTTTAGTCACGGCGAAACGTTTGGACATCGCCGCGAAAGACGGCGACGGGTTGACCGCGTTGGAAGCAGCGATGCAAAGAGGGTACGTGCGAGATGCCGATTTGTTGCACATGTTGAGCGCGAAAGAGTGATTGATTCAGCGTGCTAAAGTCATATGAAATGTACTAGTATTTTTTATTTGTGTTATAAAAATTATTCATCGCCGATACGAAATATAGAAAAGAATCGCATACGCTCGGGCTCAGCGTACATATTTTCTCACTCACGGATAAGAATTCAGGTGAATAGATTAGCCAGGTTGTTATTCACATCATCGCCCAAAAGGTTTATCGCGAACGAACGAGACGAGATACGAAACGAAACAAAACTTTTTCTGGGAAACGCACCTGCTTTTATTTTTCTCCTCTCTTTTACGATACCGAGCTGAAAGAGAGAGCCGAGAGAGAGAGAGAGAGAGAGAGAAACGATATTCGGCTCAGAAGGAGGTGTAATCATCGCTCAGACGCATTGCACGCGCCGTGAAGTCAGCATATCATGTTTAGAGTTATAACATCATCGCCGAAGTTCTCGTTTCTCTCTCTCTCTCTCTCTCTCTCTCTCTCTCTGTATCCAGAAAGAACTTTCCCGAGGATACAAAAAAAACTCTCCCTCCCTCTCTCTTTTTCTTCTGGCTCAGACGGTTTCTTTAAATCACTTTTCGATTTATCATACGGATGTTTATGATATGTATTGTCATCATTGCCATCTCCGCGGGCTCGCGGCGGGCTCTCGCGCGCGTGTTTTCTGCGCCCGAAAAACGCGCATTCCGCGCGCGCAATCTCTTTTTTTTTGTATCTCTTTCACGGGGCATTTTGGCTCAAAAAGTAACGGAACTGTTTTTTGTGTAATCATAAACACAACCAATCATTCGTAAACAATGTTCTCATCATCGCCAACGCTCTCTCTCTCTCTCTCTCTCCTTCTCCTGCGCGCGCGTTTATTATGAGGCATCAGCGAAAGAGAGAGAGAAAGAAAGAAAGAGAAAAAGAGATACAATAATAATTTTTTTTTCTTGTGAGGAAAAAAAAGGCGTTCATCCAAAAAGAAGGAAAGGAAAAAGACGAAAAGAGAGAGAGAGAAAACCCTGACGACGAAAGACGACACAAAATCATCTCTTCGCTCGTCCTCTTTCTCTTTCTCTTTCGATCTTTTAACGAAGAAGAGCATCATCTCGAGAAGACGGAGAAGAGATCGATTAAGCGATACTACGACGAGTGATATCGAGAGCGATATAATATAATATGCCGCCGAAAAAGAAGCAAGACAAAGACGACGACAACGAACGGTTGGATCGCATCGCCATCGTGGAAGCCGAACGATGTCGGCCGAAAAAGTGCAAACAGGAGTGTAAAAAACAGTGCCCGGTGGTGAAAATCGGAAAACATTGCATCGAAGTGACGGAGAAGAGTAAGATTGCAAACATCGACGAGTTGTTGTGCATCGGATGCGGGATTTGCGTGAAGAAATGTCCGTTCGAAGCTATCCAGATTATCAACTTACCGAAGAATTTGGAGAAAGAAACGACGCACAGGTACGGGCCGAACACGTTTAAGTTGCATCGATTACCGACGCCGAAATCTGGACAGGTGTTAGGTTTAGTCGGGACGAACGGGATCGGGAAATCTACCGCGCTTAAAATTTTAGCCGGGAAGTTGAAACCAAACTTGGGGAAATTCGCAAACCCTCCGGATTGGTCTGACATTTTGCTTCACTTTCGCGGGTCGGAGTTGCAGAATTATTTGACGAGGATTTTAGAGGATAACTTGAAGGCGTTGATCAAACCGCAATACGTCGATCACGTGCCGAAAGCGGTGAAAGGGATGGTAGGGACGATTTTGGAGGATAAAGATGGAGGCCCGGACGGCGGCGCGGACAGAGAGTATTTGATTGATATTTTGGAGTTGACGCACGTGATGGACAGAGACGTGGCAAAGTTAAGTGGTGGGGAGTTGCAACGGTTTGCAATCGCTATTGTCGCGGTGCAAGACGCGGATATTTACATGTTCGACGAGCCGTCCTCGTATTTGGACGTGAAGCAAAGGTTGAAAGCGAGTCGCGTGATTCGATCGCTCTTGGCGATTAATAAGTACATCATCGTCGTCGAACACGATTTGTCCGTTCTCGATTACTTATCCGATTTCATTTGCTGTTTGTACGGGAAACCGGGGGCGTATGGGGTCGTGACCATGCCGTTTGGTGTGAGAGAAGGAATCAACATTTTCTTGGCTGGTTTCGTGCCGACGGAAAACTTAAGGTTCAGACCGGAAGAGTTGACGTTTAAAGTGTCCGAGAACGAAGACGAACGGTTAGCGCACGTGAACGATGAAGCGTTTAGCATGTACGAGTACCCGTCAATGGTGAAAACGCAAGGTGGATTTACTTTGAGCGTCGACGGCGGCAGTTTTACGGATTCGGAAATTGTCGTCTTGTTGGGCGAAAACGGCACCGGGAAAACGACGTTTATTCGTTTAATCGCCGGTTTAATTAAACCCGACGACGAGACCATCGAGTTGCCCGAGTTTAACGTATCCTATAAACCGCAAAAGATTGCGCCAAAGTTTGAAAAAACCGTTCGCGATTTGTTGATGATGAAAATCCGAGACGCGTTTTTGCACCCGCAGTTCATCTCGGACGTCGTGAAACCGATGAACATTGACCCGTTGTTGGACCAATACGTGAAGAACTTGTCCGGTGGTGAATTGCAAAGAGTCGCGTTGACGTTGTGCATGGGCACTCCCGCAGATATTTACCTCATCGATGAACCGTCGGCGTATTTGGACTCCGAACAAAGAGTCTGGACGTCCAAAGTTATCAAAAGGTTTATTTTGCACGCGAAGAAGGCGGCGTTTATTGTCGAGCACGATTTCATCATGGCGACATATCTAGCGGATAAGGTTATCGTGTACACCGGCCAACCAGCGGTAAACGCGACGGCGACGAAACCCCAAGGATTAGTTACTGGTTTGAACCAGTTTTTGAAGGCGTTGGAGATCACCTTTCGCAGAGATCCGACCAATTATCGGCCGAGGATTAATAAAATGGAATCCGTCAAGGATAGAGAACAGAAACAAGCCGGCGATTTCTACTACGTCGGTGAATAAAAGACAACAACAACGACGACAAGAATAGAATTTATATTGATAATAATAGAAAGATATATACTGGTATATGAATGCAGTGTATTCGCTCTATCTATTTAAAACTAATCTGCTCTATATAGTATCATTAAGAAGAAGACTTTAACGCTAAGCTGACTTGCGTAGCTTTTGCTTCAATTTTGCGAGAAATTTCATCTATTCTTTCAACCATTTTTTCTAAATCTTTTCCGTTTTCGCTCGTCGTTAACGCTTCAATGGACTCCTCGTGAGCCGATTTTAACTGCTCCAACTCTTTCGCCAACGTTTCCGCCAGCTGTTTCGGTCCTTTATTGTATTGGTGATGACGATGAACGTTGCTCGGTATCTTGGTAAACGCCGCGCGTTTTTGTTGTTGTTTAGCGAGACTTTCTTCACCTAACCCACCACCACCCGTCGCGCTCGCGTTATCCATCGCTCTTTTTGTCAACTGCGCGTTCATTTCCCCGGCTCTTTGTAACGCTCTTCGCAACTCGTCTCTTTCTTCCTCCAAGGATTCTTTCTCGTTCGCCAACTCCAACAACGCGTCCCGGACTTTCAAACAGTGCTTTTCCACGGACGCCATTCTCGTGTTCGTCTCTACCTCATTCGCGAGAATTCGTGCAATTTCCTCGTCTTTTCTGCTTAAACTCGCTCTCGCTTCTTCTCTCACTTCCTCGATGGCGTTCCCGAACGCTACTCTCAACGCCTCGACTCGTTTCGCCATCCCTTTCTCCGTCTCCAACCGTTGTTGCTTTAATTCCACGTTCAACTTCTTCACAGACAAAGCCATATCCGCGCTCCGTTCTCTCACAGCCGCGTTCGCTTTCCTACACTCTTCCTCTAAACTTTTGATTCCGTCTTTTCTCTTTTCATTCTCGCTCGTCAGCTGCTCGTTCTCTCTCGTCAGTTTTCCTTCCTTCGCGTCCCTCTCTCTCCTCTCCTTCTCCCATTTCCGTTCCTTCTCCTCCAACGCATTCAAGCACTTCTCTCGTTCGTTTTCCACCTCCAATCGTCGCTCTATGTGTCTTCTCATCTCATCGTCCGCGTCTCTCCGCTCCCCGCTAAACGCCACCGCGGCATCATCCAGCGCCCGTTCCGCCCGCTCCGCTCGTCTCGACTCTTTCGCTCGCAACTCTCTCTCCCTCCGTAACTCCGCGTGTACTTCCGAAGTGCTCTGTTCCATCGTCAACTGCCGTATCCGCCTCTCCGCTTCCTCTTTCACCGAATACAGTTCCGACTGCGTCTCTTTCACCACTAATTCGAGCGCATCTCGGTTTGATTCCAACGTTTTCGTTTTCTCTTTTGTTCTTTCCAACGCCTCGTTCTGAACTCTCATTTCGCTTCCAATTTTTTCAATCTCTCGAACACATTCATCGTTCTTGATTTTCAAACCTTTCGCGATCGATTCCGCTTTTGACAAATCTCTTTGCAGTAGTTTGTTTCTTTGTTCGGAACGCTCGAAATCCGAGTGCAGTTTCACCACGCGCAATTTGAACGCGTGCGTTTGCCGCGCGAGCAACTCATTATTGGACGTCGTTTCTTCGCCTCTCATTTTTGAATTTTCTCTAATTTACTCTTGGTATCTACGTTTGTTATTGCTCTGTTCAAATTGACGATAGTACGTGTATACTTCGCAGAGAGTGCAAAAAGTGTACCCTCGATTTTCGTGATTTAACTACAGAAAACACGCAACAACGTGCGATGCTCCTTTTCTTAATTGTTATGTGGCTTTTCTTTGTTGTCGTTGTGTCAAGTTTGTTGCGGTTTTTGAGCTTTTCCCTTTATTTATCCTTTTGTCCTTGTTTTTTGGTCAAAACTCTTTTCCTTTTTTTTTTAATTTTTTCAAATTTCTGCAAAAGACACAAAAAACACCCGCAGTGTGATTACTTTATTCTTTTGTTCTCTCTAACTCTCTCTGTGTTTAGTACTCCTTTTGGAAAGGTGGTTTTGAGATTGAACGTATATATATATAAGATGATGAGCTGCGTTTTCTCGTCTTCTTCTTCTTCTTCTTCACGTCTGACGAGTGGTCGTTTTTCCAATGATTCTTCGAAGACGACTGTTGTTAACAAAAGCAATCGGAATGTGTTCTTCTCCTCGAATACGAATCAGAGACGTTTAAGACAAGGACGAAGAGCTTTGGCGTTTCAAAGAGTAGTAGTGGTATCCTCGTCTACAACTAAAGAGCAAGAAGATTACGATCGAAGATTCCAGGAATCCACCAACGCCGGTTTGATGTTAAACGGGAACCGAGCGCCGAGAGGCGGCGATTCCCCACCGGAAGGGAGGTGGAGTTGGACTTTGAACTGGGATTACATGACGTTTGATCGAGAGACGGAGGTACCGATTGAAAACCCATCCGAACGGGAGTTAAGAGAGTGCTCGATGCTTATTGGCTCTTGTCCGAGATCTCCGGGAGATATCGATCGGTTGATCGACGAAGCCGGGGTGGAAGCCATCGTCTGTTTGCAGTGCGAGATGTGCCACGAGGCGATGGAAATCGATTGGGAACCGATTCGGAAACGGTGTTTAGAACGGAACGTGGTTATTTTGAGAGTTTCGGTGAGAGATTTTGACCGGTTGGATCAGTCCAGACGAATGGCGGATATGACCAGGGCGTTCAATTTGTTACACGATGGATTAGGGAGGAAGACGTACGTCCATTGCACGGCGGGGATTAATCGAGCGAGTTTGACTGTTTTGGGGTATTTAACTTTTTGTCGAGGGATGGAGTTGCAAAAAGCGATGAACATTATTCGAACGTGTCGACCTCAGTCGAACCCGTACGAGGTTTCTTGGCAACGCGCGAGGAAGATGCTTTTGAGCGAACGCGTCGAGGACTTATACTTGTACGCGAACACGGACGGCGGAGGGTGTTCGAAAGAGGAAGGAGGGGATTGGATCGCGAGAGATATGGACAAAGCGGAGAGAGGAATTATTCAGCAAATGTTTCAGAGGAGTCTGGAGGTGGATAAAGGTCTCTCACACGCGCTTTTGAATTTGAACCAAGACGGGAAGTGATGATTTAAAAGGATGGACGAATGATGATATGTGGGGATGTTTGAGAGGAGGAAAGACGAATTTTTTGTACAAGAAGAAGCGCGCGTTGTTATTTTGTAAAAGTGTAGCACTCGTTGTAATATCCGAGTGTATTTATGTTGCATTGAATGTTACCGTAAAGCTGCTCTCATGAAGTCTCTATGTGCGTGTAGGTATGTTAACGTTTTCAATTAAAATATTATCCTAGCATCGACTCTAAGTCGATATCTTTCGCCGAGAGTACTTTTTTGGCGCCCAACTTTAGAGGTTTCGCGCCGAGTTTCTTCGCGCCTAGACTGACGTGCCCGCCACTGTTCATCGGTCGTCTTTGCGCCGCTGGAGCAGGCGCGGCGAAGGCTTCGTCCATGTCTTCGCTCCCCCATCCATCGCTCGTGGCGCTCGCGTTGCTCATTTTCTTCGCTCCCATGCCGGTAAGAGAACCTCCCGGTCGCGCAGCCGTCGCCGGTCGCGACGACGTGGTGGACATTTTACTCAAACGCGCTCTCGCTTCTTCTTCTTCTTTATCGAATCCAGAGTAGTCGTCGTCGTCGTCGTCCATATCACCCCATCCGTCCGAAGGATTTGCTGTTGTCCCTGCTGGTGCTGGTGCTTGTTCTCGGCTATTAAAATTATTATTGTTATGACTAAGATCTTCCTCACTTCCGAAATTCTTCAACGACGGAGGCGGCTGTTCTTCGTAAATCGGACTGGAGTTGTTGACGTACCCACCGCCTCGAGATTTTACCGCTTGCGCTGGACTCGGGTTTGGCGACGGGTTCGGACTCGCGTTTGGAGTTAAACCGTACAATCTTGGCGGCGGTGCCGAGGACCCAAAACTTTTCGCCGCAAACACCTCGCTGTTCAAATCGATGTTATCGCCGTTGTTTACGCTATCGCTATCGTTGCTACCGACTTGACCAACTGCATTGGCCATCTTGTCAACCGCCCACGATAACATCGATCCAGCTTTGCTCGCTTTTTTCTTCGCTTTCTCGTGCGCTTCGGCTTGTTCCGCTTCTAACATTCTTTGCGCTTCTTCCGGGCCTAATTTCATCGCGTTTGAGTTTCTTCGAAGAATTTCCATAAAGACATTCATAGTCTCAAACGCCTCCTCTCGGACTGATTGCTCGACATCAGTCATTAAAGGCGCAATGGACGGTACGATTCTCGAGGAAAGTTCAACCGGTTCATAATATTGCGTGGTATATTTTAACGCCATCAAACCAGCCTGTCGCGCGTTTGGAAACGCATCTCTCAACGCCCTCGTAAACGCATTACACAAAACTCTCTTCGCCGTGGATTCCGATAAATACGTCGCCACGTTTCCTAGACAAATCGTCGTGTTTGCTCGAATAGCCGGTTGTTCATCCACTTGTAACTTGGATAAGTGCTTCAACAAACTCGACCCTAACGTTCGTTGCGTTAATTTCGGCGCCAACAATAACACCGTGCGTAAAGTCAACTCTCTCACAAACGGATCTTGATCGTTAAATCCAGTCGATATCTTATCGTAGATGATTTCATCCGTCATTTTTTCGTCCATCGCGTGGACGTATTTTTGCAGGTGCTCCAACAATGCCACGCGAATTGCTCGGTCTGTTTTGTCGTACAACTTCACGATGGTTGGGATAATTTTCTTCTCGAAGACTTCAACCGGTAAATTTTTCGCCGCTTGCAACATCGGGGTGATGGCTAACGCCGGCGCAGCGCCGAATTCGAGAGCGGAGCATAGTTTTGGTAAGATTTTTCTTTCAACCGTGACCGTTGCCAAACCTTCCATAACTCTCGGTAAGTGTCTGAAAAAATATTCTTTCTCGATGGCGTCTTTCAAGCTCAAGTTATCGATGAAGGCAATCGTTTCAACCAATTTGTTCTCGAACAAGGTTGAGTTTTCAATCAACTTTTTAGGATTGTATCGTCTCGCCGGTTGACTCCCCAACAACTTTTGATACTCTTTCAATAACACCTTCGGTATGTGTTGAATGTCTCTCAACTGTTCCGCGCTCGTCATCGCTCCACCGCCGTAAACTTCTCGAATCAAACATCCCAACCCCCACGAGTCGATGGCCCACGGCGGCCCTTCCGGAACGGACTGCCAATCGCCTCTGCGATACTCGTCCGGTTTATACTGATCTGGAACCATATACGCGCCGTGCACGATAGACGCCTGCCCGTTCACCCCTCGTCCAATCTCGTTCAATTCGGAGACTAAATCGAACCCGGCGATTTTCCACTCTAAATTTTCCGTCACGACAATCGAGGACAACCCTATGGCGCCGTGGACTAATCCAACCGCGTTGTTCAAGAACGCAATCCCAGTCGCGACTTCGCGAATGCCCAACGCAAAATATTCGTCTCTCTGATGCGTCCCCTTCGGCACATCTTTCAAGTGATCTTCTAATTGCACGCATTTTTCCTGTTGTTGTTTTTGTTGTCAAGTAGACACCAAAATGAAAATTTTACGTCGCCGGGTGAGCGGGGCGTTCGTACCACATCAAGCGCGGGAAGCGAGTACGTCCAACGATCGATTTACGGAATCCTTTTTTCCGTAACAATATAATATTTGGATGATCGAAGAAAAGAGAGCAGAAATCAAAAGAAGAAGATATTATCGAACGCCGTTCTCGAAAAACAAACAAACAAACATACCGTGACCACGTGAATGGTAATCTCGTTCCCACTCTCGATCTCTAACGTTTCTTTCACTTGCAACACGTTCGGGTGTTTGCACAATTTCAAACGTTTCGCCCCGTTCCTGGCTAACTCTAACGCCACTCGTTCTTTCTCCTTATCTTTAATCTTGCACGTGAATACAGTCACCACCTCGCCGGTTTCCTGCGATTTGCCCTCGAACGTTTTCCAATGCGAGCCGAACAAAGTTCGCGAGGAGGAGATGATTTCCCCGCCGACGATATCGTGCGCGAGCTTTGGACCGGATTGGAAGAGAGAGCCGATCGCTGATCCGAAGTACGAACTCATTATTGTTGTTTTACGTGTTCTTCTGTTTTTCTTCTCTCTCTCACGCGTGCTGTTCTTCGTATAAGAGTCGTCGAAGAGTGGAGTAATAAAGGAGTGGAGGAGAATTTTGAGTCGAGATTTTAGGGTTTCTTGCCCTAATAACAAGGGGAGACAAGAAAACAGCATCACACATGTGATTTAATACTACTCTACATAATACTACTCTCTAATAATTCTAAACGCGTGGCAAGAATAGCACACTAATAATGAGCAGACGAAGAAAGAATCCACACCCGCAGCGCGCGGTGAACGCGAGGACGGTTTTGAAGGCAGAGAAAGAGGAACCGGTGTTGTGTTCGAGGATTCCTGATGAGTATGATTTCGAGGCAAATCATCATCAGATACAAAAAGAAGAAGAGGAAGAGGAAGAAGAAGAAGAAGAAGAAGAAGAAGAAGACGACGACGAAGACTACGAAGAAGAAGAGGAAGAAGAAGAAGAAGAAGAAGAAAAGATGACTGTTAGGAAAGGAGTGAAGAGAAAGAGAGGGCACGAGTGCGAGGTTTGCGAGAAGGTGTTTCGATATCCATCCAAGTTGGCCATACACATGCGCATTCACACGAACGAGAAACCGTACGAATGCGATGTGTGCGAAAAGAGATTTAGTCGAGCTGATACTTTGCAAAAACACGTGCGTATTCACACGAACGAGAAACCGTATGAGTGCGATGTTTGCGAGAAGCGCTTTACTACATCTGGTAATTTGAAAAAACACATGCGTATTCACACGAAAGAGAAACCGTACGAATGTGATGTGTGCGAGAAACGTTTTACTCAATCTAGTAGTTTGAGAAGGCACATGCGTACTCAACATTAGCTCATTTGTAGTTCTAACTATAAACACATACACGTCGAACATTCATCACAGATACCGAACAACAACGAATAATCAAACGTGTCCATTCGTCGACTGCTGATGTCTTAAAAATTTGTACCGTTCGATTTTTCCCACAAATCTTCATTTCCTGCAAAACGTCTCAATTTTTTTTTCCCTCTCCACTCCTCTTTCTCGCGCTTTGATCAAATGTCGAGATGAAAGAATCCACACCCGCAGCGCGCGGTGAACGCGAGGACGGTTTTGAAGGTGGTGAAGGGTAGGAGAGAAGAGGAAGAGGGAGAAGAGAAAGAAGGAGAACCTTTGGTGTTGCGTTCGAGGATGTTTCCTGATGCTGAGGTTGAGGATGTCGAGGAGGCAAATCGTCAGATACGAAAAGTTAAAAACAGGGAAAAGGGAGAAAAATTCAAAATCAGAGAGAGAAGTTTACCGCGAGGAGAGAGGGAAAACATCGCAAGGATGATACCGCTGAACACGAACCTAAAACCAGATGAACATATACCACCAAAACCAGCACTCGATGCGACGACGATTTCACCTCCTGCTTTGGTGCAACAAAAAGTGTCACTCAAAGGAGGAGGATTGAACCAAACGAACAACCAACTCCCCCCGATAGCGCCGCTCCCGGAACACCTCCAAAACGCGGACACGGAAACAAAGTTACTCTATTTCCGAGAGGCAAAACGCGTCTCGATTGAAAAGTGCCGAGAGAATCGGTGCGGGAACGACGAGGTGACCGGGGAGACGCATGGTTTAGGAGAATTCACGTGTGGAACGAATTGGAAAAGGCCTGGATTACGCGAGTGCAAAGCGCAGGAATTCGCGTACGATTTCTTCAAGTTTCACGAGCAACGAGGCGAGTTTGATTACGAAAACGTGTGGGAGTACGTCCTCGTTCGTTCACGTTTGATGTTTTTTATGATTATATACGGTGGTCGACATCGAGAGATGAGATCTTTCTTCTTTGCCAGCGCGTCGTCTCGTTGGCGTTGGCGTCGCCGATGACGCGTGGCGGCATCCAGTTGTCGTCGTCGTCTCGGCGTCCGTCGTTTTACTGCTTTCTATATGATTTACTGACCAAAAGCGCGTTCTCTCGCGTTCTTCTTTCTCTCTCTCTCTCTTTTAACAGTAAACTGGACCGACTCATCTCGCGCTCCGGGAAACCGTTCGATTTGTTAACCTTTTACGGCGAAGTTTGCCGAAGAGGTGGTTTTGGTCGAAACAGGGTCGAGGCAAAGTGCAGATTTTCAATCTCTAAGATCTTTAAAGTCATGTTTAACTATTTCGATCAGCACTCGTACACGGACATCGGGAATAAGCTGTTTGACGTGTACGAGCTCTTTTTTTTACCGTACGAAAGAGTGCACTCACAGGAAGACGTGGCGGAGAAGTGGGAAAACAGAGAAGGCGTGCCGAGAGTGCAAGATATTGCGAATCAGTTTTACTATTTGAGAGAACGGAAGGAGGTGGAGAAGGCGCAAATCGCGATGCATTTGAGACGCGGGAAGAAGTACGATCCGAATTTCGTGCCGATGTTTAGAATGAGCGTCCATCGAAGTTTGTTGGAGGGGGAGAACAACATCAACAACGACAACGATGCGAAGGGGGTAGAACAAGAGAAATACGCAACAAATTGAGAGCGAGACGTGTCAGTCTTGCGATTAATACTAGCATAAGAAATTATTAGCGCGGAAATTAGAAGTAGCGTATTTGGGGGAAGCGATGTAAAACTGAGAATCATTTCATACATGTACCTGTGTATGTGCAATAATACTTTTTCTTTTATAAAACAAATCTCGCTAAATCTTTCTTCTTAAGCAAATCTCCAATCGCTTCTTCCACCTCTTTTACATCGATCGTTACCGTACACTTACCGTCCAATCCTTTTTCTTTGTGCTTCCTTGCCTCCTCCGGCGCGTCAAAGCTAATCTTTTCGCATATGCGTTCGACGATGGCGTGTAACCGTCGAGCGCCGATGTTATCGACGTTCGAGTTGATTTCCTCGGACAATTCCGCCATTCTCAAGACTGATTCTTTCGTGAACTCTAAGTTTATCTCCTCAGTTTCCATCAGCGCTCTTTGTTGTCTCAAAATGTTCGCTTTCGGTTCGGTTAAAATCCGATGTAAATCGTCCTTGGTTAAACCTTTCAATTCCACGCGAATGGGTAATCGGCCTTGTAACTCTGCCAACATATCGCTCGGTTTGTTTTGGCTGAACGCACCGGACGCGATAAACAAAATATGGTCGGTAGAAACGTTCCCGTATTTCGTAGAAACCACCGACCCTTCAATGATTGGAAGTAAGTCCCGCTGCACGCCTTCCGAAGAGGCGTCGGCGCCGTGTCGAGAATCCGAACTGGAAACAATCTTATCGATTTCGTCGATGAAGACAATCCCATCGGACTCGACCGCAATCACCGCCTCTTTCGCGATGGCTTCCTGGGTTAGCAATTTATCAAATTCAGCTTCTTCGATGACTGGTTTACACTCGCGCACGGTCATTTTTCTCTTGTTCATGGACGGATGGGAACCTCCCGCGCCTCCCTTCTTGGAAAACATCTTGTCTACTTTAATGACTAACTCGTGGATCGGTAACGGACCAGCCGACGGATCAAACCGAACGCCATCGGGATTTCCACCGGCGCCTTCCGGTAACTCCACTTCAATCAACCGATCGTCTAACGCGCCTTCACGATATAACGCTCGAAACGCCTCCCTCGTTTCCTCCGATGCGCTCTCTCCGCAAACGAAATCCAAAATCTTATTTTCAATCATCTCCGCCACTCTCGATTTAAATCGTTGCTTAAGTTTCGTCTTCGTCAACGTGATTGCGTTATCCATCAAATCTCGAATAATTTGATCCACGTCGCGGCCGTGAAATCCAACCTCAGTAAACTTCGTCGCCTCGACTTTCACGAACGGCGACTCGGTGATCTTCGCCAACCGTCTGGCGATTTCCGTCTTCCCGCACCCCGTCGGCCCAATCATCAAAATATTCTTCGGCACGATTTCGTCTCTCAAATCTTCCGGACACCGGTGTCTACGCCATCGGTTTCTCAGCGCGACCGCCACGGCTCTTTTCGCCGCGTTTTGGCCGACGATGTAATCGTCCAAAAGTTTCACCACTTTCGTCGGCGTCAAGTCGTCCGCCTCCGCGCCGGCGCCGAAAGATAAGTCTCCGGTTAACGATTGTAACGTGATCGGTTCTAAATCGCTCGTTTTCTTCGATTTTGTGATGATTCCTCCTGGGTTTGTTGTCGGTGGTGGTTCTGTTGTACTCGTCGTCGTTGTGCTACTACTATTACTTCCTTTCGCTTTTCCTTCTTTCCCTTTCTTCCTTTCCTCCTCTCCCTCGTCGTCGTCACCAAAATCATCGTCGTCGTCTCCGCTCTTCACCGTATCCGCGCTCGCGCTCGCAAAGCCTCTCGATGTCGTCCGAATCGTCCTCTTTTTCGTCCTCGCCGAAGAAGGAAAAGAAGTCGTAATAAGGTTTTCGACGAATCCTTCTCTTGTTGATAACGGTCTCACCCCCAAGACGTTTTGATCCAATCTTGTCCTTTGCGACGACGACGACGAAAACGACGACGCAATACTACTCGCAGGAGAAGAAGAAGACCAAGAAACGGAAGAAAAGTTCAAACACCGAACGACATCAGGACGACAACTTTTGCTTCTCCTCGCGAGAGAAGAGACAAACGCTTTTCTCATATTTCTCTCTTATCAAAATTGTGACTCTTGCGAGTAAAAAATGAGGAAAAGATTCCCCATTTATTTACTAAAAATGTATCCGTTTTCTTCGAGAAGAGGCAAGAATAAAGGATCAGAAACGAGAGCGGCGAGGAAGAGGAAACGTGCGAGAGGAGGAGACGAGTCGTCTCCGTCTCCGAAATCTTCTTTGTGGGAGGTGATCGTGAATAACGACGATATTTGTTTCCAACACATTCTTCCGAGATTGCATTCGAATGATTTGAAATTCTTGCACGGAGTGAATAGTGAGACGAGAAAGTTGGTGAAGAGATCGCCTCGCGCAAGAGATTTGAGAAAGAAGTTTGAAGTGAGAGAACTGTCGTCGATATCTACGTTGGAGTTTGCGTGGGAGAATAAATCGTTGTGGCCGAGAGGCTGGGACGAAAGATATTTCTGCCGTCAAGTTGCTAAAACGAACAAACTCGAGTTGCTCGAGTGGATACGAGAGGAGAAAGAGTGTAAGTGGGATGTGGGGACGATTTGTGTGGCCGCAGAACAAGGCAATCTGGGAATGGTAAAGTATTGCGTGGCAAATGAGTGTCCTATCGATGCGGAGGCGTGTTTATATGCTGCCTCAGAAGGTCATCTCGAGGTACTCAAATACTTACACGAAGAAGTCAAAGCGCCTTGGGATTTTAGAACTGCCGCTTGGGCGGCTCAAAATGGTCATCTTCACATACTCGAATATCTTGTTGAGCGTAAATATAATAACTTTTCTCAATATGACGTACGTGCGTGTTATCTTGCGGCCGGGCATGGTCAACTAGACTGTTTGAAGTACTTGCGCGAAACCGCCAAAGCGCCTTGGGACGACGACGCCGTACGATTCGCTTACAGGTTCCACCACCCCGAATGTTTGCAATACCTCCTCGACAACGACTGCCCTCTCCCACTTGGTTGGCGATACGAAGGGGGAGAGTTACGCGTACCAGAATAATAAAATCGCACGACTGAAAGCAGACAAACAAAAGCAGTAGTAAAAGTAGTATAATAAATTGTTGACGACTTTCTCGTATAAACTCCACATTTTCATTTTGTTTTTACCACACAAGTCAAAAGGGAAATGGCGACGTTAACGACGTTGAAGCGAGAGTACCGCCGAACGGACGGCACCGTCGTCTCCCTTCCTCCAACAACGATAAAACTTTTGGAGTCTAAGAAGAAGTCCTCCGACGTTCTTCACGTTTTTTTAAACAAAGACCGAACGAAGACGAAACTCGTGAAACTGTTCCTGCTTTTGCTGCTCGCGTGGTTGGTGTTCGCGATGCAATCGCATCCGGATGCAAAGAAGACGAGAGGAGTTATATCCGGACCGAAAACGTTTTCACTGTTCGGTGGTAGGAAAGATTTAAGGCACACGTCTTTAGAACAAAGAGATATGCTCAGAAAACAAAGAGCGGACGAGCGAGAGCGGAGAGATGTAGAGAGGTACGGCGCGACCAACCCGGCGTTACGAGGCTCGAGCGAGTTAGAGATGACCGGAAAGAGGAAAGACAATCGAATCGATTGGAAGGAAAAAGTGAACGAGTTAGGCCGAGAGTACAAGGAAAATAGAAGAAGAGCAGAACGAGAGAATAGGTGGGACGGCAAAGCGCAGAAATACGGGATGTTGTCGTCGAGAGGAGGAGGAGACGCTTCGTAGCGTTTACTCGTACGCTTTTGCGTACTACGAGTGAAAAGCGTAATGTACCTAGGTACAATATGTGTATATACAACACTTTAGCAAAATGGTGTCGTCCTTTTCGATGCTTTTATTAGAACCTTGAATAGATAGCAGAACTACATCGATTATATGTGTCTCTGATAGCCCTGAGATGCGTTTTGGGATGATGATGATGACGCGCCAAGAGAGCATCTCTTCGGTGAAAAGTTCGTTACATCTCCTCATTTTCAACCCACATCAGACGCGCGCAAAAACAACAATGCCTTCTTCTCCTTCTCCTCCTCCTCCTCCAAACAAATCTCTCCTCGTAATCCTTTGTTCGTTCTGTTTCTTCTTCTGGTTCAAACCGTCCGAACCGTTTTTAGTTCCGTATTTAGTCCACACGAAAGGCTTCTCAATTCGAGAAATCAACGAAGAGATTTTCCCGGTGTACGTGTACGCGTTCTTCGCGTGGACACTTCTGAGCGGACCGATTGCGGCGAGATACGGGTCGAGGTTTATGCTCAGAGTGGGGGTTTTGTCTGAATTTGTAGTCAGATGGGTGCTGATATACGGGGAAAGCATTCATGCTATGCGGTTTATGCAAGTGTGTTTTGGAGCGACGATCGCGAGCTTTCCGTTTGCGTTTAGTTACGGGGTGGAGATTTTTAGCAGCGCGACCATTACGGAGCTAGAGGAGGAGGATTTTGAGGATTTTGATGACGACGTAAGCGATACTATTGACAACAACAACACGTATCAATGCGACGAAAAGAAGGAGAAAGAAAAGCACAACGGGGACCAAACCGGGTACATCAGCGCGACGTTTGCGACGAGTTACGCGTTAGCCGGAATCGTCGGCCAACTGGCGGTGTCGTTCGGCAACCGGCCGGCGAAAGCGGAGGATCGAATAGCCGAGTTGTTTTGGGTGAGTTTAACGAGCGTAGGTTTGGCAGTTTTGGTGGCGTTTTTCGTGTTGCCGGATGTTAGTGGTCGGAAGAGTCAGAGGGAGAGGAATTTTAGCGAGAGGAGAGGTAGCGATGGTAGATTTTCGGCGATAGGGGAGACCGTGGAGACGATGAGACTGGCGTACTCGGAACTGGGCACGAGGTGTTTGTCCATTTACTGGGTCGTCGCTTCAGCTGGGCTTAACTTCGTGCAAACGTACGGTTCGAATTCGTGGTATGAAACTGACGCAGATTCTGGTGTAGATAACGGGTACTTTGTTTTCATCGCGCAAATTTCTATCGCCACCGTCTCTTTGTTCGCTCGCGCGAGAGTGGTGAGCGAAGATTTCGGCAATCGACCTGGATTCTATTCTTTGTGTTCAATTTTCGGATTTGTTGCGGCGCTCTTGTCGGGGCATTGGGGGGGTGGACCAACGAAAAATCTCGGGTCTAAAGTTATAGCCATGTTCGTTTTCTACGTAATTTTAACGTCCGCGGTGAATTTAGGATTACTCGTGTGCTACGCGAGAGCGAGCGCGTGCATTTCCGACGGGTTTGAACGGCGGCGAGAGGAAGAAAAGAAGAAAAGAGCACTCACAACTCCAGAGGCGATCAATAATAGTAATAATAACAATAGTAGTAGTAACAATAATAGCGGTAACGATCGTGAGCTTGGTGAACCGTTCTCCTCCGTGAAAGAAAAAGCTTCCATCCGAATGCTTTTCGGCATGAACGGCATCTTCGCCGCGTTTACGTTGTGCATTCTTCAAGCGGCGACGACAGGCGATTCCGCGAAAACGATCGTCAGGGTGGGCGCCGCGTTTATACAGATTGGAGCGGTTATAAACGCAATCACGACTAGACTCGTTGGCTTGAAGAACGGGTACAGGTGTTCTAAGTTTGAAGAAAACGAGAGGAGACGGAAAGAAGAAATAGGAGGCAGGGATAGTCATGAAATTGAGCTCCACCACGCGCGAGTATGAAAAACTATATGTATGCATATTAATAGAAGAAAAGAAAAGAATAGAGTTGAACAACGTGATAATTGAAATTTTCGTATTACGTGGACGGACATTCATTCGTCATCGCTATCAAAGTCTACGTAGTTGACAATCACGTCTTCATTCGTCTTCTTCTTTTTCTTTTTCTTCGCTTTTATCAAAGAGGCGTCGTCAAGATCGTCAAAATCAGACGATTTCGACTTCTTCTTCTTCCGTTTCTTCGGCAAAATATCGTTGTCGTTTTCCTCGTCATCCTCGTCATCGTTATCGCTATCGTCGCTATTATCTGCATCTACCCTTTTACCTTTTTTCTTCTTTCTATTTCCATCTCTATCTTGGAACGCGTCCCAGGCGACGCACGTCAAATTTTGCTTCGCGTACGCTGCACCTAAACATTTCCTACTTGAGCCGTTATACACTCGAACGTATCTATCTAACCCAACCGTGGCTACTAAATCTAAAGTCGGGTGCGCTTCGATTTCGCGAACGCTCCCCGAATTGCCCCGAATTGCGCCGCACGCTTTACTCGTTCTCAAATCGATGGCGCAACATTTACCTCGACTGTCCGCGGCAAACATCCGGTGTTCATCGACGGAACTAAACGCGACTGAATTCACCGGCGCTTCGCCGTATTCCACTTCCATCGTCGCGCGTTTATTCGCCCTAGTATCGTACAACCTCACTTTCTTCTCCCCCGTCCCGACGGCAAAAACGCAACTTTCGTTGCCTCCGTTTGCTTCCCCGCGATCTTTAAACCGCGCGCATTTCACCCACGGCGGCGCTCGATAATTCAATCTATTCACCGGCGGCGGTTTCGCTTTCCACACCAACTTCCCTTCCTGCTCTACATCTACAATCTTCACATCGTTTCCTTGCCCTTTCCCTCCGTAAAGTAACCGCTTCCCATCTTTACTCGCTCGCGCGCACAACACCACCCCTTCTTCTTCTCTCCTCGCGACGTCCTCTTTCAACAACGCGAACGAACGCGCGTCCGCGCCGCCACTTTTCCACGTCCCCTCGCCATCCTCTTTCACTCGCAACACGGTCACCGTCCCGTCCTCCGCGGCCACGGTGAGCTGTTTCCCGTCTTCCGTAAAATCTAATCCAACGCACTTCGGGACCGAAACTGCCGCTACTCCTCCTATCGTTTCGTCATATAAAGGCTGAAAAAATCCACCGCTCCCAGCCCGAACGATTTCCACCTTCCCGTTCCTTCTCGCGACGGCGTACAGGTTGCACCCCATCTGGCGGTGAAAACTCGAGCACAGTTTCTCAATCCCAAAAGTTTCTTTATTCTTCTTATTCTCATAAGTGTTTGATACGCAATAAGAAGAGTCGAATCGATGGAGAATGGCGCCGTACGCGTTCGAGGACGACGAGAAGCGCAGGTATCCGAGCTCGTCCGCGCAGAGCAGAGAGATTTCCATCGACGAATTCGATGATTTTTTACTCTTCCCGTTTTTGCTCGTCATCTCTCCTCCTTTTCCTCCTTATCCTTATCCGCTGCTGCTTTTAACGCTGCTTTCGTTGGAGACAGCACTACTTTGCCGTCGTCTGATTCGTCGTTTGAATCGTCGCGATTTTGACGCGCAGATGAAAAGAGAGAGAAAGAGAGAGAGAGAGAGTGCGTTATTTTTTTGTGGAGGTGGCGGCTCGTTTTGATGATGATATAAAAAGTGTACCAGGTAAGAAGTTGTTTAAATAAAATCAATCAATCCTCTTCGTCTCTGTGAATGGTCTTAAACCGGTACCCTTCCACGCGTTCCTTCATCCTCTTCTTGTACTCTTTATCGTGTTTCTTCCCACTTCTGGCTAAATCTTCTAACGAGTGCTGCTTCCCTTCTCTCTCTTCCAACGCCATGCGTTTTTTGAAGAGCTCGTCTTCGTGGTGCTTATCGGCCAACTCGGCGGCTTCGAGCAATTCTTTGACGTCCATTCGGTGCGGTTTGACGAAGGTTGTGTCCACGCCCAAATAGTCCATGTGTTTGACGACTTTCTTTGCCGCGTGTTCTTTCAACAAATCGTGGTCGTTTTTGCACTTTTCGTGTTTCCCGGTCAAGTGTTCGTTTTCCTTCTCGTAAAACTTTTGCGTGTCTTCTAAATTTTCAACCTTGTAGAAGAGCATTTTCATCTCTTGCGAACAGTTGGTGGCTAATTTCCCCAACGCCGCGGCTAATTTATTCCTCTCTTTCGTCATCGTCACCAATTCCGCTCTCAGTTGACTTGAATCCATAAACGACCATCTCCGTTTCTCCTCCGCGGTGACTTCGTTCTCGCTCGAACGCAACGTCGTTCCGAGCAACTCTAAATCCCCATTCGTCGCTTCCTCTACCGCCTCCTTCGCTTCTTCTTCGATTTCATTCTCCATGCTTTTAAACGCAATCGCGGTTTTGTCTCCTTTCGCCACCTCTTCCGCTTGCATTTTCGAAGCTCGTTCCACTTTCGCTTTATCTTGCGTCGGGTTCGTGCTCGTGAATTTAGGCCGGGCGTTTTTGTTCACGTTTCCGTACATGCGCGCTAACGCGTCGTCCGCCGCGTACTTGTTCGAATCGAAATAATTGTTGTCAATGTTATTATTAGTATTGCTGCTGCTTCTCTCGTTTGAATCTGCGTCCTCGTCTTCCGTCCTCGTCAAAGCGAATTTGGATCGCCTCAAGAGCGCTCGCCGGTGCGGATTTGAAAACGAATTCATTTCCCCGGCTTTCGAAGAAGAAGACGAAGACGAAGACGAAGAATCCTCATCCTCGAATAAAAACCCGTTCGCTTTGAACGACGACGAAGAGAACAAGAAGAAGAACACGAAGAAGACAAATGTCGGTGACGCGAACGGAAGGCGTTGATGTATCATCTCGGGAGTCTTTTAGAGGGGCAAAATGCGTCTCGAGGAATGACGAATTTCGTGTGGCTGAAAAAGACGAGAAAGACTTTCGAAGACTTGTATATAGTAGGTGTTTGAAAGGAAACGCGGATGACGCGGACAACGCATGACGCAGAGGCGCGCGTAAAGGTACCGGTATTATTACACGAGGACTATAAAAGAGCAGCTAATTATGAATACGCATGTGGGTTTTCAAACTACCAGGATGACGAAAAGCTTTATCGCAAACATCGCACTCGTACGGCTTCTCGTTCGTGTGAATACGCACGTGGACTTTCAATTGACTAGATGTACGAAAACGCTTCTCGCACACACCACATTCATACGGTTTCTCGTTCGTGTGAATGCGCTTGTGGCTTTTCAAATCACCAGATTGACGAAAACACTTCTTGCACACATCACACTCGTACGGTTTCTCGTTCGTGTGAATACGCATGTGGCTTTTCAAACTATCAGATTGAGTAAAAAGCTTCTCGCACACATCACACTCATACGGTTTCTCCTCCGTGTGAATACGTATGTGGGTTTTCAAACTACCAAGTTGACGAAAACGCTTCTCGCACACATCACACTCATACGGTTTCTCTTTCGTGTGAGTACGCATGTGTGCAGCCAAATATGATGTTCTAAACACCTTCCCGCACACGCCGCACTCGTGCCCTCTCTTTCTCTTAACTCCTTTCCTAACAGTCATTTCTTCATCTTCTTCTTCATCGTCATCTTCGTCTTCGTCTTCTTCTTCTTCTTCTTCCTCTTCTTCCTCCTCCTCCTCCTCCTCCCTTTCCCGATTCCGCTCCACATCACACCACACCATCAACAGCGCCTGTTGTTCTCTCTGTCTTCTTCTTCTTCTCTCCTCTTCTCGTTCTCTCTCCTCTCTGCCACTCGTCACCACCGTTTTCGCGTGCATCGCGCGCTGCGGATGCTCGTTCTTTCGTCTCATTTTTATTAGTAAAAGCAATTCAGGAGTGATGTACATATGTTTCTAAGATTGTG
>Ga0257106_1000088_pt1 | contig 54747 bp, 37 predicted proteins | sample LP_taG_3_FD_190177 | JGI IMG/M metagenome (GOLD analysis project Ga0257106, IMG submission 190177) | Marine microbial communities from Northeast Subartic Pacific Ocean, Canada - LP_J_2011_P26_10m | ecosystem: Environmental > Aquatic > Marine > Oceanic | place: Canada: Northeast Subartic Pacific...
CCCCCGCATCGACCATCAAGTACGTCGCGTCACCCTTCAAACCTTGCGACAAAGTGTAATCACCCGGCAAGTGGTTCTTCAACCAAGCCGCTTGCTTAATGTCGTTACCAGCAGCGTCCTTCGCCGCTTGGCCAGCGCCACCACCACCCGCAGACGGCGGGACGAAGTAGTACGCGAAGCCACCCAACAAAGTCGTACCCGGAAGACCGAGCGCACCGACGAGCAGCAAGTTCATCACGTTACGTTTAGCCATGTCCTGTGATATTTTTATTTAGAAAAAAAAAGTTCTCAACGTCAGTTTTGTTGTTTTTTTAAAGCGGGGAAAATTTATTTTGAGAGCAGAGGAATTTCCTCTTCTCTTTCTTTTTTTTGGTCGGAGAAAGAAAGAGATAACAACTTTCAAGCGGCCAACGTCGACTCTGGATTTTCACGCAAGAACGCTGTGGACGACAGACGAGCACACCGAAAACGGCCCTTCTCTATCCATCCAAACGCGGAAGGATATCAAATATCTATTATTATTGGGTCGAGTATCCAAATATAATCTCGCGAGACCAAACGAGGAGACTAATCTGCCCCGAGATTACTCGCGGATGAGGAGGAGATCCCGCGATATCTCTCTTTGTTTTTTGGCCTGTTTTTTGCTCTCTCTCTTCCCTCTATATCGTCGTCTCTCGATTGGTGATGATGATTATACCCGAAAATGACGCGCGTAAAACGAGAGTTTAGAGATGAAAAGATCCAACGCATCAATCAAAACGCGCCGGAATCATATCGAAACAACACTCATGATCGTTTCTATTTGGTTTATGAACCGCAAAACCGTTCGCGAATGCTCCTTCGAGACTCATCTCCGCGACATTTTGTCTCTCTGTCGTGTTTCCTCTCTTCCTTTTTAAGCGGTACGGCCATCGAGTGAGAAAAAAAAAACTATATCGACGCACCGGAACTTCACCCGAAACGGCCGCCGCGCGAACCATCGTGGATTGCTTCTTTTGAACATTTTGTTGTTTGCGCAAGGCAACCTTGGCGCCGGCAAACGAGGAAGTAGAGACCGCGAAGGACATAGTGTGCGATTTGTTATAAGGAAATTTGTTGTTTCTCTCACCCACAAGGAAAGGAGGAAGTCAAGAGGATCAAAAAAAAATGGACCGAAAGTGTCCTCTCGCGCAAGAAAGAACAAAAAATTCAAAAACTTCAGATAAACTACCCAAGGCCGCTTTAGATTATATACATATCAGATCAGAGGATAGAAGAAGAAGGAGAAAATAATAATAATATGAGCGCGTTGCATATCATCGAAGAGAACACCACTCCGAATGCTGCTGCGTTGGATTCTTCCGCGAGGAAAAGGCAAAGAGTCGCGCAAAAACCATCAACGACGACAACATCCCCATCGTCTTTGAAATTTGAAAATAATAAATTCAAAAATCTTTCTCAACAGAAAACAGCACTGGAAGTGTACGAGGACGAGGAAGACGGAGATAAGGAAAACAGAAATCCGAACCTGCCATCGAACAATAGAAGATACAATAGTAACAGTGGCGCGAACGACGATTTAGGAGGAAACGATCAGATGAAGAAGATGAAGTCGTCGAATGTGAACGTGGTGATGGACGTGGGAGATTTTGAAGAAGCTACAAAAGTGAACACGAAAATTTTTAAAGAGAAGAAAACATCGGCGCCGCGAGCACCGTTCGTCGCGAAACTTTACTCATCCTTACCAACGAGCAGAGTAGTACTGGGTGACATCACGCGAAATCATTCGCCGAACCGTCTCGCTCCGGGGAAGTATCGCATTGGGCCGAATTCTTCTTCGAGCGGGCAACAAAAACGTAGCGAAGGCGATACGACTACCAACAGAACGTCAATTCTCAAAGTCCGTTGAAGCTTTAAAAGAAGAATACTATATTGATGTGAATACTAGATTCAGTGTTAGCCATTACAGTTATATTATTTATTCTATATGCATTGTACATGTTACACAACAAACTACTTTTATCTAAAGAGAAGAAGGTACAAAGGCGCGTCGAGGAACTTGCCTCCCCGAGGAAGCGCTTTCTCCTTCTCTTCCTCCTCCTTCTCCCTCTTCTTTGTGCCGCATCCTTGCATCATCTAATGTCCTACCGGGGAGTTCTAATATCACCTCCTTTTCGTTACTTTTAGTGCTACTGCTCCCTCTCGAAGAAGAAGAAGAAGAAGAAGAAGAAGAAGAAGAAGAAGAAGGTCCAACAATGCCTAGTCCAGAGATTTTTGTCAAGTTGAACTCTTCCTTCAACTCAGATATAAAATTCTCTCCTCTTCCTCCTTCTCTCTCTGTTTTTCCTAACTTTTGCATCAATCCAATCACGCTTATTTTCAACTGCTTGTTCTCTAATTCCAAAATCTCGTTCGATTTGGACAAGTCTAATATGATTGTATCTTTCACGTTTGATTTCTTCAACTCAAAGTTCTTCTTGTCTTCCTGGAAACTGTCCATGCGGTTTCGTCGCGCGTTATGTCTCAACTCTCCAGCTCCCGGACCAGAAGTTAACACGAAAAAGAAGAGCAAAAAGATCAAAAGAAATCCTCTCTGTTGTTGTTGCTGTTGTTGTGGCGTCATTTGGACGAACGGAGGGTTCATTTAAGTTGACAAACAAACGAGAACAACACAAATTTATGAGGACGACGGATGGGTTTTTTTCTCTCGTATGAGTACACACGTCTCTTCTTTTTTTACATACTTTCAACCATACTACTATTTTACTTCGCTCACGCGTGCTAAAGTTTTCTTCACTGCTCTAATAATACTGAATCGTCCATCCTAAGACGACTACACTTTCGGGTACGTCTTGATTTCAAATTCTTTCAACGCGCCAGAGGCTTCGTCAAACGTGAAATAGCCGCCGTAAATCTTCTTCTCCTCGTCGACGATTGACGCCTCTATCACCTTCGGATACCAGTGCATATCGTCTTCGGGCATTTCTGCATACGGTATGTCTTCAACTTTGAACCATTTGGGAATCACGCGGATTGTTTCCTTGGCGGACACACTCAACTCCGTGTAATCTTTCAATAACGCTTCTTTTTCTCTCGAGTTGTTTAAAATCAGCACGCACTCGTGTTCAATCGCCACCTTGTTCTCTTTTAACCATCCGTGAAATCGAAATCGAGCTTTCTCAGTGACCCGCGCTTTCGCATTTTCCGGTATAGTAATGTTCTCTTCCAAGGCTTCGCAGGCGGCAAAAATTGACGTTTCTGCTAACGCGTTAATGTCGTACCACGTTTCTACTTTTCCTATGAAACCGGTGTATCGCTCTGCGAACTCTCCCGATTTGTGTAACGCTAAACAAATATGCCACTGCGCGTCGTCGTCTTTCGCCAAAATTAAGAGTTGAGCGAACCGTTCGGGGTTTGCCGTTAACGCCTCCTTGGGATGTTTCTTTCTTTTCACGAGGTCTTTCAAATTTTTATCCGCTTCTTCAACTTTTGTCGTGATTAAATCGAGCTGTGTTGTCATCGCTTTACCTCGCTTTCTTTTAGCTCCAACAAAGTCAGGCAACGGGTTTACCTGCGTCTCCGCGTTGACACCGTTAAAGCGAACGATGGAAAATCTTTCCATGTTCTCGGGTCGCTCTACTCGATGCGGCGTCGCTTTGTACGTTCCATTCGTGAACGCTTCTAATCCATCGCTAATGATTACTAAAAACTTTGCCTCGTCTTCCTGCAAAACTGGGGCAGACATCCATTCTCCTTCTTCGTCTCTGTTTTTCCCTCTCCGTTTCTTCACGTACAAACCGCGTTCATTCTGATGCAAGAAAGTCATCATCTCAAAGTCCGTGTGTTCTGACACGCCCACCTCTTTTGCGTCGTCGCTAGACTTGCTCTTGTTCTTCTTCTTATCGTTATTATTATTATTATCATCATTATTAGGATATCGCATGAACCGCATGGCGCAGTGAGAATCTCTCGAAAAGTGCTTCTCAAACGCGCGTTCGTCTTTTATAGACAGTGCCTTTGCAAACGACAAGAACAAAACTCGCGCGATCTCGTCGCATTTTCGGTAGAAGATGTTGAACGCATTTTTCATCTCCGGAACTTCAACGGGCCAATCGATTCTTCCTCTCGCGCCGGATGGTTGTTTCGTAAAATCATCATCTGTTTCATTATTTTCGTCTTCTTCATCTTTCTCATCTTCTTCGATATCTCTGACCAAATCAAAACTCTCCACGCACGCGATTTCGTTCGCTTTATACGCGTACTCTTCGAATAAAGGAACGTACCCACCGGTCTCAAACGTCTCGTATTGCGTGTGTACGTATTGCTTCTTCTCGTCCTCGCTGAGTTCTTTGAAGAACTTTCTTCCAGAATCGTAAACTCGTTTGATATCTTTTCCGAATTTACTCGTACTAGTACGAGTAGTTTTGTTTTTTTTCTCCTCTTCTTCTTTCACCTCTTCTTTCTCGTCGTCGTCTGAATCATCGACGACCAACTGGAAAAATCCATACTCGCTGTCCACGAGCGCGTATTTTAACCGAGCGAGTTCTTCTTCATCGTTTGATTTTAACCTTCGATAGCTAATCAGAGGAAGATTAAGGTGTTTATTTGTGCTCATGAATTTGTTAGAGATGATTTTTTATGCCGGTTTTGGACAAAATGTGATGATGGATGAGAAAAAAGTTCGTTAGGTACCAGAAGGAAAGCCTTTACATGTGTCCATTTCTTTTCCACTAGATTCACACAGCACAGCTAAAACCACGCTAAAACTACCACAAACAAACAACCTGGAAACCACAGGGCACAAAACTATTCTTATTGCTACTCGTAAAAACTAACATCTAATCATCATCCGCTTTTCTTCTTCCCAAACTTTCTAAACCCGAGTCCTTTAGCTTTGGCGACCATTCTTTCTTTCTTCTTCTCGATTTCCAAAGCCTCGTCGCTTTTGACGCCTAAATCGATCCACTCTTCTCCTTCGTCGTCGTCCGCGCCTTCTTTATTTTTTTGGCGTTGTATTCGCTTCTTGGCGTCTTCGGTCGCTTGTAACATTTTCACTCGTTCGAATTGGGATATTTCAACCTCGGTTATGCCGGTTAAATTTCTATCCGCAGTTTCTTTGCGAGCGATGTCGTCTTTTCGTTTTTGCGCGGCGTTCGCGTAGTACGTTTCCGTTTTCCACAAATCCTCTTTGGCTTTTTGTAACGAGTGAAAATCGCCTCTGTCTCCTCCTTCGTTTCGTTCTCGTTCGTCCTCGCCGTCGCCGTCTTTTTGTTGTTGCGCCTCTTCCCGTTCCCGTCGTCGCTTCTCTAACTCTTCCTCCACGTACAATTGCATTTGTGGGTCTTCGTTGTAGTTGCTATTATTTTCGTTGTGCATTATCGTTAGTCCTCCTTTCGCTCCCGCTCCGAACGCCAGTTGCACTTCCCCGCCGCCGCTCCTCTCTTTCTTTTCTTGTTGTTCTTTCAACAACAACTCTCGTTCTCTCGCTTTTGCCTCTCGCTCTTTCGTGTCGCCTAATAAGAGCAACTCACTGTCCACACCTTTACTCTGACCGACTTTAGACATCTCCTGGCGTTCATTCAAGCGCTCTTTCGCTTTCTGTACTCTCACGGAAACGTCGTCGATATCATCATCTTCTTCTTCGTCGTCGTCGTTTGTCTTCTTTCGTTTGTTCTTCTTGTTGTTATTGGTGTTTCGACGAGTTGATGAATTCTTCTTCTTGAAGAACAAAGCAACTTCTTCTTCTTCTTCTTTGTCTTCTTCGTTTAGCATCGGAGACGGAGAAGACTGATGTGATGGCAGTGTTTGAGATGCCATTAGTATTATTACTATTATTAAACAACTACACACTACACTGTTGTTGTGTGTTTTGAAGTATCAAGAATCACCCAAGAAATTGGAGAGAAGAAATTTGTTGCAAACAAAACACCAAAACAAAGGAAAAAAATAGAGAAGAGAAAGAGAAGAAGCTCACAAGTTGTTCTGCTCATTGTGAAGATGAGAGTATTGCCGACGATGGTACTAAAAAAACCGCCCTCGAATCCGAAAGCGTTTTTATTCGATATCGATGGCACGCTCTGCGATTCCGACCCGGTGCACTTCGAATGTTTTCAAGAGTTGATTATGAAAGTTCCATCGGTGAAAAATCCATCGCAAAAGCCAATCGACCACGACTTCTTTCGGAAACACATAGCCGGAGGGTCAAATCCAATCATATTCAACAACTTATATCCAGATTTAAGCGAAGAAGAGCGCGAGAGAATGTGGACGGAGAAGGAAAAAGAATACAGAAGACGAGCGATTACATCTTTACGGAGACTGAATGGACTTTCAGAGTTGATGAGCCAAATAGATGCCGAGAAGATACCAAAAATAGCAGTCACAAACGCACCGAGAGAAAACGCAGATATGATGCTAAAAGCGCTGCAATTAGACGTTTGGTTCAAAGAATTAGTCGTGTTAGGTGGCGAGTGTGGACACGCCAAGCCGCATCCGCAACCGTACATCGACGGCTTGCGTTTGCTGGGACTAGACCCGATTGAAGACGCGAAGGATTGCATCGTTTTTGAAGATTCGCCGAGTGGAGCGACGGCTGCAGTCGCGGCGGGATGTTTTGTCGTTGGTGTTATGACTTCTCAAAAAGCAGAGCATTTATTAGAGGTGGGAGTTCACATGACGGTCAAGGATTTCGAGGAGTTTAATTCTAAAAGAAGAGAGTATAAAAGTCGGTAGCAGTTTTTTGGCGTTTGAGCGGGCACACACGAGTGGCATTTATAAATGTAGTATAGCATAGCGCGGCAATTGTTAAAGTATTATTGTTGTTATTTATTCGTCATCTTTCTCTCCTTTTTCTTCTCCTACTTTCTTCTTCGGAACGCCGTTCAAAATCTTCATCGCGTACGCCTCTTCTTCGTCGGTCAACTCGTCCGGCCGATTCGCGATTTCGTCCATGTCTATGTTTGGTAAAACCAAAGCGGCGGATAAAATCGTCGCTCCGACGAGAGCCCCGATCGTCACTTGTACCCACGACATTGGACTATTCAGCGACATAATACCCCCACTTTTCGCTCTCTTCGGCATCGGTTGCGGCTGATATACCGCCGCCTCTTTCCATTTCCTTCTATCCGGCGGCAACGGGCTCGACAACAGCGACTTCATTTCCAATCGCTTTTCGTCGAGATACGCCAATCGACACAAATCGCCAAACGCGCCGTGATTCGGTAAACACCGTCTCGCTTGCCAACTTTGCAACGCCGTTTTCGTGCCTTCGTCGAAAATCCCGGTCGGTGCGACGTCTTTGCTTAGCAATCCCTCGCTCATTAACAAAGCCTGCAACGCTTTCACGTCCTCGCCTCGGTCGCCTTTGGAGAGAAACCTCGACCCGACGTCGTAGACTTCGCACCCAGACGCTCTCAGTTTATCTAAAGCGATGGAATAATCGTTGTGGTTCTTCGAGCTGTTCGAGGAGAAGAGCACTCCGTTCGGCGTGTTGGATAATACCGTATTTGACGAAGAGGAGATCGAGGAGGAAGAGGAAGTGGACGTGGACGACGAGGACGTCGCTCGAACTTCGAACGACTTCTGTCGATGATGATGGACACGTTTTTGTCCTCCTATTCCTCCTTTTCCTCCTCGTGCTCCTCCTCCTCCTCCTCCTGCTGCACTCGAAAATGTTGCTGTTAAAATCATCGTCGTCGTATGAATCGTCGTCGTCGTCATTACTAAAAAAACTGTGTTGTGAATATGCGCGCGTGTTGTGCGCACAAAAATGAAGAGAGATATCTTCACCTTTTTCTTCTGTTTTTGAAATCTTAATTTTTCCTTCCTGTGTTCAAACAAAAAGTACTCACCTCACAACGACGACAGACGACTTTTTTGTTTGAGGAATACAAGAACTGAAGAATTTCTCGTCTACTCCTCTCTTTGTCGTAGTAGTACTCCTCTGTGTAGTACTAATAAAATGGAAAGTACTAAGAACAACAACACCAACAACAACAACAACGCGAGACGGAGAGTGCAATCGATTCGAGACCACGTTCTTCTTCATTCACAACAAAACGCGTTTTCGACGTTTCACGATTTCGAGGACGACAATGGACGAGTTTTTTTATCCAATTTCAACAACAACAACGCGCGCATTCATCAGACGACGACGAGCATGATGACCACGCATCGAACGAGTAGTAACACGTACGCCTCGGCGACTGGGGAACCGACGTCGTACGAGAAAATGCACGGGTACGTCTCCCAAGAACCGGTGTGTTGGGAAGAGTGCGTTCCGGAAACGGAGTTTTCACATTTGATGCACACGAAACCGATATTGGAAGAAGTGATTTACGAGAAATCGAAAATCGAAGATATGAGGAGAGAAGGAGGAAAGATTGCACGAATCACCATCAACAGACCGGAGAAAAGAAACGCATTCACGCCAAAAACAATCAAGGAAATGCAGAGATGTTTTGATGACGCGCGAGACGACGCGACAGTCGGGGTGGTTGTGTTGCGCGGCGCCGGAGACTTGGCGTTTTGTTCCGGAGGAGATCAGAGCGTACGAGGTGACGGTGGCTACGTGGATGAGAGGGAGGAACGAGGAGGAAAAAAAGTTCCGAGATTAAACGTTTTGGATTTACAGATGCAAATTCGTCGATTGCCGAAACCAGTGATCGCGTCTGTGGCTGGATATTGCGTCGGCGGCGGACACATCTTACATATGATTTGCGATTTGACCATCGCGGCGGACAACGCGGTGTTTGGACAGACTGGACCAAAAGTTGGGTCGTTCGATGCGGGATACGGGTCCACGCACATGGCGCGGCTAATAGGGCAGAAGAAAGCGAGAGAGATGTGGTTTTTAGCGAGAATGTACGACGCGAAAGAGGCGTTGAATATGGGATTAGTCAACTGCGTCGTACCTTTGAAAGATTTAGAGCGAGAAACGGCGACGTGGTGTAGAGAAATTTTGCGGAACTCGCCGACAGCTTTGCGATTAACGAAGAACGCGCTGAACGCGGCTGAGGATGGGCAAGCTGGCATTCAAGATTTAGGCGGGTCTGCGACTATGTTGTTTTATCAAAGCGGCGAAGGTGCCGAAGGGAGGAGAGCGTTCCTGGAGAAACGTGCGCCAGACTTTTCACAGTTTCAAAGGTTTCCGTAATAGTGTGTACGTAACGTAAAGTAAGCAAATATAGAATACTAATAGAAAAAGAGGCATTAGATGGTAATTCTTGCTTGGACTAAAAGCGCTGCTATGAGTACTATAGTATATTAAAACTTGCTGTCAAAGAACTCGCTCGCTTTTATCCCTCTTTGAACTTCTTCCTCCACGATTTTGATTTCCATCACTTCTTCCTCTCCAATTCGTCCTACACACTTTACGTACTTTTTCTCAACTCCTTCTTCCTCTTCCGAGCTATTTTCCAAAACTACACAAACCGGAGCACGTATAGCGCAAACATTCGCATCGCTTGCTTCTGCGTCATGTTTGAGGATTTCGTCTTCTTTTTCGGCGAGTTCGTTCACGAACATAAGCACGCCAAACTTCTTCCCGTTTTCAAGTATCGCGACAACCGAAATAGAGTTTTCATCATCGGTTGGCATCACGTCCAAGTCTTGCACTGGAATCTCCGGCGTACATTTCACGGTTTTAGAAACCTGTTTGCCTGTCAAACAATCCCACGCGCGTATTGTCCCGTCGCCACCTGCGGAAACGATGATATTTTTATTTTTCGAAAACGCAGGGACTACTTTCGCCACGAATCCTTGGTGCCCAAAGCAAAACGATTGAATGTCAAATCCCGAACCTTCGATATCCGTGCGGCGATCAGCTGGAGGCATTCTCGTGACTCGTATCTTTCCCTCTTGATCTGCCGTGCACACGAACTCTTCTTTTTTGTCGTCTTTTGTAACGCCGTCGACGACGCATACGCTCGTCACCACCGTTCCGGTGTGTCCTAGGAGAAGTTTGTCGAAAACGCCCGTTTCCGCGTCGCCGCCCTCCGCATCGATTTTCTCGTCTTTTGTTGTTGTTGTCGTTGTAATGTCTTTATTGGTGTCGTTCACTGGTGTTAAAACCTCACTGACGCGCACGTCGCCGTATTTATCGCTGTAAACGATATGTTTGGAATCTAAAGTAAATGTCACCGAGGTGACTTTCTTATTCGCCAAACGCGTGTTCGCGAGCGAGTAATAAAAATCTCCTCCCTCTTGGTCTTCTCCCTTCTTTCTTTCAAAGATGCACACTCTCTTATCGTCCCCGGAAACGGCAAAGTAATTGCCGCATCGCGAAAACGCCATCGCTCGTATCGTGTCTTCCGCTTTAAATTCTCTTTTTTCTCCCACACCGCCGCCGAAAACAGACACCACCAAACTCTTTTTACTCCTATCATCCACTAACAACACCATTTTCATCTCCTTACAATATGCCATGGCAACGAAAAGACCTCCAAAAGCATCGTCACGGTAAGAGGCTAGAATCGGCACCGCCTCGATTATACCAGCAGCAAAAGCACCACCACCACCATTAGTGTCCCTGTTGTTGTTGTTGTTCTTTGTGGTTCCATTTTTATTTTTTCCATCATCGTCGTGAAAGTCGCCGCCGGAAGAAGAAATTTTCTTCTGTTTCTTCTTCGACTCTTGTATCTTCTCTATTCGTTTTCGATTGTTTTCTTTCACCTCTGGTTTCTTTCTTCGGCTTTTTGCTCCCATTATTATTATTTGCTGCTGTTCTGTATTAATATATATAATATATGTGTGTGAGTGTAAGTGAAATGAATGAATGATAATGTGGTCTCGTTGTTGGTTTCTCTCTCTTTTTTTTTCTCTCAAAATCAAAATCAAAAAAAAAAAATAAAAAAAAAAAAAAAAAAAAAGAGCTGAAAAAATCTTCGGCGAAAAATCAAGTCCTTCACAAAGGGGCTTTTGTGTGTCGTATGAAAGAATTTATGAATTCAAACTTTCTTCATTCTTTTAAAGAAGCAGTAACGTAAGGTACGCACATATACAAAATAAATCGTTTTTATTCTCGCACGAAAAGAACGAAAGATGAGCGGGTATCCTGTACCTTTCGTGTTTGTTCATCATTCGTTCCTCGTTGTTCGTTTTTCTACGCGTTAAGAAGGAGAAAGAGTGTGCCAATTTCTGTTAGCTCCCATATAATTGTCTCTTTTGAACAAAGAGACAATTATATGGGAGAGATCACGCGCTTGAAGAAATTTCTCATTCGAAAAAAAACGGGACAATGTACCCCAGAAGATATGAAAAATACCTATCAAAATGGACAGAAATCGATCGAGAGAGCAGTTTACGTTCTTCTCCCCGTTGATCGGAGGCGTTTTCACCTGTTAAATGTGGCCAGAGAAGAAGAGACGATTTAATTTTCTCTTTAGATTCTTCTCAACGTTCTCCTTCGACGTGCTTCTCTTCTTCTCTCAAAAAAGAGAGAGAAAAAAGGACTGATTTTTTCACTCAAATTTTGAAAAAAGGGAGAAAAAAAGGAGAGGGGCAAAAAACAAAATTTTCCTCATCAAATCAAAACAGCCAGACTGACCATTTCATCGCTTCTCTCCTCCTTTTCCTCTGAAACAGTTTTTAAAAACAACACATACACAAAATGGCCAAGACTCCAGCGAAATCCCCGAAGAAGGTGAAGAAAGCGAAGAAGGTGAAAGACCCGAACGCGCCGAAAAGAAACTTGTCCGCGTACTTTTTCTTCATGAACGACCAAAGAGCGAAGGTTGTCAAAGCGAACCCGGACATGAAGGTGACCGAAGTCGGCAAGAAGCTCGGCGAATTGTGGAGAGCCATGTCTGATTCCGAAAAGGTGCCGTACAACAAGAAGGCGGACGCCGATAAGATCAGATACGAGAAAGCGAAGGCTGCGTACAAGCCGAAGTAATCCTTTTCTGCTTAACTGGGGGGTGAAAGGTGTTTTTGTTCGAGAAAAAGGTGTACAGTCAGCTTTTTGGAGCTGGCCGAACATTAGCTTTTTCGAAACCAAAACGCGCATTTCATCAACGCACTAGAAGTAAAGAGAAGAGATGAAAAATAATAATAGTGGAGTAATATAAACGCAACGCATGTGCTACTGCATGCATTATGTTGTTGTTCGAGATACACACTGATATCTGAGATACTCATTTTATATATAATAATAAGAAATACTATAACAATATTATTATGAGAAAAAAACGACGCGAAACTCTCTTCCACACGTGGTCTTTTTTTCAAAAAAAATTCGATTTCTCTCACACAAAATAATAAAAGATTGGTCCTCATTCCCCGCGCTCGTCGTGTTCTTGTATATATCTTCTTTTATATATCATCCATTCCATTCGAGGAGAGGAGAGAACAAACTAACGCTTCTTAAAACTTCAACCGTTGATTCGTCGTCGTTTTTGAATCGAGAGAATACGTCGTCCGATTGGTCATCGTATTATTAAGAAGAAGAAGCATATAACACATCTCAAAAATCAGAGCTCGAGAGAATATTCAAATATATCTTAACAACAAACAATAATGACGACGACGAGTGCTCCGCCAACGAAACGATTAACCGAGAGGCAACAATTAGCTCTAGCGTTAGCTGAATCCACCCGAGATTGCCCGGTGGATGCGCTGATCGCGAACAAAGTTTCGCCGTCCTCGAGCAGCAGTGAGAGCGACGGTGAGACGGATGATGACGACGACCAACATGACCAACAGTCTGAAGACCAAGATATGGAAGAAAAAGAACAAAACGACGATAAGAAGAATAAGAAGAAGAATACGACGACGAGGAAATTGTCTCCGAAAAATGCAAAACACCCGCAACAACTGCAAGTCCCGATGTCTCGACAACAGAAAGAACTCGCCAAGTTAGCTCCTTGGGCGTGGGATCCGCTCGTTTCTCGACACGCGCCAGGCCCGTCGGCGTTGAGAGACTTCTCGGAAGTGTTGCCTTCGTCCGGGGTGAAGCACAAACCGAGAGCGACGATGATGACGCCAACCGCCGCAAGACCGGCCTTGAAAGCAACTTTCGGGTCTTTAACTGGGTCTGCGAAGAATAAGAAAGCCGAGAAGGAGAAGGAAAACGTAGTTCCATCGCCGCCGTTGTTGAAGAATATTGTTGGTTCTTCTACTAACAACGACGCAGCGAAGAAGTCATCGAATACTGCGAATACCAAGGCGCTTTCAGGTGGTGCGAAGAGAAAAACGGCAGCGGCGGAGAATACTCCAAAGACGCCAGCAGTGGATGCTGTCGCTACGAAAAAGGTGCGGAAGAATGCTGCTTCGAACGCCGAGAAAGTTGCGGCGGCAACGAAGAAAGAAGAAGAAAAAATAGAGAAAGAGAAGGAGATTCCCGCAACGGCAATAGCGACCAAGAAGAGGTCAACGATCGCGGCTTCGAGAGGCAAGAAAGGTGCCGTGGCCACAGAAGAGCCGAAGACGGCGCCGCAGAAGCGCACACAAAAGAGCGAGCAAATAACCCCCGTCGCTTTTGAACTCGAACCGGCGAGCGGCGCCGAGTCGAATAAAAAGAGCGGCGAGAAGAATCTCAAGAGAAGCGCCGTTAATGCCGCTGGTGCTACCACTGATACCGTCGTTCCGGCGACTGCTGCGAAAGGTGCGCGAGGAAAGAAGGCAGCAGTGATCATCGATACGCCAGTGGTGACGGCAAAGAAGAAGTTGAACCTCCAAACGCCGGGAGCGACGACGGTTGAGAACAACAACAAGGACAACAAGAGGAAAGCCGTCGTTGCGGAGCGAGAAGCAGCCGGAACAGCGGCGAAGAAATTGAACCCGTCGACGAAGAAAAGGAAGAAAGATAGCGGCGTGGATACCACCGCGGTGGGGACGAAAGATTCGAAATTAGATCCCATCAAACTCGTACCGCCGGAGTTTCAACAAAGACAACTCACTCCGGAGGAGAGAAAAGAACGCCGCGACAAATTTTGGGTATTCCTGGAAACCATCAAAGTCAGACCGCCGAAAGAGAACTCAGTATTGGTCAAGGAGGCGATACCTTCGCATAAGCTATACCAGTCTTTCTGCTTTGCCACCGGGCGCATCGCTCGCGAGGCGTTCAATCCTACTGATGCTGCTGCTACTCGTAAACAAGGCTTCGCGAAAGTGACTTTGTCCTCCTCTCGCCAGTACGAAGACGAAGACGAGGGGGCGGCTTCGTTAGCGAGAAGAGTTCGATTGGTGCCCATGTCCCAATCCCTTCGAATCGCCGTTCGCACGTTGAAATAAATTTGAAAGAAGAAGGAGTGCTGCTGCTTTGTTGTTGTTGTGATACTCATCATCGTGCTCTCGTATCGTAACCCATTATCTAAAAATCGTAAATCATCACACACAGCACACACCAAAATCTTGTAAAAATTTTGAATTTTTCGAAGGTGTCAGCCCCTTTGTTTTGTTGAAGGGCTTTTTCGACGAAAAACTCATCGTCTTCTTCTTTTACAACACAACGACAACGACAACATCTCACATCGAATACTAATCGCATAGAATAATACTGAAATAAATAACAATACTAATGATGTCTTTTTCTTCTTCTTCTTCTTGTTCTTCCTTGTCGTCTTCTCGGGTGGTGGCAGCAAGCCGGAAAAGCAGAACTCAATCACCATCGTCATCATCGTTGTTTTTAAAAAAGACGGCGACGACGATGAGAAGAAGAAGAAGAAGAACTTCTTGGGAAAGATCGTCATCTTTGATCGTATCATCGGCGAAACCGAGAGCTTTGATTTCGGTTTCCGATAAAACGAACTTGGACAAGTTAGCTTCCGGTTTAGTCGCTCTCGGTTTTGAAGTCATCTCCACCGGCGGCTCCGCCAAGTTTATTCAAGACAAGAACATTCCGGTGACTTCGGTGGACTCGGTGACTTCGTTTCCGGAGATGTTGGACGGAAGAGTGAAAACGTTACACCCGGGGATTCACGGCGGAATTTTAGCGAGAAGAGAGAATGAAACGCACATGAAGCAGATTTCAGAACACAACATCGATTTAATCGACGTCGTCGTCGTGAACTTGTATCCGTTTCGAGAGACGGTTTTAGGCGGGAAGGCGTTTGAGGAGTGCGTGGAGAACATCGACATCGGTGGACCGGCTATGATCCGAGCAGCGGCAAAGAACCATCCGCACGTGAGCGTTGTCGTCGATCCGAACGATTACGATGAGTTGTTGGAGAACTTGAAGAAGGATGGTTCCAATTTGGATTTCAAAAAGTTGCTCGCGTGGAAGGCGTTCCAACACTGCGCTTCCTACGACGCCTCGGTGGCGGAGTATTTGTGGCAAGAAGATTCCATCGGCCACGGCAAACCTGCTCCAGAGAAGACGGTTTCTATGACTTTGTTGAACGAGTTGAGATACGGGGAAAATCCGCACCAACCGGCGGCGGTGTATTCGGACAGCACGTTGGCCGAGTCATCGGGTACCGGCGTCGCTCGATCCATCGTGCACCACGGTAAAGAGATGTCGTACAACAACTACTTGGATGCGGAAGCAGCGTATTCATGCGCTTGCGATTACCCGTCCTCGGACAGAACATGCGTCATCGTCAAGCACACGAATCCGTGTGGTATTGCCTCGGAATCTGCCAGCGGCGGTGACTTGTTGGAGGCGTACCGATTAGCCGTTCGAGCCGATCCAATCTCCGCTTTTGGCGGCATCGTCGCTTTCAATTGCACGGTGGACGAAGAAATGGCCCGAGAAATTCGCGAATTTCGCTCACCGACCGATGATGAAACGAGAATGTTTTACGAAATTGTCATCGCTCCGTCGTACACGGAAAAAGGCTTGGAAGTCTTGAAAGGAAAATCGAAAGCGTTGAGAATTTTAGAGACGAAACCGAGAGCGGCGGACGCGCCGATGGGTTTGCGCCAAGTCGGCGGTGGATGGTTGAGCCAAGAACCAGACTCGTTAGTCCCGGAAGACATTGAATTCACATCTGTCTCTGCGACCAAGCCGACTGAAGAGCAATTAGAAGCCTTGCGATTCGCGTGGAGAGCTGTGAAACACGTCAAATCCAACGCCATCACCGTCGCCAAGAAGGGCAAATTGTTAGGCATGGGTTCTGGTCAACCGAACAGAGTAAACTCCGTCCGCATCGCGTTAGAAAAAGCTGGAGACGACGTCGAAGGTTCCGTCTTAGCTTCCGACGCGTTCTTTCCGTTTGCTTGGGGTGATTCCGTCGAGAAAGCGTGTCAAGCCGGCGTCAAAGCCATCGCTCATCCGGGCGGATCTATGAGAGACCAAGACGCCATCGATTGTTGCGACAAGTATGGCGTCGCCTTGGTCACCACCGGTGTCAGACACTTTAGACATTAATATTATAATGATTAGCTTGTTTAATTGACGTACCTACCTCCGATGATGATAGTAATAATACTACCATAATAAATTTATTTTGAAGAAATATGAGAAAGAAAAGGGGGTTGATCTCAATTCTCAAAAATTGAAGGGGAAAAAGAACTGACTTGGGCACCCACAAAATTGTCTTCATTTTTTTTCTAGGAACAGAAACAACGAACGACACCATTTTTATAACAATTACGATAGATACGAGAGTCCTCTTCTTCTTAAGTCATACATTAATTCGTTTTTGTCGTCGTCGTTGAATAAAAGTAGACCACGGTAGATAAGCAGAGAGAGGAGCGTTTAGCGGCAGAGAAAAAGCATTTATTATAATTATTATAAACTCATCATCATCATTAAAAAAACGGGTACGAACGAACAACGAACAAAACGGGAACAACAAAAAGAAAAGAAAAAAGAATTCAAAAATGTCTCCTTCGACGACAACAACGAAAGAGTGTTGTGATGTGCCTCCGAATACACACACGACGCAGGCACCGCAATTAATAACGAATTCACCGTTATCTCCACCACCACCAACGACGACGAGCAGCCGATTTGCCGCGTTGCAAAGGAGAGATTCCTTGTGCAACTCAGCCGAGTTAGAAAGTGGGAACGGACGAGGAGGAGGAGAAGCGGTAAAGGGAAGGCGAACGTCCACGGCGTCGACTTTGTTCGTAGCTACGAATCAACAACAACAACAACAACAACTTCCACCACGTAAACCACCGCGAACGATCGGATCTCAAGTCAAGCGCAGACGCAAATCGATTAATGAATCAGACTCGCGAGGCGCGTTTGACGCGTTGCCGAACGAGTTAGTCGAGGCTATTTTGTTGAAACTCGACGCCCCGGCTTTGGCGAGTTTACAAGCGACGTCGAAGTATTTTAGGCACTCTGGGGTGTGCGATAGAGTGGCGAGGTTTATATTAGCGACTAGAGATGGCGAGCCTGGGTTTGATGAGAATCATAGAGGCGAAGTGAACGACGAAGAAGAGGAGGAGGAGGAGGAAGAGATTTTAGACCCGCTGCAGAGGATATTGGACGACGATTCCGAGGAGGGGAATAGAAGAAGCAGGAAAAGGAAGCTGAGAACGAGGAATAACGTTAGGAGTAAAAGCATCATGCCACCGACGGTTGGAAGCTGTCGCGTGAGACCTCAAGACTCGGCGATTGCCGTGTTACGGTTTAAAGACGTCATGGAGAGAGCGGAACGGGCATCCAGTCTCGTTTCGTTGGGATCGTTTCACACGGTTCGAATCGCGGACAGGTTTGTGCCTTGCAAGTGTCTTGATAAACGTGTTTTTTGTCGTCGTCATCAGTGCAACACTAATCATTGCCAAGTGTTCCGCGTGAGCGACGTAGAAACGTCTGGAAGAGGGTTCCACGGCCAGCTCGGAAGAGGGCAGGATATGTACAATGCGGAAGCCTCGTTCGGCAAAGTCGCCATGGGGCCGCTCAGCTTCGATGATTACGACTACGAGGATTGTTTTAACTCGTTTAATGACAATGATGAAGAGTTTGTCCAGTCCGACGATAACAATACTTCGTGGTATAGGACACTTGAACCTACGACTTTCGTTCAAGTCTCCGCAGGAGGTTCGCACTGTGCGGGACTGACCAAAAATGGGACGCTGTACACGTGGGGCCTCGCCTCCTCGGGAGAGACGGGACATCACCACACACCTATTGAAGTTGCGATTCCGAGGAAAGTATTTTCGATGGCGGAGAATTTGCATCGAGTCACAAAAGTTGCGTGTGGTTCTAATCACACTTTAGCCGTCACGGTCGACGGTCAGTTGTTTTCCTGCGGTCGTGGACGACACGGTCAGTTAGGATTGGGTTACTTCCACGACGGCGGTCCGTTGACGCGTTGCGACGCGTTACGTGGTATGCACGTCACTAAAGTTGCTGCTGGTGGACAGCACTCGGTTTGCATAACCGATGATGGTAGAGTGTGGTCGTGGGGAGATTGTACAAAAGGTCAGCTCGGTTTAGGGGATTTGCGATTCGCGACTAGTGCCGGATGGCACACCGGCGTGCCGTGGCCGTGCCTAGTCGAATCGCTCTGCGAAGAAAATTTATCTTCCTTCGATTTACTAGACAGTAAAGATTCAGTCGTGCAAGTGAGTTGTGGTAAAATGCACACGATGTTTGTGACGCAATCTGGCAAACTGTTTGCGTGTGGTAATGGCTCCTACGGCCAGATCGCCGGCCTTGCACCCACGCTGAAAGAACAAAAAAGTAGAAACGGCACAGTGGGAGGTTACAACCAATACACGCCAAAGCAAATCCAGATTAAGCACCACGTGCGCAAACAGGATGGCACAACGTTAATGCACAGAGTTCGAGCGTGCCCGTGCGTGAACGCGAATCAACCATCGAATGGTAACGTAATTTGTAGAGTTGCTCAAGTAACGTGCGGAGGGAATCATTCGTTAGTACTCACTGGCTGTGGTGCCGTTTTTGCCACCGGTACGAACTCGTACGGTCAACTCGGGTTGGGCGACGTGGAGTCTAGGGACGTTTTTAGTCGCGTGTGGAGATTTCACGACAAGAAACTAAACGTCGTCAGTATCACAACTGGAGCACACCACTCCGCGGCAATTGTTTCCAATCAAACTGTTTTGAAAGAGACGGATTGCGAAGAACGCATATCGAACGACGAGTGGTTGGAAGCGAAAGCGTGCTCGTACGCCGCCGGAGGCAAAGGGGAATACGACAAGTTGCATACAAAATACGGGTACAAACTTTATCAGTGGGGCAGAGGCGACTGGGGTCAGTTGGGTAACGGTGAGAACCGTGGTAAATGGTTGCCGACGTTGACAAAGTCGAACGATCCATTGGCGAGACCGTCGAGAAGAGCTGATTTTTTGGGGTACGAACGATACTATGAGAGCGAAGCGGAGTTACAGAGGATAGCGAAAGAAACGGAAATTAGAAACTTTGAAAACGGAGTCAATAATGATGACGTTGAATAATAGATAAATGTTTTTTTGCAAATACATACACGTATATATTAACAAGTAAACATATTTTTTTTATATCACGTAAGATCAGAGCTCTTTCTTGTCGCCTCCTCGGAATCGGTTGAACGCGCCCGAGACTTTAGAGAACAAGCCGCCGCCTTGTTCTTTTTTGTCACTTTTAGTGACCGGAACTTCTTGACCGGACACGTCTTCTTCGTCGTCGTCGTCCTCGTCGTCGTTGTCAACAGCGCTATTAAACGCTCCGACGTCATCGCCTCCTTTTTCTTCTTCTTCTTCTCCGGAAGGCATATCGTCGCCATAATCGCCATAGTCACCATAGTCGCCCATGCCGCCCATGCCGCCCATACCGCCCATGCCGCCCATTCCTCCTTCATCGTCGTCGTCGTCGTAATCGTCATCTCCACCTCCCATGCCGCCCATTCCCATCATGTCGTCTCGATTATACATCTGCATTCCCGGCATTCCCGGCATATTCTTCAACTTTCCCATCATCCTCTCCGTATCGATGTCTTTCTTCTCTTTTTTCTTAAACTCCGGCAACGGCTTTCGCGTCTTGGAAACGCTCTTTGCCTTCTTCGAGCAACTCTCCGTCTCCTCCGTGCACAACCACTCCTCGATCCCTTTCGCCGTTTTAATTCGATTCTTAAACAAAATCTCCGCTAAATCCGTATCTCTCCCTTCCATCACATCTTCGCACGCTTTCAACATCGTCTTACACGTCGTTTCGCACGACGAATACGCGCCTTCACCCATAAACTTCAAAACCAATTTGTTTCTGAAATTCACTTTCAAATCGTTTTGGACCGCCCACATGGTCTTATCGTCCGATTCGTCGCACATTGATTCCATCTCTTCGATCACGTCCACCTCGGTCAACTTCTCTCCTTTCTCTTCTCTCAAGCGCGTGCCGGTTTCAAAGGCTATTTTGGAGACTTTCTGACAGACTTCGCAATGGATGAGTTTCGAATCCGATTTGACCGCTCGAAACGTCTCTTTGTTTTTACCTCCTCCTCCTCCTCCCATTCCGGGCATTCCAAACTGCGCTTGAACGACAGCAACACTTAAGAGGAAGAAGACAAAGAATGAAGAGAGAAGAAGAGAAGAGGAGGACAAAACAGATGATGATGATGATGATGATGTAAACATTTTTTGTTGTTTAGTAGTAACTTGTTAACGATGATGTGAAAAATGAGGACAAAACTCCTTGCCCGCCGCCAAAAAAAAAGAGAGAAGAATTCGTTTTAATTTAAGAAGAAGACGAGAAGGCTTTTGTTAAACTTCTTATGGAAAAGTTATTTTTTCATCAAACAACACACGACTCGAGCGACGCTTAAGTCGTACGAGAAGAACTCATTCCTTTCTCCGTCGTCGCAGTTGTCATCATCGTACGAGAAAGACTGTGGATGAGAGTCACCACCACACAAAACGCGTCGAGCACCCGGTCTTCTACATTTTAAACGCATCTGCACGCAGAACGTATCCGCGCGCAGCGAGCCGCAAGCGATCCACAAAGAGCCTCCTCCTTTCGTATCATTTCTATCGCTCTCGTCGAGCGCTCGGGAAAGGTCGGTTACTTTAAGTGGAAGAACTGTTTTCATTGTAGTGGTTGAAGTGGTAACAGCATCGTTGCCGTCGTCGTTCCTTTCCACAGAGACGCGAACGTAGCGAGGGTTTGAGAACCATCGAGAAGAGGAGCGCGAGCACAGACGACGTTGTTTCGATTGCGCGTCGTCGTCGGGGAGAGTTTCTTTTCCTCGGTCTTCTTCACCAGCATATGCGCACTTAAATCGTTCGCCTCGAACGTATCCCGTTGTGCCGTCGATACTTTTACCCGCATATTTCTTCTGCGAGAGCACAACGTCTGCATCTGGAAGAAGGCAATCTGCGTCCCGGGCATCAAACGCGTACAGTAACTCTTGTTGTACCATACGTTCTTCTTCGTTATCGTTGTGCAGAAATTGGACGCGAACGGTGTGTGCAGACGATGTCTGCGGTTCTGAAAGATCGTCGTTGGTATTTGTCGCAATGCTTTTGATATTGTCGAGAACATCGTACTCTTCATCGAACATATTCAGAACCTCCTGGCGCACTCGGGCGGAGTAGACGTCGAAATTTTCTGAATGCCTCGAGACAAAAGCATCCACCCAACGCGTTGCGTCCTCTTTAGCTTTCTCATGAACGGTTTGTCGAAAACTTGTCGACTGAATAGGTTGAATCAAAGTGAATGCGCTTCTTTTCTGTGTTTCTTTTTCGTGCTTTGAATTTTCTGATGCGCACGTCTCCTCGCCTTTTTTCATCGCGTTCATATTTCTGGTCAAAACGTGCGCATCAAACAAAGTTGTTTCTACGTCCGCGCGCTTGTTTCTTTGAATCTCGTGCAAATGATATAAGATGGCGCGCTGGAGTCCATCGCCACCTAATTGAGGAATTTGATCGATTAATCGACTATTCCCGTTCGATCCCAGTAACTTCGATTTCAAGACAATTAAGCTACGTTCAAACGTTGAATCGTGATAGTCGTGTCTTCCGGAACACACCGGCTCGGATAAAAGTGCTCGCAGACACAACCAAACTTGCGCTTCTGGTTTCGGCATCTTCACTAGAGATTTTGCACTGATCCATCGACCGTCGTTGAGTACTTTTTGTTCTTCTTTTCGAAACCACGGTACTTTCGACAAAAGAGTAGGAAGCAAATGTGAGTGTATTTTATGCTTCGATATTAATCGCGCGACGACCGAGAGCGGCAATTCCGAGACGCTGTCGCATATGCTCCGCAAAATCGATAAGCACGACATTGTTCGACACAAGTATTCATCGTTTTCGTCTGAATTCTCCGATAGAGTGCTTTTCTCTGTTGGATCACTCACATTATTCAAAGCCTCTAATCGTTCCACGCAATAATCCACCAAATCGAGCAGGTTGGATTCGTTGAGACTTTCACCTACCGAACACGCATTATCGAACACGGCTATCTCTAACACGCCAAGAATAGAGCTTTGGAGCTGCCCGACGTGCAACAACAACTTTGATTTCGCTAGATATTGCGTCATCATTTCTTTCCTTTCTCGCTCTATGCGAGCCGACAATACTGGTAAAACGTCATCCTTCCACGCTTCCAGCGCAAACAAGCACCGGACCACGTCGTCCAAAATCTCCCCCGTTGACTGCGCATCTTCTCCAACGCTCGCACAGTCGCTACAACTGTTTTCCAAAATTTCTTCTCCTCCTTTGTTCGCATTTTTCAATACCAGTCGCAGCGCTGCTTTCCTCGCCCGGTCTGCGCTTAACACAAACTCGTGCCATTCGGGCGAGTCAACGTTTTCTGGGTTTTCCAGATACGCCTTGAGGAAGTCCCGTTCTTCCCCTCCTCCTTCATCTGTGCCAACAAAGAGGGAATGAATGCAGTTTCGCACTGAACGCATTTCGCGCGCGGATGAAGAAAATTGCAGATGATCCGTGTCATCATCGGCAAGTATCCCGTCGTACGCGTCTGTCTGCGCGATTGCAACCATGAATGTCTTGTTGTTGTTGTTGTTGTTGTTTATCGAAACCCCTAATAATAATAATAATAATAACGGACAGAGCAGTCGTATTTTTTAAATCCCAAAAAAAAAACGCACAAAAAGCCGTTAAATTAAAATGAAAATCTCACCTAAAGTTGTTGTTGTTCGCGCGCTGCTGCTTTCGGGGTTAGCGCTTCCACTGTGCATCGCATCATCGATATCGACAAACACGCCAGCTTCGCCGTGTTTTCAAGTTCTCAACGACTTGTTGGAAGAAAGTGGCAAAGTTTCCGCGCAAAACGGTCGCACTTCATCAGTTTCGTCTTCCTTGTTCTCAAACGCCGTTCAATACGCGTTGTCTGCTGGGGTCAACAATCGAGCCACGTCGGAAGGGAGCACGAGTTTAGGTATCGGATCCTCGTCTTCAGCGAGAGGTAGCTTCGCGTCTGGAGTGTTTGCAAACGCTGCGGCAGAAGGTGCGAGTTCTTTCGGAGGGGGCACGGATGCGACTGGCGTTTTATCTGCTGCTCTCGGAACGTATACAAGAGCGTCGGGCGTTTCGAGCATGGCTACGAATGTTGGGTCAGAGGCGACGAGCGATGCCTCCTTTGCTGCAAATTTATTAACGAAAGCGACAGGTACTGTGACTCTGTGAATTCTCTTTCTCTCTCCATTATTATTAATTCTCTCTATATACCAGGAATTGCTTCTTCAAGCTTCGGCAAACAAACTATCGCGAGCGGTGACTACGCAAACGCATTTGGTGAGAGATCAGAAGCAAGGGGAAGATCGAGCATGGTATCCGGAGAGCGCAACCGAGCAAACGGGAGAGCTTCTGTTGCATCAGGTTTGTTGAGCTTAGCGCAAGGAGCTGGAAGTTTCGCACAAGGCCTTCTCGCGCAATCCTATGGATCTGGAGGATTCGCGAGCGGTATTATGGCCCGTAGCTTTGGTGAAGGAAGCGGCGCGTTGGGCATATCTTCATTCGCGGCGGGTTTGTCCAGTTTTGCAAACGGTTTGAACGTTCGCGCTAATCTTGGTATTGCCAATTTCGCATCCGGGGCAAATTCGCAAGCGTCTGGTCGTTTGGCGTCTGCGGCGTTCAATCTAAACACTACCGCCGGTGGAAGTGCGAGTGCGTCTTTCGGCAACGGCACTTTAACGAAAGCAGAAACGAGCTTTGTCATCGGTCGAAACAACGCGATTGAAGTCAACGCCTCGAATTCTTTCGTGGGTGGTGAAAATTCGATCGCCTATGACGCAAATAGTTTCGTCTTTGGCAAAAATGTCGTTTCAAGAGGTGAGAATAACGCCGTTTTCGGCGGCACGGTATACGCGGATAATTTTAAGTTATCCAAGGGCACGTTTGGTGACATCGGGAAAATGGCGGATCGTATCAATGAGTTAGTGCGTGTGGCGCAAAACTTGAACGACCGCGTCACGGAGATAGAGTTAAAGTACATTGGGAAGTAATGAATGTAGCGTCGATGATAAAATTGGTTCGGTTCAGTAGAGTATTTTTGTATGTTCCTTCTTTATATATTCTTACACGTTCTTCACGTAAATCCCTCAAAATGGCTGTAGTAATAGTAGTAGTAGTAGTAGTAGTAGTTCTCCTACGGAGTGTACGGTTGCAATTCGCTTTGGAGATGGAGACCAGCTCCAGGTCGGTACCCGTTGAAGATGCACAAAACTGTGACGTTGTCGTTATATTCTAACCCATTCAACAGCTTTGGCGTGAGGAGAAAGCACTGCGGGGTCGACGGTTCCGACGCCGAGTCCACCATTTGTTTGAACACTTTTCGTTCATTCTTCGGATCCATACCTTGGTTAATTTCGTCAACGACGCGGAATGGACATTTTGTCAGATTTTGGAGCGATATGAGGTACAACATCGTCGCAACGGCGCGTTCGCCACCAGATTGTCTATTCTTATCGAGCGCGTGTAATTGTTCACCTTCTCGGAACTTGACGTGAATATCCAACGCGTACTGTGAGAACTCATCCGGATCGTCGGGTTCGCGAAGTCTAACTTCTCCGTGGATACCAACTTGTCGGCAGTTTGTGTGAAACGCTACCGAAATTTCCCCCAGAACCTTCTGGAGCTGCGGTAACCATTGCTCCTTGAGTCCTTTGATGACCTCTTGTCCGCCATTCACGATCGGTGCGAGTGCTGCGATTTTCTCTTGCAGGTCTTTCTTTTCGGCTTCGTACTTCTTATATTGCTGCATGGCGGTTGGATTGTTGCACACAACAGCGCTCGCTTTTTCTTCCCAAAGTTCAACCTCCTTCAACAGCTCGTCTTCATCGTCCGGCATACTTTCCATCTTCTTTTTCAACTCTTCCGTGAGCGGTGCTTCGGCATCAGCTTCTTCCTTCGCTTCTTTGCATTGTCGAGCACTTCGTTGCTTCTTTTCAGCAATTTCGTCGTGCGCATCGGCTACCTTATCACAGTCGTCCCTGACTTGGGCTTCAATGTTCTTGTAGTGCATCAAGCGTATCTTTGTATCAGTATACTTCAACTCGGCCAAGTCCTGTTCCTTTCTCGCCGCAAAGAGTGCATCTAAAACGGCGACGTATATCTGCACTTGTTGCGCGCGTTGTGTCGCGAGAGTCGCGAGAGACTTTTTTAATTGTTCGCGAGTCGCCGAGAGGTTCGTGTTCGCTTTTGCCAGTTTGTACGATTCTTGCAAACTTCTTAGCCTTGCCTCTAATCTTTGTTTATCTGACTTCGGTTTGTTCAATCGCGCTTTTTCCTCTCGCCACGCTCTCTCGGCTTCCATCTCTCGCCTTTTGAGCGCGTTTGACTGTTCAACGATATCATTCTGGTCTTTTTGAAGTTCTTGGACTTGAGACCTGGCCTCCGCCAAATCTCTCTTCACCTTTTCCATGTCCTCTCTGTCGACTTGTGCGCCAAACAGTCTGAAATTTAGCGGTCTCATTTCTTCCGTTTCAAACGTAACTTTCGAATTGTACCTCGATCTGAGTTCAATAAAGACGTTTTTAGTCGTATACACTTGGCCAATCTTCCCGAGCTTCGAGTTGACCATTTCTTGGTACTTCGCAGCGTCCATGACTTTCACGTCGGCGATGGCGGCTTTATCTACGCGATTCAAAGCGACCAAGGTCTTCATGACGCAGTTTGGCGCCGTAAACGTCAAATCTAACGTTTCCGAAACGCCATAGGCTTTGTACTCGTTCTTAAAGTTCGCGCCTCTCACGTGCTCATTCGTGTCCGTTTGGTTGTTGCACATCAAATGCCATCTTTTCGTTTTGAAGAGGTTATTAATCGCGCCCAGCAACTCTTGGTCGTCATCGATGACGTAGCTCGACAACATCGAAAGCCCGAGATGTTTTTGTAAGAACGTCTGGTTGTTTTGATTGTTGCACTCAATTTCGCACAAAACTGGTCCTTTGAGCTTCTTCTCTTTGTTCAATCTTTTCGCCAAATCGCGAACTTCCTTATCGACCTCCGTCATATTGATTGCGTTTCTGTGCGCATGCGTCAAAGCTTTCAATTTCTTTCCGCGAACGCTGTCCAAATCTGATTGGCGAATTTCTAAGTTTCTCACCCTCTGTTCCGCGGGCCGCAATCTCATGGACGCCTGGTCAATACGAGTATCAAGCGGTATCCGATCTTTTCGTACGCTTTCGTATTTCGCCTTCAAGGTTTTCAACAAATCCAAGTTTGTATCGGCAACCTCAGGGATTTCGCTCATCGCTTGCGTAATATTCTTAATATCGGCCTTAATTCTGTTCACGAGTTTTTCCGCATCCTTCTCTTTTCTGTTTGCCGAAGAGAGCAGCCCGGCTTTATCGTCGTATGTCGTTCCCAAACCTCTCAATTTCGTGAGTGCGGTGCGCTCTTTAACCTGAGCGTCCATCGTCGCTTTCTTTTTCACGCTGTATTCCTTGCCCATCTTGTGTTCTAAAACTTCCAGTTCCTTTACCGGCTTGGCCGCGATTTCTTTCTCTTTAAGGCAACCTCTCAACTTTTCTTTCGATTCGGCGTACTTTTCTTTGATTTTGCTAAACTCCACTTTCTTCTTTTCAAATCTGATCCACGGAACCTTCATCTTGTATTCTTCCGCTTTCGTTTGAAACTCCTGCTGTTTCTCCACTTTTTCCTTGTCCGCGGACAACGTATGCAAACTTCGCGCGTTTTGATCTAAACTTTGCTGCAACATCGACAATTTCCGCTCATCGTTGCGAATGTTTTCTTTCTTCGCGATCAACTCTTCGTGCAACTTCCACAACTCTCCGTTATTTACCGTCGTTTCCGTCGTCGACAACTTGTCCGTTTCCGATAATCCGGCGAAACTCGCCACTTTATCTTGCGGTAAAAAGTTCGTCAAGTTCCCCAATTCGACGTGATGCTTTCCTTTTACCAACATGTCGACTTCGGCCGAATTCGACGGTTGCCCGTTGATGTGCCACGCGGAACTCGTGTTTGCTTTCGTCCCGCCTTTTGCTTTCGTCAGCGTTCTTTTCACCACGTCCACCTCGTCGCCTCCACCGGAGGTTCTTTTCAAGGTAATCTCAATCGTCGCTTTCGTCTCGCCTCTTTTCACGAATTCCGACAGCTCTTTCGCTCGTCCTAACAAATCCGTTTTACCGTTCAAGCCTAACGCAATCGCGCAAACGAAACTGGACTTCCCGGTCCCGTTCGCGCCAATCAACACGTTCAAATCTGGACCAGGCGTCAACGAGACGGAGGAATACGTCATGAAGTTTGATAAAACGATTTTAGTGATTGATCCGGCGGCGTAATCGGACAGAGGGTGCTTCTCGCCTTGGCGTTGGTGTTTCTTCTGCGTCGTCGTTGCGAGGGACTGCGCGGAAGCGTTTCGTTTCTTCGTCCTCGTCGGGTCCATGTTTTCCGAATCTTGGATTGGATTCATCGTCGGTGTGATGAAGATTTTGGCTTTTTTAAAAATTTGAATCTCGATTGTTTTCCCAGTGGAAATTCCCACTGACAGACTGACCGACTGTTTTCCCATTTGCAAACTAATTTTTGTAAAACAAACAAACACATCGGACACAAAACAACAACAACAACAACAACAACAACAACACAGACGCGCACAATCTTTTATTAAAGATGACGACGATGATATTTAAGAGCAAATTATTCATTCTCTCGTTCTAAACGACAGAAGAGTGTGTTTCTGAGAGCACAAAGAGAGCTCTTCTTCGTCTTCTTCTTCTTCTTCTTTGCAGCCGGGTAAAAGTGGATTGTTGAGAGGGACCGCGTGTGCTTGTGTCTGTGGAAGAGATGTCGCCTCCTTTTTTAACCGCCGAAAAGAACGTCCGAGAGAAACTGAAAAAGATTAACCAAGTCATCGACCGCGCTGATGGATTGTATCACCAGAAAGGGGCGAGCGGGCGGGATGTTAGCATCCACGACGACGACGACGAGGATAACAACAACAACTTCAACAATCGTGGTACTGTTGGCAATGGTGCCGATTCGAGTAACGTGAGTCTCACCAAACTCCTTTCGCAGCCGATGAAAATGAAAGACGGGACGATAGGCGCGCCAATTTTCGTTTTAGCCACGTGTGCTGCGGAGGGATTGGACAGTCATACCGTGAGAGATGTGTTTGAACGATTGATACGGTACGGCGCGTGGCGCGTCGCGTTGGACGAACACGGGACATACCCGAGAGTGGCGAAAACGATATCGCCCGTCGCACTTCTGTGCTCGGTGTACGCGCCGCACGTTTTAAAGCAAGCGGTCGTTTATAACGTCGATCACGATAAGAAATACGACAGTTTGGACGGGAAAGCCGTCGTCGCTGTGAGCACGGTAAAGGAGGAGAACCACGAGGAAGCTAAAGTGCACAAACATACTCTCCAAAATCTAAATAAAGTGTTGGAGATGTTTGTCGACGCGGGCGCAAATGTGGACGAAACGTATCAAATTGATCCGAGCGTAAGTAGTATATACACGCCTTCGCTTTCATCCAGAGATGGCGGATCGCCAACGTCTTCGGCGTCGGCATCTCCAAAGAAAGATACGGAAGACTCGACGGAATCGTTGTCGTCATCCAACCATCAATACCAGCAGTACGCGTCGTACAAGTTTCCGTCATGCGCGACGCACTCAGGAACTATTGGAAACTGTCTCTTCTTTCTATCGATAGCTATTTCTTTCGGTTCTGATATTGAAGAAACGATAGAAGCTTTACACATCATCACTCAACGAGGCTCGAATAAGCAGTGCGATCTCAACGTAAAGTGCTATGTGCCAGATCGGCCGTTTGATTTTGAATACGACGAAACGAAATCGTTCCTAGACCTCGAACGCAGAGTTTGCCCTCGGACTCCTGCTGGAGATTACATTTCCAGTTTACAGTTCCTCGTCATGTCCCTGGTTGAAAACGCTGCATTTTCCGTGGAAATTCGCGATGGAATTGCGTCGTTTTGCGTGCGTCTGATTGACCTCGGTAGCGTGCTTGGTATAGACGTCAACAACGAGTGCTCCTTTTACGCACAAAATGATTTGAGCAGATTCGAGATTAGCAATAAGCGTTTGGCGTTTGATTTCATCGAGTCCAAAGAAGAACTTGTGAGAGGTTCGGCTGGAAACGCGTGCAATGCGTTGCAGCCGAAAGGCTCGCCTCTGTTTTTCACTGGAATTGCACTTTTAGAAGGCTGCGGTACCCCAGCTTTGCGAGTAGCAAAAAAACTTTTAGAGAAAGGAGCGAACCCGAATTGTTTCGGTGATTATCCCATGATTGGTTCAAACACGCCTCTCGTCGCGTTGGCGCTGTATTGTTCGTTAAATCCAAGTGGTTGGGACGAACAGCACTGCATACACTACGTAGAGAAACCATGGTGGACTCTCTATTACGAGGCGCCAAAGCCGACGCATCATGAATCGAGAAGATCCTCGGCTATTCCGAACAATAGCTACAATGCAAACAACTCAGCGGATGATACGAGAGGACATATTCGTAAAAATGACTCACACGACTATGATGGCGATGCGCAAGTGATGATCTCGGACCTTCGTGATCAGCGTACCTCATACAAGGATACCAGGCAAAGAGAGCGCAACGACCAAGAAGAAGGAGACGTAATGCACCATCAACAACAAAATTCTTCCCCGACGTCCTCACTCAACGGCACAAACGATAGATACGGGATCGACGCGATAAGCACGTTTGATTACGCGGCGAGCGCATTCGTTGATCGAATGCACGAGTTTTTTAGAGAACCAAAGCGCGGCGAGCGCGCATTGAAACACTCCAGTGAACTTTTCAAACTTTTGCTTGATTACGGCGCGAGTCCATCGACGGAGTGGCAGCGAGTACCGCGTTTACACATCGACGATATCGAGAAACGCGAACACCGGGTGTCTACTCTTCTCTCAATTGCTATCGAAGATATGTTAAACTTTGTCGAGCACGGCAAGGGTACCGTAGAGTTGCTCATAAAGAAGGGCGCGGATATAAATAAGTGTGGTCTCGGTCCCTTTCCTGTTTTTTGCTCACCGTTGTTTGCTGCATCAGCGGCATTACGATATGGCCACCCCGATGCGGATTGGTTGTTTGAAACTATCATAAAAAGCAGCGCAAGCGCGAACGCCCTGGGCTATTTTCCCGGTGGATCACAATCAACTGCAATGATAGAATTAATTCGCTGCGTTGGCGAGTCAAAATCTAAAGTGCGCAGAGAAAACGTTTTTTCAAAGATTGAAAGTCTCCTGAAAATGGGTGCTGACGCGAATCAGTCATGTTTAGATTGTTTTCTGAACACGACACCAACAGCATACACCGATATCATACAGTATCGAGCTGGGTTGACTCCGGACGTCACTCCTCTTGACACTCCTCTTGATACTCCCAACTCCATTAATAGAATAGATAATAGCGCGGTTAGCAAAACTTGTGTCGAAGATGACGACGACGACGACGACGACGACGACGACGAAGGATATAGTTCAAATGGTTACACTCGATTTTACGATCCTTACCATGAAATGTACTATTACGTGGATGAAGCGACAGGCGCGTCTGATTGGATGAAGCCGGATGTTTTCGTCGATCCGAAAGAACGAAAAACCCGTCCCCCTCAGCAACCTCCACACGATTCTGATGATGACGATTCCGAACAGCACGGGGTGCCGTATATGGATGAATTGTCCGAAGATTACGATGAAGATTCGTACGATCAAGGCTATAAATCGAACGATTGGGTCCGCTGGTACGATGCTACATATGCAAGGTACTACTACTTCAACGAAAAGACATACGAAGTTCAATGGGCAAAACCTGATGATTTTAATGAGTTGGATGTAGCCAAAGTGACGAAGTCTCCGCTCGCAGCACGTGCTGTATCCGATGCGGACGTCGCCAGAAGTTTACGGGAAAAGATGGATCTGGAAGTAAAAGGGAAGGAAAACGCGACAAAAATAGATCACAAAGCGGCCGAGGCAAAGGAAAAGAAAAAGTCCACTGACTCTGACGCATCGGTGGAAACGAAGCGAGTTTCATTGCATTCGTTGCGAGTTGATGCGGGTAAATTAGCGGACACGAGAAACAGTGAAAACGTCTCAACAGAGGAAAGTGACGGCAAAAAAGGGGTTGTGCGAACATCCGTCTCCTCGAACAAGTTCAAATCGGCATTTAATAAGCAACAAAGGGATGAAATTTCGTTTGATACGAAAGCTTCAGAGCCTTTAGTGAGCGACACTGCAGATGTTCTTCCGAAAACGATCGATCGGACAGGCGAGTGCACGTTTTCTCCGTTATTCGTTGCAATGGACTGTTTAGAAGGTGACGGTCATCAAGTTGCGGCAAGAATCATACTTCTCCTCCTCGATTTTGGCGCCGATATCGAATACGAACAGGAGAGAAACTTAAGAAGCTGGTACGAGGGGTCGATAATCGCCATCGCGATTCAGATCGCTATTTCATGCGGCAGTCCAATCGAATTGACGCATCCGTCTGTTGGTGACGGTGACGGTGATGGTGACGGTAAAAACGATGGAAACAGTAATAAGGAGAATTTCCGCGGACATCGCGTCAAAGAAAGACAACAAGAACCCGACAATGACTCTTTCGATGGTAACAAAGAATTCACGCGCGGTATCATTCAACTCGAACAACATATTCCTACTTTGGAAACGATATCTGCTACTGAAGCCTCGGCATACCAGGGTCACGGTGGTGTAAGTGACGGGTATGGTAATAATAATGATTCCGATTCCGATTCCGATAGTCGAGAGATAACGTCTGATTCTGTGCAACAGAACGATGGAGTTAAAGTCGCTATGGATATCGCCAGAGTGGGTAAGCTGAGGCGCAAACAACTGGGGATGACGGAAGATACGCCCAGACACGACTCGTACGACAGATTGAAGTCCCTCAGAGGTGACGCTGAAACTATACCTGACACAAAAGAGGCAAGAACGACGGTAGTAGCTCAAACAGTATACGAATCTTCGAAGTTTCGTTATGATGCGGCAGATCTGCACTTGGTGCAAGCCGAAATCGCACGTGAACGCCTGCGTTTGAGATACCCTGAGGATGAAGAAAACCAAGTGCCGGAGGAAAAAAAGTCGTTTTGGAAAACAGTAGCCAAGGCGATAGGTTTCGAAGATTCGGACGATGAAGGTGATGACGGTGAAGATACGCTTATGGTTGGCATGTTCTTCGATACCGTCTTCGGATTCGACGATGGTTTCGAAAAACAATACAAATTGAACACATTTGAAGAGGATCACGCGCGAGCGTCACTCGCGAGAATACACTATGGAATTGACGATCGCGGTTCATTGCAATCTTCCAGAATAAAGATGGAACAGTTTCGAAAAGCTCGGTTCGAATCGGCAACAAAGGTTGCGAAGGCTCTCATCGCGCGTTCATCTGCGAGAGTTTTGAATAGGCTCTGTCGCAATCCACTTCTAGAGGAATACGGTATTGATTTGGTCCCGTTCGAGTTTACGCCTTTTTTCGCAGCCTGTTTTGGCGCGGCTACCGCAGAGAGCGACGAACAAGTTAAGTTAGGCATAGAACTTGCTCGCGATATTCTCGCGAAAGGTGCAGACTGTACTGTTGTAGGTAGGCACGCGAAAGATAAACCATCCGAAGCAAAAGTGGCAGATTACGCCAAGTCTATCGAAGCTCGGACTGCCCCCTTTGTATGGGCGGTGACGGCCTCTGCGAGATGCCCCAAACCAGAATTTGGAGGCTTAAAGCTCGTCAAGGACTGCTTAGCGAAAGGTGCCAATCCCTTACTGTGCGAATTGGAAACCACGCGATATCCAGAAGGTCGAGGAATGACTATTTCAAATAATCCATCGAAATTGCTCAATTTATGGGATGATAAGAAATTCTTAGAAAACATGCCTCCAAAACAACGCCGTGAAGCGGAGGCTTCGCGCATTGAACTCGGACGTTTGTTAGGCGAGGCATCAACGGTGAGAAGTGTTTTCACTAAATCAAACGCACTTGCCAAAAGGAGCATGGACGCAATCATTGCAGACGCCAAGAAAGAGTGCTCCCTCAATGGGAGATGGGGCATGAAAGGCGAGAAGAATCACGGCGTAACGAGAAGGAACGACAACGACGAGATTGAAGACATTGCTACTATTGAACAGTCTGCTCGCAAAACCACGCAAGCGCTCATGCAAGCGCTCTCTCGAGACGATTTGACGAGCGAAGAAGTAGCCGTTGCGAGTGACGAAGAAAATATTATGAAATTGAGCGAAGACTTATCAAAACTCAACGCGTCTCTCAATATCACGGCGAATCAGACCAGATCGACGACAATGACGGTGCCTGGCATGTCTCGAGCGGTCGAGGACGCGAAGTTTGAAAGCGGACAAAAAGATAAGTTTGTGATGGGTGATATTATGATACCTGTCTTGGGAGCACCGAAACGTTTCGCGCAAGTAGCCGTACTTGCTCGTGAGTCTTCTCTTCGTAACAGAACTGGACGAAAGAATAACTCTAAAACCACGCTGAAAGCACCGATGTTTTCTGCCATGTCGTCGTCTTTTGTAAAGAAGGATGGGCTGCGTTACTCTTCATCACCATCATTCCTCGGGAGTTTTCGACGCAAGAAAGAGTCGTCTGCAAAGAACGAGAAGACGGTATCGTTTAAGTAAATGCTATTTTTTGTAATGTGCTGTACTAAAATTAAAACAAAATTACATCTCTGAGTTACATGGTATCGTATATACACGCGGTACCGTTTCTGCGGGAAGGCTGATAATATTGCAAATTATCGCGCTTCGTCAAGTCCAACGTGGAGAGTTCAGGCGTCGCAGCGTTCTTTTTGACCACCACAAACGCGCGCGTTTGTTTCTCTTTGCCGTTGCTACGATTATTGCCGCCTAAGCGCGACTTGGTTTGCGTCCATACTTTCCGAGCGGCGCGAATGTAGGAATCGAGCGATAGTCGCTTCTTGCCGCCCGTGAAACCAGAGCTCGGAATGATGGTGCTATTATTATTCCCTCGCTGCCGCTTCATTGTTTTGTAGGTAGTATTATTTCCATCAACTCTCACATCATCTTCTGTCTTCTCCTTCGTTTGTCCTTTCCTTCCTTTTCTCTTCGGGCTGAAAGAGAATAAATTCCAACGCGCGTTTTTTTCCGCCTCTATAATGTTTTGCTTATGCTGAATATCGTCATCATTGTCGTTGTCATCATCGTCATCCTCTTCTGCGAATATGTCGCCTTCGGCGACGTCGTAGAAGCACACGTCTTCCTTCCCGGTATTTTTCGTATTTTTGTTGTTGCTGCTACCGCTTCCTTTTCGTTTCGTTTGCTCTAAGACGCCGTTGTCTGTCGACATCGCCGAGACGTCACTATCCAGGTTCGAAGACCCCTCCAACAGCATCCCGCTCAAACACGCTTCCGAGGCATACTTTCGTTTCAAAAGGGCGTTCTCCCCTAACGGAACGAGCATATCCGCGTACTCGTCGAAAATAAAATTTGGCATGTGTTTATGCACGGTGAGAATGAAATCTTTACACGAACACGGTTTCGCCAATCGATCGTCGACGATGCCTTCGATTAACGCCGGTACAATCATGTGAAACTCAGTTGTAAACATCAAAATCGGAACTCTTTCGAAGTACTTTTGCTCAAAAGGCAGCCGTTTCGGTTGATTCATCATCGCGTTTTCTTCCTCCCGCTTGAATTTTTCCATGGCTCGAATATACTTACACGCCGATAACCCGTCGCACTTTGGCATTTGAAAATCCATCACGATCATTGCCAATCTGTCGTGACTATTATCAGCATTAGCATTCATACTCTTATACGCTTCGATCGCTTCCAACCCATCTCTGCACTGGATGACTTTCATTTCCCGAAAGAACACTTTCGAAAACAATCGAGTTAAAATTTTCAAGTTGACTTCGTTGTCGTCGCATATGATAACCGCCAGCTTTGGTCTTGAATTCTCAAGTCGTCGTTGGTTTTCGAAATACGCGTCTTCTTGCTGTAAAAAGATCTGTTCCTCTTCCACGTACCACGGTGGGACTTCGTGTTGTTGTTGTTGTTGTTGTTGTTGTTGTTGTTGCTCGCGTATGATGCTCTTTTGCAACTCGGTTAAACCATAATCTTGAGCTTGAACCGTCGTCGTCGTCGTCGTTTGTGTATACTCGAGACTTTTCCGCTTCATCCTTCTATTATTATTCTGTGTATTATCAAAACTGTTCTTTCTCTCTCTCTTAGTATTATTACTTTTATACGCGCTTGTCTTCTCCCTTTTCTCCAACCCTCTCTTTATAGTATACGCGCAGAGAGAGAATAATTCCACGTAATATAACGTGAGAAACAAAAAGGTGTAAAATTGTATGGGATTCTGGAAAAAATCCGGCGCTTTTTTGATTCGATTTTTTTCTTTTTCGAACAGAAAAGTGAAAGATTTGGAACAGAGAGAGAGAGTGAAAGAGTCCAGAGAGAGAGAGAGAGAGAGAGAAAGTGTGAACCTGACACGTGTTTGTGTTTTGAGTTCAATCATCCCTTTTTTTTAAGGGGAGAAAAATCTTCACTTCACACACACATATATATATACAGACAACTTCCAGACAACTTTAAGACAACTTCGAAGATATATATATTTAAGAAGAAGACAGAGGTGATGGCATCATTTTCCAACTTATCTTTCGCGCGCGCAGTCGCACCTTCCCCAAGAAAACTCACTCGTAAATCTACTCTTTCCTCCTCAAACAAGAGATCTTCGATCAAAATTTCTGCGTCGTCGATCCCAATCCACATCGAATACTGCGAAAAGTGAAACTACCTCCCCCGCGTTAAAATGCTCATCGATAAAGCAGACGCGGCGTACCCGGGGAAGTTTACTTTTACTATGAACGATAACGAGATTTTGAAAAAAACTGTTCCGGAAGGACAAGGTTGGGCGATTGAAAACCAAGCCGAAAAGCCGATTCCGAACGGGGAAAACGCCTTGTGGAGAAAAGGCGCTTTCGAGGTTTTGAGATTAGACACGAACGAGTTGTTGTACTCGAAGAAAGAGACTGGGAGTCATTTGGTGGACGGGAAACCGGGAGGTGCGCTGGATGTGTTCATCGAGACGAAGATGAAGGATGCTTAACTTAAAAATGTCTTGCTCGCTTGTAAAAGACAAAGGTCGTATCGTCTCAAGATTATGGACGACGAAACGTGCACGTACACGCGTGTATCTATATATAATTTAGAAGAACAGAAAGAACAAAGTACAAGTAAACGGGATGAGAATGATGTAAAAATTATAAAGAAGTGATGAACGCGTTCGTAAAAGATTACAGGACAGACAAACTTGTCCAGCGAACGATGTTTTGATGGTACCATCCCTCGTTTACTCGAAACGTTTTGATACGTGTTTAATAAAAATAATATAGCGTAACAACAAAGACAACTGTACTCGTCGTCGTCGTCGTCCTTAAATTCCCATCTTCATCAGCGAGTTCTTGGACAAACCGACGTCGGTTTTAATCCTCGTGACGAGCTCATCTAATCCGTTAAATTTCATCTCCGGTCGCACGAAACCGAGGCATTCCACGGACATGGTTTCTCCGTAAAACTGTTTCTTCCCGTTCTCAAACGCGAGTCCGTCCTCGTTCTTCTCCACGCAGTGCACTTCAACCGTGACGTCGTTTTCGTAGTTTTTCTTGTCGACGAACGAAGGGCGTCGACCGACGTTTAAGACGGCTATTTTTTTACCCGAATCGTCGCCTTCTAACTGACAATATCCGAAATAGACTCCCAATGGAATGTTTTTCACGTCGACGGTATCGTCGTTCAACTCCTTTTGCCAGTTTAGAGAGATTTCGGCGGGATCCAAATTCGCCGTCGGTAAACCCATCTCGGCGCTGCCGCGACCGAAACCTCTCACAACTTTAGCTCGCATGTGAAGAGGTTTCGCCAGTTTATAGTTTTCCGTCAAGTATAAAACTCTCGTGGCGTCTAAATCGTTGTCGTCGTTTTGGACGTTGTTGTTTCCTATCGAGTTGTTGTTGTTGCTATTGCTATTGCTGCTGCTACTTCTATTATCTATATTACTATCGCTACTCAAATCTAACGCTTTCCCTCTCTTCGCCTCTTCCTCCGTCCACGCTAACGGCAATCCTTTTACTAACGCCTCCAGCTCCTCCCTTTTCAATCTCGCGTAACTCTCGTCGCCTTCTCTGGTCTCCCTGGACGAAATGACAATCCTAGACGTCGCCTCGTTCACACCACCCTCATCACTTCCCGACGACGACGACGAGGTTGTTTGTTTCAACAAATTCGCCGCTCTCGCCAGCGTCTCTTTCCTCTTCTTTTCCGGAAACTGTTCGAACGTGTCGTTGAAGACGATCGCGTCGAACGGACCGAAATATGGTTTCACTTCCTCTAAACTCATTTCGGAGAGTTGGAAATACTTCGCGCCTTTCTCGTTTCCTGATATTCCCACGTCCGGGACTTTCTCCATCGCGCGATCGAGCTGTTTTTCCGCTACGTCCACAACCGTCGCCAACTTCGCCCCTTCTCCTTCAAACTCAGTAAACGACGACACGAAACGCTCCACGACCTCGCCGGTCTCCGCGCCGATGAGTAACGCGGTTCCGAACGGTTTCGACCTGATGAAAGCGGGAAAGCACGCGTTAAAAACGTTTTCCGCTCGGTCTTTCTCTCGAGGGAAGTAACACGCAGAACATCCTCGAGAGGCTTCGTCCCTCAACGCTTTGACATCGTCGTTTTTGTCATCGTCGTCGTCGTCGTCGTTGTTTGCTCTTCTTCTCCACGATGTTTCCTCCAAACGACTTTTACGACGCAGACTTTTACGACGAACAGGAGGAAAACAACAACTGTTGTTCTTGATGGTGGTGGTGGTGGTGGTGAAAGTCGTCGTCGTTTGGGTAGTGCGTGGCTTCATCCTAAACTCGTTGTCGCTCACAAAGCGTGAGGATTTTTGTGCTCGATTTTATCCAATTTTTGTGAACAAAAATGCAACAGAATTTTTGTCGTGAGACTTTTTTATTACTCCCGTTATTAGAAGAAGAAGAAGAAGAAGAGAGAGAGATGAAGAGAGAGAGATGAAGAAGAGTGCTTCTCTCTCTGGTAATGGTGCTCATGCTGCTGAAATTGTCGTGAGTGTTGCTGAAAAAAAGAGCGATGATTCAGACGACGACGAATCCAACAAATCCAAATTCCAAACGCACGTCCTCTTGTTCCTTTCGCAACTGAACTGGATGGGAATGCACATCGTCTTCGCGGTCGCCTTGAGAAGTTCAACGAGAGCGATGGTTTTATCCTTTTACAGAGAGATGTTGGCGTGTGTTTTACTGACGATATATTGTTTTTATGTCAGACAGAGGAGGAAGAAGAGGAAAAGGAAGGAGATGACGACGGATGAGATGACGACGGAGGTGGTGGTGACGGCGGCGAATGTAAACGATGATGCAACAAAGAAGACAAAAGATGAAAATGGGGTGACATCGATGCAAATAGTCGCAGTTTCCATAGTTTTAGGCGCAATATTAGCTCTGATACGAGGATCGGTAGTCTTAGCGAACGCGAACGCGGGGCCGGACGTGACCTCGGCGTTGGTGTTGACGACGCCCGTGTTGACGTTTTTCTTCTCGGCGTTGTTGCGAGTGGAACACTTTTCGTTTCGAGAGGTGAATCGAGAGCATCCGGAAAACGTGATGAAAGTTTTGGCGATTTTGTTCGTGACGATTAGTGTTGCCGTCGTGTGTTCGTATAAAGGTGCGTTGATGTTTGGGGACCCGAAAGAGTACGAAGCGCCGAACGTTGTCGTCGGCGCGATATGGATGTTGACCAACACGTTGGCGAGCTCCGTGGCGATTGTCATGCAAAAAATGATTATAAACGCAAAGATACCAATCGAGGTAGTCAACGCGGCGATGACTGGTATAGGCGCGTTTTGGTTACTCATCGTTGGTTTAATCGCCCACGGAACCGCGAAAGATATTTGGACGTTATCTTCCGATGGTTTATACGCCGTGCTCTTCGGCGCGTTCTTTCCGAGCGCGATGAATTTGATCATTTTCGCAAAGAGTTCGAAACTTTTAGGCCCAAACATAACTGCGAGGTACTTTTTGTTACAACCTGCGATGACGTGGGCGTTGGATTATTTGGTTCTGAAAGACGCGGTGTACGAATCTTACGTGATATGTGCTGTTTTCTCGGCTATGGCTATGATGTCCTTCGCGAGCGCGAATTCGTTTGTCCGAAATACGACGAGTAAGAAGGAAGAAGAGAGAGAAGAGGAAATGTAGATGTAGTGGTATAATAGATGTTAGAAGTAATTTTAGGTTGTATTATCTTGTTCGTTATGCACAGATTGCGGTATTTCACCGCTACTGTTTGCTGCCGCCGCCGCTGCTACTGATTATTAACATTAATTTTACACAAAAGACTTCTTGCTTCCTCGTCTTCTTTTTCGTCTTTCATACCGACGATTTCACCACGTCGTACGTGCCGTCCTCGTTGAGAACAAAAGTGACCCCCCCTGTTTTATCCAACATCCCGGATTTGCCTTTCGACATCGATAGGCAAGCTCGATGGTAAACGTCTTCGTCCTTTTCTCCTTCTTTATTCTCGATGCCGCTGCTCGTCGTTCTCGCGTGACTTTCGATGTCGACGACACACTTAAAAATCTGAGGATCGTCCAAGTTTGTCTTTTGCCCGCAATGAAATTGCTTACAAAATTCTTCGTTTTCTTTGTTATTAGTATCGTTTTCGTCATCTTCTTCCTCTTCTTCCAAAACTTTTTCTTCTTCAACCTCCCTCGTTTCGTCATCTTTCGCGTCTCCTAGAATCCCAATCAACTCGCTTAACTCCTCCGCGCACTCCTCGGCGAGTTCCTCGTATCCTTCTAAAAACAATATCCTCGCGAACAAACGCATCTTCGTTACGCAGTGTTGCCCTTTCGCTCGCGATATCGCATTCATCCTGTTCCTTAATTTCGGTTCCGTCATCGTTCGCACTCTCATCAACGTGTGTTGATACGACGCCGTGCCCACGATGGTCTGTTTCTTCTGTTTCACCTTGTTTCTGTACGAAAACTCCTGCTCTGCGATGCGATGTTTTCGTTCGTGTTCTTCGTCTCTTTCTTTGAATTCTTCTTTGTCTTCTTTGATGTCTTGTTGTTGTTGTTCATCAGTTTCTCCTTTTCCTCCTCCTCCTCGTTTTAATCGCGAAGACGATCTTCGAACAACAACAACTTTTTTCAACATCAGTTTCTCTTTTGCGTCTTTTCTCCTTCTTCTTCTTCTTCTTCTTCTTCTTCTCATCATCATCCTCTTCTTCTTCTTCTCTTTTGTTGCCTTTTTTAGAAGATGAGTTATGCATGTACGAATCGAAGTCGGACAATCCTAACCGACGCATCAACAGTTCGTTTCGCATCACTCGCGCGTTTCTTTCTTTTTCGTACTCGGTTAAAAAATTCGAGTTTATATTCGTCGTCGTCATCCTTAAACTTCTTCTTCTTTGTCTTCCTCTCACCACTACAAAGTTATTATTAGTATGATGATGAAAATGATTTGTGTACTCGTAGTAGTACAGAACTGCTTTAATTTTCTGCAGAGCTCCCCTTTTTTGAATTTTCTTCTTTCTCTCCTTTTTTCTTCTTCTGTTTTCTGAGCATTTGTTACCACCCTAAACTCCTTTCTCTGTTTTTGTTGAGAGCGTTGGTGGTGTTAAAAAAGCCGCGTCGTTGGCCTTCATTATTCATTCGCGATTGACAACAGACGACGAGGAGACTCCTTTTACCTTTATCTTTCTCTGATTATATATACATATATACACGCACGTTGAGTAGTCGCGCGAATATATAGAATACTCTCAATCAAAAATAATGTTTAACGACGAAACCTCCTCGCTTCTTAAGAAGCAACAGCGTGATGATCTCGAATCGAACCCGGTCGTACCATCTCCCGATGACGAATTGTTCCGTTCGACGAATAAAACGAAAACAAAAACGAACACAACAAAGAAGTTTGTCGTCGCCATTGGTGCCTTGTGCGTCGGCGGCAGCGCGTTGGCTGTTTCCACCAGTTCGTCTTCATCTTCGTCTTCTTTGAGGATGTTCAATACCAGCAGATTGGGAGGAGAAGAATTTGAGACCGCGGGAGGAACAAACTTCTCTGAAAATGGTGTTGACGAAAGCGAACTCTTAATCGACGCAAGAGGCGCTTCATATCGCGGGAAACAAACGAAATCAGTCACCGGGAAAGACTGCAAGAACTGGGTGCAAACGACCATGCACCCAGACGATCACCCGAACGATGGTTTATACGAGAACTATTGTCGGAACCCCCAAGGACAGCAAGAGACTATCTTTTGCTTCGTCGGCGGAGGCGAAACGGAGAAGTGCGAACCGCTGGGTTTTGACAAGAACGTTCTTCTCACGGAAGACGAAGAGGAAGTGGAACGATTAGAACGGGAGTTGGCGCAAGCCGAGGAAGAGGCAAAATTGCCGCGCGCGGATGGCGACGAGTCTTCAAACCCGCAAGAACCGCAAGTCGGGGAGATTATCATCACGGAGGAAGTACCGGTGACGGACGGGCCAACCGCGGACGAGATGGACGATACGATCGGGTCGAGAGAGCCGATGCAGTTCCAAGGTGAAACTGGCGGAAATAACAATGATCCTGACGGATCTTTTGCCGATGATGGACAAATGGTTCAACCGCAATCGCCGGACGACGAACGCGTCGTCGGAAACGGTCAAGCGTACCGAGGGAAGCAAACAAAGTCGAAATCTGGCGTCGAGTGTAAGAAGTGGGTGCAAACCACCTCCACTCCGGACGATAACCCGACCGAAGGTTTAGAGGAAAACTTTTGCCGTAACCCACACGGTGCTCAGGAATCGATATGGTGCTACGTTGGCGGTGGCCAATCCGAGTTGTGCGACCCGCTCGGAGGCGGTTCCGTGGAGGAATCCGCGGAGCCGGACGCCAACGTCGTCGCGGCGTCTGTGCAACAAGCCACCACGGAACAACAACAAAACTCGTTCACTGATATTTTGCAAGAAGTAGAGAAAACTGCGGACGCGTTGAGGACGGAAGCGGACGCTTTGCAATCGGAAGAGCAAAGGTCGAACCCACCGAATAACGAAGCCGGCGTCGGGTTTGACGAGACTCCGGAAGTAAACGAAGAAGAAGAAAAACAAGCGAAGAAAAAAGGTAACTTTGACCCGGCGGTTGAAGTCCTCGACGGCGACGGTACCTCGTATAGAGGCTTCCAGACGTTCTCCAAAACTGGCAAAGAGTGCGTCGCTTGGCAATTCACGCAACGCACCGCGTTCGAATACCCGGATGGCGATTTGTCCGGTAACTTTTGCCGTAACCCGGACAACCAAAAGTCCATCTATTGTTACGTTGGAAATAACGTCGCGGAATTGTGCGAACCGTTGCAAGCGCCGAAAGAGTTAAACAACGCGAACATTAAAGAAGCCGTGAACAAATGCTTACAAGAAGCGCCGAACGATGGGAATTGCCCACACTTTGCCGCCAAGTCGCAATTCGGCGTCATGAAGGATTGGGACGTCTCCAAAGTCACGAACATGCAAGAGTTGTTCAAAGGTAAAGAAGCATTTAACGGTGATTTGTCCGAATGGGACACGTCCTCGTTGACCACTGCGTACCAAATGTTTCACAGTTGTCGGTTGTTCAATTCGGACATCTCGAACTGGGACGTCTCGAACGTGGAAAGCTTCCAAGGCATGTTTAACGGCAACGCCGCGTTCAACGCGGACATTTCCAAATGGAACACGAGTAAAGCGAAGACCATGCAAGGCATGTTCAAAGACGCGATTAACTTCAACCAAGACATTTCAGATTGGGACACGTCGAAGGTGGAAAGCTTTGTGAGCCAATTTGAAGGCGCCGAGCAGTTTAACCAAGCCATTGGGAAGTGGAACACCGGCTCTTCGAAATTGGACGGCATGCAAGGCATGTTCCAACGCGCCAAGTCGTTTGCGCAAGACGTGTCTTCGTTCACCGGCCAAGCGTCGACACAAAACCAAGGCATGATGTTCTCCGGTGCATCTGCGTTCCACGCGCGATTCAAGTGCGCCATGCCGGACATGGGACCGGCGGCGACGTGCAAAGACACGATGGCGACGGCGGAACAACAACTCGGTGAAGACGAATCGTTAGACGAAGGAGCCGACGTTGCGGACGAAAGCGATGTTCAAGAAATTCAAGTGAACGAAGGAGCGGACCAATCGATCGATGAAGACGAGCATAAAGAGCCAACAGAGGCCACAGACAGCACCGCCGCCCCCGAGTCCACCGAAGAAAAACAAGAAGAACAAGGAGAAACCAATGCTGAAATGGGGCCGGAGCCGGAAGATGATGCGGATTCGGTCGATGCGACCTCCGAGCAAAGCCACATCGAAGAGTTGCAAAATGAATTAGAAGGCGAGGATCCGGACTTGGACGTGCAAGATCCAGACGACGAAACTGTCATCGAAAACGGGTTGACGTACAGAGGTAAACAAACCCACACTCGATCCGGGATGGAGTGCAAAAATTGGGTCCAAACGACGATCACGCCGAACGACAACCCTCACCAAGGTTTAGAATCTAATTATTGCCGTAACCCGAACGGGATGCAAGAGACTATCTTTTGCTTCATCGGTAACGGCGAAACCGAAGCGTGCGACGCGAAAGCCGAAATGTAAATACCTACTACTTAAGTTTTAACTACTATCTATAACTACGTACTATTACCAGTTATTAATATTATTAATACTACAAATACACGCGTTCTTCGTCAGAATCAGAATCAGAATCGTCGTCGTTGAACTACCATACATTTCTCGAGGGTCAGTCATCTTTATTTTATCAACAACGTATCATCATCGAAACTTTGCCGCTCTCAATTTTTCCAACGCTCGAAACCGGTGCGAAATCGCATTCTTCTCCTCCTTCTCCATCTCTCCGTACGTCTTCTTATCGTCAACATCTCTCTGTTCGTCCGGTTCAAACACCGCGTCCCATCCAAACTCCATTTTACCTCTCGCTTTTACGATCCTCCCGTTCGTCCGCCCGACGAACACCTCCACTTCCTCCGCGCTCTTCTCGCCGCCCTCGCAATACGCGAACACGCACTGCGCGTACGCCGTTTTATCCTCGTACGCGAGCAACATGTTATTCAACCCATCCAATCCGGTTTTTTCTAAAAACCACTTCACGTACGGCCCGGGTAACCCTTTCAACGCGTTGAAGCATAAACTCGTATCTTCCACTAAAGTTGGTCCTTCTATCTCTCTCGAAGCTAACAAGCACTTCTCTTTGGCGATATCGATCGGATCGCCTTGGAGTTCCGGTAAGTCGATCGATCGAGAGATTAAACTAATTTTCATCATTTTTCCTCCTTTGTCTTCTTCTTCTTCGTCTGTTGAGGCTAATTTTAATATCGATTTTACTTCTTCCAGTTTCTTCGCGTTTCCGGTGACAAACGTCACCACCTTCTTCGCTTCTTGGTCTTCTTCATTCGAAGAGGAAGCACCATGAGCGGTATTCATCATCACTCGTTTTACCACCGGTCGTCTGAATCGTCGTCGTATTTGTTGTTGTTGTGGATGATGTCCTCGCGTGTTTACTCCGCTCTTCAAACTCCTCTTAAACAAAAAAACCGACGACGACGATTCAGACGACACCGAGGAGGACGAGAGAGGAGAGACGAACGACAACAAAACTCGTGGAGGAGAAGTTAAGAAGGAATTAAAGGAGATAAAAAGGAATACCACTCGCGATGTTGATGATGAGTAATTCTTCTTCTTTAACTTCTTCTTTAACTTCTTAAAAGTGTCAACACAGAGGCTGAATGTGAAGACTGACGAGAGATGAATTTTCACTCGAGAGAGAAACAAACAAAAAAAGCAGAACAACAACTGACAACAACAACAACAAAAAAAAAAGGAAAATCGATTCGACAAAAAATTTCTCATCTCGCACTCGTCTCTCTCGTTTTTTCTCGTTTTCCTTCTTCGTACAAAAAAAACGGACGACGACGAGGAGGATGACGAGGATGATGATTCAGACGACGACGAGAACAACGACACCAACGACAACAACTGCTGCTGCTGCTGCGAGGACGACGACGACGAGTCGTCGTTTACGTCCTCCTGCTCCTCGTTTTTGTTATCATCGTAATAATACTAATCAGCAAAAGTTAATAAAAGCAGCAAAAGGAGCAAACGCATCGTCCTCCACCTCCACGACAACCACTAAAATTTCCAGTAACTTTTACCCGAAGAAAAGTCTGTCGAAAGCAACAAAAGTGACCGAAAATCAACTGAAAGAGATGAGCAACTTACAAGCGAAGTGTTTTTTCACGCCGATTTTAGGACCAAACTCGCCGTTAGATCAACTGTCGATGTTTTTATTCCAAGGCGACGTGGACGAAACTTTACTCGAAAAGTTTAGATACGTGAAACAAGGTCGGTTCGCGCCGCTGGCGGTGATGAAGAAAACGAACAGCGAGAGAGAGATGGGAGGAAACAAAACGAAGGAGACGAGCGATACCGGTAACATCGTCGGCGTGGCGGAGGTTTCGGTGCAAAGAGACGTTCTCATTGGACGATCGATAATGAAATTTAAAGACTTGGAGGAAGCGAATAGCGAATACGCGTACGTGTCGTGCATGTGCGTGGACGAGGAGTATAGGAAAATGGGCGTCGCGACGGAGTTATTGAGAGAGAGTGAAAACGTCGCCAAGAAGTGGGGGTTTAATTTGCTCTGTTTGCACTGTTACGAGGATAACATTCCGGGGATTTCGTTGTATAAACAGTTAGGGTACGAAGAGTTGTTGACGGATATGAGTTTAAAGTCGCCGTTGGATATCATTTTGAGGAAACGGAAGGTGTTGATGTGTAAAGATCTTATTTGATAAACAAAGAAAAGTTGTAATTACTAATAGAAGAAGAACGTGTTGTTGTTGTTGTTGTTGTTGTTGTTTAAAATCGAGTTGATACTCGATGTGTTATTATTATTATTAATATTAAATCTAGTACAATGTAAGTAAAAGCTCTCTCTTCGACGACTGAATATCAAAAGTGATGATGAAAATGATTAAAGAAAAACGTCCTTCTCCAACGCCTTGACGACGTCTTCTTGGTCGTTCAATTTCGCCACGTCCAACGGCGACTTCCCGTCCACATTCTTCGTCGTCACGCTTCCACCGGCTTCAACCAACAACTCGACGATATCTACTCTCCCGTATCCGGCGGCGTAATGCATCGGCGTGTTGTTATTCTTATCCTTGGCTGAAGCGTCTGCTTTAGCTTCAATCAACATCTTGCAGCACTCCATTTCTCCGTACCCAGCGGCAAAGTGCAACGCCGTTCGCCCTTCCCCGTCGCTTTTGTTCACGTCCTCCTTTTCTTCGATCAATTGTTTCAACAACTCGACGTCGCCGGCGCTCGCCGCGGTCAACACGCTGTCCTCTTCGTCCTCTTCTTCTTCCTCTTCTTCTTCATTATCTACGTTCAAATTCTTCATCTGTTCGGCGACATCCGCGTGGCCACCACCACCAAACCCAGGTGGCATCATCCCTCCCATCCCAGGCATGACATCCGCCATCGCCTCGTTGATCTTCTTCAACGTCTCCGGATCGTTCCAATACTTCATCATCGCTTGCGGTCCGCCTTGTTCGATATCTCGCATAATCGGTCCCATCTCCGGATCTTCTTTCAACTTATCCATCTTCTCTTTCATCTTCCTCGTCGTTTCCGGGTTATTCATCTCGCTCATCATCGATTGCATCGTCGGGTCTTGCATCATCTGCTCGCCCAATTTCTGCGCCATCTGCGCAAACGCCGGGTTCTTCATCACGCCTTCCATCGCTTGCATCGCTTGTTGTGGGTCCACTCCTTGCCCCATCATCCCTCCACCGGGAACGCCGCCTTGCATCATCATTTGTTGCAACTCTTCCGCGGAGGATGGTCCTGCGCCTAACGCTTGGCCGGATGAGTGTTGCATCTTTGCGATTTGTGAAGCCATGTTCTCTTGCATTTGTTTAAACGCAGGGTCCGAGGCGATCGCTTCTGCGGCTTCTTTTATGGAAGGGTCTTCGAGCATTTGGCGGATTTTTTCCACGTCGAACGGCGCTCCACTGCCGGGCATGCCTGCACCGCCGGGCATGCCACCAAATCCAGGCGGGAGTTCTCCTGCGCCAGCCATTATTAGTATTCTTTGCTTCTTCTTAGTAGTAGTCGATGATCTGTTTATGTTTATGTTGTTGTTGTTTACGCAAGATATTCTTTTGTAGTGGAGTTTTTTGATGCATGGGATAAGACTCAGATGTAAAACGCTTTATGCTCTACTTCTTATTACGAGGTACAAAAATGTAACTAAAATACTTTCAATGAACTATTATCTACTACGACTACTATTCTATTCTAATTTTACACCCACTTCCAAACAGCCTTGGTGCCACACGCTTCTGTGCTCGTGAATTCATCCATATCTTTAGCTAAACCATCGATTTCGCAGTTCACCTCGTAAAATCGATACCGCGTCGGCAAAGCTTTATAGCTTTGAGAAAAGGACGGTTTCGACGAAAGCGGCAGACTTCGTAAAGACGTTTCGTCGATGTTAATGACTGCGTTTGGCGATAACGCATCACCTAACTCTTCGCGTATGCCTCTTTTTGCGGCTTCTAAAGGTGTTTCGCCTTTACCGGACATGATTTTCTCGCTCAAAAATCGTTCTCGTTTTCGCGCGAGGCCGGACGGGAGCGTTTGTTCGTATTCGACGAGTTTTTTGTTCGGTTTCGATTTTGAGGTTATTTCGACGACGACGACCGAGACGCGGCGGATGCACGAGAGCTTCACGGTGCCGTCGTCGTGAGTTGTCTCGTGTTCGGTTAAAACGGTTTCGCCGTTTTCAATCTCTTTGAGCAAATCATCGATAGATTTCAATCCGTTTTGCGTATCCTCGTTTTCATTCTTCGACGCCGAATGAAAAGAGGAAGAAGAAGAAGGAGAAAACGTCTCGCGCACGTTGATGCCGTGCTGTGTCAACCACGCTTCCAATTTTCGCGCGTCTCCCGTGTTTTTACCGCCGTGTTCGTAACAGACGACGACTTCTTCATCTTCACCGTCGTCTTTCTTCTCCTCCTTTTTCTCCTCCTTCTCCTTCTCGCTTATTATCGAACCCATCGTATCACCACCACCACTTCTGCTCCCTTCTCCTCGACTACCGAAAGCGGCCAAAGAAGAAGCGGTTTTCAGCGAATTCCTTTTCCAGCTTTTCTCTCTCGTTTGTTGTTGTTGTTGTTGTTGTTGTTGTTGTTGAAAACTTCTTCTATGGTTTCTTCCGAGAGAAAACGCGTTGCATAAAATGCTTCGTCTCATCACCATCGGTTTAGAGAATAATGCTTTTTAAAGAGGATGATGAAGAAGTTTCTCACTATTACTCTCTCATCACAAAACGTAAGAATGCGATAAAGACGAGCAGCAGTCAAAGAGTTTTATTCTTCGAGCAGCAAAAAGTGAGAGTTCTTCCGTGTCACCGTCACACACTTATGTTGTTGATATGTGTGTTTTATTCTGTGGCTTGAATTCGTAGGGGAAAATTTTTTGCTTCATTGTAAAACACTTACTCCTACAACTAAGAATAAGAACAAAGAGGAAGAAGAAGAAGTCTGATAATGAGCAGCCGGCGAAAGAATCCACATCCGAAACGAGCTGTAAACGTAAAGACGGTTTTGAAGGGAGAGAAAGAAGAACGACCGGTGTTGTTATGTTTGCGAATACCTGATGAGGAAGATGATGATGATGTCGATTTTGATGAAGTCGTTGAGCAGCAAAATGAGAAGATGCGAAAAGAAAAGACTGCGACGAAGAGAGGAGGGAAGAGAAAGAGAACGCAACAACACGAGTGCGATGTTTGCGAGAAGGTGTTTGATAGACCATCCGGCTTGGCCATACACATGCGTATTCACACGAACGAGAAACCGTATGAGTGTGACGTGTGCGAGATGCGCTTTCGTCACTCTGGTACTTTGAAAGTCCACATGCGCATTCACACGAACGAGAAACCGTATGAATGTGATATTTGCGAGAAGCGTTTTACTCAATCTGGTCAATTGCAAAACCACATGCGCATTTACACTCACGAGAAACCGTACGAATGTGATGTGTGCGAGAAGCGTTTTACTACATTTAGTAATTTGAAAGTCCACATGCGCATTCACACGAACGAGAAGCCGTACGAATGTGATGTGTGCGAGAAGCGTTTTAGTGAATCTGGTGGTTTGAAAAGGCACGTGCGTATTCACACGAACGAGAAGCCGTATGAGTGCGATGTGTGCGAGAAGCGTTTTCGTCATTCTGATACTTTGCAAAAACACATGCGTACTCACACGAAAGAGAAACCGTACGAATGCGATGTGTGCGAGAAGCGTTTTACTCAATCTAGTAATTTGAAAAGGCACGTGTTTCGCTGCCATTAGCTCTGTTATATAGTCCTAGCGAACACATACTGTACACGTTGTAATGACGTTATTAAATACCGAAGATATTGATAAGAATCAATGTTAATCGAACAACAATATTTTCGCGAAAGAAAGAGAGACCCCCTCGTCTTTTCTGTTTTCCTCTTCTTCTTCCTCAGTTTTCTTCAGTTTTCTTCTTATTTGAATTCTCTCATAGAATTTCCACTCTCTCGAACACACACTACACACAAACAGAGAGGGAGATACAAAACACGCCAAAACAAGAGATGGAAGCAGACGAAGAGATGACGATTTATGGAGAGGAGGAATACGAGATTCCAGAAGAATATCATCACCGAGAAGAAGAGAGCGAGGAGATTCAACATCACAATCAGACGATGATGTTCTCCCCGCACTCATCCATAAAACGGCAAAGTTTAAACGTCGTCGTCGGACCGAGTTCTTCCCAGGAGAATGCTCTCACTCGTCCACAGTTCGGCGAAGACGGCGATAACGACGAAGACGAGGACACGACGTCTTTCGCGGAAGAGTACCACTTTGGTGATATTTTTGCGGCGGTGAAAACGAGACACTTGCTCGCGACTTCGGCGCCGAAACGGTTCGAACGCGTCGCGCTGAGAGCGAGCGACGATTTGAGAGCGGAGGCGCATCGGTTGAGACAAAGTAACGCATTTGATAAACGGGAAGAGTCGAAAGGTTTAATCGAACGCGCGAATGAGTTGGAACGAGAGGCAAAGACATGGAATTTAGTGAACCATTTGATGGGCGACGCTTTATACGAAGACAGGAACGGGTTCGAGATTGAAAAGACGAGAACGTTAGCCGCGAATAGAGAAAATGGGAATGGATACACAGGAGACGTCCTCTTGCCACCGATGAATGTGAGAGCGCGATTGTTTGTTCGCGATGAGAAGAGAGATCCTGTGTTGTTTCGGACGCAAAGAATCGTCGCGTGGTTGGAGGAGAATCAAGCGACCAAGTTACGTAGGGAAGCGTTTGATAGTAGTAGCGGACGGGGTGAAAGTGCGAATAAAAGTACTACTACTACGTCTCCTGGAGCTTTAGCCGCATTAGATGCGGATTGTGGAACATTTAAAGAAACAGCGCTGGCGGTTGAACAAGGTGCGACGCAAGATTACGAAGAGCGCGAGCTGTCGCAACGGTTAGATATGGACGGCATCGTCCTGGGTGGCGGTGATTCTCAAAGCAACAACGCGGACAGAAGATTGGCGTCGCACTTTTCATCCCCCATGTCATCGTCGGGTGCGAAGAAAGGAGCGCTAGTCCCAATCGACGCGCAAAACGAAACGAAACTTTTAAAACGATTATGGCAAATAGTGCGCTCGGGCGATATCGAACAAGCGAGAGAGTTGTGCGTAAAGTGCGGACAGCCGTGGCGAGCAGCGTCGTTAGGTGGTGCGAGTGGATGGTCATTCGTCCCCGTTGGTGAGAACTGCGATAAAGAACGCGTGCGAGACGATGCGCGAATCCATGCCGTCTTGAGACGCGAAAAGCCGGGTAACAAACACGGAAGCTTTGATGAAATTCCATTACACGTCCAGAACGAGCTCGACGAGGTTGACGAGCGCGTCGTCAGCGAGTGTTTGATGATGTCAACGAATAATGTGGATGGTAGCAATTCTAACAATTCTAACAATTGCAATAGCGCACTAGTTGATCGCCGGCGGCTGTGGAAATGGACGTTACACAAAGCGTCACGACAGTTACTCCGTAAACTGGATGACAATAGTAATACCGCGATGTATGCGTTGACGCCGAGCGAACGCGAAAGGCTCATCTACGAAGCAGCGATATACGCGAGTCTTTGTGGCGACGTTGATGGGATGATGTTAGCAGCTGCGGCAGAGTCGGACGAATTTGCCGCGGACGTGACGAGCGGTGATAGCTACGATGCCATCTCGTGGGTGTTGTTTCGATCTATAGTCGATCACTGCGTGGATAGGAAACTGATGAGAAGATGGGACGAGTCTGTTGTCGGAGAGTTCTCCTCCGAAGATCCCAAAGAAGATGGTGTTGGCTTCAGCGTAGGCCAACTGATTCGCGAGGCGAACGATTCAGATGATGATGACGATGGGGACAAACAAGAAAACGACGACGATGAATATGGACCACCTCGATGGCCGACGCGAGAAGTTGTGGAGAGTTGCCCACCCACTCCACAGGCCGCTTTTGACGTGTTGGAAAAGCTACTCAATCGAGAAGGACTGGAAACACATCGGGTGATACAGAAAGATTTAGCGCTCGGTAGTATCGATAACATCATCAAAAACGTTTTGTGTGATAAGGTGTTCCAACCGGATTCTGCTGCAGATACGGTGGAAGCGCAACGCGCGTTTCAAAGATTCGCTGCCAATCTCGTTTTGAGTTTAAAAGACGTACTTATCGCCGAGACGGATAAAGAAAGAGAAGAATTGCAAGAACGTGGCGACTTTTTTGGATCACGTGGATTGGATTTTAACTGCGACAAGATTGTTGGGAGATATGTGGTCACGCTCATAACGGAAAGACGCTACTCCCTCGTATCCTTGTACGCATCGCAGCTTTCCGCGCACGAACGCGCGGAAATCCTGTCAAATTTCTACGTTTTCCATTGTTTGTTGACGTCTCCGAACGCGAAAATCAAACGTCACGAAGAAGCGTCGAATTGGATTCCACTTGAAGGAGAAGGCAACAGAAGGAACATCGTACGCATGACGCTCGATAAATCAAGATTCGAGGAGTATTCGCATTGTACTGCGAGATGGTTGAACTCTATTTCTCAGTGGGCGACCAGAGACAAGAGCAATAACTTTGTTAAAGAAGCTCGATCGTTCGCGTGTAAGCTCCTTCGCGAACGCGCGCTTCGACGCACGTTTGGTGCTATCGCGCAGACTTTCGTTGACGCAGAGGCGAGTACATCGTCATTCGCGCAAATTGGGAACGATGAATTTTTCAACGGAGAGCTCGACGCTATGGATTTGATCCATTTCGAGGTGCACCCATACCTTCTCGATCCCGAAACGGTAGATTTTGAAATGGATAAGCTCGATTCTAAAAACGTGCGCGAGCTGAACGATTGGGTGCAGTACTTTGAATGTTGCGAGTTGTTCAAGAAGTGGCGCGCGAGCGCGAAAAGAAACTTCGTGCCTCCAGAAGATGAAATCGAAGACGCGTTCGACAAAAATAGTGTTGCAAGCGCAAACAGAGCAAGGAGGAGTGAACGCAATTTAGCCGTAAGACCGTTCCACGAAAGTGAAAAGAGAGAATGTGACTCTGTTCTGGCGGCAAAGTGCGTTGAGAGCGTCTTGAGTCTTCTCGGTGGCGAGAATTGTGCGTGGTTAAAAGATACATTCGACGATGAGGAAGGCGACGAAGCAGAGGAGGAATCTTCATCCGACGAGTTCTGGTTCCGGTTGACGACGGACGTTTACGACTTTTTCGACGTCGAACACGAACTTCTCGCGTCCAAAGCGGACTCCTTTAACGAAGCGCTCAAAGCTGCGCTCGGCGAAGAGCGCATCGAGAAAGATTCGCTCGCTGCAATCGAGGACTACTCCGTATATTGCGAAGCTAAAGGCGAAGAAACGATCGGTATTCGCGCGTTTCTCAAGCTGCGATACCTTTCTGCGTCTACAAACAAGAAAGAGGTCAAGTTACGAACGATGCGAGCGCTCTCGAGAGTAATCAAAGCGCTATTCTTGGACGTCAATCAGCTGGAAACGTCCGAGGAGGAGGAGTTTGGTCGATACGACGATGAAGAGTCGGAATCGAGAGAAGATATGGACTCTTCTGCTGCTCCGTCTTCTTTATCGTACGCTTCGCGACGCTTGTGCGAGTTCGTATGCGTTCCGAGCTTGATCATCCAAGCCGCGGAATGCGAGGCGTGGTGTGTAGGTGAAGGATACGGTTCGAAAATCGCTGAGTTGATGGCGCATCCTAGATTAGATTACGCCACGAAACTGTTCACGAAAGAAGAAATAGAGCGAACGCTAAAGTTTCGCAGATTAGGAACACTTAGACAACTGGAATAAATGATCTACAGTCGCATTTCAAATAATTTACACTCGGCGTCGAACGAAAAATCTAGCTCTTCTTCCGGAACTTTTCTAAACTGACTAAATTCTTTCGCGGACAACTCTTGGAATAACTCAAAGGCCAGCTTATCTCTCGGTTGCGCACACACGTAACATACGCCTTTTTCGGGATCAATCAACGTCTTCAAGCACCGAATCAAAGGTTCCACCAGCCGTTCTGCGAATATGACGTCCGTCGCTACGAGCAAATCAAATTTGCCTCGTCCAGTCGTCGCTAACGCATCTAAATCCTTTTTGCTCGTCCAATCCAAAGGTTTCACATCTATCGTCTTACTACTGCTATCATCGTTATCGTTACTAAAATTCCTCTCTACGTTTCTTTGCATCAAATCGAAACACTCAATTGTATCCGTAACCACTGTCCTTTCCATATTGGGGATTGTTTTATGAATCCAAATACCTAAAAATCCAGTCCCGGCGCCTATGTCTATGCAATCTCTTATCACGGTCTTCTGATTCTTCTTCTTCTTCTTCAAAACGCGCTTTCTCAAATACTCGGCCAGTGCGAACGCGGATTCCCAAACAATGCCTCCGCAACTGTTTTCCAACTCTTGCTTTTGTTCGACGCGTATCACATCGGAAACCGTTGAAGAAGAATCTATTCTGAAACTAACGATAGGACTGTTCGCCATCTCGAAGAAAGCTTCGTCTGGAGAGAGTTTTGCGAGGAGGTCTTGATACTGCGCAACGACGACGTGTTCTTGTTGTTCTTCTTTGTCTGATTCCGACGTCATCTTTGACGTTGATGATGTTGTTCTTTTGTGCGGGGCATGAACGTTATGTCATTTTACTACCTAAAATTATAAAACTATTAACAAAGTGTATACAAACTAGGACAAACTAGGACTGCACAAGAGCTAGTGGAGGCGACGCATGTGCGCTTTCAAATGACCAGAATAACGAGAACGCT